>Ga0209020_1001093_pt1 | contig 29415 bp, 25 predicted proteins | sample PinacodermBB_FD_187298 | JGI IMG/M metagenome (GOLD analysis project Ga0209020, IMG submission 187298) | Host-associated microbial community of the marine sponge Aplysina aerophoba from Gulf of Piran - sponge pinacoderm, lysed by bead... | ecosystem: Host-associated > Porifera > Sponge >... | reverse complement strand
TGTGCTCCGGATAATCCCTGCTCCCGGATGCTGAGGCGCAGCCTCTCTATCGTCATTCCTGCCTTCGCGGGAAGGACGGGGGCTGAGGAGTCACGAATCAAGGTGAGGCTGTGCAAACGGCGATGCCGTATGGATTTCTGCCTTCGCGGGAACGAGGGGGGACTGGAATCACGAATCAAGGTGAGGCTGCACAAACGACGATGCCGTATAGATTCCCATCCTCGCGGGAATGACGGGGGCTGAGGAGTCACGAATCAAGGTGAGGCTGTACGAACGGCGATGCCGTATGGATTTCTGCCTTCGCGGGAATGAGGGGGGCTGGAATCACGAATCAAGGTGAGGCTGTACGAACGGCGATGCCGTATAGGCTCCTGCCTTCGCGGGAATGACGGGGACCGAGGAATCATGAATCAAGATGAGGCGTTACGGATCGTGGTGCATCATAGACCCCCGTATTCGTGGGATTGACACAAAATTGCACAAGAATGATAAAAGAGTGCGCGCAAATGGCTGGAGGGCACACGAATGAGCAGGCAGCGTGAGGGGCAACGGTTGGGTCCTGGCGTTAGCGTGCAGATCACCCAATCGACGGCATACATGCCAATCGTTGTAGGGGCTTTGGTTTTCGCAGGCTCATCTTTCTTTTTCTGCATACGGCCCACCTTCTTCAGTCTGCTTAAGTCAGATGGAGAAGGGTGAGGCGGACCAAGTCACGTGCGGAGACATGCGCGGGTTCTTTATGAGTTCCTGAATCAACTGACAGCACACAGTACCAACGGATCCTATAAAGCACCCTCCTGCCAGCAAACCTATGGCAACCTGCCACGCTAGCATCCAGTAGACTGGCTTTTAAACCAGCCCTCAGAAAGCAACCACAGTATCAGAGGGGCTCCCGTTCACTGAATGGCACAGCGCGCGCACGCTCAAAGATCCAAAGACGCTGTCAGGACGAAAAACGCATCCAGGCACAACAACCTCACCCAAGTGAGGATCTCATAGCCCTGCGCTCTCCAAGCCACTCTTGGCGAGTAAGGCTTGGCAAACAAGAGGCATGCTTGCTTGCACACACCAAACCCAGAAGCTCAACGACGTCCGCCGCGATGACGGAAGCGATCTCGCTCATTTCTGTCCCGTCCCTTGTGATGGTGATGATGGCGCTCTTCCCCCGGACGGGATTTCCACTCACTCAGGCCCAACATTTGACTGCGCAGGCAAATCTCCGGTATTTTTCCGAGAACTTCGGCGGAGAGATTTTCTGACAGATAAATCGTTGAGTAGGCTTCTTGCAATTGGATGTGCCCTATATCGGCTTTCTCAATGCCGCTCTGCTTGGTCAAGGCCGCCTTGATGTCCCAGACTTTGACGCCGTGCTCCTGCCCCACCTCGATGCGGTAGCGTTTTTTCCTATGCCTGTGCGCACCAGCGGTGCCACGACCTTCACTGCGGGGGCGATTATCACCTGGACGTGGACGTCTGTCCTGCGCGGGCGCTACCTCCGGCTCGTTGACTCCCGGAAACGGTCTTTCCTTTTGAGCAAGGAAGCACAGGGCTGCTGCGAGATCTTCGACTTCCACCGATTCTTCAGCCAGCTCAACAAGCATCTCGTTAACGACTTCGCGGTACGGCTGAAGATCTTCCTTCCCCACCACCTGAGTCACCTGCTCCTTGAAGTTCTTGATGCGAATGCCTCTGATGTCACGCTGGGTCGGCAGGCGCATGGTCTCAATTTTCTGGCCGGTGGCATGTTCAATCGCACTGAGCATGCGCTTTTCACGCGGAGCAGCAAAGAGTATGGCTGTCCCATCACGACCCGCTCTGCCCGTACGGCCTATTCGGTGTACATAGGCCTCGGTATCGTTGGGAATGTCGTAGTTCACAACGTGACTGATGCGTTCAACATCCAGCCCTCTGGCGGCCACGTCTGTCGCGACCAGGATATCCAGTGACCCCTTTTTCAAGCGGTCAACCATTTTTTCACGCAACGCCTGACTCATGTCGCCATTGAGAGCAGATGCTGAAAAACCGCGCGCCTCCAGCTTCTCGGCCAGCTCCACGGTAGCCGAACGGGTACGCACAAAAATGATCATGGCCGTGAAATCTTCGACCTCAAGAATGCGCGTCAGCGCATCAAGCTTGTGTAGTCCACTGGCAATCCAGACTTTCTGGCTGATGGTGTCAACCGTTGTGGTCCTGGATTTGATTTCAACAGAGACCGGGTCGTTGAGGTGAGAGGCTGCAATGCGTTTTATCTCTCTCGGCATAGTCGCCGAGAAAAGTGCCGTCTGCCGCTCACTGGGGGTGTACCCCAGAATCTCCTCGATGTCCTCCACAAACCCCATGCGCAACATTTCGTCTGCTTCATCCAGCACGACGGTACGCAGACGATCCAGCCTGAGGCTGTTGCGTTTCAAATGGTCCATCACCCGGCCCGGCGTTCCTACCACTACATGGGCACCACGCTTGAGACCTCGCAACTGTCCCCGCATGTCCTGACCGCCATAAATAGGCAGCACATGAAAAGACGGCAAATATCGGGCATAGCTTTGACAGGCCTCAGCCACCTGAATAGCCAGCTCGCGGGTGGGACACAAAACAAGTGCCTGGGTATCATTGCAGGAGCCATCTATACGAGACAGAATGGGAAGGGCAAAGGCCGCCGTTTTTCCCGTTCCCGTTTGCGCCAGCCCCAGAATATCCCGCCCCTCAAGCAGGCGAGGAATGCTCCGCGCCTGGATTGGCGAGGGGGTTTCGTAGCCGATATCACTCACGGCACGCAAAACCGGCTCTGCCAACGGAAGCTGGTCGAAAGCGGTGACAGTTTCAGTCGGGGGCATACATTAAGGGCCTGTACAAGGAAAGAGAAAAACGGAAGGAGCGCAGCTTACTGCAATACACATCTTGCGGCTATAGCTAAACAGCGCCACTCTCTCAGAAATGAACTTCGTTGTCAAAGGATATCTGCACTCTCGTTCGAAATTCGATCCATGTGCATGCGATCCAGGTATTCCCATGACTGCATTTCTCGTAATCTGCTGCCGGTTCTCTCAAACTCGAAGTCCAGCCGGGTCCCCGCATAGAGTTCAGGCTGCGGAACCTCCGCAGATATCACCAGTTTGACTCCCCTGTCATAGAATTCATCCACCAAGTGGATAAAGCGGCGGGCTTTGTCCTCATCTGATGGTCCCATAGCCGTCACGCCTGACAGAAAAACCGTATGAAACTCCCGGGCCAGCTCTACGTAGTCATTCTGGCTGCGTGGGCCGTCGCACAAATGAGCGAAGAGAAACCACACCATGCCCCCGCACACTTTGACGCAGGGAATCAGGCGGCCTTCTATCTCCAGTGCCCTGGCATCATCGCCATACTCCTCATCCGGAGACAGTGCCGCAAAACCTGCTTCCATCGCCGCCGCAGTCTGCGCATTCAGCGGATAATGATACAGTCCCGCTTGTTCCAGAATGCGGGCACGGTAATCAACAGCCCCCTCCAGCTCGACAACATCCAGGTGCTGATGAAGAAGGTCTATAGCCGGAAGGAATCTTGCCCTTTGCAACCCATCCTTGTAGAGCATGTCCGGTTTGATATTACTGGTCGCCACCAGCGTCACTCCTTGCTGGAAGAGGGCGTCAAGCAACCGGGACAGGATCATGGCATCGGCAATATCCGAGACAAAAAACTCATCAAAACAAATAACCCGTGCCTCTCTTGCCAAGCGTACAGCCACAGATTGCAGCGGGTTCTTTTGCTTTCTTAGAGCAGCCAGTTCTTCATGCACTCTCTTCATGAAGCGATGAAAGTGGGTCCGCATTTTTCTATCAGATGGCAAACTGTTGTAGAAAATATCCATCAACCATGTCTTGCCACGTCCCACACCACCCCAAAGATAGAGCCCCTTGCCGGTCTGTTCGCCCGTGCGCTGCAGCCACTTTTTCCAGAAACTTCGACTGCCCTCGGCTGTGCGCAGTCTTTCGTACAAGGCCTGTAAGTGTTGTGCCGCCCTCTCCTGGGCAGGATCCCGCGTAAAACCACTCTGCTGGAGGCATTTGTCATAACGCTGCCAAGGTGTCAGTAGACTTGTCATGAATTGCCCTGCTGACCTGCCTCTTCGGCTCTTGCCGTCTGGCTCTCCCGGCTGGGTGTCGTCAGCGTCACAACGCCGTCTTCATCTTTTAACTCAAAAGACACATCTCTTGTTTCCAGACGGGCAAACTCCTGTTCCCAGTCCCACCAGTGGTTTTCGTCGTAAGTGTCTTCAGTCCCCTGTAGACATTGCTGGCATTGCGTATAAATACGCATCAAGCCTTCCCGGCACTCAGCCAGGTTGTTTTCCAGTTTCTCTTTGTCGACTTTTGCTATGTGAGTTTGTTTGTAGCGGGATAAAGAGGCCTGTGCTTTTTCCCGCAGCATCTCCAATTTTTCCGCAGCCAGCCCGGGCTCCGGAGGAAAAACAGTGATGGGCGTAAAATCGGGCGGAATCGCCACCTGGATAACAAGGCCATCCGTGTCCACGCCCTGGGCGTCGACCTCTTTGTTCAACACATTCAATGCTCTGTCAAGCAAACGGTTTTGACCGATAGTTTCCAGAGTTTTGTCAGCACGGTCGAGCAAGGCGTGTTTTTGTTCTCGCAGCTCCTGAAAATTCGGGGAAGGCTCGTCGGAATCGCCAGAGGCTTCCACAAGATGGGACGCTCGTCGTCCCAACAATCCACCGTCTTGAACAGGAAGACGGTTCTGTCCTTGCGGGATATTCGCCACGCCCTCCACAGAATCTGCCCGACGTCCAAAAGCGCTTCCTGCTTGCACAGATTGATCGCGCAATGGCTCCAGGCCAGAAGACGGTGAGCTTTCATCCGCAGCAGCAGAAGAAAAAGACGAAGAAGACGAAGAAGACGAAGAAGAAGAGGTCAATCCAGCCGCAGGCACAGAAGGCAAGGGCGGGGGAGGAGGAACCGAAGAGGGCACAGTAAAAAATCCGATCAAATTATGCGGAATGAGTGAAAAACGCCCCGACAGAACTCGTGAGGCGAGTGAGGCGTATTGCCAGCCGCGAAACGGACTACAGAGCAGCATCTACTCCTCCTGCTCTGTAGCCCAGCCTCACGCAGTCCGTTCCATCAGGACAGCGAAAGTGCAGCCTTGCCTTTTTCTACCAAAACGGTAAAGGCTTCCTTCTCATGTACAGCCAGGTCTGCCATGACCTTGCGGTCGATTTCGACACCAGCCTTTTTCAGGCCTGCAATCAACTGACTGTACGACAGTCCGTTAGACCGGGATGCCGCATTGATCCGCGCAATCCACAGGGTGCGAAACTGTCTTTTACACTGGCGCCTGTCCCTGTAAGCATATTGCCCGGCCTTTATGACAGCCTGTTTGGCTACACGGAAAACCCGGGAACGGGCACCGTAATACCCCTTGGCCAATGCCAGAATTTTCTTGTGTCGACGACGAGCGACAACACCGCGCTTTACTCGAGCCATTGCTTTCTCCTAACTCAAAAATAATCAACGAAGCGACCGGTCCTGCTGTCCCTTTATCGGGCTCATCAACGAGCTCCCCAAAAAAACAGCTTCCGGCGAACTATCCAGCAGTGCCTAGCGGGAACGCAGCATCCGCTCAACCAGCGGCTTGTCAGCCGGACTGAGCTCATGGGTCCCACGCAGCTGCCGCTTACGCTTGCTGCTCATTTTTGTCAGGATATGGCTCTTGAACGCACTCTTGCGCTTGAGGCCCGTCGCGGTCCTCTTGAAGCGCTTGGCTGCGCCCGAGTTGGTTTTCATTTTTGGCATGATTTTTCTCCACAAACACTGAACCTGGCTGCGCTCATGTCCGGCACAGCTCAGGCAAACGGAGCTTGTTCAGCTGACAAAGTCCAAGCCGCCACACGCATGTGTGGCTACAGCACGCCTGTGCAATGGCAGCTAACCTTCACTCTCTCCATTGGCCTCTCCATTGGCCTCTTCTTCTGGATCTTCTACCGGATCCTCTTGCGGACCTTCTTTCAGGTCCTGTTTCAGTTCTTCTTTTGGCTCTTCAGGCCCGCGTGTTTCTACGGGGGCTTTGGGCTCTTGTTTTGATTCTTTCCTGGGTTCCCTGGGCTTCTCAGGCCGACGCTTGGGTGCCACAACCATGATAAGTTGACGTCCCTCCAGCTTGGGATGTTGCTCTACTCCGCCCAAGTCTTCGAGATCCTTCCCAATCCGTTCCAGCAACTGCTTGCCCAGCTCCTGGTGTGACATTTCGCGACCCCTGAAACGCAGGGAAACTTTTGCCTTGTTCCCTTGTTCCAGAAAACGCCTGAGCTTGCGCAGCTTGACCTGGTAATCACCAGCATCGGTCCCCGGGCGAAACTTCACCTCCTTGACCTGGACAAGCACCTGCTTTTTCTTCGAGGCACGACTGCGTTTTTGGTCATCGTACAGGGACTTGCCATAGTCAAGGATCTTGCACACCGGAGGGGTGGCCGTAGCATTGATTTCGACAAGATCCAGCTCGTACTCCTCTGCTCGCTCAAGCGCCTGGCGCAGCGGTACAACGCCCTCCGCTGTACCGTCAGGGTTGATAAGAAGCACTTCCCGGGCACGGATACCCTGATTACACTGGGCTCTGCTCGACTGCTGCCGCTGATTCCGTGGATTCGAACGTTTGATTATGACTTCTCCTGTTTCTCTACTCTGACGTACCCAGAAAATCGACTGGGTTCCATTGACGACTGAAGCGGGCGATATCCGCCTCCAGCAAGCGCTGGAAGGCCTCAAGCGTCATGGACCCGAGCTTTTCCCCGGAACGCTCACGCACGGCAAGAGTGCCGGTTTGCACTTCCTTGTCTCCGGCGACCAGGATCCAAGGGACTCTCTCCAATGTGCGCTGCCGAATTTTAAGACCAATTTTTTCGTTTCTCAAGTCTGCCTGAACACGAAACCCTGCAAGCTGCAGCTTGTTCACCTGTTCCTGCACGTAGGCAGACTGGCGTTCTGCGATGGACGCTACCACAACCTGAACCGGCGCCAGCCAGGCAGGAAACCGTCCTTCACAATGCTCGATGAGTATGCCGATAAACCGTTCGAAAGAGCCGAGTATTGCCCGGTGCAACATTACAGGCGTCTGGCGCTCGCCCTGCGCATCCACGTATTCAGCTCCCAAGCGGCCGGGCATACAAAAATCCACCTGCACAGTACCACACTGCCAGACCCGTCCTATGCTGTCTTTCAGTGAAAACTCCACTTTGGGTCCGTAAAAAGCACCTTCACCAGGCAGCTCCTGCCAGGGCAGTTCCAGCGTATCCAACGCCAGCGCCAAGGCTTTTTCCGATTTATCCCACATGCTGTCTGAGCCCACACGCTGATCAGGTCGTGTCGACAATTTGTACATCAGCGATTGTCGTTCAAAGCCAAAATCGTCGTATACCTCGTGCAGAAAGTCGATAAACCTTATGACTTCCGACTGAATCTGCTCCTCCGTTACAAAGATATGAGCATCATCCTGAACAAAGCCTCGCACCCGCATCAGGCCATGGAGCGCGCCTGATGCCTCATTTCGGTGACAGGATCCAAATTCGGCCAACCGCAGCGGCAAATCCTTGTAACTGCGCAACCCCTGACGAAAGACCTGAACGTGACACGGGCAGTTCATGGGCTTGAGAGCCATGGCTTTGCCGCCAGAATCCAGAGTAAACATATCGTCTCCGAATTTTTCTGCATGGCCAGATTTTTCCCATAAAGACAAGTCCACCAAGGCCGGCGTCCTGATTTCCTGGTAGCCGTATGCGGTCTGTTTGTTACGCATGTATTGCTGCAAAGTTGAATACAAGCTCCAGCCAGCCGGATGCCAGAACACCATTCCTGGCGCTTCCTCCTGGAAGTGGAACAGATCCAGTCGCTTTCCGAGCTTGCGGTGATCCCGTTTTTCTGCCTCCTGCAAACGCTCCAGATACGCCTGAAGCGACTTCTTGTCGGACCAGGCGGTCCCGTAAATTCTGGTCAGCATGGTATTGCTGGCATCGCCTCGCCAGTAAGCACCGGCCACGCGCATCAGCTTGAAGAAGCGAAGGCGGCCTGTCGAAGGCACATGGGGACCACGGCACAAATCCTGCCAGTCTCCCTGCTTGTAAACGGAAATATCTTCGCCTTCAGGTAGCTCACGAATAATCTCGACCTTGTAGCTTTCGCCCAATGCGTCAAAAGTTTCCAGGGCCTGAGCCCGGGACATCAGCTGCCGTTTGACTGTGAGGTTTTGCCGGGCCAATTCCTGCATGCGCTGTTCTATACGAGCCAGGTCGTCTGTATTGAAGCCGCGTTCGTAGGCAAAATCGTAGTAGAAGCCGTCCTCTATCACCGGTCCTATAGTGACTTGAGCTTGCGGGAAAAGATCCTGTGTTGCCATTGCCAACAAATGGGCCGTCGAGTGACGGATAACTTCCAGACCTTCCGGGTCGCCGGCTGTGACTACAGAAAGGCCAACGTCCGTATTGATGACAAAGTCAGCATCGACGAGTACTCCATCAACACGCCCGGCGAGGCAAGCCTTGGCAAGTCCCGCTCCTATGCTCTCTGCCACGTCCAGAACAGAGACAGGCTCACAAAATTCACGTTGACTACCATCGGGTAGTGTTATCACTGGCATGGCTTATCTTGACTCTGGTACCAATCGAGAATGCGCTGACCCGCAGGTCCGTCGAGGAAAGCAAGCGATCATACCGACCATTGACCCCCCCTTCCAGTCACAAGCATCATTTCGGCAGCATCTTGTCACCCCTACCCGCACCCGCACCCGCCAAGTTGCATCCCCCCGTTCCGCATAAAGTTAAGAAAAATCCGGGGAGAGGGCAGCAACTTCCTGAAAAGTATCTACTATCGTACAGGCGCCAGCGGACAGGCACAGCGGATACGCACCAAGCCCCACCCATGGAGGCGGAGCATCTGGGCATTCTGGGTATATCAGGAGCATAAGATGGCGCACCAGGCACAGCACACACAGCAGCGCAAACCACAACGCGTTGCGGCATTGGTTCTTGCGGTCACATTGAGCATCTCCGCGCTACATGGTAACGCGCAGGACCAGTCATCATCTCCGTTGCGCACATGGCCAACAAGGAACACAGAAAACAGCAGCCGGGGCGGCCTCTTGCAAGACGTGTCTGCCAACCAGCAGGCCCCCGACGACAGCCTCGAAGAAAACTTCTGGCGCGCCCCGGATGTTATCGGATCTCGCCTTCTTGCTGACAACGGTACCGGCGACACCAACGACATCACCCTGCAGCTTCCGTTGCAGGGTTCTCCTGAGGACAAGGCCTCCGCCGAGGATGAAGCATTGGCCATGGCAAAAACCATGACAACTGCGGGAGGGTTTCTGACGACTGGATTGCTCGGCATGGTGTCCTGGAAACTGCTGGGCACTATTTACGCACGATGGTACGAAGGTGAGACTCTCAGTTTCAGACGCCAATTCGACGGCAACCCCCTGACGCGTACGGGAAGGGAGTTCATGAGAAAGAGCCTTATCCTGTCCACCCGCAACAGCGCCGACGGGACGAGCCAGATGCTACGCCAGATTCTGGCCTCAAATAGCGTGCCCGGGGATGAACTGCTGGCGAACCTTACGGCTTCTGCTTTAGGCGGGCTCGTGTTCATGGCAGCGCAAAGAGCAGCGACAGCGCCTCCTGCGTCTCAGGACTGGAACTCCGTGATCGGCTTTTCCCACGCAGTCATCAGCCAGGGCTTCCTGATGGAGGCGCTGTCAAACCTGAATAACATACTGGTGGACCTTACGCTGGGCACAACAGATTCACAGCAACAGGCTGAAAAACGCACAATCCTGGGGCGGGTCACCTCGCTGCTGGAAAGCGGGCTTATTCTGTCGCTGCTCACCCAGAACATCAACGCAGCCGCCAACGCTGAGGACAACAACCTCACCTGGATGCAAGCGTTCCTCCTGCGTCCGGCAACTATCGGTTTGTTCCAGCAAATGAAAGGTCTGGTTTCCACACTGGCCGCTCGCACCTATGGCAACAAGGCTGAACGGCATCTGGTCACATCGGGGCTTCTGGCGTCTGCTGCGCTTCCCATGCATTACCTGCGTGGCCCTGTGACAGATACTGGTCAAGCCAGCTTGGGGTCGCTCTTGACCGACCTTACAACCGAGAACACTGGTGTCAATCTGGGCGTCGGCCTTGCCCAGCTCCTTGATGAAAGCTTGCAGGGAGAGAACCCCAATCTGGCGTACAGCACAGCCGTTCGCATGGGGCTGACTCTGGGAGCGGCACTCACATTGCAAGCGGCTTCCCAGCTTGCCGAGGGAATGACCGGAGGCAGCTATTTGAAGCCGGTTCTGCGCTCTCTGGGTTATGGCTTTACCACCGCCAGCGTCGCTGAGTTTTTGCGGGGCGTCAGACAGCTTCTGATTGAGCCTTGGGTAATGCAGCCTTTGATGGATCAGGGAGGGGGGCTGCTGAAAGCCAGTACGGAAGACAGCGTAGAGTCAGGAGTCAGTGTGAGGGGAACGGAGCAAAAACAGCCGGTGTCAGAGGATGGCATGACGTACGCCAGGAGGCACTATGTGCCTGCGCAAACGGCTTCCCTCACGGCTTCCCAGAGTGCGCTGTCGCTACCAGGGGTAGGGAGCGACGACGAGGAACAGCTGCCGCGAACAATTTTGTTGTCACCTGCGCAAGCAGCATTCAGCCAGTGATGGTTTGTGAGCTGCCTCCCTCCGTTTCAGGGAGGGGAGGTGGGCTGTCAGGAAAAGGCAGCCGTGCGATCTGAAGTGAGTTTCAGACAGCTGCCTTCGAAGAGGGACTGCAGCCGGGCTGTTCCATGGTTCCATGGTTCCATGGTTCCATGAGGGGGAAATCCGGCCGCAGATGTTCAAGGCGAGGAGAGCAACAGGAACAGATTTTTGGCAGCTGCCAAGGCGGACAAGATGCCGCAAGAGAAATGGAGTGCTTTGCGTTTGTGACAGACGGGAAGAGGGAAGGAGACCTTGTGTTCTTGCGTCTTCTTGCGTCTATGGCGAAAGGGCGAAAGGGCGAAAGGGCGACGAAAGGACGACGAAAGGACGACGAAAGGACGACGAAAGGACGACGAAAGGACGACGAAAGGACGAAAGAAAACGGAACGAGGTGCACCTATGGCAGACTGTCGACCTCGTCTCCCGTCCTTTGCGCTGGAGCGGCGATTCCCGCAACCGAGAGGCTGGTTTTTTTCTGCCAGACTTTTGAGTCTATGCACAGACTTTATTTGGTTTTTCCTTTGTGTCATTGGCTACAGAATCCGATGAGCTCAAGAAGTTTGTGACGGAAGCCAATGATTCTGAGGGAGGGAGCGATGTCGCATTCGTTCGTTTGGTAGAAGTAAGACAAGGACGCTGCGAACAAGTCTCTTTGTCCAGAAAGGGCCTACTGACATCAGGGGTTGTAGCTGGCGCGGGTGGGCTTCTTCACACATTCCACAACCGACTGTAATTGACTGAAATTTGAGGAGTGGGTGCAGGATTTGAGTGATAAGTGCGGGCGGTGAAGGCAAGTGATAAGTGCGGGCCCTGAGTGCAGATAATGGGTGCAAGTAGAAACAGCAAGCGGAGACTGCAAACGGAGACTGCAAACGGAGACTGCAAACGGAGACTGCAAACGGTGAGTGGGAGTAAGATGCGCAAGGCACGGTTTTCCATGCGAACTGCGGGCGGCGTTTTTTGTTCAAGCTCCTCTCAGCGTTGCATGGATCAGCAGCTGTTGCGTGTCAATTGGCAACGCCAGTGGTGAATTCGTTTTCGCCGTCACTTTTATCCAGCCTCAGTTTCTGCATCAGGGTGGTGGCGTGCGCAAAAACGATGCTTGTTGTGCTTGCCGGATGGTGCCGCGCATCAGAAGGAGTCGCATATACTGCCATGGGCCAAGGAGTAACTGTCAGCTCAATTGGTAACCTCAGTGAGGTATGCACTTTCGCCGTCACTTTTATCCAGCCTCAGCTTCTGCATCAGGATGGTGGCGTGCGCAAAAACGATGCTTGCTGTGCTTGCCGGATGGTGCCGCGCATCAGAAGGAGTCGCATATACTGCCATGGGCCAAGGAGTAACTGTCAGCTCAATTGGTAACCTCAGTGAGGTATTCGCTTTCGCCGTCATTTTTATCCAGCCTCAGCTTCTGCATCAGGGTGGTGGCGTGCGCAAAAACGATGCTTGCTGTGCTTGCCGGATGGTGCCGCGCATCAGAAGGTGTCGCATACACTGCCATGGGTCAAGGAATAACTGTCAGCTCAATTGGTAACCCCAGTGGTGTATTCGCTTTCGCCGTCATTTTTATCCAGCCTCAGCTTCTGCATCAGGATGGAGGCGTACGCAAAAACGGTGCTTGCTGTGCTTTCCGGATGGTGCCGTGCGCAAAAACGATGCTTGCGCGCGCTTGCTGTGCTTGCCGGATGGTGCTGTGCATCAGAAGGAGTCGCATATACTGCCATGGGTCAAGGAGTAACTGTCAGCTCAATTGGTAACCCCAGTGGTGTTTTCGCTTTCGCTGCCGTTTTTTTCCAGCCTCAGCTTCTGCATCGGGTGAAGCCGTACGCAAAAATGATGCTTGCTCGCGCTTGCTGTGCTTTCCGGATGGTGCCGCGCGTCAGAAGGCGTTGCATATTTTGTGAAATAACTGTCAGTGTCTGCAAGCGTTCGCACTTCTGCCCGATCATGCTTGACGACCTGAAAGAATCTGAAAGAAGGAGGGACGGTTCTTTTCCTGCGAGCCAACGGGCTTGTATCAATGATGTTCAGAAGAATAACCGGGTGAAAAGAATCGCGCTGGAACTACTGCGGCAGAATTATCAGCCCTGTCGTAAACAGCCCTCTGTTGACGCAGGAAGCCATAAGCAGAGGGGGCAGGGGCAACAGGAAAGACATTGAGCGACATAATGCAACATCCACTGCCCTGGATCTGGGCGGCAGACGACTGTGACATATTTGAAAAGCTTGCTGCCACTGATCGTGACTCAAGCCCCAATCAGAAGGCAGAGCATACCAGAGACCACAAGGATCCCATGCAGCAAAATAGCAGGCCAAAACCAGGCAGCCTTTTTCTGTCGCCGGACGGGCATCGCACCCAAAGGGAAAAACTTTGCTACACCATCTTATGACCTGATCCATGGGTCCAGGCGAGCGCTTATTCGGCCTTTAACATTTTTTCCTTCACCAAAGCTGTCCTCAGACTGGATGGCAGACCATGGTATCCCTATAGACCAGGCTTTCCTCCTTCCCGGAGTCAGGCAGGTCAATCTGGCACTCGCCATTATTTTCTCTTTGGAAAACAAGCTCCTTCTCGTTCTCCATGGCAGAAAACTGAATAAAGCCCTTGTCATCAGAAAACGCCAGATCCCCTTGATCATTGATCCGGCTGACGCTGGCCAGAGGTTGCCCTTGTTCATTCACCAGATGCGTCATATAAATCCGACTGCGCAACAAGGTTCTGTAAACGTGCTCGATATTACCGGGATAGAGCGTCAGCATACTGGTGTCCTGGGATATCCTGTAGGAGAGAGAGCGAATGAGCACAGCGACCTTGTAGGTTCTGAAAGCGGGCAGGGGGACAAACAGGGATTGTCCTGCTCTGCCGGACGCATAGGCTTGCCCGTCGATCATCACCTGGTATCGTTCAGTGGCAGGCCCGTCGACATCGATCAGCACGCCTGTTGCCGTCTGCGAGTTGCCCGTTATCGATGTCCGGGTGCCTGTACCAGCAAGGGCGAAGCTGGCGGAAGCGTTCAGAAGCGTCTGGTCAGACGACCTGGATAAACCACCCCGAGCCCTGAAGGCCGGATGCACCCAGGACAGGCCCCCTGTCAGGGTGGGATCGCTGCGGTCCTGCCGGAACTCCATCTGGCCACCGACTGCCATTTCTCCTTCGCCCACAGACTGCTGCATGGAACCGTAGACCTGTCCCCTGAGTTCATCTGCGGCGCCCCCACCCCGGGTTGATACCAAAGGTGCGTCCAGCTCAAGCCCCAGCCGCCAGGGTGTCCTGGTATAGCCCAGGGTCAGCGACAGGGTGGCCAACAGGCCCCTGTCATCTTGTCCGGCGGTGAAAGCCAGGGACAGGGCACTGTGGTCGGTGACCGAATAGTGCCAGCTTTTGCCTATCGAAAGGCCATAGCTGGCCCGTTGGGACTCTTCCCTGGATCCGGACAGGCCCGCATGAACCGACAGAGCATAGTCGCGCCACTCCCGGGAAAAACGCACATCCTGCTGCCAGCGATACTGGTCCGAAAAAAACTGGTCAGAACCTTCCCATGTTCTGTCCAGATGAATATTCCATGTGACATCAGGATTCAGCAGAACCCATGACAGGGTGGAGCCCAGACCAACTGATCCCCCTGAAGAGGCCGTGGCACTGAACGAGGCCAGAGTGTGCGTTCCGTACCAGTCTCCGGTCAGGCTGGCAACGGCTCCCTTTTCATGGGCCAGCAGACCGGCGGCCAGGGCACTGCTGTACCCCAGGGCCTGATGCCTCCGGGCAAAGAAGGCAGGAGAGGAGAAGTCGTAGCCTGGCAGCTGGATGCTTTTCGCATCAGCCTGACGGTCTGAGGCCAACCACCCAGCGCCAAAATCGTAATAGGGGTAGCCGGACAAGGGAATGGAAGCACGCTTGATATAGACCTGGCTCAGTTGACGTTTCCGGCCATTGATGTTGGTAATGGTGATGGTTACCGGATAGATCCCTTCCGGGAACGCACGCGTATCCAATTGTTGAATACCCGGGAAGAGCACATCGCTGTACAGCAGGCGTCCAGTGTACTGATTGCGGACACTGACCTGGGAAGGCCCCTCCAGTGTCAGCACCAGAGGGCTTCCCTGAGACGCACTGATATCGGCTGCGGCCCGGTCTCTGCCTATGGCCAGTCCCAGAAAGCCTGGTTGGGGGATGTTGTCTGCCGCTACAGCATTCAGGGTTCCCGCCTGATAATAATGGCCTGCGCTTCTGTGCAGCAGCTGGATACCATGCAGCCGCCAGGGGCTGGCGTCCGCGCCTTGCCATTCCCTGGAAAGATCAGCTTCCAGGTTGCTGTTTCCCCAACTGATGGCGTAGTGCTGCTGCAGACTGACAGAGCGTTGCTCTCCTCCTGCGGCTGCATTCGACCAGAAAGAATCCACCTGGTTGCCAACAAACCAGGACAAGCCGGCGGTAGAATCCGGCAGCAGTCGTGGCAGGTGACTGGCGCGGGTATCAATCCACTTCGGGTTGACGAAAATGTACAAATTGCGGTTGGTTTCGTTCAGCACCAAGGCCACCTGGCGGGTCAACACCGGCTGGCACAGGTCGTCATAGGTCAGCTTGAGTTTTTTCGGGTCCGGGCACAGGTGGTGGGTGTTTGTCGCCGGGTTGCCCTGCAGAAAACGGGTGACCACAGGGATTTTGTCCGTCAGTAGCCCCCGGCTGGCCAAGTCCAGCGCAGGCACGTGTTCGAGGTGCAAGGTGCCGTTCTGCACTACCAGGGGCGCCTCGCCCAGTTTCGCTCCCTGAAACCAGATGCTGACGGTTTGTTGCACTGTCAGAGACTCAAAACCGGGGGGCAGCTCATCGGACTGGATCCAGGCCGCCTGCAGGCACCGCCCGTGTCCCATTACCAGCGCAAGCAGGCACAACACCCGCAGGAGCGACCAACGACATGATCTACCTGAAAAGGATGATCGCCGGTCAGTCACAGATGAGCTTTACCAGCTGGCTAACTGACAAATCCCCGTGCCTTGCGCTTTCCATGGTTGTACATGATCAAAACAAGCTTTTTCCCTTCAGGAATGTCATAGGTCAACTCCTGTCCGACATGGAGAAAACCAGCCCCGGCGGTTCGTTGGCACTTGAATTGGTCCCGGATAGTGTCCAGATTGTTGTGCTGGTACTCCCGGGTAATGTTGCTGACGTCTGTGCTCAAGGGGCAATAGTAAACATTGGACACTGAGTTAAAGCTGTTTCCTGTATGACTCAGGGATACCCGGCTGCCGTTTTGCGCAAAGCGAACGCTGTCGTCAGGATTTTCGGGGGGCACGAACACGTGTATACCGTACTGCAATACCATGGCGACGCCACTGGCAACGCCTTCTGTGGCTTCGCTGAGAAAGCGGGAAGATTGCATCGGCGTGGTGACGATACGGTAGGTGGCGTCCTGGTCAAGCTGCGCGGAATCCATCAGGGACATGACAACCAGGGTGCGCTCCTGGCCTGGTGGAATGATCAATTTGGTGTTGTTCAGTACCAGGCCGAATTTTTTCGGATCCATGTCAGACTGGCTGACAAAGGCTTCATCCTTTCGACCAGGGTTGATCACTTTTTTTACATCCAGGGAAAGATACAGCGGGCGGGCATCTTCGTTTTTGATTGTCAGGGTGCGACTGTTGTCAGGACCTGCATAGCCCGGCTCCTCCTGGCCAAAATTAATGGTCAAGGGCGATACCCTGTAGCTGGCGGCCAGCACTGAGCCTGACAGCAGCAAGGATGCGAAAAATACCAATAATGTGTTGAGATAATTCTGTTTCACAAGAGAGTCTCCCGGAAACCGGTTAACAGAACGGCGAAAATAACCCCGTCCGGCGGTGTCTTTGCCCCGGCGGACAGGTGTTCACTTACAAGGTGAAGGGGAAAGCGATCTTCCTGGTCGACTCGGCAACCACCGCTCGCAAACCCTGCAAGGGGACTGCCGAATCTGGAACAGCGGCTGCCGAGAAGAGCCGTGGTCGGAAAAATCAGACGCTGTCCGCTTCAATCGTGTATTCGAGTATGCCGGAGTAGGTGGCACCCGCCATGGCATTTGTGGCAGCCCTGACCTGGTAGCTTACAGAACCCGGCACATTCGGTGGCACCGCATCCAAATCTGCTCCACTAACGGTAAAGCCGCATACTGCACCGTTCACCTCATCGAACACGACGCGTGTCTTTTGCGGGTTGACATTGCATCCGATTTTCTTTGCCACAGGGATAGGACTGCCATTCGCCCTGTGCAGCCCCATGGAAACGATAACAGCCCTTATGTCTGTACCGGCGTTGTCTGTAGACAGGGACACACCAACGGCCTTTCCATCACTGCCTTCAATTTCGGCACCCATAGAGCCGGATCTGGGACGCAAAGTCACAAGGTAATTGTCTGCTGCACTGACAGAAACAACGCTAAGTCCTTTAACATCCCCGTTTGCTTCTGCTCCTATAGGGAGGTCGAGTATCTCGAAACCCGGCAATTCAAAACCCACCGCATCCCGGGCTATTTTTACATCGTAGTGGGCTTCAGATCCCGCAACGTCGTCAAGGTTTCTCTGGAACGTGGGTTCAGCCAGGCTCATTGCAGAGAACAGAAGCACGGGTAGCGAACAGGCCGCTACCAAAGGAGTCTTTTTGTAATTATTTGATGTTTTCATGGTATCCAAACAATGTTCTTGTGTCGTTTTTTTGTCTTCAGATCCTTTTCCTGCCACAGACTAATTGGCGCAGTGGCTGCACAGTCGGGCGAGGCACTCACGGATTCTACAGACGATATTTCTGACGTCAACTCTATGAATATTTTCATTTTCCGAATACTGCGTCCCTGTATTCGAAAATATGACTGGCCTTATCGACGCGAGCCAGGGAAAAGAAAAAGAGGATGTCTGACACAATCGCCGAAGAGAGCAGGGGCATCAAGGGAGACAGCAAGAACGACTGCATCCGGAAAAATGAGGCACGACATTTTCATCACTTGTTTGCAGGCTGGTTACTCTATGGCAGACCAGTTCAAACCAAAGGAGTGCCCCTGGGTAGCCGAAAAACAGTACGGCAAGCTGGCCGCCGGCCCCGGAACCAGGAGATCCCGGGTTCGGCATGTCACCGTCGGTCACAGTTGCGCCATGCATTGGATTGGAAACCGGTTTCAAGGCAAGGCCCCGGGCGCTGGCAGCTGGCTGCGGTATCTGAGTTGTCGCCAGCATTTGCACAACCAGCCCGTTGATGCCAGGGAGGTGAGAGTCTTCAGCCGGAACCTGGAACTGATGCGCGCAGTTCCAGGCAGGGGACCGTCAGGAACTTTCTCCTGGCATCAGGTGCTGACCTGCTCGATCCTGTACTCCAGTACATTGGAGTATTGTCCGCCTGGCTTGGCGTTATCGGCAGCTCTGACAGTGTAACGGGCCTGGCCCGGTAGCGATTTTATGCGAGCAAGCTTCTCACCTGTCACCTCAAAAGCGCATGTGGTGATCCTGTCCAGAAAGCTGATTCGCCCCGTTTTGCTCACCTGGCAGCCTGCTGCTGCCGCCGCAGTCACCCGAAGCAAGGCACCGTAAGGATCCCGCAACTCGATGTGCCTGATAACGGCTCTTACATCTGATGTTTGATCCTTGGAAAACAGCCCCAAGCCTTTGTACTGGGCACTACCACTGGTAATGACTTCACCCATGGTGCTGCCTTTGGCTATCAGAGTTACACGGTAATTGACGTCCGACTGGACATTGTGTGCGGATAATCCTCTGACCGCTCCTGTTGCCTCCTCACCAGCAAGAATGCCCGCCAGTTTGAAACCCGGAATCACAAGCCCAACGGGAGGGTGACTGATCAGCACATCGTAGCGCGCTGCTGCCCCGGCAATGTCATCGACGTTGTTCTCAAAGGTAAACCCGGCCTGACTTGCAGGTGCACACAAGGTGGCACAAAGTGCAAAAGCTGCGGAAATAAGTGGCTTGGTATGATTGCGCCTGTTGTTGCCTTTCGACATGAGTTCCCTCTCTCGCTGCGTCTGCTCTGTTTGTTTCAGCTCGTCACCAGCCGCCCATCCTGTTTCCGGGAAGCCCCCTTTTCCAGAAGAGGATGCGAGCTGCACCTCAATGAAAAACCTACAGCAGGGAGCCGGTGGATTCAAGCAAGGCAAATGCAGGCCATCAGCTTGCCAAACGTGCAAGAACGTCATGGCGCGCAACATCCTCAGGACACAAGGATCTTTGATCCATCTTGTCGTTGAATCGGTTGCACTTGTTTTTCCTCCGAAAAGCTCTTGGTTCACGGTGCCAACCCTGGAGGCCATCATGCAACAGGGCCGGTTGTTCCAGTCTGTTTTTTGCCGTGTCAATGTTGCGAGAAAGGGGTGCTGTCTGACAGCTATCCATGAAATGGCATCTTGCCGTATACTCCCGGGCTTTTCAGCTGTTGTCCTCCTTGTCACTTTCACTGGAACCGCTTTGACATGTACCGTTTGTGCCCGATGCGTTGGCCACGCCTGACGCTGTTTGTATTGGCGTGCTGCGCGGCTCTGGGGCCGCTCTCCATAGATATATTCACACCTTCGCTGCCTGCGCTGGCCTCGGACTTTGGCGCGACGCCAGACAAAGCACAATGGACTGTCAGTCTGTTCATGCTGGGCTTCGCATTCTCAATGATTGTGGTAGGCCCCCTTGCGGAGCGCTTCGGCAAACGGCGGCTTCTCGCGGCAGGGTACGCCGTCTATCTGCTGGCCACCCTGGCCATACTGAATACGGACTCGGTCACAGTGCTGCTGTCTGCTCGCCTTATTCAAGGGATGTCTGGCTGTTTTGGTGTGGCCTTGTCCCGCACCCTGGCCCGTCAGTTTTTCGGCACGGCCAAAGAGATTCATGTCCTTGGTATGCTCAGCAGCATCATGATGCTGGTTCCTACGCTGGCTCCCTTCCTGGGTGGCATTCTGCAAGACTACTGGGGGTGGCAGGCCGGTTTCGTGCTTATGTTTACGGTTGGGCTGTTGCTCTTGCTGGCTGTCAATCTGTTACCTGATGCAGCCTCAGCCACCTCCAGCGGCGGGTCGACCCTCGTGACGGGCAGTTTCTACAGAGTGTTGAGCAATGTGCGTTATCTTCTGCCCGCCTTGAGCGCCGCCATGGCCTTTGCCGGCGCGTTTGTATTTGTTCTTGGAGGTCCTTTTTTGCTGGTGGAATCCCGGGGTATGACCCCGTACCACTACGGACTACTCTGTGGCCTGATACTTTCCGGTTATGTAGTGACCAGTGCCTGTGCTGGCCGCCTGACGGATGCCTGGGGGAAAACGCGAGTGACCCAGGTGGCCTGGCTCCTGTTGGCAACAGGTACGGGGGTCATTGTCATCAGTGCCCTCGCCAGTCACGGGGAGTCTGTCACCGGTCTGGTGACCGGTCTGATTCTGTATGAGCTGGGGTTGGGCCTGCTGCTGCCATGCTGCCAGGCCAGAGCACTGGCTGGCCTGGGGACCAAAGACACGGACACAGGAGCTGGCTTGTTGTTTTTTTTGGAGATCGCTGTAGCTTCTGTGGCAGGGGTCATCATGGCAAGCTTGCCCTTGACGAACACTTTGGTGCTGGCTTTTGTCGTTCTGGCCAGCGCAATTATGGCCGGGCTGTTCTTTGTTTGCGAAGAGTATCTGTATAAAATTCGGCCGCAGGGCCATGAGTCATTGACCTAGTGCGCGGCAAGCCCCGCCCTTCAGGGCGGGGAGCATGTCAATTGAGTGAGAAGCGGCTCCTGTGCCAGTCCGGAGAGCCAGATCCGGAACGGGAATTACTGTCTCCCGGCCGCTTCCAGAGGCCAGGGACCTACTCTTGCTCTGCCTTCTGGTGCGAGCGCTCGTCAAAACGCAGGCGCGCACAAGGGGCTGACAGGCTTTCGTAGTCTCCGGAGCCTGACAGCCAAAACGGTCCCTGGAATGCCCCATCTGTCTTGCTTGCAGCAGGGCAGGCGGGCCCCAGGCAGTTTCTCTCTTTTCGGGAAGTCTTGAACAAGCAGAGAGATGGGGATGGGCATGACCTCCACAGCCCACACTCAATCAGCAAAGACTATCTTGCAACGACTATCTTCCAACGACTATCTTCCAACGACTATCTTCCAACGACTATCTTCCAACGACTATCTTCCAAAGACTATCTTCCAAAGACTATCTTCCAAAGACTATCTTCCAAAGACTATCTTCCAAAGACTATCTCCCCCGCCGGAAAATTCTCGCCCGAGATTATCTGTTGCCCTTGTCTTGTGCATCGCAAGTTGGCTGCCCGTTTTTCAACCCTTCAGAGCGACTGTCACCTGGCCCATCAGATGGCTGCGTGCAGGTCCGCACAGACGGCGCAAGGATGCTCTATCCTTGAGCGTCCTTGCGTTGTACTGAAGACATGGATTCTTCATCAAGTGTTGCGGTGGTTCTCGTCCCTTGATTTTCCGTCGACAGAGCCAGAAGCACGCAGGAGCCGCTGAGAAGCTGTATGCAACTCGGAGCTTCTGAGCATCCGCCCATTGTTCTGCATAGTTCAACGGACCCTAAAGTATGTCTTCAGGATCGAATTCGTCATCTGTGTCTATGTCGTCAGATCTTGGCGCGGGCTCATCAGGGGCATCCTCAGCACGGAACAGCTCAAAAACGCCACCTGTTCCACTACTGCTTGTGGGAAGGCCAGTGTGCGGATCGATTTTCAGCGTCACCAGTCCTGCTGGCCTGCTCGGCAGCCGCTCCGGAATGTTTTTCAAGGCCTCTTTCATAAAATCTATCCAGATCGAGAGAGGTCCCAGACTGGCAAATTCTCTCCAGCCTAATGGTCGGGGTTGATCAAATCCAAGCCAGACAGTGGCCTGAAGATCGGATGCAAAGCCCGAGAACCAGATGTCCTGGTTATCGTTGGTGGTGCCTGTTTTTCCGGCCAGATCCGAACGCCCCAGAACCCTGGCTTTTCTTCCGGTGCCGCGTTTGATCACGTCGCTCATCATGTCACGCATGATGTAGCTGACACGGGCGTCCAGAACACGAGGGGCTTGCCGGTGGGGGCTGGTACCTGTGTCTTCCTGCAATATGTCACTGTGTTGCAACAGGCTGTCACTGCTTGTGGGGCCTGTCTCTTTCTCTTTGGGTAGTTGACGGGCATCGGGCTTGTTCTGCTCCTGGGTCGTTGAGGCAACCAGGGGATTGGCTGTCAACACCCGTGTTCCCATCCGTTCCACGCTATCGATAATGTAAGGGGTGATGCGAAACCCGCCATTGGCAAACATGGCGTGTCCTGCTGCCAGTTCAAGCGGCGTCAATGTATGGGTCCCCAGGGCCAGCGTCAGGTTGTGGGGCATGCCTTCGCGTGGAAGCCCCATTTTCGTCAGTCGCGCGATGGTGTAGTTCAGACCTATCCGCTGTAGAAGCCGGATGGATGCCAGATTGCGTGAGCGATAAAACGCCTCCCGCATCCGGATGGGACCAAGAAAATTGCGACTGTCATTTTGCGGTCGCCAGTAACGTTCCAGCTGATCATCGTCAAAAATCAGCGGTGCATCGTTGACCAGGGTGGCAGGGCTTAGCCCCTTGTCAACAGCCGCAGCATAGACAAAGGGTTTGAAGCAGGAGCCCACCTGACGTCGCGCCTGAGTCGCCCGGTTATATTCGCTGCTCTGAAAGTCAAAGCCTCCAATCAGAGCCGTAATGGCACCATCTTCAGGCCGCAGAGACAAAAAAGCGGCCTGTATGTCGGGAATCTGGCTCAGTTGCCAACCGTCTGCTGTTGCCCGGACTCGTATCAGATCGCCGGGCTCCAGCAGGTCATTGGCATGCCTGGGAACGGGCCCGACACTGTTGACGCTGATCCATTTACGCGCCCACAGCAGGCCTTTGACATTCAGCTCTGCAGTCTCGCCGCCGCGCAGCAGCAGGACAGCCTTTTGCGGCGAGACTTTCACCACTACAGCCGGCTGTAAATCATGGACGGCCGGGGTGTCATCAAGGACCTCCAGCCAATGTTGCTTGCCAGGCCCCAGCTTGCGTTCTTCCCCTCTGTAGCCATGACGGGTGTCATACGCCAGGGCGCCTGCAACAATCGCTGCCTGTGCCGATTCCTGGTGGTCACTGCGGATGGTGGTGTGTACCACAAACCCATCTGTGTAGGCACTGGTGCCGTACATCTCAATCATCTGGAGACGTACCATTTCTGCCACCCAGGGTGCCTCAAGCTCGGCAGACAGTCCGTGCCAGACAGCGGAAATGGGATGGGCGACAGCCTGGGTGTATTGCTGGTGGGTGATCATCTCAAGCGATTCCATGCGCCTGAGTATCCAGTTGCGCCGGGTCAGGGCGCGTGCCCTGTCTGCCAGGGGGTTGAAGCGGGAGGGGGCTTTGGGCAAACCGGCGATCATGGCGGTCTGCGCGAGATCCAGCTGATCTATGGACTTTCCGTAGTAGATCTGGGCTGCCGCTTCTACGCCATAGGCGCGATTTCCCAGATAGATCTTGTTGAGATACAGCTCAATGATTTCGTCTTTTTCCAGCCTTTTCTCGATTTCAAGTGCCAGAACAATTTCATTGAATTTCCGGGAAAACTCTCGCTCCCGCCCCAGGAAAAAGTTTCTGGCAACCTGCATGGTGATGGTGCTGCCACCTGACTGCTTGTGTCCGGTGGCAATCAGCTCCAGGGCCGCACGCACCAACCCGGCAAGGTTGACGCCATTGTGACTGTAGAAGCTGGAATCTTCCGCTGCCAGAAAAGCGTTGATCATGTTCTGCGGAACCTGCTCTATGGCGACCGGGAAGCGTCTTTTTTCACCAAACTCGCCAATGAGCCTGCCGTCAGCAGCATAGATGCGCAACGGCGTCTGGAGCTGGATGTCCCGCAGGGCGTTGACATCGGGAAGACGGGGGCTGAGGTACAGGTAGCCACTGCTGGCCAGCAGCAGCGCTCCGCTACAAGAGCTCAAAGCGAGCCACAGCACCCATCGGTAGAATCTGGAAATTTTTTTCACGGGAAATACGTTATCCACTGGGAGCATGGCATCTGGCTGCCCTGTTCTTCCACCAGGACAGAAAATCGGTGGCAGCGATCCAGGACCGATACTCAACTAATCCGGGCTGTGCCGATAATACAATAACTATCCACAGAGCCACCAGACAAGCCAAAAGAACGGCAGAGGAATTTCAGGTGTTCAGTCTGTCCAGAAAGAAATCCAGGCATCTTCTCGGCATCGATATCAGTCCTGTCTGTGTCAGGCTGCTCGAGCTCAGTCGTCAATCAGACCAATACCGTATCGAAAGTTGTGCGGTGGAGTCTGTTCCCGACCAAGTCATAGCCGACGGAAGAATACAGGATACGGAAGCAATGGGAGCCGTGTTGGAACGCCTCCTTGCCAGCACACGCACATCTTGTCGCCAGGTGGCTGTGGCCTTGCCCGATACCGTTGTAATGACCAAAGTCGTTCAGATGGACGCCTCACTCAGTGAGCTGGATCTGGAATATCAGACGGGCATAGAGGCAGGGCGTCATGTCTCCTGGTCGCCGGAAGAAATGGCGCTGGATTTTGAGGTCCTCAAGCCTGCTTCGCAGGAAGGGGAAGCCGATCAGGAAGGGAAAAAATCCCAGGAAGGAAGAGACGCGCAGAACCAGAAGATGGAGGTGTTTATAGCAGCCAGTCGGCGGGAGCATGTGGATGGCTATGAGGCTGCCCTTTCGTTGGCCGGATTGGTGCCCAAAGTCGTCGATATCCAGTCGCTGGCGCTGGAAAGGGTCTGGCCGCTCATCGAGGACAAGCTGGAGCTGAAGGCACAGGATGCTCCTGTTGCCGTGATTAACCTGGAGCTTTCCGCCGTACGGCTGCATGAACTCCAGGCGGGGAAAGTCCTGTATACACGGGAGCAGCCCTGTGAAGGATTGGCCAAAGCTGATGACAAGGAGCGAATCGACCAGCTGGTACAGCACAGTTCCCGTCAGCTGCAGCTGTGTTCATCGAGCCTGTCCTCAGTGCTGTCGAGTGACCCCGCCTGTCTGGTACTTACAGGCAGTATTGCGGCCTTGCCAGGTCTGGCAGATGCTCTGGCCCAGCGCACGGGTATCCGCTGCGTTCTTGCGGATCCTTTCGCGCAGATGGCGGTATCCGGCCAGGTTGATAAAAATCTTGTGATGAGCGAAGCCCCCGCCATGCTGACGGCCTGCGGCCTGGCGTTGCGGAGCTTTGAATGAGGTGCCCTGACTGATGGCCACAATCAATCTTCTGCCCTGGCGCGAAGAACAGCGCCGTGAAGAGAAGAGACATTTTCTGGGGCTTCTTGTTGCAGCTTTTGCTATGGCTGTTCTTTTGATTTTCCTGCGTAGCTGGATGATCAACTCGGCGATTGATGTCCAGCAAGCACGCAACAATTTCCTGCAAAAAGGCATAGACGAGCTGGACCAGAAAATAAAGGACATCGGGGTGCTGAAAGAAAGTCGGACAGAATTGCTGGCCAGAATAAAAGTTATTCAAGGCCTCCAGGGAAATCGTCCTGTGATAGTCCGAGTCTTTGATGAGCTGGTGCGAGTCGTTCCGGATGGGGTTTATCTTGCGCGCCTGAGCATGGAGGGGAATCAAATCGAGCTGGAGGGTGTAGCTGTATCCAACCGTCATGTCTCCCGTTTGATGCGTCAACTTGACGGCTCCTTGTGGTTTGACAATCCAGGGCTGACAAACGTCAGGGCACTGGATGACAACACCGGAAGTTCTTTCGAACTGGTGGTCACCCAGGTCTCTCCGACACAAGCCCGCCCGGAAGAGGTGACAGATGGATAAGCTGCAGGAAACGATTGGCACAATCCGCCTGGGCATCGAGCGCCTCAGCCAGCTGAATGTGAATGATCTTGATTTTGATAACCTGGCCGCATGGCCCAAGGCGGCCAGGATTGTGCTCTGTCTGCTGATTTTCGTCGTGACCCTGACTTTGGGTTTCCAGTTTTATCTCGGCTCTATAAACACGCGTCTGGATCAAGGCGAGAGCGAAGAGCTGCGCCTGCGTCAGGTCTTTCGTACCAAGGCGGCCCTGACGGCCAGTCTGGCGGCTTACCGCGAACAGGTAATGACCATGAATGCCACCTTCGGCTCATTGCTCCGGCAGTTGCCTGGAGATACGGAAGTGCCCGGCTTGCTGGAAGACATTACAGCCACAGGCATCGGTGCCGGCCTGACGATAGAAAGCATTGAGTTGCAGCCGGAGATTCAGCGCGATTTCCACATAGAGCTCCCCATTAATATCCGGGTACGAGGGAGTTATCACGACCTGGGGAATTTTGTCAGCGGCGTATCCAGTCTTCCACGCATCGTGACCCTGCATGACTTTTCCATTACCCAGGACGAGAAGTCCGGCATTCTGACCATGGAGATGCAGGCCCGGACTTATCGCTACAGTGATGAGGAGTCTGTCTGATGGCAAGGCGCCGTACCCTGTTGATTATGGCTGCCTCTTTTGTTCTGGCCAGCTGCAGCAACGATAACAGCTTCAGTGATCTGTCCTGCTTTATGGAAGAGGTTCACAGCCTGCCTGCTACGCCGCCGAAGCCACTTCCCGTCTTCATTCCCTACCAGGCCTTTACCTACGCCTCTTCAGGTGAGAGAAGTCCTTTCGACAGGCCGGTTCAGGTGGATGAAGTGACCTATGGATCCTCGGCAGACAGTGTCCGCCCCATTGCCGGGCGGGAGCGGGAGTTGTTGGAGGACTTTTCATTTGACAGCTTTACCATGGTAGGAACCCTGGAGGATAGCAGCGGACGTTATGCCCTGCTGTCGGTGGAAGGGCAGGTGTACCGCGTTGGCGTGGGCCATTATATGGGACGCAATCATGGCCGCGTTGTACAGGTGACAGAAGCAGCTGTTCATATCCTGGAGATTGTACGAAACGGGCAGGATGCCTGGGTCCACAGGCCTCGTACTCTGACATTTGCAGGCAGAGAGCAGGCAGGATAATTCAGACAAAGCAAGTGGAAGTTGAATCATGGATGAGCAAAATCGCTTGGCAATGCTGGCGCGAGGTTTGGGAGGAGGGCTGGTCTTGCTTCTCTCAGCCGAGCTTATGGCGCAGACGACTCTCGACAAGCTGAGCTTCGAGGCACTGTCAGACGGCAGGGATGAGCTGAGGCTGGCCTTTGTGGGCGAGGCACCAGCGGTATCCGGCTTTGTTACAGAACAGCCTGCCCGGATTGCACTGGATATGATGGCGACAGCCAGCCGTCTTGATAGACAGATTCCCGTCGACCTGTCCTACGTGCGTAGTGTTGCGGTTCTTGAGACCGAAGAACGAACCCGGGTTGTTCTGGCGCTGGCCCGGCCGGCCAGTTACGACACATGGATTCAGGACAGCACACTCTATGTGCGTCTGGGAGACGAAGCCACCGCGTCCGCAGCGCCTGGGCAGGAACAAGAGGTGACGCCAGCTTTGGTGCCGGAGAAAGCGGTCACCGAGGATTTCACAGCGGTGCAGACCGCAGCGGCAGTCAGCGCCGGGCAGCCGGCAGCCGCGCGTGAAGAGGACTTGATGTCACTGGATTTTCAGGATATTGCAGTGCGCGATGTGCTGCAGATTCTGGCCGATTTCAAGGGATTCAACCTGGTTGCCAGTGATACAGTCACCGGCAATATTACCCTGCGCCTCAAGGATGTTCCCTGGAATCAGGCGTTGGCTATTGTGCTGAGTGCGCGCGGTCTGGGCCAAAGGCAGGACGGCAACATTCTGGTGGTTGCGCCGGCGGCCGAGTTGTCGAACAGGGAGCGGGAACAGCTGGAGTCCAGCAAGCAGCTGCGCGATCTGGCTCCCTTGCATACAGAGCTGTTGCAGATCAATTATGCGAACGCGGAAGAAATCGCCAATGTTTTGTTGGGAGGAGAAGGCAACAGGACCTTGTCAGAACGGGGCAGTGTACAGATCATACAGCGCACCAACAGCCTGCTGGTGCGTGAAACACGGAGCCAACTCAAAAAAATTCGTGAGCTGCTGAGTCAGGTGGACGTCCCTGTTCGTCAGGTGCAGATTGAGGCGCGCATAGTGGCCGCTGATACCAGTTTTCGCAAGGAGCTGGGTGTCAGGTGGGGGGGCGCCTTTCAACTGGGCACAGGCAATCATCTGCGAGCTGGAGGGCGGGGGGGAGCGTTCCAGGCGGCAGATAGCGCGGCGAATGGAAACTTTGTGTCCGACGCCACCGATGTGGCTTTTGGTAACAACAACCTGTTTACAGACCTTTCTGTTACGGGAACGGGCGCTTCCGCCCTGTCTATCGGGCTGCTGACGGACAGCAGTCTGCTCAATCTTGAATTGTCCGCCCTGGAAGCCGATGGGGGAGGAGAGATTGTATCCCGCCCCCGGGTTATCACTTCTGACAAGCAGCAAGCGACCATCAGGAGTGGTCAGGAAATTCCGTTCCAGGAGACCAGCGCAGGGGGAGGCACTTCCGTGTCTTTCAAGGATGCCGTTCTCTCGCTGGAGGTCACACCCCAGATCACGCCGGATGGGCGCATCATCATGGATATCAAGGTCAACAATGACAGCAGTACCGAAAGTACAGCCACCGGGATTCCCATCATAGATACCACTGAAGTGAGCACCAAAGTTCTGATCGATGATGGTCAGACCATTGTGCTTGGTGGTATCTTCACCAACACTACGCAGAAAGGGGTCTCCAAGGTTCCTTTTCTGGGAGATTTGCCCGGGGTAGGGCGCTTGTTCCGGCGGGATATAAAACAGGATACCCGTGGTGAAACGCTTATTTTTATTACTCCCAAAGTGCTTGGACAACCTTAGCTTTTGGCTTGCCTTATGCAGTTGCGAACGATCTACCTGGTGGGCCCCATGGGAGCAGGAAAAACGACCCTGGGGCGCATGCTGGCCAAGGAGCTTGACCTGCCCTTTCTCGATACAGACACCGAGGTGGAACAGCGCTGCGGTGCTGATATTGCCTGGATTTTTGAACGGGAAGGCGAAGAGGGGTTTCGCATCAGGGAGGAAGCCGTTTTGCGTGATGTTCGCTCCCTGTCGCCGCGGGTGGTGGCTACGGGAGGAGGTATAGTCACGCGGGAAGCCTGCCGCAGCCTCATCCGGTCTCATGGTTTTGTCGTGTTTTTGCAAGTCGGCGTCGCTACCCAGATTCGACGCACAGCCCGGGATAAAAAGCGCCCACTGCTCCAGTGCGCTGATCGTAGCCGGGTACTGGCCGAGCTGCACCATGTACGCGACCCACTCTACCGCCAGGTGGCGGACCATATTGTTTCTACCGATGTGACTCCCTTTCGCGATATTATCCGGGCACTGGTGCACCGACTCCAGCGCTGAACGGGTGTCCGGCCCGGATCTGCGTCAGACGGCTTCCCTGTGGATGACCAGAGCGTTTCTCCGTTTTTCTGATGCCTGCCAGTGAGGCATCTGCCTGCGTCTTTTTCGCCAGCCTCTGTCGCCATTCTGCGGCTGCTGCGGCTCTGATCGCGGCCCGGGGGGGCATCCGCTCAAGCCTCTGACAACGCGATGTCTGCCTGCATTTAGTCAGTCAGTCTCTGCCGCCATTGTGCGGCTGTTCCGGTTCTGATCGCGGCTCCGGGATGCACCGGCTCAGGCAACTGACAGGGGGGCGCCTGCCTGCATTTGCTCAGTGAGTATCTGCCGCTATTCTGCGGTTGTTCCTGTTCTGATCGCGGCCCCGGGATGCTTCCGCTCAAGCAACTGACAAAGAGATATCTGCCTGCATTTA
>Ga0209020_1001072_pt1 | contig 29830 bp, 27 predicted proteins | sample PinacodermBB_FD_187298 | JGI IMG/M metagenome (GOLD analysis project Ga0209020, IMG submission 187298) | Host-associated microbial community of the marine sponge Aplysina aerophoba from Gulf of Piran - sponge pinacoderm, lysed by bead... | ecosystem: Host-associated > Porifera > Sponge >... | reverse complement strand
CGCCGCCTTCAACGACACCGACTTCGCCGCGGTGGCCCGGGGCTTCGGCGCCGAGGGTCTGCGGGTGGAGAACCCCGCCGAGATTCAGGACGCGGTAAAGGAGGCCCTGAAGAAGGGAAGGCCGACGGTGGTGGACGTGATCACCGACGGCACCGAGGGTCTCAAGAGCATCAGTAGCGGCGCCACCGTGGGCTGAACGATCCTGGTATAAGCCTCTCCGGCGAACGAAGTGATATGTTTCCAAGGCCAGAGTCTTTACACATCCGCATAAACTGATATCATAGTTGAGATGTACAAGCGTAGATTCAACATTCCTTCCACGAGTTCATTGATTGCCTTCGAGGCAACCGCCCGTCTGGGGGGCGTGATACGCGCCTCCGAAGAGTTGAATACATCGCAATCGGCAATCAGCCGTCACATTCACAATCTGGAAACGGCGTTGGCCGAGAAGCTGTTCCAGCGACAAGGCCGGGGAGTCGTCCTGACACCTAACGGCAAAGACTACTATTCCGCCGTAAAGGCATCGCTGGAGCGGCTGCATGGGGCGGGTATCGAGCTTCGTACGCAAACACGCAACGTGACCATCGCCTGCACCCAGGAGGTGTCCCATTTCCTGTTGTTGCCCGTCTTTGCCGAGCTTAAGAGTGTCCTGGACGAGGGTGCCAACCTGCGGATGCTGAACTGCGACTACGACATGCTTCAACTACTGTTGCCGGTGGGGGTCGACATCTATTTCGAGTATTCCACCTCACCGCCGTCTGCTACCGCGGTGAGAGTGCTGGACGAAGAATTCGTTCCGGTCGCGTCGCCCGCCTTCTTTGAGCGGTTCCAGCGAGTGCTTTCCCAACATCCCAGACGCTGGGCCGACGTGCCCCGGCTGGATATCGCCCAACGCGGCCAACCCTGGGCCACATGGGCGATGTGGTTCCGCTCCCATGATTGTGATCCCCCGAGAGCGCCGCTGGAACCATATGAGAACTATCAATATCTGCTGGAGGCCGCGGCAAGTGGCGAAGGTATGGCCTTGGGCTGGAATGGCTACTTGGACACCTATCTGGAGACCGGGCGGCTGGTCAAAATCAGGGAAAGCTGGGTGCGTTCGCTGATCGGCCTGTACGCCGTCTTGAGTCCGACCGGGAGCAGCAACCGAAACGCGACCAATTGCCTCAACAAGCTCGCAACCCTGGGAGGGATGCTGTCCGGGGGAAGGGGGTCATCCCCCCAGCGACAACCTTCTCGCGGACAGACGCACATTAGTCAGGCGTGAGACGGCCGCCCAGGCGCTTCCCGCCCGATGCAGTCCTTGCGTCCATCTGGGACGTTACAACCGCGCCGTGCCGAAGAAGCGCCGCAGGACGCGACTCAGGTTGAACGCGTCGGCCGTACCCGCCAGTTCCCGTACGGAGTGCATGGCCCACTGGGGCACGCCCACATCCACGGTGCGGACACCGGTCTCGGCCGCGGCCAAGGGCCCGATGGTGCTGCCGCAGGCCATGTCGCTACGGACCACGAAGGTCTGGACCGGCACCCCCTCACCGGCGGCTAACCGCCGGAAGATCGCGGAGGTTTCACTGTTGCTGGCATAACGCTGGTTGGCGTTGGTCTTGATGACCGGGCCGCGGTTCAGCAGCGGCCCGTGGTTGTCGTCATGGCGGTCGGCGAAGTTGGGATGGACGCCGTGGGCGTTGTCCACGGAGATCAGCATGGAACGGGACAGCGCCCGGTTGCGCTCCTCGGGCGCCGGCAGCAAGCGTTCGAGCAACTGGGTGAGCATAGGGCCCCGGGCCCCGGCCGCCGTCGTGCTCCCGACCTCCTCGTGATCGTTGCAGACCAGCAGCGTGCCGGCATCACCGGCCGCTCCCGCTCCTAGCAGTGCCCGCAGGCCCACGAAGCAACTCAGCAGGTTGTCCAGCCGTGCCGATGCAATGAACTCCCGCGCCAGCCCGATGAGGGCCGGCCGTTGGGTGTCGTAGAGCACCAGCTCGTGGTCCATTACCTGACCCACCGCTGCTTCGCCATCCGCCTCCAGCCGCTGGCGCAGCAGGGTCTTGAGGTCGAAATCCTCGCCCTGCCGGCCCAGCACGGGCGGAAGACAGGTCTGGGCATTGATCGAGCGGCTCTCGTTGGCTTCCCGGTCCAGGTGGATGGCCAGGCTGGGAATCACGGCCACCGGCTGGACGAAATCGACAAGCCGGTGTGCGACGCCGCCGTTGCGGTCGAGGTAGCTCACTCGTCCCGCCAGGGACAGGTCCCGGTCGAACCAGGGGTTCAAGAGCGCCCCGCCGTAGACCTCGACGCCCAACTGCAGGTAGCCCTTCTTGTGAGACTCGGGCCGCGGCTTGATCTTGAGACAGGGTGAGTCCGTATGTGCGCCTGCCATGCGAAACCCACTCTCGGGCAAGGGAATCCGGGCGGGCATGGTCCAGGCGATGATGGAGGAGTCGTTGCGGGTGGTGAAGTAGCGCCCGCCGGGCTCCACTCGCCAGGTGTCCGTCTCGGGCCGCTGCTGGAAGCCGGCCTCCATCAACCGCCGCGCCATCTGGTGAACCGCGTGAAAGGGCGTGGGCGACGCGGCCAGGAAATCCATCAGTTCTTGATTGAAGCGTTGCTGGTCCATGCTGCTGTTCTAGTGTGGTGTCTGGTTAATTCGCATCATAATCTGCGGGTCTTTTTCGCTCCGCGCATCCTGAGCGTAGCGAAGCGAAGTCGAAGGACGCTAGAACAGACGATACTCCCTGCGGGGATTGGTCACGGCGATGAGGTCGATGGCGTCGGGGTCGAGGCCGGCCTTTTCGAGGCTCGCCAGGGGGTCGGGGTCGCCGGGTGGAAACGGCGCGTCGCCGCCGAGCAGGATGCGCTCACCGCCGACGAGTTGGCGGAGGAACAGCAGGGCATCCCGGCTGTGCACGATGCTGTCGTAGAGGAAGCGGCTCAGATAGGCACTGGGCGGATTCGCCGCCCGGTCCCCGGTGGCGTTCCTGTCTGCCGCGTCGTGCATGCGGTCGAAGCGGCCGATGAGATAGGGCAGGTTGCCGCCCCCGTGGGACAAGAGCAGCCGGAGTTTCGGGAAACGGTCGAGGGTGCCGCTCATGATCATGGAGCCCACCGCCAGGGTGGTGTCCATGGTGTAGGCGCAGATCTGGTTAAGGCTGAACTTCTCGGCGCGGGGCAACGGCTGGGGCAGGGAAGGGTGCACGAAGACCGGCACGTCCAGGGTCTCGCAGGCGCTCCAGAACTCGTCCAGGGGAACCTCGCCGAGGTTTCGGCCGTGGACATTGGCCGTGACGATGACGCCCACGGCGCCGTCCTCAACGCAGCGCTCCAACTCGCGGGCCGCGGCGGCGTCGTCGACAAGGGGTGCCGACGCCATCCAGGAGAACCGCTCCGGACGGGCGGCGCACAGCACGGCCGTACTGTCGTTCAGGATGCGGTGCCAGGCGTTGCACTGCCCCGCATCGAGGCCATAGCCGAAGATATCGGTCCACACCGAAAGGATTTGCCGCTGGACCCTTTGGCCGTCCATCTCCGCGAGCCGCCCGTCGACGTCCAGCAGGCCGGGGAGGAAGGGCCGCACCTCCAGGCCGTCGTCGAACCGGCAGCAGCGGGCCCCGGGAGCCTTTTCCACCAGCGTGATGCCGAGCGCGGCGCCGCTGTCGGCCAGCGTTTCCAGGACGGCCGGCGGCACGAAATGGGCGTGGACGTCAACGGCGGTCACGGGAACGATCCATCAGGGCTTTTTCCTGGCCGCCGTCGATCTCGATCATGGTGCCGTTGACGAAGTGCATGAGCGGTGACGCCAGCATCACCACGAGATTCGCCACTTCCGCGGTCTCGGCTATGCGCCCCAAGGGGATCGACCGGGGCGCCAACTGGTCGGCCACCTCGTACGGGAGGTCCATGTCCCGGGACATGGCCTCCACCAGCCCGGTCCAGCGTTCGGTGCGGACCGGGCCCGGATTCACGGCGGCGAAACTGATGCCGTGCTTGCCGTACTGCCCGGCGAGGGACTTGGTGAGGTTCTGCCCGGCCGCGTTGGCCGCGCCCGGCGCCACCTCCCAGTAGGAGGTCTTGACGCCGTCGTTGCCGATGAGGTTCACGACGCGCCCGCCACCCTGCTCGCGCATGATCGGGAGCGCATAGCGCATGCAGCGGACGTACCCCATGAACTTGAGCTGCAGCGCCAGGGCCCAGTCCTCCTCCGTCAGGTTCTCGATGATACCGCCCGGCGCCGAGCCCGCGTTGTTCACCAGGATGTCGATGCGTCCCAGCGCCGCGGCCGCGGCCTGGATGAACCGGCGGGCATCCTCGTCCCGGGTCAGGTCCGCGGTGATGGGAACGATCTTGCGCCCCGTGGCATTGGCCACCGCCGCGGCCGTCTCCTCCAGGGGCCCCGCCCGCCGCGCGCACATGGCGATATCCACGCCTTCCCGCGCCAACGCCTGCACGATGGCCTTGCCGATGCCCTCGCTGCCGCCGGTGACCACGGCGGTTTTTCCCTCAAGCTCCAGGTCCATGTGCTTTCTCCTGCTGACGAGCGACGAACAGGTCGCCATACTGCTCCCGCAAGGCCGCCTTGGCCACCTTGCCGAGCTCGTTGCGCGGGATGGACTCCACGGCAATGATCCGTTTAGGCACCTTGAACGGCGCCAACTCCGTCTTGAGATAGCCGATGCACGCGCATTCGTCGAACGGTACCGGGGCAGCCGCCTCCACGACACCCACGACGGCCTCCCCGAAGTCCGGATGCGGCACGCCGAAAACGGCGGAACCGTCGACACCGTCGAACCGCTCCAACACATCCTCCACCTCCTTGGGGTAGACGTTCAGACCCCCGGAGATGACCACGTCCGTCTCCCGCCCCAGGATCCGGATGCACCCCTGGTCGTCGATCTCCGCTATGTCTCCGGTCACGAACCAGCCGTCTTTGGTGAAGGCCTGCTCCTCGGGCCGGTTCCAGTAGCCGGCGAACACGTTGTGCCCGCGGGTTTCCAGGACGCCGGTGGCGGCGGATTCGAAGCACCCGTCCTCGTTGGCGACTCTTGCCCGCACGCCCGGCAGGGGCCACCCTACCCAGCCGCGCCGGCCGGTGGTGCCCGGCGGAATTGCGGTGATGATGGCGGCCTCGGTGGAACCGTAACGCTCGATGATCTCTATGCCGGTGACCTGCCGGAACCGTTCCGCGGTGTCCGGCGGCAGCGGCGCGGAGCCGGAGATGGCCAGGCGGAACGGGCGCCTGACGGCTTCGGCAAGGCTCGCCTCCTTCAGCAGACGCGCGTAGTGCGTCGGCACTCCCATCATGACGCTGCAGCGAGGCAGCTCCCGCAGCACCCCTTCCGCCTCGAAGCCGGGGAGGAAGCAGATGGTGCCGCCCGCTTTCAGCATGACGTTGATGGCGGTCAGGAGCCCGTGGGCGTGGTAGGCGGGAAGCGCGTGCAACAAGACGTCCGCGCGCCCCAATCGCCACACCTCCACCAGCGCCTTGGCGCTGGCGGCCAGGTTGCCGTGGGTGATCAACGCTCCCTTGGGCCGGCCGGTGGTGCCGGACGTATAGAGCAGAGCCGCCGGCGCGTCGTCCGGCAACTCCACGGCCTCGAGCCCGGGTTCGGAGGTCCGGGCCAACTCGGCAAAGGATCCCTGGTCGCCGCGGAGCCCCTCCAACCGGAAACCGTGCCGTGCGGCCGTGGCGCCGAATGTCTTCATCTCGGCGGGATCGCAAACGAACAGGCTGGGTCGTGCGTCCGCCAGGAGCGTCTCCACCTCTCGCTGCGTGTAGGCCGTGTTCATGGGGTGCAGGATGGCGCCGGTCTTGAAGCAGGCATGGGCCAGGAACACGGCCTCGACGCTTTTCCCGACCCTGACCGAAACCCGATCGCCCGGTTTGACGCCACGGGCCGCCAGGGCCCCGGCGGCCCGGTCGATGGCCGCCAACACGTCGGCGGTGGAGAGGACCGCGCCGCCGGGCAGGACGAAGGCCGGGTCGCGGGCGGGGCGGTGCCCGTAAAGGGCACGAATGAGATTGCCGTCCGTCATGGGTAAGTCTCGGTCAACGACCCTGGAACTCGGGCTTGCGCTTGTCCAGGAACGCGGCCAGGCCCTCGGCATAGTCAGCGCTCGCGTCCGCCTTGAGCGCGCGTTGGCGCAGCCCTTCACTGTCAGCGTCCGCGTGAGCCAGGGCCGCCAGCGTGGCCTTGGCCGCGGCCAGGGTCAGAGGGGCGGTCCCAGCCACGCTTCGGGCGACTTGCCGCCCTTCCTCCAGGACGGTTCCCGGCTTCACTAGGCGCTGCACCGCCCCGCTGGCATGGGCGTCCCGGGCATCGCAACGCTGCCCGCCCAATAGCAGTCCGCGAACCACGGAATCCCCGAATACCCTTACGAAGCGGGCGATGCCGCGGGGGTCGTAACCGAGTCCGAGACGTGCCGCCGGGACCATGAAGTAGGCATCATCCGCGGCGATTCGGAGATCACAGGCACAGGCGAGCGACGCGCCGGCTCCAACGCACGGGCCGGCAACACAGGCGACCGTTGGCTGCGGCGCCGCCTCCAGCGCGCGCAGGGCGCTTTCCACCAGGTCGTCATAGGCCCGGGTGGCGCCGGGCGCTCGAAGGGTGGCGAATTCGCGGATATCGGCGCCGGACGAGAACACTCCCTCGTCGCCGGCGAGCAGGATCGCCCGCACCGTGCGGTCGTGCGCGACATGTCTGGCGAAGCGCCGCAGCTCCTTCCACATGCCCGAAGAAAGGGCGTTGCGGCTGTCTTCGCTGCAAAGCCGCAACTCGGCGATGCCGTCCGCCGTGGACACCTGGATGGCGCCGGCGGATAGCCCCGCACGGCTCACGGGACCCTCCGGTGCGTCATCCACGCGCCTTCGGCAACCGCCCGGAATAGTTCCGCCAGCGCCGGGTTGACGGCCGCCGGCTCTTCCAGCGTCAACGTATGTCCCGAACGCGGGACCACCACAAGCGCCGCCATCGGCGCCGTGCGCTTAAGGAAAACGCTGCCGTCCAGGCACGGGTCGTCCTCGTCTCCGACGATGACCAGCAACGGAACCTCGAGCCGCGACAAGGGCTCCTCCAGGTCCCACAGGGTGGGGCGGTGCCCCTGGATTTGCGACATGGTAAAGGCCAGGCCCGTGGCGGAATGGTCGGCGAGGGTCTTCTCGAACTCCGCGAAGCCGCGCGGGTCCTTGGCTTCGAACGGCTTGCGCATGGGGTAGCGCGCGTATTTGGCCGCGGCCTCGGCCATGGGCTCTTCCCGGAACATGCGGGCGATGTCCGCGCACATGGCCGCGCGTTCCTCCCGTTCGTCCGGATTCGAGCCCCAGCCGCAGCCGATGGCGGCCACGGACAGACACCGCCCGGGGTGGTGGATGGCCACGTGGAGGGCGGTGTAGGCGCCCATGGAATGGCCCACGATGTGGGCCTTCTCCAGGCCGAGACCGTCGAGCACGGCCACAACGTCGTCCCGGGCCGTGTCCTGACCGTACGCTTCGGGCGCCTCGGGGACGTCGGACGGCAGGTAGCCGCGGGCATCGAAGGCGATGCAGCGGTGGGAGCGCGAGAAGAACCGCATCTGGGGCTCGAAGCTCCGATGGTCGCCCGCGAATTCGTGTACGAAGACAATGGGGACGCCACGGCCCGATTCTTCATAGTGGAGCCGGGTACCGTCGGATGCGGTGATGGTCGGCAAGGAGGCCCTCCTCGAAAAGAGAATAAATCAAACGGAGGATTCTTCCTATCCCAGCTCCTTCCGGTGCCGGCTCAACAGCACCGCCGAGCCCGCCGACACGCTCACGGCCACCACGGAGTACATCACCGCCAGGATGATGTCCGCGCTCGACGGCGGCGGGTGGTTGCTCCAGTACAGGAAAAGGTTCACGACGACGTAGAGGGCGTAGGCGTGCGCCATGCCAATGACGATGCGTTTCATGTGCCAAAGGCCCAGGCCGTAGACCACCAGGTAGGCGCCGAACACGAGGCTCCACAACACGCCGTCACCGCCCGACAAGCGGGTCCCGAACAGAACGAAACCACTGTGCTCGGTTAGCTGAAGGGGTTTGGAAAAGTTCGAGAGCGCCAGCAGCCAGAAGCAGATCGCGAGTCCGCGGAAGATTCGAGCCGTTCGTGGTTCAACCATGGTGGTACTCCTTGAGGACGGTCGATGCCAGTTTAGCAACCCGCCCCATCGGGTGCCAGGATCGATCGCGTGCCGACGAGGTGGTCAGATCTCCCGCAGCACCGTGGCCGGCGGCACATGGACAAGCCGGCGGGTACCGAGGTAGCCGACGGCCGTGACCACCAGCATGCCGAACAACGGCCCCACGGCCCAAAGGCTTGGGTGTACCCGGGCGGGGAGGTTGAAGACCTGGTTGTTGAGGATGAAGGTCGTGATCTCCGCGCCAACGACGGCGACGGTGCCCGCGAACAGTCCGAGCGCCGCGAACTCGATCACCAGCGCGCCGGTGATGAGCCGGCGCGTCCCGCCCAGGGCGCGCAGCAGCGCCAGTTCCCTCAGCCGTGAGTCCCGGCTCGACTGGATGGAGGCCACCAGCACCAGCACCCCCGCGCACAGCACCAGCGCCAGCATCAGCTCCACGGCCTGGGCGACCCGCGCGATGATGCGCCGCAGGTGCGCGATGATCTGGTCCACGTCGATCACCGAGATCGTGGGGTAACGCGAGAGCAGGTCGTTGAGGAACGGTTTCCGTTCCGGCGGCAGGTAGAAGCTCGTCATGTAGGTGGCCGCCTGGCCTTCGAGCGCTCCCGGCGACAGGATGATGAAGAAGTTCGGCTGCAGGCTGTCCCACTGGACCCGCCGGGTATTGGTGACGGTGGCCGTGAGCGGCAGCCCGCCGACGTCGAAGGTCAGGGAGTCGCCCACCGCCAGTCCAAGGGAGGCGGCGTATTCCTCCTCCAGCGAGGCCGACGGCGCGGCTCCGTCGGACCACCAATTGCCTTCCGCCACGACATTGTGGTCGGGGACGTCCGCCAGGAACGTCAGGTTGCGTTCGCGCCGGATTCCGGGACGGCCCCGGCCCTCGCGTTCGGGCCGCCCGTTCGTGCGCTCGCCCCGCTGCCGCTCCCACGCGCCGGCATCGATCCCGTTCACCGCGGTGATCCGTCCGCGGATCATCGGAAACAGTCTCCCGTCGTAGCCGGCGCGGTCCGTCAGCATGGCTTGCACGGGAGCCGCCTCGGCCGGCGCCACGTTCATTACGAAGTGGTTGGGGGCGTGTTCCGGAATCCGTGCCCGCCATTCATCGATCAGCGCCGTGCGCACCAGCAGCATGATGAGCAACAGCATGATGGCGGTGCCGAAAATCACCACTTGCGCGATGTTCTCGCGATGGCGCCGATGCAGCCCGGCGAGGGCCAGCCGCCAGACGCTGCCGGCCTGCATGCCCACGGCGCGTCCGCCCCGCAGCAGGAGCAGGGCGAGACCGCTGAATACGCCCACCGTGGCCACGGACCCCGCCAGCGCCCAGCCCGTGAGGGAGGCATTGCCGCTGTACCAGACCAGCAGTCCCACGCCGCCGGCGGTGGCGAAGCCATAGGTCATTGCCGAGGCCGCGTCCGGCGTCAGGTCCCGGCGGATGACACGCATGGGCGAAACGCCGCGCAGGCGCAGCAGCGGCGGCAGGCCGAACGCGAGCACGCAGATGAATCCGGTCAAGAGCCCCATCGACACCGGCCAGGGCCCCGGCAGCGGCAACGACACCGGCAGGAAGCCCTGGAGCGCCGCGATGATTCCGAGGTGAGCCAGCACGCCGAAGGCCAGGCCGCCGACGGCGCCGACGATGCCGATGATCAGGAGCACGAGGGTATAGCCCCGCTGAATCTCGCCGGGAGTCACCCCCAGGGTCTTCAGCACCGCCACATGGTCGTAGTGTCTGCGGGCGTAGCGATGGGCGCTCAGCGCCACCGCAACGCCCGCCAACAGCACCGTCAGCAGGCCGCCCAGCAGGAGGAAGCTCTCGGAGCGTTCCAGGGCGTTGCGGATGCGGGCGTTGGCGCCGCGGATGTCGCGCCAGCGGTAACCCGGCGCCAGTTCGTCACGGATGGCGTCGTGGAGGGAGCGCAGCCCGTTGTCGGGGCCGGCCACCTGGAGGCGGTAGCGGATCCGGCTGCCGGGCTGAATCACCCGGGTGGCCGGCACGTCCTCCGTGCGCATCAGGAGGCGCGGCGCGAACTCCAGGAAGCCGCCGCCCCGGTCCGGTTCCGACGCCAGTACGGCGGCCACGGTGAACCGCGCGTAGCCCACCGACACCTCGTCCCCCACCTTGACGCCGAGCGCCGGGAACAGGCGCGATTCCAGCCAGACCTCGCCTCGGGCGGGCACACCGTCGGTACGCCGGCCGCCGCCGAACGGCTCATCCGCCACCCGCAGCGTACCGCGCAGGGGATAGCCGTCGGTCACCGCCTTGACGCTGGCCAACAGGCTGCGCTCCGAGCCGGCCGCGAACACCATGGAGGGAAAACGGACCAGGTCCGCCAGCGCGAGCCCGCGCGCGGCCGCGAGCTCGCGGAAACGTTGAGGGATCGCCCGCGAGGAATCGATGACACGGTCGGCCCCCAGCAACGCCGCCGACTCGGCCACCAGCGCCCGCTGCAGGCGGTCGACGAACAGGCTGATGGCGGTCACCGCACCGACCGCCAGGATCAGCGCCGCCAGCAGGAGACGCAGCTCGCCGGCGCGCCAGTCGCGGGTCGCGAAACGCAGGGCCAGCGACAGGGTCACGGCGCGGGCTCTCCCGGAACCCGCATGCGGCCGGCGTGCAGGGTGACGACGTCGGCGCACCGGCGGGCGAGCGCGGCATCGTGGGTCACCAGTACCAGCGTGGTCCCGGCTTCCCGGTTCAGACCGAACAGCAGATCGACGATCCTGGCGCCGGTGGCGGTGTCGAGGTTGCCGGTGGGCTCGTCCACGAACAGCACCTTCGGGCCGGATGCGAAGGCGCGCGCGATGGCCACCCGCTGCTGCTCGCCGCCGGACAACTGGCGTGGGTAGTGCGTGGTCCTCGCGGCCAGGCCCACGCGTTCCAGGAAGCCCCGGGCATCCTCCCGGGCCTGCCGGTTGCCGCGAAGCTCCAGCGGCAGCATGACGTTCTCCAGGGCCGTGAGGCTGTCGATGAGCTGAAAGGATTGGAACACGAAGCCGACGCTGCGCGCGCGCACCCGGGCGCGCTGCTCCTCGTCCAGGGCGGTGATCTCGTCGCCGTCCAGCCAGACGTCGCCGCTGGTGGGCAGATCGAGACCCGCGAGGATGCTCAACAGGGTGGTCTTGCCGGAACCGGATTCTCCCACCACGGCCAGTTGCGCGCCGGCGTCGATGGTGAGATCGATGCCGTCGAGTATGGTCAATTCATCCTCCGCGGTGGGGACGCGCTTGACCACGGCGCTGGCTCGCAATATGCATCTTGGCATGAAGCTACGTCCTGACGTGAAGCGTTTCTCGATTAGACGGCGACCGGTTTCCGTGAAGGAGTGGTTGCGGGGCTTGCTGCTCGTGGCCGCGCTCGCTGCGGGCGGCGAGGCGCCGGCGGCGGATGCCGGCAAGACCGTTTTGGTCATTGGGGACAGTATCAGCGCCGCGTACGGACTTCAAACGGCGAACGGCGAGCCCGGCTGGGTGCAGTTGCTGCGGCAGCGCCTGGGCCCGCGCCATCGCGTGGTCAACGCCAGCATCAGCGGTGACACTACCGTGGGCGGGCTGGCGCGCCTGCCCCGGACGCTGGCGGTTCACCAACCCGATATCGTCATCATCGAGCTGGGCGGAAACGATGGTCTACGCGGTTACCCGGTGACCTCCATCCGCGCCAACCTGCTGGCTATGACCGAGGCCGTCCTCGCCGCCGGCGCCAAGCCGGTGCTGGCCGGAATGCAGATGCCGCCCAATCTGGGGCCGCGCTACACCCGTGCGTTCCGCGACCTCTACCCCGGGGTCGCCGTCGAAACCGGCGCCGCGCTGGTGCCGTTTCTGCTTGAAGGCGTCGCCACCGATGGGGCGTTGATGCAACGCGACGGCATCCATCCCAACGCCAGGGCACAGCCGGTGCTGCTGGACAACGTCTGGCCCGTGCTGGAACCGCTGTTGGGGACGGAGTGAGGACATGATCAACCTATGCGTGCGAAAGGCGACCTTGGCGGACGTAGAGCGTATCGCGGCGTTTCAACAGGCCATGGCGCTGGAGACCGAGAGCAAGACGCTGGATGCCGCGACGCTGCGGCAGGGTGTCGCCGCCGTGTTCGACGGGCCGCAAAAAGGCTTCTACCTGGTGGCGGTTGCCGACACCGGTGACGACGGCGCGACACAGGTCGTGGCCAGCCTGCTCCTCACCTACGAGTGGAGCGACTGGCGCAACGCCACCTTCTGGTGGATTCAGAGCGTCTATGTGGATGCCGGCTGGCGGCGCCGGGGCGTCTACCGCGCGATGTACGACCATGTGCTGGACATGGCCGGCTCCCAGGGCGACGTCTGCGGCATACGGCTCTATGTGGAGCGCACGAACGCCATCGCCCAACAGACCTATGACAGCCTGGGCATGCACAAGTCGCACTACGACCTATACGAGGTTGACTTCTCCTCATGAGCGACATGGCCTCCCTCTCGGGACGGTCTGCTGTCAAGTCAGACTGCGCTGGAGCCTCATTCCGCACCTCCGAGCCGTTACGGAGGCTCTACCCCTTGTCTGCCAGCGCGAAAAGCCGACGTGCCGTCTCAGCCCTGGGTATGGATAACTCACCCTCCCACGCCAGCTCCGCCAGCAACCTACCGCTGAAGGGGGGCGGCATCCACACAACGCTAGGGCCCAGCGGTTGCTGGAGCCGCTGTTGGCAGGTAATTGAGCGTCGAAGACAAGAATCGTCAACTTCCGCGGCTGCCCAAGCTATTCGAAACGTTGTTCGCGTTGTCGGTCTTCAACGCGTTCCCGCTCCCGTTCCTGTTCTTCGTACACCTTGATTCGAGATACACATGCTGCGGCCGCTTCTCTGATCTCCTTTCGGCCGTGGTCCAGCAGGGCCTCGAACGGCCGACATCTCTTGGCGATGATCTCAGCCCGACTTCCTGACCAACCGCTGGGATAGACGGATGAGGAGAAGTGCCCGAGGACTTTGAAAGGTTCGGTTGATTCGTTCAGAATGGAAAAAGCCTGCGCTGAGAAGACAACCAGATCGCCATCAGAGTGTTCCTCAAACGGATAGATAGCCTGCGAAACCAAGACCAAGCGCGCCTGGATGTCGCCACTACGGCACCACCCCAGAAATTTGTCAGGGTCAATGTTGCGTAAAGGATTCTTCTTGAGGCGTTTCTTGAAGATCGAGCGACGAACGGGGTCCTCAATCCCTGGATCAAGTAATGCACATCGCAAAACTTCGGTTGAGCGGGTCGTTTCCGACTTTGTCTTCGAACAAGGCTTGGACGATACGGGTTTTGCCGATGCCGGAAAGGCCGACGATTCGCAGCGCGTTGCTGGAGCCTTTGAAGCAGTTGCGGATGCCGTCGATGCCTTGTGCAAGGTTCAACCTTTTCTCAGTCTTTCCTGGCAGAACGATTGTGACGCCCTTATCGCAGATCAAGTCGTCAGGCACGCCGGTCGGAGTGTGTGTCCAGCTCGCGAAGGGCCTCCAACCGAATAGCGGGACGCCAAGCCGCTCGCGAACCCAAAGCTGAACGCCGGGATGCTGCCGCAACCAACTTGCCAGTTCATTGCATCCGTAAAACTCTGTGCGTAGATCGCCGTAGACACGTGTTGGTTCAACTTGCCGCCGCATCTCGTCTCGACGAGACGCGGCAGCGTTGCCCGTCGGATCGTCTTGGAGACTGACGATTACGTAACAGCCGTTGTGCTCGGCAAGCTCACGAAAGATTGGTCGGAGCTGCCCTTTCGGGGACATCTCTTTACGGATCGCGCTGGCCGGCGTCTTTGATTTCTTGACCTGAAAGCCTGTCCGTGGTCGGGGTACGAAGTCGCCGGAGAAATCATCCGTTTCGACGACACAATCGACGTCAAGACCTCGGTCAGGAGCGGTCTGAGCTCCGCCCCATCTGACTGAACGAGTAGGGATACCTCCACCTAGCAACTCTGCTTCGCACAGGCGAGCGACTAGTTCGCGTACCTCCACGTCGCTGAGGCTGTGTAGTTGAGCCTTAGAGATGTCGAACATGTGCAGTCCTTCAACTTCCAAGTAACCTCGTTCTCCAAGGAAAACTTGGAAGACCACGGCTTCGGCAACGACGCAAGGCCGTGTGTTTACTCTGCTGGAAAGAGGCGCCTATCCCACCATACAGGGATTTCCAGACCGACCTTGATGCTCACGAAATCCGGGTGCCGACAGTTGATGACGATGTTGCGCTCCATCCGGGCGACGACCGACGGGACGATCAGTAGCGCACTCCGGCGCTCCTCATACCATTGGCGCCCGAACCGGCGGGCTGCTTCGCCGTCGGAGTTGAGGCATTCGGGGAAATTCTGTGGCGTGACCACCTCGTATCGGGTTCCTTTGGGTATTGTGATTTCGACGAAATGCTGGTTGCTTGGCGGTCTTCCGTTCCAGTGGACGAGTTGTTCGAGCATGGCGGTTGAGTAGTTCTCGGAAGTGTAGATCACTTCGGAACCAGCTTCGTGCCATCTCGCGGATGCCAGTTTGGCCCCTTCGGGACTCCAAATCGGGTACAGTCCTACTGGATCACCGATGCGGTAGGCGCGCAATGTATCGGGCAGGCGTCGGGGAGTTGTCAGGTGGACGCTCTGTGTGTTTTCCATGCATCCCCTGAATTATAAGGTGTCCAACAGAACTGACAGATTTAGACGGCGACACCCGCTTCAGCGCGTCGAATCAGATTGAGGACGGCTTCGGCGCCTGCTGAGCTGGACCGCGCCATGTCGAAAGGCGTTTCGCCGTCCAGTAAGGGATGCGGGCGATTCAAGAACTCTTCGATGGCTTCTCGATCACCGTGGTAGGCGCGACTCACCGCATCCACCACCCGCCCGACTTCATAGAGCCGTTCGCTGATCTCCCGAGACAGTGGTTTGTTGGCCTTCCGGGCACGCCTTAGCGTGGCTTCGGGGACGACGGGTCCAACCACGCGCTTGGCGCCGAGGACGGCAGCGAGTGCCGTTACGGATCGGGCAGAAAAGCCACGGGAAACACGTCTTGCGAACTGGACATCATTCAGGGTGTCTGGTTCATCGAGGTCCAGAAGGCGGGCCACCCGTGTCACGTCGCTCTCGCGACGGCCTACTGTCAAATCAGATTGTGCTTGGGGTTTCATGGAGCGCCTCCTCACCGTCAAATGACTACTGTACAGCAGTCATTTGACCAAGGCAAGGATAGGTTCATCAAACCCTGTGTCCGAGCGAGAAAAGCCGTCGGGCCGTTTCGGCTTCGGGTATGGACATCTTCCCGTCCCACGCCAGTTCGGCCAGCAGCCTTCCGGTGAGGGGGCCGAACTTGAACCCGTGGCCCGAGAAGCCGGCCCCGATGGCGATGCGCGGATTCGCGGGATGCAGGTCGATGATGAAGTCCTCGTTCGGCGAAACCGTGTAGAGGCAGTGTTCGGCGCCGGCCAGGGTCCATCCCGTGGAGGAGAAGAACCCCGACATGAAGCGGTTCAGATCGTCGATCTTGTCTTCCTGGATGGCATCCGGCGGGGTGTCGGGATCGTCGTCCGTTCCGAATCTTATGTGACGGGCCACCTTGACGCCGGTGCGGCCGAATTCGGGCATGCCGTAGAACACGTCGTTCTCTTCTCCCATATACATCCACACCGGAAAACGGCCGGGTTGGTAGGCATCCGTATTTCCGGTGGGTGTGAAGTATCCCACCGTCTGACGGGCCACCGCGAGTTTGGGCGCGAGAAACGGGAGCAGGTCCCGGGCCCACGCACCCGCCGCCACGACCAGGCGCTCGGCCTCGAGGGTCCCCGCGCTGGTTGCCACCGTAATGGGGTCGGTGCCGGGGTCGATCTCGCGGACGACAGTGTTTTCGAGCAGCCGCACGCCGTTGTGGTGGGCCAACGCGGCCAGTGATTCGATGGTCTCCTTGGCGGAGACGATGGCCGAGGTCTTGTCGAGGAGGACGGTCTCGACGTTCTCGAAGGTGAACTGGGGATAAAGTCGCCGCGCCTCGCTTGGGGTGAGGGCTTCCACGTCCACGCCCTCCTGCTGCACTGCCTGAACGTACCGGTTGAAATATTCGCAAGGGGGTCCGATGAAGAGTCCGCGATTCGGGTACAGGAAACGCTTGCCGGCGTCCCGTTCGAGCCGGGGCCACTCTTCCGCGTGCACCCACTGCATGAGGCGGACGTACTCCGGCGCGCCGTAGGCGCTGCGGGTGATGCGGGCCGCGCCGTGCGAGCTGCCGCGATCGTGTCCGATGGAGAACCGCTCGACCAGTCCCAGCCGTTTCGCGCCCAGGCGGGCGAGGTGGTAGAGCGCGGAAAGCCCGTTGATTCCGCCGCCGATAACCAGGGCATCGAAGGTTTCGCCAGACATGTGGATGCCGCCTTCAGGAAGAGGACCGGCGAGGCGTCAAAACGCTACATGGGGTCCAACGCCGCGCGTCAGGATGCCAACGCCGCCACCGGCTCGTTGGTTGCGGGGTCCACTTCGTAGGGGCCGGGAAGCCCGAGTTCCTTGGCGATGTCGCGCATGGCCGGCAGGACCTCCTCGCCCATGAGCTTGAGCGTGCGCATCTGCGACTCGTGGTCCATGGCGCCGTCGCCGGTGCGGAAGATGATGATGCCGGGGCGCAGGTAGTCCATGATGTAGCGGATGTCCTCCACGCACTGCTCGGGGGTGCCGACGATCATGCCCCTGGTGGCCACCTGGTCCTCGAAGGTTGCCAGGGCGCCGGCCCGGGTGCGCCCCTTGGCGTCGGGAGCCACCATCTGCCGGCGCAGGGCCACGGCCGTCCGGGTGTTCAGGCCCGGAGGGCTCATGATCCACGGGATGGGCCTCTGGACGCCGGGGTCAAACGGGCTGCGGACCCCCTGGGTCAGCGTGCGGCCCACCTCCATCGCCCTGGCCTTGGTCTCCTCCACGTGTACGAAGAACATGTAGCCCAAGTGCTGCGGGCCGGCATCGTAGCCTTCCTCTTCCGCCGTCTCGTAGTAGACCTTGAACATCTCGCGGGTGAGCTCGAGCTGCGTCGACAGCATGATGTAGGGATAGCGGTGGCGGGCGCACCACTCCACGGTTTCCCTGCTGGAGGTGCCGGGCACCCAGATGGGCGGATGAGGCTTCTGATACGGGACTGCCCAGGGATTGACGTACCGGTATTGGTAGTGCTTGCTCTCCCAGCGAAAGGGGCCGGGGGTGGTCCAGGTCTTGATGAGGAAGTCGTGGGCCTCCTCGAAGCGCTCGCGGTTGTAGTGGGGCGGGATGTTGTGGCTGATGCTCTCGCCGCCGGAGCCCCGCACGATCCCGGGAATCAGCCGGCCGCGGGAGATGACGTCGATCATGGCGAGCTGTTCGGCCAGCCACAGGGGGTCGTCGTGGATGGGCAGGATGTTACCGAGCAGCAGGATCTTCACCTTGCTGGTGATGCGGGCGAGGATCGACGCCTGGACGTTGGCGACGCCGTTCATGCAGAAGGGCGCGCTGTGGTGCTCGTTGACCATCAACCCGTCGAAACCCACCTCCTCCGCGTAGATCTTCTCGTCGAGGTAGCGGTTGTACAGGTTGGCGGCGCGTTTGGGGTCGTACTCGGCGTTGCTGACCTTGTGGATGCCGGTGCCCCACTCGTCGGGCCAGTTGTCTACCTGCCAGGGCTCTTCGGTGAAGTGGCCGATGAACATGTGTCACCTCCCGGCCGTGAATGGCCGCTAGGAGCCTGTCCGAGTATTCGAGTCGAGCTCGGGTAGGGGCGACCGGCGGTCGCCCCTGTGAGGCTCCACCGCATAGTAGTCTCTTATGAAGCCATGGCGGCCAGCGGCTCGTTGGTCCTCGGGTCGATGTCGTAGGGGCCGGGGAGTCCCAGCTCGTCGGCGATGTCCCGAAGCTTGGGCATGACCTCTTCGCCCATGAGCTTGAGGGTGCGCATCTGCGACTCGTGGTCCATGGCACCGTCGCCGGTGCGGAAGATGATGGTCCCCGGCCGCAGTTGTTCCATGATGTAGCGCACCTTGGGGATGACGCTGTCGGGGGTGCCGACGACCATGCCGTGGGTCGCCACCTGGTCTTCGAAGGTCGCCCGTGCTCCCGCGCGGGTGCGGCCGGACGAATCCGCGGCCGTCATCTTGCGCCGGAGGGCCCGGGCGCTGCGCGTGGCGATTCCCGGGGGGCCCGCGATATAGGGCCGCGGCCTCTGCGCGCCGGGATCGTAGGGGCTGCGGACTCCCTGGGTCAGGGTCCGCCCCACCTCCATGGCCCGTTTTTCCGTCTCCTCCACGTGGAAGAAGAACATGAAGCCAAGATGCTGGGGCCCGGCTTCATAGCCCTCTTCCCGGGCGGTGTCATAGTAGACTTTATACATTTGCTGGGTCAGATCGATCTGGCTGGCCAGCATGATGTAGGGATAACGATGGCGGGCCGCCCACTCCACGGTTTCCCGGCTGGAAGTGCCGGGCACCCAGATGGGGGGATAGGGCTTCTGCAACGGAACGGCCCAGGGGTTCACGTACCGGTAGTGGAAATGCTTGCCCTCCCAGCGGAACGGGCCGGGGGTGGTCCATGTCTTGACCAGGAAGTCGTGGGCCTCTTCGAAGCGCTCCCGGTTGAAGTGCGGGGGGACGTTGTGGGTCAGGCTCTCGCTGCCGCCGCCGCGCACCACGCCGGGGATCAGGCGGCCCTTGGAAATCACGTCGATCATCGCGATCTGCTCTGCCAGCCACAGGGGATCGTCGTGGATGGGCAGGATGTTGCCGAGGATCAGGATCTTGGCCTTTTGGGTGATGCGGGCGAGAATGGAGGACGTCACGTTGGCCACGCTGTTCATGCAGAAGGGGGCGCTGTGGTGCTCGTTGACCATGATCCCGTCGAAGCCCATCTCCTCCGCGTAGACCTTTTCGTCCAGGTAGCGGTTGTACAGGCCGGAAGCACGAAAGGGGTCGTACTCCCTGTTGCTCACCTCCATGACCCCCGACCCCCAGGCCGCGGGCCAGTCTTCTTTCTGCCAGGGTTGCTCGGTAAAGTGGCCTATGAACATGGTGCTGATCTCCCTCTGCCTCTTCCCTGACAGGGAAAAGGCATCGCCACGCTAGTGGCGGTCTACCTTCCGCCGGCGTCGTGTCCGGTGGATATCAACCTCCCAGAAACTCAAGGACGGTCTTGGTGAACTCTTCCGGTTTTTCCATCTCGGGCATATGTCCGCAGTCTTCGAGGACAGCGGCCCGGGCACCGGGTATTCCTTCCTTGTAGAGCTCGCAACTGCTGATGGGGACAATGCCGTCCTGGCCGCCCCATACGAGCAGGGTCGGGGTCGCGATGGCCGGGAGGAGGTCCGGCAACGTGATGCTGTGCATGTAGGGACGCCAGAGGTAGCGGATGGCCGCCTCCCGGTTGGTCTCGACCTGGTCGGCCTCGTCCGGAGTCCAGTCCTTGCCGTAGTATTTCAGGTATTCGGCCGCTTCGTGGTCGTGAAAGGACTGTTGGAAGGCCTCCTTGGCGGAGTGCAGGAAGTAGTCCCAAATCTCCCCCTCCCGTGGCTTGATGCCGCCCGCGCCGACCAGAACCATTTTGGAGAAGATGTGGCTGTTGGCGGTGGCAAGCTCGGCGGCGATCCAGCCCCCCAGGGAAAACCCGATGACGTTGAGCGGAGTCGTCAGGCCGTGGTCCCGCACGAACCAGCTCACCCACGCGGACAGGTCCCGGACCGACATCAACCAATCCGGAAACGACGAGGTGCCGAATCCCGGCAGGGACGGAACATATACGGAGTAATGCTTGGCCAGAAGCTCGTGGGCCTGCAGCCAGTCGGGTACGCCCAACTCACCGTGGAGGATAAGCAACGGTTCTCCCGAGCCTCCGCGCCGCAGTTGCAGGGATGTACCGGCTATGTCGAGGGTCTCTTCGGTGAAGGCGGGCGTGGTTGTCACTGGCTCCTCCGGTCTGGCGTTTCAAGATGGGTGTCGGACTGCGTGCAGCATAGTCAAGAGTGCGGGGAACGTCAATGTGGACTCTGCCGGTATGGGTGTCCAGGTGTCAATACGTCGTATTGACATTTGGGGCACAGCCGCTATTGTAGGAGGCGTGAGCAAGAACCGGCAGCTTCAGATCCGTATCAGCTCGGAAGACAAGGCGCGCATCCAGGAACGCGCGGCAAGCGCGGGCATGGACGTGTCCAATTGGGTGCTCAACCTCGTCCTCCCGCCCGTCGAACGCGAGTTTCAGGATCTCTGCCGGGAGCTTTCGATGCGTTCTCATGCTCGCTCGTACATACTCGCGGAGGTCCAGGACCTGCTCGAAAGGCTGAATCGGAAGGACTTCGAGCAAGCCGTCCAGCACGCCCCGGAATTCAGTCTGCCGTCGTTCGAAGCCAACTACCTTGCAGCCATGATCGAGCACACAGCGATGTACAAGGGAGCCGTTCCTCCCGCCTGGACAAACACAGTCCCCGCGCTGGAACGACCCTGGTTCGCTTCGTCGTTGAAGAGCCTGCGGTTGTACCTCTTGACCAACTCGCCGGCGCCTTTTCGGCGTCGAAATCTGTTCGTCGACAGCAACGTCGGGCGACGGGTCTGATCGTGGAGTACTCCAAACGGGACATCGAACGGCTCTTCCAGCAACTGAATCAAGAACTCTCCCGCAAGGGAGTTACCGGGGAGTTGTACCTCGTGGGAGGCGCGGTCATGTGCCTCGTATTCGACGCGCGCCGGTCCACGAAGGATATCGACGCTTTCTTCAAGCCGGCCCGGCAGGTACGCGAAGCCGTCCAACGCATTGCCGCCGCGTCTGGGTTGCCCCCCGACTGGCTCAATGATGCGGTCAAGGGCTACCTGAGCGACAAGGGCGATTTTCGCCCATACCTGGAATCTTCCAACTTGCGCGTTTTGACCGCGGCTCCCGAGTACTTGCTGGCCATGAAGTGCCTCGCGATGCGTCTCGGTGAGGTATTTCATGACGAAGAAGACGTGCGGTTTCTTCTCCGCTACCTCAACCTCACCGACTATCAAGCAGCGCTGGATATCGTAACGCGCTACTACCCGTTGGAACGATTTCCGCGGAAGACGCTCTACGCATTGGAGGAACTGCTCCCGGGGCAGGACTGACAAGGATGGAGCGGCCGAGGTTTGGAAACAGTTCGCCAGGCCAGCGAAAAGGCGACAACAACCACGTGCTGAATCTACGCTGACTAGTCAGCTTGCGCCGAACCGCGGCTCTCCAGAAAGCAACTCAGAACCAGCCCCGCCACCGCTGCCGCCAGCCCCACCAGAAAGGCCCACCACAGCGCGTTCACGAGAGCGCCGATGAGCGTGGGCATGATATCGGCGGGTATCTGGGTGCGGGTGGCGGGATCGAGGAGGTTCTGCGGGTTCAGGAGCTTTTGGAGCACCGATTCCGGTACAGAGGCCTTCAGGTCCGCGGCGATGACCGTGAAGGTGGCGTTCATGCGTTGCAGCAGGATGCTGCCCATGATGCTGAGGATGAGGGCGCCGCCGATGGTGCGGAACAGCATGACCGTGGAGGTGGCGACTCCGAGATTTCTGAACGGCACCGCGTTCTGGGCGGCCACCAGCGCGGTGACGTTGGTCATCCCCATGCCGGTGCCGGCCGCGCTGGTGGCGATCAGCATGATGATCATGCCGCCGGCCTCTTCCAGCACCATGAACGGGATGTAGCCGGCGACCATCAGGGTCATGCCGGTTGCGCAGACGTTGCGGTACCCCCATACCGGAGCGACCCGGCCGGCGGTAAGGCTTCCGGCTGTCCACCCCACGCTCAGGGGCAGAAGGGTAAGGCCGGCCTGCGTGGCGCTGCCGCCCAGGGCGCCCTGCACGTACAACGGCAGGAAGCCGATGACGCCGAAGATGCCCATGGCCGCAAGCAGGCTGAGGTAGGTGGGCCGGCTGTAACTGGGCAGGCGGAACAGCGCCATGGGCAGCAGCGGATCCTTGGCCTTGCCCTCCATCGCGATGAAGAGTGCGAGCAGCACGACGACCCCCACCACCACGGCGACGGACTCCACGGTGATGAGATCGACCTGGTTGGCGGCTACCAGAAGGCCGTAAAACAGCAGCATCAGGGTGGAGAGGAGGACCGCGGCGCCCGCCAGATCCAGCGACCGGCGCGCGCCCTCGGTGCGCTGCTCCCGAAAACCGGCGATGATGAGCCCGGCCGCGGTGACGCCCAGGGGCAGATTGATCCAGAAGATCCAGCGCCAGTCCCAGTACTCGGCGATGAACCCGCCGCCGGCCGGGCCGAGCACGGAGGCAACGCCCCAGACGCTGGCGATGAGCCCCTGCATCCGCGCGCGCTGTTCGGCGGGGAAAACCACCCCCACGATGATGAACGCGAGGGCGTACACCGCGCCGCCGCCCATGCCTTGCACGGCGCGGAACACGATGAGCTGCGTCATGCTCTGGGCCGCGCCGCAGGCCACCGAGCCCAGGACGAAGGTCCCGATGGCAAGCAATATCAGGGTGCGCCGGCTGTAGAGGTCCGAGAGCTTGCCGAAGATCGGCGTGGCCAATGCCGAGGTGAGCATATAGACGGAGAAGACCCAGCTGTAGAGGTCGAGGCCGCCGAGTTGGGAGACCACCGTGGGCATGGCGCTGCTCACGATGGTGGCGTCGATGGCGAAGAGAAAGACCGCCACCATCACCCCGGCGACGGCGACGGGGGCTCTGTTGGATGCGGGGGCGGTGTGCTGTGGTGCGCTACTCACCGCGGCCGTATGCCAGGATGGCGTCGAAGATGGGCGTGTACCCGGTGCAGCGGCACAGATTGCCGTCCAGTCCCTTTTTCACCTCGTCCAGGGTCGGGGCGGGATTCCGTTCCAGCAGCGCGTGCGCGGCCATGAGCATTCCCGGCCCGCAATAGCCGCACTGGACGGCGCCGTGTTCCAGGAACAGCCGCTGGAGCCGGTCGAGTTCCAGGCCGTCGCCGCACCCCTCCACGGTGGCGATCTCTTTTCCCTCGCAGCGCGCGGCCAGCACCACGCAACTGTGGACCGCCATGCCGTCCACCCGCACGGTGCAGCAGCCGCAGTGGCTGGTCTCGCAACCGCGTTTCGCACCGGTCAGGGCCAGCCGCTCCCGCAGCACGTCCAGCAGGAGCGCCGTGTCCGGTGCTTCCACCCGGACCTCCTGGCCGTTGACCTTGAGTTCAATCATGGCCATGACCGTTCTCCTCGATTTGGCGCGCCGCCTGGAGCAGCGCCCGGCGGACGAAGACCGACACCATCTTGCGGCGGTAATCGGCAGTGGCGTGCGGGTCCGAAGGGGGGTCCACTTCCGTGGCGGCCGTCTCTCCCGCCGCCCGCGCCGTTTCCGCGTCGAGCACCGCGCCTTTGAGGGCCGCCTCGGTCCGGGCTGCCCGGAGCGGAACCGGCGCCGCTCCGCCGATGCCGATCCGCACCTCCGCCACGCCGCCCGTCTGCTTGCCGTCCGGCACCACCACGGCCGCGACACCCACCATTGCCAGGTCCTCGGGGCTGATGGCGTGCTTCAGGTAGACCCCGGCCGCACCCGCGGGCGGATGTTCGATGTCGATGCGGCAGAGGATCTCGTCCGGCTCCAGCACGGTCTCGAAGTACCCCGTGAAGAACTCCGCCAGCGGCACTTCACGGGCCTCGGCGCGCCGCCGCACCGCGGCGCGGGCGTTCAGCGCCAGCAGCGCCGGCGGCAGGTCGGCGCCGGGCTCGTTGTGGCACACGTTGCCGCCGATGGTGCCGAGGTTCCGCACCGCGGTGGAGCTGACCTGTCGTGCCGCTACCGGCAGCACGCCGATCTCTTCGTCCAGCACCGGCGACGCGATCAACTGCCGGCAGGTATTCATGGCGCCGATGGAAATACCGGCGGAACTCACTTCGACGCCGCGAAGCGCCTCGATCGGCTCGAGGTCGATCAAGGCCGCGGGCGCCACCAGCCGGTTCCGCATCATCACCAGCAGCGATTGCCCGCCGGCGATGGGCAGGGCGTCGTGTGTGTATTCCTCACGCGCCGCCAGCGCTTCGTCCAGGTCGGCGGGCCGGATCAGCTTGCATTCCATGGTCGATCCCTTATCCGCCGTTGCGCTTGCGTTGACTCTCCACCGCGTCCAGCACCCGTTCGGGATGTAGCGGCAGTTCCTTCAGCCTGACGCCCAGGACCTCGTGGATGGCGTTGCCGATGGCGGGCGCGATGCCCACGATGGCCAGCTCGCCGATGCCCTTGGCGCCGAACGGACCCTCCGGCAGCGGCACCTCCACGGCGATGGGCTTGATCTCCGGGATCTCCTGGCTCGACGGGATCTTGTAGTCCATGAACGAGGGATTGACGATCCGGCCCTGGTCGAACTGGAGCCGCTCGTGCAGGGCGTAGCCCAGTCCCATGACCACGCCGCCGATGATCTGGCCGTCGACGCTCACGGGGTTCAGGCTCTTGCCCACGTCGTGGGCGGAGGCGATGCGGCGGACCCGGACGATGCCGGTCTCTTCGTCGATCTCCGCCTCCACGGCCTGGGCCGCGTACTTCCAGCCGGGGACGTACTCCTTGCGCTGGGCCTTGTGGGGCAGTGTCGGGTAGTCGCCCTTGCCGCCGTAGGTGCCCCGGCCCAGGATCGGCCGTTCGTAGCTGTGAGCCCGTTCCAGGACCTCGCGAAACGGCAGCGAGAGTTCCGGATGGGCGGGCGACACGACGCGCTCCTCCGCCACCGCCAGATCTCCTTGCGGAACTTCCACCATCCGCGAAGCCATCTCCAGGAGCTGGTTTCTCGCGTCCTCCGCGGCGAGCTTCACCGCCATGCCGGTGTAGAACGTCACCCGGCTCGAGAACGTGCCGCGGTCGTAGGGCGTTGTGCCGGTGTCCGCGCTGGCGATGCCCACCGCCTCCACCGGAAGCCCCAGTACCTCGGCGGCGATCTGGCACATGACCACGGACATGCCCTGGCCGATTTCGGAGGCCCCCACCAGCACCTGCGCGCTGCCGTCCTCGTTGAACTGGACGCAGGCGCTGGAGATGCTCGAGTGGGTGGTGGGGGACTTGGCGATGACCGAGAGGCCCCGGCCCACGTTGGCGGGCTTGGGCTCGTTCCAGCCGATTTCCCCGGCCACCCGTTCCAGGCACTCCCGGAGGCCGATGCTCTGCACGACGTCGTCGATGGAGTTGATGTCGCCTTCCTCGAGGATGTTCTTGAGCCGCAGCTCCAGCGGATCCATGCCCAGGCGCTCCGCGATCATGTCCATCTGCGATTCGATGGCGAAAGCGCCCTCGGGCACCCCCAGGCCGCGCAACTGGGTGCCGCGCATCTTGTTGGTGTAGACCAGGGTGGACGAAATCCGCAGGTCGTGGACGCGGTAGGGGCCGTTGCCGTCCTTCATAGCGCGGTTGCTGGGGGGCAGGCCCTCGGCGTGGGCGCCGGTGTCCCACAGGAAGTCGATGTCCCGGGCCGTCAACGTCCCGTCTTTCGTGACCCCGGTCTTGACCGTCACCGTGGCCGGGGTTGAGCCGGCCGCGGCGGTGAACTCCTCCGCCCGGGTCATGACGATCTTCACGGGCTTGCGGCAGTGCATGGACAGCGCCACCGCCACGGGCTCCAGCCGCGGCTCGATTTTGCCGCCGAAGCCGCCGCCCACCTTGGTGTTGATCACCCGCATGCGGCTTTCCGGAATGGCGAACAGCCCGGCCAGCAGGGTGCGGAGCTGGAACACCTCCTGGCTGCAGGTCCACACCGTCACCGCGTTGCCCCGGGCCGCCGCCAGGGTGGCGTGGGGCTCCATGTAGCTGTGATGGATCTGGCTGGCGTGGAACGTGTCCTCGAACACGTAGTCTGCCCGTGCCAGCGCCGCGTCCACGTCGCCGCGATGGTGGGATGCCTGGTGGATGATGTTGGTCCCGTGGACGGGGTTCCACGAGGCCAGGTACACCGAACGGGCCGGGCCCAGCTCGTCGTGGACCAGGGGCGCGCCGTCCCGCGCGGCCTCCGCGGCGGTAAAGACCGCCGGCAGCTCCTGGTAGTCCACGTCGACAAGGGACAGCGCCTCCAGCGCCCGTTCCTCGTCCGGGGCCGCCGCCGCCGCCACGGGCTCGCCGACGTAGCGCACCTTGTCCACCGCGAAGATCTGCTCGTCCTCGATGGCGTAGCCGTAGCGCCGGTCCGGGACGTCCCGCGCCGTGATCACGGTGACCCCCGGGAGCGCCCGGGCCTTGTCCACGTCGATGGACCGGATCCTCGCATGCGGCAGCGGGCTCCGGAGGATCTTGCCCCACAGCATCCCCGGCTGGGTCACGTCCGGTCCGTAGACGGCCTGGCCCGAGATCATCTCGGCGCCGTCCGGGCGTATGACCGGTGTGCCGATTACGCGATAGTCGTCAGCCATGTCGTTCGCTCCGTGGGCACAATACAACCCATACGGGAGAGGGGGTCAAGCACAGCGGCGGTCAGGTGGTCCAACGCCGGCCGGTCAGATGTCGCAGAGCTCGGGCCAGCGCTTGCGGATGCGCTCCTTCACCTCGGTGCTTGCCTCCACGACCTTGGGGAACGTGTCCCGCTGGTTCCAGGGGCGGCAGGCGTCGATGAGCATCCTCTTGTTGAGGTTCCTGCGGTCGTCGGGATAGGCCATGGGATCCAGCGGGCTGCTCCAGCAATTGCGGACGATGTCGAGATCCAGGTCGGGGTCCAGGCGCGTGCACATGGCCCACAACACCGCGTCGGCGTCGGTGGGGTCGATGTCGTCGTCGACGATGACGATCATCTTGTTGAGGTAGGAGCCCGCGTAGGAACCCGCGGCGGCCATGGCCGCCTGTTTCGAGTGGCCCTGGTACATCTGGCTGATGGCGATGGTGATGAACATCTGGCTGCCGCAGCCCTCGTGGTTCCACACGCCCTTGATGCCGGGAACGCCGGCGGCCTCCATCTGTTCCCAGATGGCGGAGCTGCTGAGGAAGCTGGAAATGTAGGTGTCGTCGCTCGGAGGCCTGCGCGGCACGGTGCCGAGGATGATCGGGTCGTTCCGGTACATCAGCGACGCGACCTCGATGACCGGCTGTTTCTCGCGTCCCCCCGCGTAGTAGCCGGTCCACTCTCCGAAGGGTCCTTCGGGCTCGAGACGTCCCGGGGGTATGTAACCCTCCACGGCGATTTCGGCCGTGGCCGGAAGGGGCAGGTTCGTGACCGCGCCCCGGACCACGTCCACGGGCTCGCCGCGTATGCCGCCGGCCACGTCGTACTCGCACACCCCGGAGGCCGCGTGGAGTCCGGCCATCAGGTAGATCAACGGGTCGTGCCCGAAGGATACCGCCACCGGGCAGGCTTCGTTTCGGCGCCAGTATTTCTCCATGATCAGGCGGCCCTGCTTGCCGCCGGTGATCATGATCCCCAGGGTGTTCCGGTCATGGACGACGACCCGGTAGCAGCCCACGTTGATCCAGTCGGAGTCCGGGTCCTGCATGATGACCGCGCAGCCGGTTCCCAGATAGCGCCCGCCGTCGTCCTCGTGCCACGTGGGGGTCGGGAACCGGAGCATGTCGATGTCACCACCCGTGGCCACGTTCTCCAGCAGCGGTCCGGCGTCCAGCACCCGCGGCTCGATGCCGGGCAAGGCGCCGTGGAAGCGGCGGCAGTGCTCCACCATTTCCCGAAGCGACAGGTCCCGCGGGATGCCCAGGGTCACGGCCACGCGTTCGGGCGATGTGGTCACGTTGGAGAGCACGCGAAAGCCCGGCGGATAGCCGGGTATGCGGTCGAAGAGCAGCGCCGGGCGTCCCACCTTTTCCATGTAGAGGTCGGTGAGACCGCCGATGCCCTCGTCACAATCGGCCCCCTCGACGCGGCGGACCTGGCCCAGCGCGTCGATGCGGTCGATCCAGTCACGCAGATCGTTGATGGGCATTCGCTTCCGCTCCCGTGTTGGCACTGTCACAGGCAGCCGAACTCCCTGTAGTAGCGTTCGGCGCCGGGATGCAGCGGCACTCCGGTGTCGGTGCACAGGCGCTCCGGAAGGATGGGTACTTCCAGGTCCCTCAGATGCGGGGCCAACGGCGCGTACGGCGCGGCGATGCGGTCCCGCCGCTCCATGCTGGTCCGCGCCAGGAGGTAGGCGAGCTCGTCCGGCAGGTCCGCCCGCGAGAACAGCAGCCAGCCGCCGAAATCCACCGTCAGGAGATCGCTGTCGATCCCCTTGAGACGGCCCTTGGGGATGACGGCCTGGCTGAAACCGTAGGAATCCTTCATGTGCGCAACGGCTTGCGGGTCCAGCGGCAAGGCGCGCATGGGCCTCGCGTCGGCCAACTCCTCCCAGCACTCGTCGTGGACGCCCTCCTGGAAGACCGCGTTGCCCTCGCCGCGCCGCACCATGGGCACGCCGACAATTGCGGGTCCGGGGAACAGCACCTTTCCGCCCCACGAGTTGACGTCCTCGTAGCTGAAGCCGTACCACTTCATCACCTGCTCCACGGTCCACGTCAGCGTGTCCGGGCCCGTCGGCCCGACCCGGCCCGACACCAGGGTCATGGCCGGCTTGCGCGCCGCGATCTCCTCCATGGAGTGGATGTTCAACTCCTCCGCCACCAGCCAGAAGATGTAGTCGGGCTCGGGAAACCGGGCGATGGCCCTGAGCTCGCCGACGCTGGCCTGGAACCGTCCTTTCCCCTCGGCGGCCATTCTCGCGTTGGCCGGCGGGTTGGTGATGCCCACGTCCGCCAGCCCCGCGCCCACGGTCTTGGGATTCTCCAGCGAGCCCAGCCCGAACCGTCCGGTAAAGACGCCGACGCTCGAGATCGGCCCCGGCGTTTCGCGATAGCCGTTCAGGCCCTCCGCGAGCTCGTCGGTAATGCGCCACCACGGGTGGGACGGCGAGTGGGACGCGATCCTGAGGATGTAACCGTTGTCATCTCGTTCAACCATGGACTGTATGCTCCCGTTCGATGCCCGTGGCGCATCGGCTTGCCCGTCCTCGCGCCGGCGGACGCCCGCGCTGCCCCGCCGACTCTGTCAGAGAGGACGGCGGAGTGTCAACTACGGCGTGCCGCCGGTGAATTCACCGCCGCCGCGCCGGTCATTCCTGCACCTGCCCGCTTCCCATCCGGCAATCCGCCGCCGTGGCAACCGGCAATTGGCCGCTGTGGAAACCGGCAGTTGGACGGTACCGTTGCGGCCATGACATCCGGCGTGAGCTTGCTTTTTGCCCGGACCCGCGCGTATAGGCACTAGGGGCCGTATCAGGGTCCGCAACGGCCGATGGGGTGACCGGGATGGACGAGCGCGAGCTCGAAGAACTGACGATTTCTCGACTCTCACGCGAGATCAGCAGCGGCGCGGTATCGCCGGTGGCGGTGACCCGCCTCGTGCTGGCGCGGATCGAGCGGCTGAATCCGGTCCTCAATGCCTACGTCACCGTGATGCGGGACCAGGCGCTCGCCGCTGCCGAGCAGGCGCGGCGGGAGATCGCCGCCGGAAACGACCGCGGGCCGCTCCACGGGATCCCCGTCGCCATCAAGGACAACATCGCGGTCAAGGGCGTGCCCGCCACGGCCGGGTCCAGGACCCTCGCGGAATGGATCCCCGACCACGACGCCACCGTGGTGCGCCGGCTCCAGGACGCGGGCGCGGTGATACTGGGCAAGACCCACATGCACGAGTGGGCCAAGTCGAGCCACACCAACAACGTGTTCTACGGCCCCAGCCGCAATCCCTGGGACGTAACCCGGGCCACCGGCGGATCGAGCGGCGGCTCCGCCGCTGCGGTGGCGGCGA
>Ga0209020_1001071_pt1 | contig 29834 bp, 23 predicted proteins | sample PinacodermBB_FD_187298 | JGI IMG/M metagenome (GOLD analysis project Ga0209020, IMG submission 187298) | Host-associated microbial community of the marine sponge Aplysina aerophoba from Gulf of Piran - sponge pinacoderm, lysed by bead... | ecosystem: Host-associated > Porifera > Sponge >... | reverse complement strand
AATCCCCAGGCGGCGCCGGCCGCCGTTCCCACGAGCCCTTGCAGGAAACTTCGTCTATTCATAGTTTCGTTGCCCCAGCCAGCTCTCGAACAGCAGCGTCAGGATCAGCACCACCACCAGGGCCAGCGCCAGATCGGTGCGGGTCCCGCCGCCCGCCAACGCCCCGGCGGACAGGACCTCATGGTCCACCGGTCCGAGCTTCCGCTGCAACTCGTCGTCGGTCATGCGCTCCAGGCGCGATTCCCCGGGCGGAGGATTCACCGCGTAAAGGGCCGGCAGCTCCAGGCCGCCGCCGGGTGACACCACCCGGTAGATCCCGGCGACGTGATTGCCGTCAAAGGCTCCGGAAGCCTTCCCGTCCACCGGCGCCAGCGTGACCTCCCGCTCCGCGAGGTTGGGATCCACTACCCGCACCCGCTTGCCCGCGTGATCCGTGGCCGTGAACCACCGCTTCGCCGTCCCCGCCGTGATGCCCGTGTCCATGGAGCCGGTGTCGCCGCCGGCGATGTGGGTCACAAGGGATTGAACCAGCGGCACGTAGCCGGTCTTCAGCGGCAGGCGGTTCCAGGCGCTGTCGGCGGTGGAGGCAAGCAGGAGAATCCGCCCCTTGCCGAGCTGTTTCTCCACCAGCAACGGGGCGCCGTTGCTCAGTCGCATCAGGGTGCGTCCCCCGGTGGGCGCCACCTCGAAATAGGACGATACCCGGGCCGAGCGTAGCGAGTCCAGCAGGCGCCGGTCGGCGAAGGGCTCCAGGGCGGGATGGGTGAGGTCCATCTCCGCCACCGTGACGTTCTGGTCCAACGGCACGCGTCGCCGTTCCCCGAGGGGCCCGGGAAGGAGCGGGGAGGCGTTGCGCCACAGCGTGCGGTTGTAGTCCTCCGCCATGACCCGGTCGCCCAGGGACAGCATCAGGCCGCCGCCGCGTTCGACGAACGTGGCGAGCCGGGCGACGAAGGCCGGCGGCAGGGTGGGGACGTTGGCCAGCACCAGCACCTGATAGCCCTCCGGGTCCACCTGTTCCACGGCTCCGGGCAGGATCACCTGCGGCAGCAGCACGGAGCTGGCGACGTCGCCGGTGGGGTTCAGCGCCCGGCTCAGGAAGTACGTCTCGCTGGCCACCAGGGCCCGTTGGGGATCTCCGTCCACCAGCAGCACGTTCAACCGGTCCCGGGTGTGAATGGTGAAGTGGTGCCGGCGGTTGCCGGCGAAACCGTCGCCGTGGAGCGAAACGTAACCGGCATGGCTCCCCGGCCGGTCCAGCTTGAACCGGAAGTCGACCGTCAACTCCGAATCGGCCGGCAGGGTCACCCGCTTCTCGTCCCGGACCTTGCCGTCCAGGGCCAGGCGCGCGGCCACGTCCGGGATGGCGCCGGCCGTGAAGTTCACCAGGGTCGCGGCGATCTCCAGGTCCAGGCCCGGGGCGACATGATCGGTGCGGGGCTCGAGGCTTTTGATGGTGGCGCTGGGCGCGGGTTCGGGCGAGCCCACGGTAACGATCTTGACCGGGATGGTGGGGTCGTACTCCCCCACGGCCGGCAGCGAAAGGCGGTCCCAGCCCGGCAGTCCCAGGTCGGTGAGCACCCACATCGCCTTCTGCCCGCCGGCCTGCCGCAGGAGCCCGTAGCCGGTGCGCAGCGCGGCGGTGAGGTCGGCGGTGCCGGCGCTGACCGCCAGCGGCTCCAGGTCCTTGAGGGCCGTCTCCCGGGCATCCTTGAAGCGCGGCTCGGCGCGCCCGGCCGGGTTGGTGGCGATGAGGGCCGCCCGGTCGCGGTCTTCCAGGGCCTCGAGAATGAGCGCCGCCGCCTGCTTCGCCTCCCTGAACGGCGCGCCGTCGTCGCGCACCTGCATGCTGAGGGAATTGTCCACGATGATGGCGGTGGACAGCGGCGCGCCCCGGGCCGAGAGCCCCACGCCGGTCTCCCACAGGGGATGGGCCATCAGCAGCACGAGGAAGATGATGGCCAGGGTCCGGACCGCCAGAAGAAGCCAGTTTCGCAGGTTGTAGGTGCGCGCCACGCGCCGTTGCGAGATCAGCACGAACCGCACCGCGGGGAAGCGCAGGCGTTTCTGCTGCCGCCGGTTCAGCAGGTGGATCACCAGCGGTATCACCGCGGTGAACAGGGCTGCCAGATACAGGGGATAGAGGAATGCCAGTTTACTTCCTCCAGCTCAGGTAGCTGACCAGGGCCTGGTCCAGCGGCGTGGCGGTGGAGATGAGTTGATAGTCGATGGCGTACTCGTGACAGCCCGACCTGAGGGTGTCGATGTGGTCGTTCACGACCCGGCGGTATTCGGCCTGTATGGCCTTGGGGTCGGCGGTGACCCGAAGCTTGGGGTCCTCGATGTCCTCGAACCGGGTGTTGCCCGAGAACGGGAGGGTCATCTCCGTTTCGTCCATCACGTGGAACACCAGCACGTCGTTGCCCTTGTAGCGGAACATGCGCAGCCCCTCGAGCACCGACTCGGCGTCGTCCAGCAGGTCCGACACCAGCACCACCAGGCCTCGCCGCCGGATGCCGCCGGCCACCTCCCGCAGGATCTTGCCCACGTTGGTCTCGCCCCGGGTGGTCTCGGCCTCCAGCCGCTGCAGCAACTCCACCATGTAGCCCCGGGTGGCCTTGGGCGGCAGTTGCGAGTCGATGCGGTCGGAGAAGGTGGTCAGGCCCGCGGCGTCCTGCTGGCGGAGAATGAGGTACGCCAGCGAAGCCACCAGGATGCAGCCGTACTCGAACTTGGTGACCTCGCCCGACGCGTAGTCCATGGAGCCGCTGACGTCCAGCAGCAGGTGGGTCCTGAGGTTGCTCTCGTCCTCGAATTCCTTGATGAAGTAGCGGTCGAGCTTGCCGAGAGCTTTCCAGTCGATACGGCGGATCTCGTCGCCGGGCGCGTACTCGCGGTGCTGCTCGAACTCGACGCTGAAGCCCTTGGCACGGCTGCGGTGGAGGCCCGCCATGACGCCCTCCACCACCCAACGCGCCTTCAGGTGCAGGTTCGAGAGCCTCGCCAGCACTGCCGGGTCGAAGTAGCTTTGTTCAGGGGTCGCCATGAGCGCCGAAGCGGTAGTGGAATACGGCGCCAGTTAACCACCTTCGAGCGTTGAACTCAAGGCGGCGAAGGGTCGCCGGTGTCCTGCCCGGGGACCGGCGTGTTAAGATATCCAGCCGTGGCCGAGTCGCGACGGGAAGCCGTCTCACGGCATCGAGACGCGGCCGCACCGGGGGTTGCCGATACATGAAACGGAACAGCGGACTTCGCGCCATCGGCAGGGACCGGCTGGCGCTCCTGGGGTATGTCACCGGCGGGCATTTCGCCGTGCACTGGTTCGGCCAGCTCTTTCCCATGATCCTGCACCCGCTGGAGGTGGCGTTGCGCCTGAGCTATGTCCAGGTGGGTTTCCTGACCACCACCCGGGAGCTGACCACCGGGCTCACGAACCTGCCCGCCGGGCTTCTGGGAGACCGTCTGGCGCGCCATCGGACCGCGATCCTGACCTCGGCCCTCCTCGCCTTCGGGGTGGCCTACCTCACCTTCGGCCTCGCCCCCGGCTACCTGTACGCGCTGGTGGCGGCCGGGCTGGTAGGGGTCGGCATTGCCCTGTGGCATCCCACCGCCATGGCGTCGCTTTCGAGCCGGTTCCCGGAACACCGGGCCACGGCGTTCGCCATCCACGGCATGGGCGCCACCACCGGCGACACGCTCACGCCGCTGGTCGTCGGCATCCTGCTGAGCCTCTATCCCTGGCGCAATCTCATGGCGTTGCAGTTCCTTTTGGCCGTGGCGCTGAGCGTTCCCCTGTGGCTCGGCTTGCGGGGGATCTTCGCCGCGGCGCCGCCCGAGTCCCGGTCCGGGAGCGCACAGGCGTCCGGGCTGGGCGAGTTCCTCCGTAATCCCGCCTTTCTCGGCGTGGCCTTGGCCAACGGCCTCATGAACGCCGGCCGGATCCTGATCATCACCTTCTTCCCGTTCTACGTGCAGGAAACCCTCGGCTACGGCTCCACGGGATTCGGCTACTACTACGCGCTGCTGCACGCGCTGGGCACGGTCTCCCAGCCAGTCCTGGGTTACCTGTCGGACCGCCTGGGCCGGAAGGCGGTGCTGTTGCCGTCGTTCCTGATGCTGGCGGTGCTCTACACGCTGATACCGCTGGTGCGTCCGGGGGTTCCCCTGGGGATCGTCGTGACCCTCATCAGCCTGTTCTTCTACACCCTCAGCAACATAACCGCCGCCGCCGTGGTGGACGTGGCCGGCTCGCGCATACAGGCCACCTCGCTGGGCATCACGTTCCTTTCCAACAGCCTGTTCACTCTGCCCGGTCCGGTCATTGCCGGATACATGGTCGGGCTCTACGGCATGAGCTCGGTGTTCTACCTGTCCGGTGGCTTCCTGCTGGCGGCTGCGGTTGCGATCATCCCCTTGCGGCTCTACAGGGGTTTGGGACGGTGAGCCCCACGGTTCACTGGTCGCCTCCGGCGGTGAACCTGGCGCTGGCGCCCGATACGGTCCACGTCTGGCGTACGGCCACCGAGGTGCCTCCTTCCCGCGTGGCGCCCTTGTACGGGCTGCTGGCGCCCGACGAACGCGCTCGGGCGGCTCGGTTCCTCTACGAAGAGGACCGGCGGCGGTACACGGTAGCCCGGGGGGTGTTGCGAAGCCTCCTGGCGAGCTACCTCGACGCGGAGCCTGCCGCGGTCGAGTTCCGTTATGGCGTCCATGGCAAGCCGTCGCTCGCGGAAACCGACGGCGGTCGCGACGTGCGTTTCAACCTGTCCCATTCCTACGGGTGGGCGCTGCATGCCTTCGCCGTCGGCCGCGAGGTCGGCGTCGACGTCGAGCGCGTGCGTCCGGACACCGACATCATGGGGGTCGCCCGGCACTCCTTCTCGCCGCAGGAAGTGGAAGCCTTGACGGGCCTCCCCCCCGGACAACGGCGGGAGGCATTCTTCAATTGCTGGACACGGAAGGAAGCGTTCATCAAGGCCCACGGCGAGGGCATCGCGCTGGGTCTGAGCCGGTTCGATGTGACCTTGCGGCCGGGCGAGCCCGCGGCGTTGCTGCGGTTCGAGGGCGACCCGGCGGAGGTGTCGCGGTGGTCCATGCGCACGCTGGACGCGGGTGAGGGCTACAAGGCGGCGCTGGCGGTGGAAGGGGAGGGTTGGTATCTCGAGTGCTGGGACTACCCGGCCGAAGGGCTGATGTAGGGGCGGGTTCCAACTCCGCCGGCGGTTGCACGACACCGCGGGAACAACACAACAAGAGGAGGAAGTTCACATGGCGCGTATCGCGAGTATCAAGGGGAAAGAAGACCTGAGCCCGGAGCACCATGCGGTGTTCGATGCCATCGCGCAGAGCCGGGGCGCGGTGCAGGGGCCGTTTACCATGCTGCTGCACAGTCCGGAGCTGGCCGAGCGCGTGGCCCACCTCGGCAGCCTCGTCCGTTTCGAGATGGAGCTTCCCCAGAAGCTGAAGGAGCTGGTGATCCTCACCGTGGCGCGGGAGGTCGATTGCCTGTTCGAGTGGTCGGTGCACGCCGGACACGCCAGGGCGGCGGGTATCTCGGACGAATGCATCGAGGCGGTGCGGGAGCGCCGGGAGCCGCCGGGGCTCACGCCGGAGGAGGCGGACCTCCGCCGTTTCACGCAGGAGCTGTTGCGCTCCCATCGCGTGAGCGAGCCGACCTTCGCCGCCGTGGAGAAGGCCCTGGGAGCCACGGCGTGCGTGGAGCTTTCGGCCTTCATCGGATACTATGTGCTGCTTGCCTGCGTCCTGAACTCCATGGAGGTGGAGCCGAAGGAAGGCGAGAAGCCGCTGGATCCGTAGTGATGTCCTGGGAGCCTGTCGGATTTGGCGTCCTTCGACTTCGCCTCGCTACGCTCAGGACGAACGGTCCTGGGGAAATCGAGCCGTTCGTCCTGAGTCCTTCGACAAGCTCGGGACAGGGAGACCGAACGAAATGAGCGATCGACCCAACTTTCTCTTCATCATCACCGACCAGCACCGGGCGGACCATCTGGGTTGCTACGGCAATCCGGTGGTGCGGACGCCGCACATCGACGGGCTGGCGTCGTCGGGCACGCGGTTCGAGCGGTTCTACACGGCCACACCTATCTGCATGCCCAACCGGGCGACGCTGATGACCGGCCGGATGCCGTCGCTCCACGGCGTCCGGCACAACGGCATCCCGCTCTCCCTCGAGGCGACGACGTTCACCGACGTCATGGCCGCGGCCGGGTACCACACGGCGCTCATCGGCAAGTGCCATCTCCAGAGCATCAAGGACGATCTGCCGGTGATCGGCATGCCACAGCCGGATCCACAGCGCGTCCGGCCGCCGTCACTGCTCCGGGAGGCGTGGAAGAATTCCGGCGGGCGTTACGACCAGGAGTTGCCGTCCACCTGGGCGCGGGACCCGGAGTTCGAACCGGTTTTTCCCTACTACGGATTCCAGCACGTGGAGCTGTGCATCAAGCACGCGGATCAGGTGGTGGGGCACTACGAGCGCTGGCTCCGGGCGCGCCATGCGGACCCCGACTCCCTGCGCGGGGCGGCGAACCAGCTTCCGGGCAATGACTACCAGGCCCCCCAGGCGTGGCGCACGCGCGTGCCCGAGGAACTCTATCCCACCAGCTACGTGGCCGAGCGCACCATGGCGTTCCTGGAGGAACACGCCCGTTCCGGCAGGGAGCGGCCGTTCTTCATCCAATGCTCGTTTCCCGATCCGCATCACGCGTTCACCCCGCCGGGCCGGTACTGGGACCTGTACGATCCGGAGCAGATCGCGCTGCCCGCCTCGTTCCATCGCGGCGAGCATCCGGTGCTGCCGCATCTGGCGGCGCTCTACGAGGAGCGGGACCGGGGCGAGGCCAACCGTGACGGCCAGCGGGGCTTCGCCATCACCGAGCGCGAAACGCGCGAAGCCATCGCGCTGACCTACGGCATGATCACCATGATCGACGACGCCATCGGCCGCATCCGGGCACGGCTCGAGGCCCTGGGGCTGGCGGATGACACGGTCATCGTTTTCACCAGCGATCACGGGGATTTCATGGGCGACCACCAGCTCCTGCTCAAGGGGGCGCTGCACTATCGCGGGCTGGTGCGGGTGCCGTTCATATGGGCCGACCCGTCGGCCGCGGCCAAAGGCGTGGTCAACCCCGGGCTGTGCGGCACCCTGGATCTGCCCAGCACCATCCTGCACCGGGCCGGCCTCGAAGGGCACAACGGCATGCAGGGGGTGAGTCTCCTGCCGGCCATGGGCGGCGGCGACACGGGGTACGAGTCGCTGCTCATCGAGGAGCATCAGCGCCGCGGCTACATGGGCTTCGACAACAACTTCCGCGCCCGCACCCTGATCACGCCGGACCGGCGCCTGACCCTCTACGAGGGCGCCGGCTGGGGCGAGATCTACGACCTCGACAACGACCCGGACGAGATGCGCAACCTGTGGGACGAGCCGGGCTCCCAGCGTGGCGACCTCACCGAGGCCCTGGCCCGCAGGATGATGGCGCTCACCGACACGAGCCCCCTGGCCACCCACCATGGACCCTAGGAGCGTGTCCGAGTAGTCGAAGGACTCCGTTCGAATTCTCGGACAGACTCCGAGTGCCGCTATGAACTCCCGCTTGGAGTTGCGTCCGAGGTTGCGCGCGTGGCATCCGTCCATGATGGTGGCATATTCGCGGTCAGGCGCTTGCAATCTGGCCTGCTATCCCATAAATTCGCTCCTAACAAGGAACGAATATATGTCGATTACAGCCGATTTGACCATTCGCGAAACCGCTGCCCTGTCCCGCGTATCCAAGGCAACCATCGAAAAAGCCGTCGAAGCCCGCGTATTGCGAGCCCTCTCGGCACCGGCCCGCTTTCGCGGCGGCGCGACACGATACCTCCCCATCCGGGCTGTTGCCTATTTCAGGTCTCTGGAGGCGGCCGATCTCACGGACCTCCCTTTGCGCCACAAGCGGGCGATCTGGAGGCATTTGGTCCGGCTTGAGCCGATGCGGCTCGAAACAATTGAATTCACGCCCGGTGCAACGATTGATTTGGAGCGCCTTGCGGCGGACACGCTACGTAACGCCGTACGATACAGGGAAGCCCGCGACCGGTATATTGAATCGGACTCAGACATTCTGGGCGGCACGCCGGTTATTGCCGGAACGCGCTTGACGGTCTATTCCGTCCTCGGCCGACTGCAGGATGGCGATAGCATCGATGAACTCGCCGAAGACTATCCCGAGTTGTCCCGCGAGGCGTTCACGGCAGCAGAGCTATATGCCAGAGCCCACCCGCTTCGAGGCCGTCCGTCCGGTAGGCCTTGGCACAATGCGGCCTGAGTAGTTCTTGCAGCCACCGTGCGGTTGTTTCTCGACGAATGTCTGTCGCCCGCGATCGCCAGATCTCTGAATGCGGAAGGCGCTCATGTCGCCATGCATCCGCGCGACTTTGGCGGGCTGGGGGCGCCGGACCGTGCGGTCTTGGCTCGATGCGTTGAACGGGACCTTGTGCTCGTAACCGCAAACGCGCGGGATTTTCGAGGGCTTGTTGCGGTGGAAGACGTTCACCCCGGTCTCATCATCCTGCCTTGCGTGGGCCGGGCGCGCTCGGAGGCATTGCTGCGGGCCGCGATCCGATTGTTGTCCAAACGCGGAGACCCGATGGACGTAATGGTCAACCGTGTTCTTGAAGTATTCACAGAAATGGACATGACACTGTATCTCTTGCCGAAGGACAAGCCGTGAGCCACCTATGAACCGTGAACGGAAGACGAACGGTGAGCTGGAGTTGGGTCTGGGCCTGCGCGCGCGGCATCCGTCCATGCTGGCCGAATATTCGCGCCAGGCGGAGGATGCCGGTTTCAGCCACATTTGGCTGTACGATTCGCCGCGGTGCGCCGAGCCCTATGCTTCCCTGCCTTACTGTGTCATGGCCACGTCCCGGGCCGTGGTGGGCATGGCGGTGACCAATACCCAGACCCGCGACCCCACGGTGGTGGCCAACGGCTTCGCCACTCTGGCCATCCTCACCGCCGGCCGGGTCAAGTTCGGCCTCGGGCTCGGGGACAGCGCGGTGAAGTTCATCGGTAAGCGGCCGTCCCGTTTCGACGCCTTCCGTGAGGGGGTCGAGGTGGTGCAGGGGCTTCTGCGGGGCGAAGCGGTGTCCTACAACGGCCGGCGGCTGAAGCTTCCCGCGGTGCCGGAGGTGAAACCGCCGCTGCTGCTGGCGGCGGAACGGCAGCGGACCTTCGCCTTCGCCGGGGAGGCCGCGGACGGCGCCATCATCAGCCCGGGCGGGTCGCCGCGCTTCCTCGGCTACGCCATCGGCAAGATCCGCGAGGGCGCGGTGCGGGCCGGACGGGACCCGGACGAGCTCCACATCTGCGCCTGGACCCACTGCGTCGTGGGCGAGACCAGGGAAGAGGCCATGGACGCGCTGGCGCCGGAAGTGGGACGGACCCTGTTCAAGGCGGCGTTGCGGATTCCCCACGAAGTCCTGGGGGCATCCGAGCCGTTGCTGTCGGCGGAGTTGCGCGACCATGTCCTTCAGGAGGCCACGCGGCAGGATCACGAATACGATCTCGCCCGGACCCTCCGTGCCGCGCTGGGCGACGAACTGTTCCGGGAGATGACCATGGCCGGCACCCCCGACGACTGCGCGCGGAAGATCGACGAGCTGAGGCGCGTCGAAGGGCTCAGTCAGCTCATCATCAACGTGTACGGTCCGGACCGGGAGTTCGCCCTGAAGGCGTTGGGCGCCTGCAACGTATAGATTGCCGCCCAGCCCCAAGGCCGGGAAGTGTTACAGCGGTACCGCCTCTTTCCCCTCGGGGACCTTGTCCTTGTCGATGTGTTTCAGCGCCTGATAGACGAAGTCGTGCCCGAACAGCTCGGTCCAGCCTTTTTGCAGCCGGCCCACCACGGGTCCGGGCTTGCCCTCTCCGATGGCATTGCCGTTGATTTGGGTCAACGGCAGCACGCAGCGTGAGGTGGTGGTCATGAACGCTTCGTCGGCGTTCATGATGTCGTACAACTGGAAGTTGGTCTCATCCACCGGGATGTCGAGGTGTTCCGCGACCTCAAGCACCGCGCCGCGGGTGATGCCCGAGAGGATGTTCTGCACCGGGGCCGTGACCAGGGCGCCGTTGCGCACGATCCAGAAATTGGCCGCGGTGAGCTCGGTGACGTTGCCCTCCAGGGTCAGCAACAGGGCATAGGCTTCCGGGTCCACCAGTTGGGCCTGTTGCTCCGCCAGCCACAGGTGCATGCGGCTGGTGCTCTTGATCTTCGGGTCCCAGACCTGGGTGGGGATGGCGCGGATGTGAGTGGTGATCACGTGGCCGCCGTAGATGTAGTGGTGGGCGAACTTGTGGAAGCCGATGGGCTCGCACAGGATCACCACCGTGGCCCGGCCGGCGGTGTCCGGCCCCCGGGTGATGTAGTGGCCGACGAAGTAGTCCTCGTCCGGTCCCAGCAACCCCCGGTTCTGTCGCACCAGCTCCACGGTGGTCTCGTGCATCTCGTCCAAGGTGAGGCCGGGGTCCAGCCGTATCGCCTTGAGCGACCGGTAGAGCCGCGCGATGTGCCGGTCCAGGTGAAATATCTCTCCCTGGAAGGTCCGGGTCCGTTCGAAGACCCCCAGCCCGGACAGGAACCCTCGATCATAGATGGAAACGCTCGCCCCGCTCTCGGGGAGGAACTCGCCGTTGACGTATGCCGTGCGCTCAGCCATGGGAAACCCCCTTCTAGATGTATTTCCTTCGCATATTAGGACTTTCCGGCAGCGTTTGTAAAATGGCGTTGGTGTCGATAGTCCCTCAGTGAGGGTTCGGCGTGAACATCGAGGCAACTCGCACGTTGCAGGAATGATAGTCAGGAAAGTTGTAGCTCGGTCGATACTTTATCCGAGAGCGCTTCGATTAGCGCGCCAAAAAAGGTGGCACAGGACTCAAACTCTGTGTCCGATACCGTCTTCGTTAAGTTTCCATGCGCAATGTCGTTTCGAAGCGAGATATGGTCGTCCAGTGCACTCTTTGCTGCATTCGAAACCCGTCTATTGGAGCGATCATTCGCCCATTCCTTCAGGCTCGGGTTTTGACCAAGAGAATCGCTGAACGGATCTTGGAGAGAAAGGGACTTGAAGAGTTCCGTGAGTCGACCAGAAGTGCAATTTCCCATTAGGAAGGTGAATACGTCTGATTGGACCTTGAAGTCGGCGGCATCAAGTAAACACTTCGCGAGGCTCGTCTTAAGGGTCCCAAAGTCGTACTTCAATCCATTGACGTGTCCCTGTCGCTGATGAGTCAGTATTGTTGCCGAATGGTGAAGGTGATCGCGTCGAAGCCGTTCGTCGATGGCGCTATAAGTTGCGGAGTGAGCAGACTTTGTCTCGACGATCGCGGTACAGAGCAGGCGTATAAAGTTTTCGAACGCGCCGTTTAACTGCAGGAGTAGGCCCCGCAAGAGCATCGAATTATCGGTGTCTTTGTCCTTTAGTGCTTCGGAGAGAAGTTGACGCTGTTGTTGTGTTTGGAAGATAGGGTAGAGCGATTGGGCATTCGACACAATTATCGCCGTGTAAGCCTTTCTTATTCGCGCTGTTGATCGCGCCTCTTCGATTTGCATACATGCCATGCTCTTGGCACGTTCTACGGACGTCACGATACAACCTCTCCGACTGCATCCCGTACTGCTATAATACGGCTCTTCACAGCAGCCGCCGTGTTGGCCCGACCGACCATCAACTCGTAGCTTTCACTGCCTGGCATGGCCAAACGTCGTACCGATGCCCTGATTGCGGTGGACCGTCCGGTCAGCAACCTGCGGCTCTCGGCGAACTGATGCATTACAACCATTTGTGCATCGAAAAAAGGCCTGGAAAGTTGGCGTCGGCCGGATGTCTTGCCGCGACCCGGTATTCTGAAGACCTCGTCGCGAAAGACTTTGACACATAGATTGAGGGCGTCAGTGAATTCAGCGCGTAGGTGCTGGACATCACTATCGCCCGCATGATGATGGCGCTTCATAGTATTGTCAAGCATCGTTCGGACAGACCCGGAGATATCGTCTATGTTCTTGAAGGCAAAGAAACGCAACACAATCTCGACATCTGTCATTCGTTTGAAGAACCGGTCTTTTTTTGCCTGTCGGTCGGCGTCCCGTCGCTAAGGGTGTTCTCCCTATGGTCTGGAATATCCCATGCTTGGGTGAACAGCGGGGCCTTCGATAATTCGATGATGAGTTCGTTGAACGGCCCGGAATATAAGGAGTTTCGCAACTCTTGCGGATTGAGTCTTTCGCCGCCGGTGTTTAGGCGTTCAAAGACCTGAGCTCGAAGGTCGATACTGTTCTCGCTACCATCACCAGCGTCGGACATGAGAGTGATTGCAGAAACTTTTGCGCGTTCAAGACCGCGCCGTAGGCGGGGTGGAAGGTCAGAGAAACGCCTGCCGTTCAAGGAGGGCCAACTCATAAGGCCGGAGAGTTCAAAACGATTCTTGATGAAATCGACCACAGCGTTGAGTCTCTGCTGTCCATCCATTACCTCGAAACGCCCGACCTGGTTTTCGTATAGAAAGACAGGAGGGACCGGGACGTTCATTATGAAGCTTTCTATGAGTCTAGACTTCTTCTTGTTGTCCCATCTGAGGCGTCGTTGATATTCGGGGTGTAAGTTGCCCCAACTGCGGCCTTCGATGAAGTCCAATACGTGAGGGAGAAAGAAGTCGTTGCGGTCTTGGACGACGCGCAAGCGGCCGCGTTCGAAGACGTTTTCGATTTTCCGGTCGGAAGCGCCTGCGGGTAAGGTTTCAGCGGCGGTCGAAGGGTCCTCGTCTTCTAGGTCGAGATCGTCCAATTCGTCTGTGGTCTGCATGGCAAACTGACTCCTTGTTGTGTGGTTTTGGCAGCCGAGGCTGTAATTGAGAGGGTTCATCAAGAGGTGATGGCGAGAAAGGCCCGCAACAACTCACCGTAACATCTGATACGGCACATTCAAGGTGGGACAGTTGGTTTTTGTGGCCAACTGCGTGGAGGAACGCCGGGGACAAGGGTCGTGGCGGGCAGTGACGACTCTCCACGGCCGTCTGTGCCCCTTTTTGACGTACGGTTATTGTGTGGGGGTCGGCATGGTAGGACGTTCGGTGCCCGTCTGTAAACCGTGTGACGATCAACCCGGACTGCCCGAAGATCCGGAGTCCCCCGCACGCGTCATCCCGAATCCTCCGTGCCCGGCATACGGACCCCCGTCATCCCGGACTTGATCCCGGATCCAGGTGGGGGCGGGTATCCTCGTTGGGACGGATCTCATTCGTTGTTGCGCAGCAGTTGCAACAACTCGTCGGGCGAATCCACGATGAAATCGGGGCATTCCCGCTCCAGGGTCTCGCGGGTCTGGTAGCCCCAGGTGACGCCGGCGGTGCGCACGCCCGCGAGCTGGCCGTGGCGGATGTCGCCCCGGGTGTCGCCGATCATGAACCCTTCTCCCGGCCCATGGCCCAGGCGCTCCAGCGCGTGCCGGATCTTGTCGCTCTTGGTGCCCGGCTGCCGGGCGTCGAGCACCAGGGAGACGCACTCGTCCACGCCGTTCAGGGCGAGCCCCTGCCGCACCAGGTGGTCGTAGTTGGAGGTGACGATGACGAGAGTGTGGCGCTCGGACAGGGACTTCAGGAGATCGGCGATGCCGGGAAACATGGCCGGCGCGTAGCCGTCGGCTTCCAGCAGGGCATGCATGTGCCGGGTGTAGCTCTCGATGCGGCCCTCCGGCACCCCCAGCAGCGTGGCGATGCCGGTGGCGCTCAGGTCTTCGATGGTTTCGAAATCGTTCCGGGTCGGAGGCCGGCCCAATCCGGTTTCCACGGCCGTCCGCCGGAAGGTGTCCAGGAGCTGGTCGAAGGAGTCGACCAGGACGCCGTCGTAGTCGAAGTGGAGCAGCATGGAGGGAACCGTGCGCTTCGGGCGGCGAGGTCCACGTGCGACCGTCGGCCCCGGGGGCGAAGCGCCGCGGCCCGCTTACGCCGCGGCGCTGCCCTCGGCCGGGGGCCGGACCTCCTCCATCAGCCGGGCGATGATGTCCAGCGACGAGAGTCCCTCGGCCTGGGCCTTGAAGTTGGGGATGATGCGGTGGCGCATCACCGACGGCGCCATGGCCTGGACGTCTTCCACCGACACCGCGAAGCGCCCGTCCAGAATGGTCCTGGCCTTGCTCCCCAGCACCAGGAACTGCGACGCCCGGGGGCCCGCGCCCCACTCGACGTAATCCTTCACCACCTGGGGCGCCAGGGGGTTGCCTGGGCGGGTGGCCTGGGCCAGGGAGACGGCGTAGTTCACCACGTAGGGCGACACCGGCACCCGCCGCACCAGGTCCTGGCAGTTGAGAATGGCTGGGCCGTCCATGACCTTGGCCGGCTCGGGCTTGTCCGTGGAGGTGGTCTGCAGGACGATCTGGACCTCGTCCTCCAGCGGAGGATACGACACCTCGATGTTCAGCATGAAGCGGTCGAGTTGCGCTTCCGGCAGCGGATAGGTGCCTTCCTGCTCGATGGGGTTCTGGGTCGCCAGGACGAAGAAGGGCAGGTCCAGCGGGTAGGTGGTGCCGCTGGCGGTGACCCGGTACTCCTGCATGGACTGGAGCAGCGCCGCCTGGGTCTTGGGCGGCGTCCGGTTGATCTCGTCCGCGAGCAGCACGTTGGTGAAGATCGGCCCCCTCAGGAACTGGAACTGGCGGCGTCCGGTGGCGGCGTCTTCCTGGAGGATGTCGGTGCCGGTGATATCGGAGGGCATCAGGTCCGGGGTGAACTGGATCCGGTTGAACTGGAGGTCCAGCACCTCCGCCAGCGTGCTGATGAGCATGGTCTTGGCCAGCCCCGGCACGCCCACCAGCAGGCAGTGTCCCTTGGAGAACAGCGCGATAAGGACCTCGTCGATGACCTTGTCCTGACCGACGATGACCTTGCGTATCTCCGCGAGCATGGTCCGGCGCTTTTGTCCGAACTCCTCGATGGCCGCGAGTTCCTGATCCAGGAGCTGTGTGTCTTCCATGGCGGTAAGGTTCCTTCCGATTGTTCCTTGCGATTCGTCGCTAGCCGCGCAGCTTCCTCATGACCTGACGGGTCTTGCGCGCTCCCTCGTCGTCGCCCAGGGCCTCGTAGACGCCGCCGAGGACTTGATACACGCCGGGATGGAACGGGTTGATCTGAAGCGCTTCCAGCAGGGCACGCCGCGCCCGGGTCGGGTCGCCGGCCTCATGGTGAAGCCGGCCCAGCAGGTAGAAGGCGTGTACCAGGTCGGGGTCGAGGTACAGGGCCTTCTCCAGGTGCGGCAAGGCCTCGTCGTAGCGCCGCGAGTGAATCAGGGTCTCGCTCAGCCGCGTGAGAATGACGGTGGAGTTGGGCCCGGCACGGAGCGCCCGGCGATACTCGGCGCTGGCGGCGCGAAGGCGGCCGCGCTGGCGCAGCCGGTCGCCCAGATGGGTGCGGTTCCGGGCGATCTCCGACTGGATCTCGTTCAGCTCGACGGCTGCCGGCTGTCCTCCCTCCTGCGCCACCTTGTAGGTGCGCATGCGGCTGCCCTGGATCACCGTCAGCCCCTGCCCCTCGACGAACCGTCGCCAATCGGCCTCGAAGGCGTCCAGCGGCACGCCCATGACCGCTTCAATGGCCTCGGCGGTGGATTGATCGTTCACCCGGGCGAGCACGTCCCGGATTCCCGAGGGGCCCTTGGTCTGCCGGATGTAGTCGACGGCCGAGGCCACCTCGGCGTAGGCGAGCTGGACCTGCTGCGGGGTGTCGAGGCGGATGAGCGAGGGTTCCATGTCCTTGAAGCTGACGAATTCCTGCCGCTCGACGGCGGTGGCCAGCAGGGTCTCATTGGCCGGGGTCAGGTAGTCCGGCCGTGGCCCCTGAACCGGCTTGCGCCACACGGTCTCGTAGTAGCGGGCAATTCCCTCGTGCAGCCAGATGGGCGCCTTGTTCCGGGTCAGGTTGACGATGGCCAAGTGAATGTACTCGTGCACCAGGGAGTCGAGCCAGCGGTATCCGTGGGCCATGATCCGCGGAGAGATGATCATGACCTTGTTGAACTTGCACAAGCCGATGGCGCCGGTCTGTTCGATGTCCCGGAGCGTGAAGGTGGTGATGGCGCCGAAGGACTGCACGTCCGAGCCGATCTCGACCCGTACCTTGCTCCGGGGCCAGTAGCCCAGCGCGCGCCCCACCTCCTGGTGTGCCTGCTCCAGGGCCTTCAGCGCCGGCGCCGCCAGGATGCCGTCGCTCTCTTCGTGGAGGTGGATCACGAAGTGATCGCTCTCGTAGCGCTTGAAGTTGCGGATGACGTCGTGGGTCTGCTGCAGCAGCAGCCGCAGACCCTGGCGCTGGTCGTTTTCGCCGTCGATGGCCAGCGCCTTCTCCGCGGTGGCCAGGGCCTTGGCGTAGGCGCCCTCGTAGTAGGCCAGAAGCGCTGCCAGGTCCAGCGCATCCACCGATTCGGGCTGCGCTTCCAGGAGCCCTTCGACCACCGGGCGGGCCTCCTCGACCCGCCAGGCGCCCAGGAGCTCCCGTGCCTTCTCGATGTCGGGATGGTCCGGCGCCGGCTCCGCGGCGTATCCGGAAGCCGCGGCGCCGAGGACCAGGAGCGCGGCGAGGCCCAGGGCTCGCGCTGCGTTCCACGCACAAGTGGATGTCGGCAATCTCTTCATGGAATCGGCGGCACCGGCTTCGGACTATTGCGACAACTCGCGGAAGTAACGCTCGATCTGGTCCTTGTAGCGGTCCGGCACTCCCTGCTTCAAGGACTCGAGCACCTCCTTGCGAAAGTGCTCGGGCTTGTAGTCGTCCTTGCCGGGGAGCTTGAACTTCTCCGTGTCGAGGCCGGTGAGGTTCTCATCGATGTCGTGTTCCGGAAACTCGGGTGTCCCGGTCGGCGGCAGGAACTGGCCGGAAGGCAGGAACCGTCCCCGGCGGAACACGTGGACCAGCGGCACGCGTCCGAACCGCCCCCGCTGCGCCATCCGCTGCATCGCCTGCTGCATCTGCTGGCTCGACTGGGAGAGGCGGTTGATGGCCTCCTGTTCCGGCGGGATGGCTTGTCTCAGTTGAAGCGAGCCCAGCTCGCGGGTCGCTTCGCCCATGAACCCGCCGGCCTCGGCAATGCTGTTGACGATCTTGGGGTCCAGCGACGGAAAGAGCTGGAACAGGTAGCGCAGCCTCTCGACGAGGTCGGTGGTGCGCTTTTCCAGCACGTCCTCCCGGGTGGCGAGCTCGCGGGCCGCGCGCTTCTGCGCCGGAGTCAACTCCGGGTCGGGAAGGCTGGCGATGGCGTCGTATTCCCGTGCCAGCGCCGTCAGCATGGCCAGGGCCGCCTTCCGCGCCTCGTCCAGAGGCCCCAGTGCCGCGAGCTCTTCATTCACCGGTCCGAACTGCTTGGCGAACGCGTCGAAGTCCCGGTTCTCGAACATGTCCCGCAGCCCCGAGAGCAGCCCGCGGACGGCGGCGTTGCGCTCGCGTTCGGCCGGGGTGCGCAGCCGGTCGCTTTCGAGGTCCGGAGGCGCGAGCAGATGGGCCAGCACCGCCAGGTCGGCCTGCGCGCCCGTCGCGAGCCGCTCGACCGCCTTCTCGCGCAGCGCATCGAACTCCTGAGCGGATTCCTTGTGGGTACTCTCGGTTCCCATCAGGATTTCCTGCTGCTCCTGGAGGATCTGCTGCAACTCGTCGTTGGACCGGTTCATGGCTCCCTGCATGCGGGACATCATGGAGCCCTGGGCCTGTTGTTGTCCGTTACGGAGCGAAGCCGCCAGTTGCGCCATCTGGTTGAACAGCTCCCGCGCCATTTGCAGGGCGCCCTCGATGTCGCCCTCCCTGAGCTTCTGGCGGATCTGCTCCATCATGGACTGCATGTCGTTGAACGGCATGTTGCGCATGTTCGCCTGGTTGATGAATTCGTTGGGAATCTGTTGCGCGAACTGCATGAGGGACGCCTGGAGTTGCTGGAGTTGCTGGGCCAGCTTCGACAGCTCCTTCAACACTTCGTCGAGCTCCTTGTTGCCGCTCCTCAGTTGCTCCAGCGAGTCCAGTAAGCGCTCCTGGTCCTTGACCATGTCCCTGGCGGTGGCGGCCATGTCCTGGCCCGCGAGGCGCCGGCTGACGTCCTCGCTGAGCATCGACAGCCTTTCAAGCTCCGTTGCCATGGCGTCGTGGGCCTGTTCCCGCTCGGCCGGCGAAGCCGCCTGGCGCATCCCTTCCATGAGGTCGTTCCGCGCATGTTCGAGGTTGCGCTTCAGGGTTTCGAGGTCGGACCAGGTGGCGAAATCGCTCATACGGTCGACGCGGGTACGCTGCATGGCCTCGTCCACCCGCTGCATCATCTGGTCCAGGCCCTCCGCCAGCCGCTCGCCCGGCTGGTCCGGCGTTGGTTCGCCCGGCGGAGCTTCGAGGTGATCGCCGAGGAGATCCACCATCTTGTCGGAGATATCCTTGATCATCTCGGCCACCTGACGGTGCTCGGCCTTGAGGTTCTTCAGGCGGAGGCTCAGGGGCCGCGACTTGACCAGCTTGGGACCGGAGATGGTGTCGTTGTCGAGGACCTCGAGGTGGTAGACCACCACGTCACCCTCCTCAAGGCGAATGCTGTCCAGGTCCCAGATGAACGTTTCCTCGAGGGTGCGGACAAGCTCGTCGCGCCACACCGAAATGCGCTCCTCCCGTTCCCCGACCGCCGCCACCAGCGTGACTTCCTGGATCCCGTAGTCGTCGCTGGCGCGGTACTCCAGGGCCAGTCTCTCGTCGCCGTTCACTTCCAGGTCTTCCTCCGGCTTGAGCAACTCCACCAACGGGAAGCTGTCGGGCACGGCGACCATCTCGTAGGGGATGGGCAGGTTCCCGAAGCCGAAGGCATCCTCGAGGCGAATGCGATAGCCCTGCGAGCGGAACAGCACGACGCTGCCCTGGGCGGTGTCTCCGGTGATCTTCAGTGGAATTTCCCGGCCATCGTCGAGGGCCACCACGGCTTCGGCCATGGTCTTGTTGGTCGTGGCGGAGATATTCAGGGTCGAACCCTTGACCCCGCGAATGTTGCCGCCGGTGAAGGTCCGGTCGGGAAGGCCGGTGTAGTGGGGCGGGTAGAGCGTCACCTTCAGTCCGCTGACGGACGGACGCTCCACCGCCGTGATGCTGTGCCACGGAGAGTTGAACGGTCCGCTGACGACCCGGTAGTCCAGGTCCTGGGCGACCTCGGGAAGCACGGCCGTGTACCGTCCGCTCGGGGCCTGGTCCATGGCGACGGCCTGCGCCGCAACCGGTTCTCCGGAACCCGCGGGCTTGAACACCATCTCCACGCTTTGCGGCCGGGCTCCGGAGGTGACCGCCTCGACCGAAATCGCGCTGCCGCGAATGACCCGCACGTCCCCGGTGACGACGTGAATGAAGATTTCCGCCGGCGGCAGGTGTTCCAGCGGATGCGCAATCAGCGCCAGGCTCCGGCCGGGAAAGTCCGGGAGCCACACCGCCAGGGCCAGCACCGGTGCGGCCGCCAGCACCAGCAGCCGGGCCTTGGTCCGAAGCGGCCGGGTATCCACCAGCGACTCGGTTCCGAGGCCGCCGATCTGCTCGCGGGTCTGGCGGATCAGCGCGAGGATCATGGGGGCGGAAGTCCCGGCCTGCTGGCCCGGGTCCGCGAGTTGCGGGTACAGTTGTAGCGAGTTGATGAGGTTGTTGCGGAGCTCCGGTCGTTGCCTCTCGACGGCGCGGGCCGCCCATGACAGGCTGTGGGAGCGCAGGAAACGCAGCAGCGCGAGCGCGGTGACCGCCACCAGGGTGACGATCGAAAGCAGGCTGAACGCCAGCGGCGCGTAGGGAAGCAGCGCCTTGACCGCGTCGACCGCCACGCCCAAGGCCGCCAGCACGGCCAGCGCGGTACCGGCAAGGCACAACGCTTCCAGCCCCTGGACCCTTCGGAGGCGGTCTACGAACCGCTGCAGGAAATCGCCTATCGGACGGTAGTCTTCTTCGTGCAATCGAGGATCCTCCCCGAGGCGTCCAACTTGGAACATATGTTCCGCGCCTGCATCGTATGGACCTATTCTAGAACTTTTCCCAGGATTCACAAGAGCGTCCCGCCGCGGACCGGCAGCCCGGCGTGGCCGGTACTTCGGTCAATCTGGCAACTCACCGGGCGTTCTGCTATCATGCCGGTTTCATCCGCATTTTCCCCGCGACCACCCCATCGAAAGGACCCCGTCGAATGGACCGCGACTTTACGGAACTGCCCCTCGTCTGTCACGAAGGGCATGAAGACCACGACCACGATGATGTGCCTCTGCCCGATGAAGACCACCCCATGTGGCGGTCCGAGCGCATCTCGCTGACTTCGGTCGGCATCGACATCGGCTCGTCCACGTCCCATCTGATCTTCTCCCGGTTGGTGCTCCGCCGGCAGGGCATATCCCTGTCGAGCCGTTTCGTGGTGGTGAAGCGGGAGATCGTCTACGAGTCGCCGATCCTGTTGACCCCCTACGTCGACAAACTGACCATCGACACGGAGAAGCTCAACGAGTTCATTCACGAAGCCTACGCCCTGGCCGGCCTCACGCGGCAGGACATCGACACCGGCGCGCTGATCGTCACCGGAGAGGCCGCCAAGAAGAAGAACGCGGAGGCCATCGCCGCGTTGTTCGCCGAGGAGGCCGGCAAGTTCGTGTGCGCCACCGCCGGCCACAATCTCGAGGCGATCCTGGCCGCCTACGGCTCCGGCGCGGTGGAGGTGTCCACCCGCGACGGCGACATCGCGTGCATGAACGTGGACGTCGGCGGCGGCACCAGCAAGATCGCCGTCACCCGCGGCGGACAGGTGGTGGACACGGCCGCGCTGGAGGTGGGCGCCCGGCTGGTGGCGCTGGACGAGAGCGAGAAGATCGACCGGCTCGAGGATGCCGGGGCGCGCATTGGTGAGGCCAGCGGCGTGTCGTTGGCCCTGGGCCAGACGCTGGGGGAGGCGGACAAGGAACGCATGGCCGGCACCTTGAGCGGGTGCCTCCTGGAGGTGCTGGGGCGCGGGCCGCTGTCGCCCCTGACCCAGAAGATCATGCTGACGCCGGCGCTCTCCTACGAGGAGCCCATTCACTGCATCCAGTTCTCCGGCGGGGTCTCGGAGTATATCTATGGTTACGAGACCGCGGACAAGGGCGACCTGGGCAATCACGTGGGGCGGAAGATCCGCGCCGGGGCGGTGGAACTGGCCACCCGCGAGTCGTGGGAGTTCAAGGAGCCCGACGTGCGTATCCGCGCCACCGTCATCGGCGCGTCCCAGTACACCGTGCAGGTGAGCGGCAACACGATTTACCTGTCCGATGAGTCGGTGTTGCCGCTGCGGAACCTCCAGGTGATTACGCCACACTTCCGCCAGACCGAGCCGTTGACCACGGAGGACGTCCGCAGCTCCATCGAAAGCGCGCTGCAGCGTTTCGACATGACCGACGGCGACCGCGCGGCGGCGCTGGCACTGCACTGGGAACTGGGCCCCTCGTATCCTCTCATCAAGACACTGGCCACCGGTGTTGTGGAGGGGATGAAGGAGCATCTCCGCCAGGGACAGAAACTGGTGCTCGTCTTTGATGCCGACATCGCCAAGCTGGTGGGCAACATCATCGACAAGGAGATCCTTCCCGGGACCGGCGTCATCTCCATCGACGGCATCGACCTCAAGGACTTCGACTTCGTCGATATCGGCGAGGAATTGCCGGACGCCAAGGCGGTGCCGGTGGTGATCAAGTCGCTGATCTTCCGTCACGAGGAGTGGGGCCGGGGGCGTTTGCTGGCGAGCGACTGACGGGGTTCCGAAGCCGCCCGGGCGCCATCTACCCGGCGCTGGCGCGGTTGATTCTCCGACCGAGACGTATGGGATGCTCCGGGTGCAGCGGCCTGAAGCCGGCGACGGACAGCCACACCCTCAAGAGATGGCGGCCCGCCCCGCCGCCGGCGAACCGGGTGCGCGTATGCAGGATCACATGATTGTTGAAGTACTCGACGTCGCCCGGCTCGAGTTCCAGGGACACCGCGACCTGGTCGGCCACGGTATTGAAGACGTCGAGGGCGCGGGTCTGTGCCGCGGTCAATTCGGGAACCCCGGCCAGCCGCTGCGCTTGCCGGATGTGGACCGGATAGGCGCAGGCGTGAAACACGCCGTCCCGAATGCTCAAGAAGGGCAGCCGGGTCCACCGATGCCCGTGATCCGGATGCGGATGCGTCAGCGCCACGTGATACGGCCGGGTCAGCACTTGCAACAGGTCGGGATGTTCCGTGACCAGGATATTGTAGACGGTGGCGGCGCTGGCGAATCTGCGGATTCCGCCCTTGAGGGCGGGCCGCAAGCACAGGAATCCGATGACGTCCTCCGGGTCGGCGTGGAAGGGAAGTGCTCCCGTGGCGCGAAAGCCCAGTTTCCCGTTGTCCCCGGGCTCGGCCCGGACGTGGGCCAGCTTGACGCCTCCCGGTTGCTCCACCGGCTGGCCCAGTCGTTGGTTCAAGGCGGCGAAGGCATGAGCAACCTCCCGGTGGTTCAGCCGCCCGGCGGGCAGTCCGCGCAGGACCCGGAGGCCGAGACCCGCTTTGAGCTCCCGGGCCGTCCGGGCCATCTGTGATGCCAGCAGGGGCAGGTCGGGCGCCCGGCGCGGTTCGCCGTCGCGGCCATCCCTCGCCGACGCCAGCAGTTCCGCCAGTTCGCCCCCGGTAAACTCATGACGCCAGGCTTCGGACCGCTCCAGGTCGTCGGGCTCCCATGCCGCGGGATCGGTCGTCTTCGGGAAGGTTTGCGGATCGTTGCCCATGACTCCTCGCTCCTGGTGAGGATGCGTCACTTCTCCCGGAACGCATCCTGCCGGTAACCGCGAAGGGGCTGCAGGAGGTATTCGATGAGCCGTTGGCTTCCGAGGATGAACGACGCCTCCGAGGACATTCCGGGCAACAGCTCGATCTTCCGTCCCTCGATCTCCATGTGGGTTTGATCGAGCTTGATGAGCGCCTTGAACACGGGTCCGGCGGGTCCGGCCCGCGTTGACTGCGCGGTCGCCGGCGCGCCGTCGATGCTCGTCGGCGCCGGCGCGCCGGCCTGGGTTCCGGTGGTTACCGCATCCTTGCCGATGTGGCTCACGGTTCCCTCGATGGCGCCGTAGCGGCGGAAGTCGAAGGTCGTGACCTTGAGGGTGACCCGCTGGCCCGGCTTCACAAAGCCGATGTCGGTGTTGGCCACGTAGGCCTCCACCCGGATGCCGGCGTTCCGGGGGACGATCACCATAAGCCGCGCGCCAGGTTCCACCATGCCGTTTTCCGTGTGCACGGCGAGGTCCTGGACCACGCCGTCCACCGGGGAGAGCAGTGTGTGCCGGGCGCGGTGCTCGCCGGTCTGGCGGATGTCCTGCCGCAGCACGATCATCCTTTCCCGAACCGATGCCAGAAGCGCCCGGCGTTCACGGTAGAACTCGGACACGGCCCGTTCCTTCCTTGCCCGGATCGCCGCCAGAGAGGCCTTGACCTCGGCCGACTCCTTGCGCCGGAGCATGATGTTGCCCTCGAGCTCCACCAGCCGTTCCTGCTCCTCGAAGAGAGCGAGCCTGGAACCGTGGTTCGTGCGGTAGAGCGTCTCGCGCATGGCGGTCCTCTCGCGCAGGATGGGCAACAACTTGCCGTGCTTGGCCAGCACCGCCTCGATGGTTTGGAGCTGCGCCCGCCGTTCCGCCATCACCCCGTCCAGTTCGTGGAGTTGCGCCCGGTGCGCCGCGATCTGATCCGCCAGCAGTTGCTCGTTGACCGAGACGATCTCCGGCGGGGCCCCGGCGGGCGGGCGGAAGACCCGGGAGTTGCGCCAGGCCAGGGTCGCCTCCAGGCGCGCGGCTTCCACGGACTTGATCTGGAGCTCCGCCGTGAGCTTGGAGAGCTCGGCGTCCACCAGGGTGGTATCGAGCTCGATCAGGACACTGCCGCGCTCGACCAGGCTCCCTTCCTCGACGGCGATGCGCCGGACCTTGCCCTGCTCGAAGGATCGGATGACCTTCACTTGTCCCGTTGGAACGATGCGTCCCGGCGCCACCGCGGCCAACTCCACCTCCGCGATGGACGCCCAGGTGAGGGTGGCGACAAGAAAAACGCAAAGCGAGACGAGCAGGATGATGTCGGTTCGCGATCGCCGCATACATCTAGTCCAATCGGCAGGCCGGAGCCAAACTTTAACGATAATTCCGGGAAGAGACGAAGTCTTGCCGCGGGAGGTCGAGGCTCAGCCCTGGACGGCTGTCCCCGGGGACGACAAGAGGTGCGGGCGCCCCGTCGCCATGGACACGGTGGTGGGGTTCGCGGGCGGCGTGGTTGCCACGCCGCCCTTGCTCGATGTCGAGTTCGGGAGAACGATACTGGGGGCCGACGCTTCCGGGTGCCGGCCCGCGGAGACGGGTGGGCGGGTTGCTAGTGGGCCACCTGGGCCATGGCCATGGTGATGGACTCTTCGATGTCGGCGATGACGCTGCCCACTTCCCGGCCGATGAGATCCATCATGCGGAGCTGCTCGATGCGCGGGCGGACCCGTTCCATCTCCCGCTCCGAGAATATGTCGTTGAGTATGTCGCAGGCGTCGACGAGACAGATCAGCGCGACGTCCCGCGGATCCGGCATATCGTCGGAGAGCAGCACATCTTCCATGCGCAGCTTGACCTCGCGTTCCGCGCGTCCATCGATGGTGGGGTAGCGCCGGGAACGGAAGACCCAGAGGAACTTCTCGTCCTTGGCCTCGAGAATTCCGGCGCCGATCAGACCGTTCATGGCCTGCTGGCGAATCTCGGCGGCCTGCTCCCGGGCCAGCACCTCCACCCACCCCTTGGTGTTCATGGTCTCCCCGCTGTTGGCGAGGCGCTCCAGGGGAACGTCCAGCAGCGAGTCGCCGGTGGGCGTCGAGTCGATCACCAGAAGCTTCTCGGGGTCGGTGTCGATGCGGTTGGCGAAGGCCAGATCCATCAACACGGCCCCCACCAGGACGTGCTCCACGGCCCCACCGCGGATCGGCAGGAACAGACCGTCGTCGTCCAGCATCAGCAGCATGATTTCTTCAGTGAATGTAAGCATGGCGCCGCCTCGCCTATTCTGCCGCCAGGGCGGCATCACGGGTGTCGTGGTATTCGAGCATGTTGAGGAATCCGCTGACTTCCATCACGGATTTGCACGAAGGCTGCAGCGAGCACACCGCCAGCTTGCCGCCTTCCTTCTGGCACTTCTTCGCGCTCACCAGGACCACCCGCAAGCCGGCGCTGCTGATGTATTCCATGTTCGCGCAGTCCAGCAGCACCCGGTGGTCGCCGCGCTCGATGATCTCCGAGATCCGCTTCTCGAGCTCGGGGCTGGTGAAACCGTCGACGCGCCCGCTAGGCGCCAGCACCACAAGTGATCCCTTGGTTTCCTCTTGAATATCCATCCGACACCTTTTCTTCCGGCTTCGAAAGGCCCTGTTCCAGAAACTACGCCGACCGTCGGTTACGCCTTGACCGTCGACTGATCCGCCAATGTCGCTAAATCAAAAGCGGGCCAAGAATATCACAGCGGTCCGGCATGGGCAAGACGCCTGTGCCCGTCCGTGAAATTCGCCGACGTATCGCGGTTTTACGCATCGCAAAAGACCGCGCGCGGGGTCGCCCGGCTATTTCTTCCCGGGCTCGAATCCGCCCTGCTCGTGGTACACGACCTTCTTTTCTTCCTCGAAGGCCCGGACCGTGGGAATGGTTCCCCGAAGCCCGAGTTCTTTCCAGCGTCCCGCCACCTGGTCGTACATCTCCCGGCTCAACGTGGTCCGCTTGGAGAAGACCGGCAGGTAGCGGTGCTCCTTGCACGCGTTGATCAGCGCCTTGGAGCCGTAAGGCCGTTCCTCCGGCGGGTTCTGGGTGGGATCCAGCCACGTGCTCCAGGTGTTGCGCAGGATGTCGATGTCCTCGATGGGATGGCAGCGGCTGCTCATGGCCCAGATGACCTGGTCCATGTCCGTGGGGTCGATGTCTTCGTCCACGGCGATGATCCACTTGGTGTAGTAGGCGCCGCCGGGCACCTGGGCCGCCAGCGCCAGACACTGGGCCGCATGGCCGGCATAGCGCTGCTCCAGGCTGATGACGGTCATGCCGAAGCCTCCCGCTCCGGCCGGATGGGCGTAGACGCCCTGCACGCCGGGAATCCCGAGCTTGTCGAGGTCGTCCCAGATACGGGCCGAGCGGATGACGGCGAAAAAGCCGCTCTGCTCGCAGGACGGGTAGTCCGCCATGATGGCATTGGTGAGGACAGGGTTGGTGCGGTAGTGCACCCGGGTGATGTCCACCAGCGGGCAGCCCGCCTCCGGCCTGCCGTAGTATCCGGGAAACTCCCCGAAGGGCCCCTCGGTCTTCACCGAGTTGGGGTGGATGACCCCTTCGACCACGAGCTCGGCGTTGGCCGGCAGCAGCAGGTCGCTGGTCTGGGCGCGCACCACCGGGATCGCCTCGCCCTTGATGCCGCCGGCGAACTCATACTCCGACACGTTCTTGGGGAAGGTTTGGGAACCCACCAGCATGAACAGCGGATCGATGCCCCAGGCCGCGGCCACGGGCACGGACTTGCCTTGTTCCCAAGAGCGGGTGATGTGAAGGCGAGCGTCTTTCCCCGGCGACAGGTAGAGACCCACCTGATTCTTGCCCTGGAGCATCATCCGGTACGTGCCGACGTTCAGGTATCCGGAATCCGGGTCGCGGGTGAATACCGCGTCGGCGGTACCCGCGTAGCGGCCGCCGTCCAGCGGCCAATGCCTGGGAATCGGCAACTGCTCCAGGTCGATATCCGCTCCGCTGAGGGTGTTCTCGAACACCGGGGCTTCGGTCCCCGGCACCTCCCGCGGCGGAATCCGGTCCTTCATCTTCTCCTTGAGCCGCCGGATGAGTTCCAGCGTCGGCGTTTCGGGCGGCTCCTCGATGGTAAGGGCAATGCGTTTCGAGCTGGGCCCCAGGATGTTCCACAACATCCGGGCGCCGATGGGGCTGTCTTCATACCCCTTGGGGTTGTCGAAGAGGATGGCCGGGGACGGATCCTGCTTGGCCACCAGATAGGTGATGGCGCTCATCTCCTCGTCCCGGTCCACCGGCTTGTCGATCTGAATCAGCTCGTTGATCCCTTCCGCGCGATCCAGCCACTCACGGATATCCTGAATCGGACGGCCCGCGGCCGACTCCGGCCTGTTCGCCTCAGCCATGCTTCACCTTCCTTGTCGTGTGATGTTCAGGCGGCCCGTGCGACCGGCCGCCCGTGGGTCGTATCTCGTTCGCGTCGCGGGACGGCTAATCTTCCTTCATTTCGTCGGGCATCAGGCCGGTGAAATACGCGAACGCGTGATGCGCCCGCCCGCTGTTGGTCGCCGCCATGATGGCGGTGTTGCGGCCGGGCATGGACGCGGCCTGTCCGATGGTGCTGGCCACCCACTGCATTTGGGCCGTCCGCTCGAGGTAGACGGCGTGAGAGGCGGCCTGCTCCACGCTGTCGCCCACCGTGGTGATGCCGTGTCCCTGCATCAGCATCGCCATGCACTCGCCCAGCGTCGCGGCTATTTCGAGGCCGTCCTGGACTGTATAGATCAGCCGGGGGCTGTGGAAAATGGGGGTCTCGGGGGCGAAGGCGGCGGCCTGGTTGTAGATGGGCCGGATCGGCACGCCTGCCACGGCAAACGCCGTGGCCAGCGGCTGGTGCGTATGGACCACCGAGTTGACGTCCGGCCGGGCCTCCATGATGGCGGCGTGGATCATGGTCTCCCGGGGCGGGACCTTGAGCTTGATCACCGCCTTCTGGTCGCCGGCCTTGGCCCAGTTGGCCTCGCAGTTCTTCTTGTACTCGTCGATGTCTACCTCCATGATGTCCTTGCTCTTGATGGAGCCCAGCGGCGCCAGCACCGGCTTGATCAGCAGCCGGTTGGTGCCGGGAATCCGGGCGCTCACGTGGCCGTGATAGTCGGCAAGGCCCTGGTGGAAGAGCATGCGGGTGGCCAAGGCCACGGTTTTCTTGAGGCGTCCGAGCTCGCGCGCACCGGGTCTGCCTTTTTGGGACTTGGCCATGGAGGTTCCTCCTCGGTAACGCCGATCCGAGCCCCGCGCCGGGATTCGTTGCTCATACGGATGAACGGAAAGGCGGAACGCTGCTTCAGCGGGAATGGGAACGGGCGGAAAGCCCGCCGGGATTCGGGGTTTCATATCACAGGGGTGCCCGTGAATCCAGCCGACGGGCCCGTGTTGGGGCGGGCATGGCGGGACAAGACGAGAGGACGGCCGTCGGTCGTGGAGCGATGGACGTCCGCCATCTGTATATAGAGAAGTTTTTCCAAGATGCACGGGGGAGGCTGGGGGCGGATGGACGAGATTTCCGGAGTCACGAACAGGCAGTAGGCGATAAAGGCGACAAGAACGTGGGCCTCGATGCGGCGGATTAATATGAGGACCAGGAGTATGTGGGGGTAAGGTTACCTAGTTCCCCGCGCCAGCTATCTGACAAATTTTCTATGTTAAATCACGTGTTTAGGAAGTAGCTTGATCCGAGGTGCTGGAAGTGCTCAACGGCCAGGTACCAATTAGGCACCAGCTCATTTCTGGGTCGTGCGCATGAACGTGCTTCAATGACGGAAGCGATTGGCCGCCGGGCCGTCGAGGAAACCGCCACATGGTTTTGCCCGCGACAGTCGGGATATCGGCCGGAAGAAGGCGGGGTCCTGCATCCCGAGGCTCGTGTCGAGAGCCTCTGTGGCGGAAGAGCCAAAGACACCGAACCCCCGACTTCGCGTACCGCGCCTGCCGGCATAGTGTCTCCTCGTTTGTCTGAGACGACCATTGAATTTCGATCGCGACCCGGCTCCTGGCCGATGCGCGTTCACCAACTCCGTGTTCGTCCGCCGCATCACTGAGTCACGTGCTTCGTCCTCAGGACGCGCCTCCCTGTGAACGGCGCCAACGCACAGAATCCCGGTTCCCCTCGCGGTAGCCCCGCCGAGGTATCCCGGCCATCTCACCTCGTTGCCGTCAACATCTGTCAATGTCAGCCGAAAATGTCCCATTTGTGTCAATCGAAATGTTCCACTTCTGGGGGAGGGGGGCGGTGCGGCCGCGGGAGCCGGTGGGGGCGGCGGTGCGGTTCGAGACGCCGGCGGGACGGCAGGGGCAGGTGGACTTTGCGACGTCCACGCTTCCCTGGGGGCGGCGGCATGCTCTTGTGATGGTTCGGAGCCACTCCCGGCTGTTGTGCTGCGCTTCTACCGTCGGCAGACGATGGCGGTGGTGATCGAAGGGCTGGAGAACGCTGACCTGCTCCTCGAATTGTCCTCACCCATAATTTGGTGGTTGTGGTCCCGCTCGGAACCGGGACGCAACCCCATAGACGTCCTTTTTTTGGGACAGGTTGACTTGTTCCAAAGGCCGATCATTTGTCCGGCGGTCCCAACTCGGCAAGCAGCGCTTGGACTATCCGGCGTAGCTCGGGCAGATGGTTCTCGGCATTATCCCAGACACGCTCGGGCATCACGCTTGCATAACCATGGATCAACAGGTTTCGGAAGTCTATGATCCGTCGGTGACGGGGTATCCGTTCGGCAAGATCAGGGCGGATCTTCTACAGGCGGTTCAATGCCTCGCCGATGATCTCGAACTTGCGTTCGACCGCTGCCTGCGTCAGCGCATCGTCGGCATAGGCGCCGCGGTCCATGCCTCCGATGAACCGCTCGATATCCGCCCCAGCTTGGTCGATATCCGACAGCAGGACGCGAGGATCAGCCAGCATAGACGAGTTCGCGCGACCGTTCGATGGCCGCACGCAGATACGGGTTGTG
>Ga0209020_1001059_pt1 | contig 29996 bp, 22 predicted proteins | sample PinacodermBB_FD_187298 | JGI IMG/M metagenome (GOLD analysis project Ga0209020, IMG submission 187298) | Host-associated microbial community of the marine sponge Aplysina aerophoba from Gulf of Piran - sponge pinacoderm, lysed by bead... | ecosystem: Host-associated > Porifera > Sponge >... | reverse complement strand
CGTCGGCACCACCAGCACCGTAGGCATCGTCGGCACCACCAGCACCGTAGGCATCGTCGGCACCACCAGCACCACCAGCACCATAGGAACCACCGGCACCACCAGCATCGTCGGCACCACCAGCACCGCCAGCACCACCAGCACCGCCAGCACCGCCAGCACCGTAGGCATCGTCGGCACCAGCACCGTAGGAACCACCGGCACCGGCACCGCAGGAACCACCGGCACCGTAGGCATCGTCGGCACCACCAGCACGGCGGGCATCGTTGGCATCGTCGGCACCACCAGCACCACCGGCATCGTTGGCACCACCGGCACCGTAGGCACCACCTGCACCACCAGCATCGCCGGCATCGTCGGCACCGCCTGCACCACCGGCACCGTTGGCATCGCCTCGTTGTGGGGTCCAGGTGGACGGCACCACTCGAACCTTGTCTGGATCGACACCGAGCCGATCGACAACCGACTGAGCGACCCAGTCCGAGGGCGTGCAGATCAGCGATGCAGCCGCCGCGGACCGCTGCACAGCCCAGCAGAGGTACCGCCGCTTGGCGCGGCTGAAGTTCGCAGGCAGATCGAGGGGCTGCAGATCATGGATCGTCACAATCGAACGGGGGTTCCGCAGCGCAGGCAGCCGCCCGCCGAAGTGATGCACCAGGTCCGCGTTGCGGGTTGCTCGGTGAACCTGCGTCGACTCCGCCAGTATCCGGTAGCCGCGGTTGCCCAGCGGACCCGCCACGACCGATAACGGCAGGGCCTCCATCCACGGACAGTTCTGCGTCAAACGCTTCGAGGCGACCACCTCCAGTGAAATGTCAGAAGGTGCGGCGCGCAGCACTGAAGCGAGCAGGCGGGTCGTGTACTCCTCGCTCCCACCGACGTCGCCCGGTACCAGCCAAGCAAGGTTCACAGCAACCGAGATCACCGGCTCACCTCGTCATAGACCGCGGCGATGCCCGCCGCAGTCCGCGCCCAAGACATGCTCTGTGCCCTCTGCGCAGCCGCGGCCCCGAGCTCTGAACGCAACCCGGCATCGCTGACGAGCGAATCAATGCCCGCGGCTATCGAGTCGACGTCGGCCGGGTCGACCAGCACCCCCGTCGAGCCCGCGACCTCGGCGGTGGAGGTGCCCGCGCTGGTGACCACCGCCGTGCCTTGACCCATCGCCTCGAGCACAGGCATGCCGAAGCCCTCCATGAGGCTCGGGTAGACGAACACCTCGGCCAAATCGTAGAGAACGCTGAGGTCGCAGCTCGGGACCCGGCCGAGGTGGCGCACCTCGACTGTCGAAGCGGCAATCAACCCGTTCACATCCACGCCCCAACCACCAGGCCCCACCAGCAGCAACGGCAGGCGCGTCCCGCTTCGCGCCACCGCCGAGATCAGCGACCCCAGGTTCTTGCGGGGCTCAGCCGTGCCGACCCACAGCAGGAACCGAGAAGGCAGGCGGTAACGGAACCGCACATCGTCACGCGCCTGTGCGCTCACCGGCCTGCCGGACACGCCCAACGGCACCACCCGGAGCCGGTCGGCGTCCAGCCCGTGCGAGACGCAGTCCTGCAGCGTGTGCCGCGACGGCACCACGACCAAGCCGGCATGGCGCTTCGCCAGTTCCCAGGCACGGCTCATGAAAGCCACTCCCCGCTTGGAGAAGTGTCGGGGACAGCGAAGGAACGCGAGGTCGTACACCGTCACGACTAGGGCGGCACCACCAGCCGGCGGAACCACCCCCCCGGTTGCATGCACAACGTCGAGTGGCCCTGTCGAGGCCTGGATGCTCGGCCGGCGGACTCGGTGCCACGCCTCGTAGAGCGCAACCCGGGGCAGACCCATGTGGCACACCTCGACGGGCGGGACCGCCAAGACGTCCGGCGGGCACCGGTGCGCGGCCGCTACCCCGATCACCTCCCAATCGGTGCGCTGGGCCAGAGCCTCCAGACTGCGTACCGTGGCAGCAGCCGTGCCTCCCGGAACACGATGCCAGCACTGCTCGACGACCGCGCCGACACGACCCCCCACCGTCTAGCCGGCCCCAGCCGCGTCGGCCCCGTCGGCGTCGTCCGCCCCGTCGGCGTCGTCCGCCCCGTCGGCGTCGTCCGCCCCGTCGACCTTGTCCGCCCCGTCGGCGTCGTCCGCCCCGTCGACCTTGTCCGCCGCGCCGACCGCGTCCGCCCCGTCGACCTTGTCCGCCGCGCCGACCGCGTCGGCCGCGTCCGCCCCGTCGACCTTGTCCGCCGCGCCGACCGCGTCGGCCGCGTCCGCCCCGTCGACCTTGTCCGCCGCGCCGACCTTGTCCGCCCCGTCGACCTTGTCCGCCGCGCCGACCTTGTCCGCCCCGTCGGCGTCGTCCGCGTCGTCCGCCGCGTCGGCCGCGTCGGCTTGCTCCGATGGACCGCCGACAGGCCCCTCAGGGGAGTCCTCGCGCAGGTCGGTGGGCAAGGCGATGAGCATCTCGGTGTACTCGCCGACCTTGGAATCCACGCTGATGGTCCCGCCGTGCTGGCGGACAATGTCGCTCGATATCGCGAGACCGAGCCCGGTGCCGCGGTCCGTCGGCTTCGTCGTGAAGAACGGGTTGAAGATCTTGTCGGCCACATCGGGGGGAATCCCGCTGCCGTTGTCCTTGATCCGGATCTCGACGTGCTCGTCTGTGCGCCTGGTGCTGAGCCAGAGCATCGGCGAGTACGACTCGCCGTAGGGTTCGTTCTCGTCAGTCGCACCCCAGATCTCGCGGCGCTTCTCGTCGGTGGCGTCGCAGGCATTGCCGATCATGTTGAGAAACACGCGGCTCAGGTCTCGGGGAATGACCCGCATCTCACCCACGTCGGGGTCGAGGTCGTGCTGCAGATCGAGCTGGAACTCCGAGTCGATGGCACGCGCCGAGTGGTAGGCCAGACGGGCGTGCTCCTCGAGCAGGCTGTTGATGTCGGCCAGTTGCCAATGACCGGTGTCGCGGCCCATCGAGAGCATGTCGGTGACGATCCGATTGGCACGGTCGCCGTGCGAACGGATCCGCTCGAGATTGGCGCTCAGATCACCCTTGATCTCCTCGATCCACGACCTCTGCTCAGGCGAGATGTTGTCGCCGATCTCCTCGAGAATCTCGTTCAGCTCCTCGATCAGCTCCTCTGAGGCCTCTGAGAAGTTCTTGACGAAATTCAGGGGATTCTTGATCTCGTGGGCGACGCCCGCGGTGAGCTCACCGAGCGCGGCGAGCTTCTCGCGCATGACGATCTGGTCCTGGGCGCGCTGCAAGTCCGCTAGCACCTCCTCGAGCTGAGCGTTCTTCTCCTGCAGCTCCCCGGCCATCTTCTCGACCAGGTTGAGCCGTTGGACCTCGAGCGCGTGCCGCCGAAACACCTCCAGGGCCGCGGCCATGTCGGCCACCTCGTCGCGTCCACCGACGTCGGCGGTGAGCTCCAAGTTGCCGCCAGCCATACGCCGCATCCAGTCCGATAAACGGGCCAGGCGACGCAGCAGCATCCGTCCGATCTGATAGATGATCAGCAGACCGCCACCGATGCTGATCCCGGTGATTATCAACAGCAGCGCCCGGCCGGTCAGTATCGCCTCCTCAGACGCCGCGGTCGCTTCTTGAACACTGACCTCCGCGGCGCTGACCAGCGAATCCACATTCTCGAGAAGGTCTGCCGCGACCTGACGGCTGCGCTCCAAGAGTCGCTCCTGGGACTCCAGCAGCCGCAGTTCAGACTCGCGCAGGTCGAACCCTCCCTGTTCACCCCCCAACGTGAACAGTCGTTGGAACAGCCGGTCGTAGTCGTCGGCCAGCAGCGGATCGCTCTCACGCAACTGCGAGATGTTCCGCTCGATACGCCCCGCGGCGGCCTCGAAACGCTCACGCAACGGCTCGATGGTCGACGCGTCCGACAAACCGAATGCGCTCGCGAGCAGCTGGGTCGAGATGTTGGCATTGGCCTGCAGCTCGGCAAGGAAGCGGTACTTTCGGAGCTCGTCGTCGGCGAGGCGGTCGGTAAGCGGGCTCGGCGGCTCCCCCAGTTGCCGGCGACCCGTCATCAAGAAGAAGAACTGGTCGTCAAGAGCCGGGATCAACGCCGCATCGATCTCAGCGCGCAGTTCATCGAGTTGCGCTTGGAGGTCCGACTTCAACTCATCAAGCTCGAACAGCTCGACCCGATCAAACTTGATCTCCTCGATGTTGGAGCGGAGCGTGACCCCGAGACCTCTGACCAGCTGATTCTGGCCAGGCCTCGTGGCCGTCGATTCCAGCACGACCAGCCCCGAGTCGAACGCACTGTACGTCTCGTTGATGTCTGCAACAACCGAGTCGAGGGACTCCGGCGTGGCCGCGGCGATGCGAGGGGCAGCCGCAACCAGTTCACCGCTGTACTGGGCGACACTGAACGCCTCGGCCATGGCAGGAACACTGCCCTCGTTGACCCGCTGTTGGACCTCGCCCACACGATTGATGGAGAACCAGCCGACAAGGCTGGCCGCGACGGTCAGCACCACCGCCGCGCCGATCGCCGAATACAGGCGCGTCGAGATGCGGAAACGGCTCTCGGCGATCCGTCGGAACCAGTCTCTCACCGCGGTACCTCCGTGGACGCGTCGAGGGGGCGATACTCGCCGTTCTCATCGATCATCGACCAGAACACCTGATCCGAACCCTGGTTGTCCTGATCGCCGTAGCGCAGCATGAACCCGTCTACGTCGATGGGCTCTGAAGAGGCGAACCGTTCCAAGAAGCAGCCGCGGTCGAGCGTCGGCCCGCAACTCCGCAGACCGGCGATGGCGAGGCGGCCCGCAAGATAGCCCTCAAGCGACACGAACCCCGCCACGGCGTCGGGATCGTGCGCCGCGAGCGCGTCGAGATAGCTCGCCACCACCGCAACGCCCGCGTCGGTCGGGAACGGCACGACCTGCGTCGTCAAGACCCCGGCGCCGTCAGGACCGAGCTCCTGGGCCAGCGCGTTGCTGCCGACGAAAGAGATCGTGACGAACACCGCGTCCAAGCCGATCTCGCCTGCCCAGCGGATCAGCCAGGCGACCGGTTGGTAGGCCCCGACCACGATCACAGCCTCGGGGTCTTCCTGCTTGAGGTCCAGCAGTCCTGCCTTGACCGCGGTCGTGTTGCGCGGGTAGATGCCGACAGCCACCGCCTCGGTGCCGCGGCGATCCAGCGCGGCGCTCACACCGTTGAATCCCGCCCGCCCGAAGGAGTCGTCCTGGTACATGACGCCTATCCGGTCGATGCCCAAATCTGAGACCAGGCGTTGCACCATCTCCTCGGTCTCCTGGTCGTAGGACGCCCGCAGGTTGATCACATTGCTCTGTCGGGCATCGCGCAGGAACGCGGCGCCGGTGAAGGGGGCGATGTAAGGAATGTCAGCAGCCGCCGCGACGGGCAGCGCGGACCGCGAGGTCGGTGTGCCGACCGCACCGATCAGCGCGAACACGTCGCCAGAATCGATCAACTGCCGGGTGTTGTCGATGGCGGCCTCGGGTTCGTAGGCATCGTCGTGGGAGACGAGCTCCAGATGCCGCCCATGGACCCCGCCGGCACGGTTCACCTCATCGAAAGCGGCTGCGATGCCCAGGTGCATCCCCTCACCGAGGTCTCGGGCGGGACCGCTGAACGCCGCGGACTGACCGAACACGACGCGGTCGTCGTGGACCCCGGGTGTTGCATTCGACCCAGAGCTGGACCCAGAGCTGGACCTGGAGCTGGACCCAGAGCCGCCCGGGTCGTGCAGAGGCGTGTCATCGCCGGGGTCCGGCGTCGTCCCGGTCGCCGCGGTCGAATCGGGGGCCGCGGTGGTTCCGTTGCCAGCGCCGGGAGCATCGGCCGCCGAGGAGCAGGCGGAGTTGCACAGGGCCAGAACCAGCAGCAGACCGGCGAGCCTGCGTGTCAACGAGCGTCGGTGCTTGGGCAACACCGTCTGGGCCACGGTCTAGCTCTTCGGGGTCGTCATGGTCAGACGGTTGCGGTCCGCCTCCCGCCGGTAGCTGACGTCGTCCATCATCGTGCGCACCAGATGCACTCCCAGACCCCCCGCGTCACGATCCTCAATCGGCCCCGAGGTCTCCGGCTCGGGGGCTTCGGTCAGAGGGTCGAACGCCACTCCATTGTCCACCACAGAGATCGAGATCAAGTCCTCGCCCGACCTGACCGCCACCTCAATCTCAGTGTCACCCCCCCGGCCCCCGTGGGCCATCACGTTGATCACCAACTCCTCGAGCACGAGATGGACCTTGAAGACGACCGCCGCGGGCCAGCCCTGCTGCTGCGCGAACTCCTCCACAGCGGTCGCCAACCGCTCCAACTCTGCACGGTCGCCGCCCAGCTCGAGGGACAAGACACTGCTAATGATCCCGTCCTCCTGCTCGCAGGGTCATGCAGGTGATGTCGTCGGACTGCGACGCGTCGCCGGCGAACTCCATCACCGCGTCGAAGATGCGATCGTTGACCACCCGCGCCCCAGACGGCGAAGACTCCGAGAAGAGACCCTCGAGACGCGCCATGCCGAACTCCTCCTCGTCCTCGTTCATGGCCTCGGTCACGCCGTCGGTGTAGAGGACCACATTGTCGCCCGGCGACAAGGTGATGCTCGACTGCTCATACTTCAGGCCCGGCACCAGACCCAGGGCGACACCCCCGGTGAGCGGCAGCCTGGTGGAGTTGCCGCCGTCGTCGATCAGAACCGGGGTGTTGTGCCCGCCGTTGGCGAACGTGAGCTTGCGGGTCGACGGGTCGAACACGGCGTAGACGAGCGTCACGAACATGGCCGACTCGTTGTCCTCGCACAACAGGTTGTTGACCTCCTCCAACACCTCCCCGGGCGTCCCGAGACCGATCGCGGCCCCCTTCAGCAGGGTGCGGCTTGACATCATGAACAAGGCCGCAGGGACGCCCTTGTCGGACACGTCGGCTACCGCGAGGCCGAGCACCCCGCCTTCGAGGCGCATGACGTCGAAGAAGTCCCCGCCCACCGAACGCGCCGGTTTCATGCTGGCGAACACGTCGTAGGAGGGATCCTGGGGGAACCTCTTGGGCAGGATCGACTGCTGCATCTGCGAGGCCACATTGAGCTCGTTCTGCAGGGCGACCAGCCGGTCACGCGCGCCGAGGGCGTCGCGCCACTCTAGGAGCTGCTGCAGCGTCCGGTCTATGGTGAGCTTCAGGTCGTCGAAATCAACCGGCTTGGTGACGAAGTCGAACGCCCCCCGATTCATGGCGGTGCGGATGTTCTTCATGTCGCCGTAGGCGGAGATGATCACCGAGCGGATATTGGGATTGACCTTGGGAATCTGGTCGAGCAACGCCAGACCGTCCATCTTGGGCATGTTGATGTCTGACAGGACGATCACGATCTCGTCGTCGGCGCGCAGCCGCTCGAGCGCCTCGACACCGTTCTGCGCGAACACGAACCGGTACTGGCCAGCACGCACGTAGCGACGCATCCGCTGCTCCACCAGCGGCTGCAGGTCTGGCTCGTCGTCCACGACCAGGATCTTGTAGGGGGGTTGGATGTCGTTCATGGCGTTTTGCCCCAACTCTTGCGGTCAGCGTCTGACTCGCGGCGATCCCCGCAGTGCGTCAAGGGACCATGCAGGTCAAGCCGAGGTCACAGCCCGAGACCGGAGACGGCCTCGCCCGAGTCGGTGTAGACCGGGACGATCTTGTCGAAACCGCTGATCTCGAACACTTCTCGGATCGAGCCGGACAGTGAACAGACCGCCAGCTTGGCGTCCTTTTGCTGAAGCGTCTTGGCAACAAGCAGAACCACGCGCAGACCAGCGCTGCTGATGTAGGTCAGGCCCTCGAAGTCGAGGACCATCGACTCGCCGTCGGCACCGATCCTGGCCTCCAAGCCTTCATGGAAGTCACGAGCATTGGCACCGTCAACTCGGCCGACCGCCTTGACGATCACCGCTCCACCCGTATTGTCACTTGTCAATTCCATTAGGTTTCATTCCCCCATGTCGCTGGACTGACCTTCGGCCCGATTGCGTCTAGCGGCGCCAACGTCGCCGAGTCGCCGACAATCGTACACCGCGCCGACGGGGTATGTCATGTTGGGACCAAGAAACCCTGCTCGGGGGATCAGTCCTGTTCGGGCATGAGCACGAACTCCGGGTAGCTCTCGATTCCCAGTTCACCGGCGTCCTGGCCCAGACGTTCGACCTGCGCCGAGATGCGGATGCCCGACAATGCATCCATCGCCCGCCACAGCAGGTAGGAGACGGCGAAGACGAACACGCCGATCGAGACGACCCCGAGCAGCTGAATGTGGAAACGGCCCCCCGCCGCGATCGTGACCGCCAGCGTTCCCCAGATGCCCGACACGAGGTGGGCGGGAATGGCCCCGACGACATCGTCGATCTTCAACCGCTCCAACAGCTTGGTGGCCAGCGTGCAGACCAGGCCTCCCACCGCCCCGATGATGATCGCCCACCAATGGTCGGTGATCGCCGGACCGGCGGTGATCGCCACGAGCCCGGCGATGGCGCCGTTCATCCCGGCGAACAGGTCCATTCGGCCCAACACGGGCCGTGAGACCGCCAGCGCCGCAAGCACCCCCGCGGAAGCCGACAGGTTGGTGTTGACCAGCACGTTGCTCATCGACACCGCGTCGGCTGCGGTTCCCAACGCCAGCTGCGACCCGCCGTTGAAGGCGAACCACCCGAGCCAGAGGATGAACACACCCAGCGTGAAGATCAGGACGTTCGACGGCGGCGTCGGCCTGACGCTGCCGTCCTCACGGAACTTGCCGAGGCGCGGCCCCACGACCAGCACTCCCGCGAGGGCCGCCCAGCCTCCGGTTCCGTGGACGATTGTCGAACCCGCGAAGTCGCTGAACCCCGCCTGGTCCAACCAGCCTCCGCCCCAAGTCCAGGCACCGACCACCGGATAGATGAACGCGGTGAGCACCAGCGTGAATAAAAAGAACGGCCACATCTTGATCCGCTCGGCAATGGCGCCCGAGACGATCGAGGCCGCCGTCGCCACGAAGACCATCTGGAAGAACCAGTCCGACATGACCGCGTACCCGTTTTCGACCACCGCGGCCAGCGCGGACTCGTCACCGTCGAGCAGCGACACCTCAGCGGCCGAAGTGGAGTAGAAGAACTCGAACGTGCCGATGATGTCGCCGACTTCCACATACATCAGGTTGTAGCCCACCAGGAAGTAGGCGAGCCCCGCTATCGAGTAGATGCCGATGTTCTTCAGACAGATCATCGAGGCGTTCTTGGTTCGCACCGCGCCCGACTCCAGCATCGTGAAGCCGGCGGCCATCCACATGATCAGCGCGCCCCAGACGAGGAACGCAAAAGTGTTGAGGATGAACCGGGTCTCGTCGTCGACAGCGGAGGCGGAGTCGGCCGCCGAGGCGAGCCCGGGCACGACTGCCACCGCAGTCAGCGTCAACGCCGCCAGGCCCAGGATCTTGGTTCCCCTCCGTGCCCGCAAGAGTTTCGACATATTTCCTCCCCTGGTCGAACTTGAAAAACCCCGTCGCGACATTAGCCCCATTCGCCGACCCCGTTGCGACAAGCACGAACGGCTGCTGGGTCGAGCATGGGCCGCACAATCTGCGACCGCCATTCGCCGACACCGTTGCGACCAGCACGAACGGCTGTGGCACTGCCGGAAACGCTACGATTCACGCCGATGGTCACCGACTCGACAGCGCAGCCGGCCTTCGAGAGTCAACGGGTCTTGTTGACCGGAGGCAACGGCTTCCTCGGACAGGCGGTGCAGGCTGTGCTGGCCCGGCGCAGGGTGCTCGACGTGGTCGCCCCGACGAGTGCCGAAGTCGACTTCTTGAACTTCGACGAGGCGCTCGCAGCGATCACCGAAGGGGCACCCGACGTGGTCGTCCACATGGCCGCACGGGTCGGCGGCATAGGCGCGAACCTGGCTAACCCGGCTCAGCTGTACTTCGAGAACCTGATGCTCGGCACCAATCTGATCGAGGCGTGCCGGATCGCCGAGGTGCCCAAGACCGTGGTCGTCGGCACCATCTGCTCGTACCCCAAACACACCCCGGTCCCCTTCGTGGAGTCCTCGTTGTGGAACGGTTACCCCGAGGAGACCAACGCTCCCTACGGCGTCGCCAAGCTGGCACAGCTGGTCCACCTTCAGGCCAACCGGGCCCAGTACGGCCAGCGCGGCGCCTACCTCATGCCCACGAACCTCTACGGTCCCGGCGACAAGTTCCACCCCGACGTGTCGCACGTCATTCCCGCCCTGATCCGAAAATGCGTGATCGCCCGTGAAACGGCCGCCGAGGAGATCGAGGTGTGGGGAACGGGTGCTGCGAGCCGTGAGTTCCTTTACGTCGACGACGCCGCGCAAGGCATCGTGGCGGCTGCCGAGCACTGGGACGGACCTGAGCCGGTCAACCTCGGGGCAGACCGCGAGATGCTGGTCTCAGAGCTCGTGGAGACGGTCGTCGAACTGACGGGCTACCGGGGCCGGGTCCGCTGGGACAGCAGTCGGCCCGACGGCCAGCCCCGGCGCGGCGTCGAGGCCTCCCGCGCCCGCGAGCTGTTCGGCTTCACCGCGAAGACCGACTTCAGAACCGGCCTGCAGGCCACGATCGACTGGTACCTAGCCAATCGCGAACTGGCGGAGTCCCGCCGGAGCTGAGGCACCCGCACACCGCTCAGGACCACCCGGCGATCTGAGACCACCGCCCGAACCCAGACCACCCGGCGATCTGAGACCACCGCCCGGAGCTCAGGACCACCCGGCGATCTGAGACTTGAAGTACTCGGCGGTTCTCTCGATGCCTTCACGGAGCGTGACTAGCGGATGCCAGCCCAGCACCTCACGGGCACGGGCAGTGTCGGGGCGACGGCGCCTGGGGTCATCGACCGGCAGCGGTCGGTGCTGGAGCGGCGACGACGAACCGGTCACCTCCAAGACGATCTGCGCCAACTCAGAGACGGTGAACTCCTCGGGGCTGCCGATGTTGACCGGAGCGTGCTCAGCGGACTCGAGCAGGGCCAGGATCCCGCTGATCTGGTCATCGACATAACAGAAGCTGCGCGTCTGGGTTCCGTCACCGTAGACGGTGACCGGTTCGCCGCTCAGCGCCGCCACAATGAAGTTCGACACCACACGCCCGTCGCCCGGACGCATCCGCGGGCCGTAGGTGTTGAAGATCCGCACGATCCGAGTGTCTGAGCCGTGATACCGGAAATACGCCGTCGTGATCGCCTCGGCGAACCGCTTCGCCTCGTCGTAGACGCCGCGGGGCCCGACCGGGTTGACGTTGCCCCAATAGCTCTCAGCCTGCGGATGCACCAACGGGTCACCGTAGACCTCCGACGTCGACGCCAACAGGAACCTGGCCTGTTTCGCCTTGGCCAGACCGAGGCTGTTGTGGGTGCCGAGCGCACCGACCTTCAGGGTCTGGATCGGCATCGCCAGATAGTCGGCCGGCGAGGCCGGGCTGGCGAAATGAAGCACTGCGTCCACCGCGCCGTCGACGTCCACCTGGTTCGACACATCGTGCTCGACCAAGCTGAACCCACGATGCTCGCTGAGATGGGCGATGTTGGACCGATCACCCGTGGCGAAGTTGTCGATACAGACCACCTCGTCACCACGGGCGAGCAGGCGGTCGCACAGATGCGAACCGAGGAAGCCCGCCCCGCCGGTGACAACCACGCGCACCGTACTAATTCCTCCCGATCCCCTGATAGCTGAAACCCCGGCTGAGCAGCGCCTCACGGTCCATGATGTTGCGAGCATCGACTACGTGGCGCGCCGCCATGGACTCTGCGATCTTGTCGAGGTCGAGTCGGGAGAACTCGTCCCATTCGGTGGCGACGACCAGAACCTCGGCAGCTTCTGTCGCCGCGTACGGATCGTCGACCACGATTATCCCGTCAATGTCGACGGCGGCTACCGCGGGATCGTAGGCCCGGACCTTGGCGCCCCGTGCCAACAACAGCTTCGCAACTTCGAGCGCGGGCGAGTTGCGGGTGTCGTCGGTCCCGGCCTTGAAGGCCAGGCCGAGCAGGCCGATAGTGGCGCCCGGCAGTGAGACCACGGAGGCAACCTTGCCGACGACCCGCTTGAACTGTTCGTCGTTGGCCTCTAGGACTCCCCGCATGAGCGAGAAGTCGTATCCAGCGCCGTGGGCGATCGAGATGATCGCCGCCGCGTCCTTGGGGAGACACGAACCGCCCCAGCCGGGGCCCGGACGCAGGAACTCCTTACCGATCCGCTCGTCGCAGCCCATCGCTGCGAGCACGTCGCCGACATCGGCGCCGACCGCCTCACACACCGCAGCGATCGTGTTGACGAAACTGAGCTTGGTGGCCAGGAAGGCATTGGCCGCGTACTTGGTGGTCTCCGCCGAAGCAGGGTCGGTGATCATGACCGGGGCACCGATACCGGCGTGCAGGGCCGCCACCAGATCAGCCGCGGCCGGGTCGTCGGAACCGATCACCACTCGATCAGGGTTGAGGAAGTCGGCGATCGCCGACCCTTCGCGGAGGAACTCGGGGTTTGACACCACCGCAATGTCTGAGCGGCCCATCGCCTGTTCCACCAGCAGCGTCGAGCCGACCGGAACGGTCGACTTGTTGACGACGACCGCGCCGGGCCGAACGTGCGTGCCGATCTCTGCCGCGGCCGCCTTCAAGTAGTCGAGATCGACCGAACCGTCATCGCCTTGAGGCGTCGGCACGCAGAGATAGACGTAATCGGCTTCGCAGACAGCATTGGCACCGCCCACGACGAACGACAGGCGCCCAGACTCGAGACCCTCCGCGACCAACTCGGCGAGACCGGCTTCATGGATCGGCACATCTCCGGCTCGCAGACGTTGCACCTTGTCGACGTCGATGTCGGCGCACACCACAGCGTGGCCGAGATGGGCGAAGCAGGCACCGGTGGTGAGGCCGACGTACCCCGTTCCGATCACCGCGATCCTGCTCATGGAACGCCAAGTGTAGGGGGATGCTGTGTTGTCGCCGGGCGCAACCGGAGCCGCGGCAGCGTGAAGGGCTGTGTTGTCGCCGGGCGCAACCGGAGCCGCGGCAACGTGCGGTGCTTGTCGCCGGGCGCAACCGGAGCCGCGGCAACGTGCGGTGCTTGTCGCCGGGCGCAGCCGGGGGCGGCGAAACCGGCGGAGGCTGTTGGTGCCGGGCGGACTTCTTGGGTGGTGCCGGGGGTGGGCTGCTCTCAGGGGCAGGACTGACCCTCGGGGGGGCGACCGATGACGCGGTCCGAGGAGATCCCGTCGTCGGCGCTCGCAGCAGCAGTCGCCGCGGGAGCGGTCGCTGCGGGAGCGGTCGCTGCGGGAGCGGTCGGAGTCGCGTCCGGCTCGGCAGCTGCGGAACTGAGAACCGCGGCTGACAGGTCCGGCACGGTCACGTTGGTGTGCGCGGCCGCTTCGGTCCGCGTCTCTTGGAGATCATGCGGGAACAGAAACGAGATCTGTTCATGGTCGGTGCCGAGCACCACCCGAATGCCCACCGACGCAGCATCCTCGACCAGCGCCGGAACGGGAATCAAGTAACGCGCAACAGCCTCGGCCCGCGACCGTTGACCCGGCGGATACAACACGACCGAAGCCCCCTGTTCGCTCACGTAGAGGAGTCTGGTTGCAACATTGAACCCGAGGCCGGCGAGCAGGTCGCCGTCCTCGTTGAGCAGGACCTCGTCGGCTGCATAGAGATCGAAGACCACCTCGCTCGGCTGGCTCAGGCCCGAGGCCCCCCGGAAGACGTCGAACAGTTGCTCGTTGATGTCGGGAACAAGTTCCTCCCCCACATACAACCCGCCCTCATCGTGGACCGTGTGGACCCGGAGCTCCAGACGGGTGAGGTTCTCGGGGTTGAAATCGCTGAACGCCATGCCCAGGTCGATCAACTCCGCGGGAGTGAGCTCGCTGTCGAGCACCACGCTGCCCGCTCCCGCCTCGATCAGGCCTGCCAGCGCCGTCGGATTGCGGGCGCCCCGGTTGACCGCACGGCTCAGCGCTAGGACCAGAAAGTCCTGCTGGCGTTCAATGCGCCCGAAATCGGAGTTGCCGACGGTCACCCAGCGGCCGTCGACGAACTCTTGATAGGACCGCGACCGCGCATAGGCGAGTGCGGTGGCCCCGTCGAGGACATGGCAGCCGCCCTCGACGATGTTGAGACCCGAGTTGAGGTCGCGGGCGGGTCGGTCGAACCAGACCGGAACACCGTTGAGGACATCGACCAACTCACGGAAACCGAGGAAGTCGATCTCGACGTAGTGGTTGATCTCCACGCCGAAATGCGCGCTCACCGTCTCGACGAGCGTTTCAGGACCGCCGATCAACAACGCCGCGTTGATCCGGTAGGTGCCCGCCCCGGGGATGTGGTCGGTGATCAGGTCACGCGGGATCGGCAGCATCCAAGCCTGGCCCGATGTCGGATCGACCCGCAGCAAGGTGATGCTGTCGGCATTGAAAGTGCCGCGGGCGTCATAGGTCCGCCCGATGTGTATCGGGTCGTCGGGGTCGATTCCCAGGGCGCTGTCGTTGCCGATCAGTAGGAAGTTGACCGGATCTCCCGGTTCGGTGTCGGTGATGAGGATCTCACCGGAGATCTCGACGCGTCCGAAACCCGAGACCGCGTCCTGAATGTCTCCGATGACCCAGGCAGCGGCGACAGCGGAGGCGATCACGGCTAGACACAGCACCATGACGATGCGTTGCGGCCAGGAACGGCGCAGCACGACCCTTCGCCGGGTCGGGGGCGTTCGCTGGTCGACGGGCGACATCGGTACCTCTGACACATTGCGGAGCGTAGTGGTGCCGGCGCCGACCGCGATGCCCGCAGCGGCTAGGGGAGCTGCGCCATTGGTTGTCCAGGTCCGCGGAGTGCCCACTGGAGGCTGTCACACCGGAGTAGAATGATGGGATCGTGACTGCGAACTCGCTCACCGACAGGCATCGGGCCAATCCGACGAAGCTTCGCGGCGTCGTCTACACCCCGCCGCAGTTGGCTGAGTTCTTGGCATCCCAGGCATTTGGTGCGCTCGGAGAATCGACATCCATTCGAATCTTGGACCCTGCCTGCGGCGATGGGCAACTGCTTCTCGCCGCGTACTCTGCTGCAAGAGCGCGCAACATTACCGTCGATGAAGTTGTAGGATACGATATTGACGGGACGGCTGTTGACAAGGCTTCTATTCGGTTGTCGGATGTTCCCAGAAAGACCTTGATTTGTGGCGACTTCCTAGAGTTAGTTGCTCGTTCGCAGGGTCCGATAGACTTGTTTGACACGACTCACGAGCACGAATATCTGAACTTTGATCTCGTAGTTTCAAATCCGCCGTATGTGCGGACACAGACGCTCGGTGCGAGCGTTTCGAGTTCGCTGGGTGAGCGATTCGGTCTCACGGGGCGCGTGGATCTCTACCAAGCGTTCGTCGTGGCCATGATTCAAGCGCTCGCGCCCGGCGGAGCGCTCGGTTTGTTGTGCTCGAATAAGTTCCTAACCAACCGCGCAGGGGCTTCGCTCCGTCGCGTCCTGCTCAACGAACTTCAACTCGACGAGATTGTCGATTTGGGCGATACCAAGCTCTTCGATGTCGCCGTCTTGCCCGTGATCGTGTCTGGAACTCGTGCGAACGGCGTTCAGAAGGCTGGACCAACAGACTTCCGCTCGGTCTACGAGGTGAAAGGCAAGGTAGGCGGGTTTGATCGGCCTATCTCGGTTCTTGATGCTCTCTCGAAACAACGAGACGGCATCATCCACGACGGTAATCGGTCGTTCCGCATTCGGAGGGGATGCCTAGATAGAGGTGCAGGATCTAGCTCACCTTGGAATCCCATGGATCCGGAAACGAAGAAGAGTTTCGAGACCATACGAGAGTCAGACGCGTCCGAACTTGGTACTTTCGGTAAAGTCCGTGTTGGTGTCAAGACCACCGCAGATGCCATCTTCATTCGCTCCGATTGGCAGGAATTGCCGCACAAGCAGCATCCAGAACCAGAACTGCTTCGCCCTTTGCTTACCCATCGCGATATCCAACCTTGGTCGGCCGAACCCGGTCAGCGACAGATTCTGTATCCTCACCGCGACGAGGGAGGTCGCGCTGTTGCCGTTGATTTAGCGGAGTTTCCAAAAACTGCTGCCTATCTCAATAATTATCGTGATCGTCTGGAGGGTCGTGCCTACTTAATTGAGGGTGGCCGGAACTGGTTCGAAATCTGGGTCCCGCAGAAACCGGCGCTTTGGACACAGCAGAAGATCGTTTTTCCCGACATCGCCGAAGCGCCGCGATTTGCAATCGACAGGTCTGGATCCATCGTCAATGGCGATTGCTATTGGATGGTCGTTGAAGACAACGACCTTGCCGAAGTCATTGCGGCAGTGGGGAATTCAAGTTTTTGCACCTGGTTCTATGATGCCGCTTGCGGGAACTATCTGTATGCGGGACGACGGCGGTTCATGACCCAATACATCGAACGGCTGCCTATTCCGGCACCAAGACGAGACCTCGTTGACAGAATGCGTGAACTACGAATCTCCAAGGATGTCGAACAACTGGACACGCTTGTGTGGTCGTCGTTAGGTCTCAAACAACCTATTGGGTAAGCGAATCTGCCGCTTCTTGTTTTGAACCAAACCACCGAACTGGTTGAATTCTAGGAAAAAGTCTTCCCCGGTCACGACCACGATTGCTGTGATCGTGGTCATTCCAGTGTGGTCAAGGTCGCCGTAAGCGACCACATACCGGGCATCGCAGTGCCTGAGCTTAGGGTGCAGGTCGTGCGCTGGAGTCTTGTCAGTCGGGAGAACTAGTCCCAGATCAATCGTTGGTGAAGTCTGGAGCTTGACTTCAAGGGCCTGTGACACAATATCCGGCCAGTGACCATGATTTTCGTAATGTCCGAGTCCGAGAGCTTGGGAGACGGTCGGCGGCCTCCATCGGTGGTTGCGACAGGTCGGCTTGATTGGGAAGAAGAGGTTCGTAAATATCGATGTGTGCTCGTTGAATTGCCGCTGCACGAGCCAGGGCAGACTTGAGATAGTCTTCGGGGGAAGTCATCGGGCAACAGTCTTCCACGACCGTCTCGATTCTGACAAATTGGGATCAAGTTGTCGGATTATCAGCAATTCCAGAAGAAGCACACCCGCGAGGGCCAGAAGTCTAGACTCGTGAGGGACCCGCACTCAGGCCGGAGTTTGGCGGGTTGGAGGGGGTTTGGTGATGGTAGATGGCCGTTGACGTTGGGGTTTGTGTTGTGGGGCGGTGTTCCGGCAGGCTTTTGTAGGGGCGACATATGCTTGATGTTCTGAGCGTTTGGTGCTATTGTTATGGTGTGTTCGTGAAGGTGACTCGACGTCGCAGGGGCGACAAGGTGTATGAGTACTTGTCTTTGGTGGAGTCGGTTCGCGACGGCTCCAAGGTCGGTCACAGGACTCTGTTGCGTCTGGGGGAGGTGACCGCGCTGCGCGAGTCGGGTCAGCTCGAGCGGATCGTGGCCGCGTTGGAGACGCACCTGAACAAAGAGCGGATCGATGTCGGCGCGCTGGCCGCTGAGGGGGCGCCCGGGGTGGGGGCGGTCGCGGCGGTGGCGGCGCTGTGGTAGCGGCTGGGACTGGACGGGTTCTTCGCCGAGGTCGGCGCGAGGCGCGGCGCAGCCGTGCTGGAGCATGCGGTGTTCGCGATGGTGTCCAACCGGCTGGTGGCGCCGTGCTCGAAGCGGTGCCTCACAGAATGGGCCGCGTCAGACGTGGTCATGCCAGCGGGCTGGTCGGCTCCGTCTGCAGACCCAGTACTACCGGGCCCTCGATGCCGTCGCCGACACCAAAGAGGCGACCGAGGCGCATGTATACACGCGGCTGCGCGACCTGTCAAATCTGGATCTGCGGCTGGTGTGCTATGACTTGACTTCCACCTACTTTGAGGGATCGGCCCGGCCCTCGGACCGGGTGGTGTCTCGGGCTTTCGGATACTCGCGGGACCATCGCTCAGATCGGCCCCAGATCGTGATCGGCTTGTTGTGCACCTCAGACGGGATCCCCATCGCGCACCACGTGTTCGCTGGCAACACCAACGATGCCTCCACGCTGCCCGCGGTGCTGGCCGATCTCGCCGAGCGGTTCGCGGTGGGCCGTATCTGCGTCGTCGCTGACCGGGGCCTGATCTCATCAGACAACCTCGCCGCAGTGGCTGGTGCCGGGTTCGACCACGTGCTCGTCGCGAGGCTGCGCCGAGACCACGCCACCGCGGAGGCCCTCGGGGCCATCGACGACGACACCGCCTGGGTCAAGATCCCCCAGCACCGCCGCCGCGCCGCAGAGGCCGTCCTCGCCGACGGCACCCGCGCCATAGTGATCGCCGCCGATGCCCGCGCCCAGCGCGACGCGAACCGCACCGCCGAGATCGCCGCCGCGGAGGCCGAGTTGCTGGCCCTAGAACGCCGCGTCCGCGACGGCCGCCTCAAAGACCCCGCCAAGATCAGGCGAGCCGCCCAGCGCATCCTCGGCCCAAGCGGCGTCGGGCGGCTCTTCGACGTCGAGACCGGACCCGGCCGCTTCCTCTACCACCACAACGACCACGCCCTCGCCTACGAGGAACTCCTCGCTGGCCGCTACGTGCTCACCACCAGCCTCACACCCGCTGAGGCCCACACCGCCCAAGTCGTCGCCGCGTACCGGCAGCTCGCAAACACCGAGACCCGCTTCCGGGTCCTCAATGACTTCCTGCATCTGCGGCCCGTGCGGCACTGGACCGAGAAACGAGTCCGCGGCCACGTCGCCGTCTGCGTCTACGCCGCGGTGATCGAAACCCTCATCAACCACGTCCTCGCCACAGCCGACATCCGCGACCCCGACAACGACCACCAACACCTCAGCGCCGCCCGAGCCCTGCGAGAACTCAACCGAATCCGCCGATACCACCTCACCGCCAACGGCCGCCAAATCCAACTCACCACCCGCCGCACACCCCTACAAACCCAAGCCCTCACCGCCATCGGAACCGACACCCGCACCTGGAACAAAGCCAACATCACGTAACCACCGCCCACGGACAGCCAAACCACCGATGTAGTGGAAACGCCCCACCACCGCGCCCCCCTCACCTGCACAAACACAAAACACCCGCCAAACTCGGGCCAGAACGGCTAGATCACTAGCCTGGAGGTTAATCTATCGCACGACGGTCACCGTGCATCGCCGATTCCTTCCGCAAGTGAGCCGACTGCGAGCCCGATTCCGCTTAGTCAAGAGACCCATCGCTTGTGCGGTCCAAGGATCAGAGACCTGTCATTCCCGCCGCCCGGTCGATCAGCGTCATGCCAAGAACAGCTTTGACCGCTCCCTGACCGAGGAGTCTTCATACAGCGGGACTCAATCGCGAATCCCAGCGTCCTATCCGCGAGTACACGGGATCGGACACCTCCTCTCGGACGATCGTCGTGTCGTTGTCGTCCTTTCCGCGAGTAAACGGGATCGGAGGCCAACTGCCGTCGCGAACACCTCATCAGCGTACATAACGCGCCGACAATCCGGGAGGAACTGACTGCTAGAGGCCGGACCGCAGGTGGATCACGTCTCCGGTCGTGATCGTCAATATTGTGGCGTCATCGCCGCGGACCAGCAGGTGGCCCTCGTTTGTGAGGCCGGTCGCCTCCCCCACAACGAAGCGCTCCCCTGCCAGCTCAACCCTCACCCTGGTTCCGAGGGTCGCCGAGTTGCTGCGAAGCTCCTCGAGGACCGAGGTCGGATCCGCTAGCCGCGGTGCCAACTCAGCGAGCAGGCTCGACAACAGCAGGTCACGGTCCTCGAGGCTCCCCCGGTTATCCATCCCGCACTCCACCATCGAGGTCGCCGCCATCGGGGTCGCCGCCATCGGGGTCGCCGGCATCGGGGTCGCCAGCATCGGGGTCGCCGGCATCGGGGTCGCTGCGGGCCGGCGCTTGATCGCGCCGACGTTGATCCCGACCCCGACCACCACCGATTCGGCGGGCTCTGCTATGTACTCGGCCAGCACGCCGCCGAGCTTGCCCGGGGCCGGACCGTCGACCACGACTAGGTCGTTGGGCCATTTCGTCAACACCTTCGAAGTGGTCAGCTGATCGGCCGCACGGCGCGCCGCGGCACCCACCGCGGCCACGACGCCCGCAACACGATCCGGGCCCGCCGCAACCCTGTCTGGACCCGCCGCAACACGATCCGGGCCCGCCGCAACACGATCCGGACCCGCCGCAACACGATCCGGACCCGCCGCAAACCTGTCAAGGCCCGCCGCAAACCTGTCCGGGCCCGCCGCGACGCGATCCGGACCCGCCGCAAACCTGTCAAGGGGCAGACGAATGCTCACCAACAGCGCCTTGCGGGGCTCATCGTCCCAGCGGCGCCCCAAACGGCCCCGGCCCGCACTCTGGTGGTCGGCAACCAGCACCGCCGGTGAGACAGAACCGGCACGCGCCTGCGCTGCGAGGTCAAGATTCGTGGACCCTGTAACCTCGACGTGGCGCAGGGGCCCCAAGCCCGTAGCGTCGGCAACGCGGCTGCTCGCCGCAAACAGATCTCCCAGATCTCCGCTCGATGTCACAACCTCATGGCTCCTTCGACTAACCATTACCCTGTGTTTTCCAAAGTACTAATAGCAAACCGCGGCGAGATCGCGGTCCGGATCATTCGCGGCTGCCGAGAGTTCTCCATTGGCACTGTGGCGGTCTACTCCGACCTCGACCACGACGCGCTGCATGTGCGCCTCGCCGATGAGGCCTACAGCCTGGGAGGAAAGACCGCCGCTGAGTCCTACCTCAACACCGAGGCGATCCTCGACGCCATCGAACGGAGCGGTGCAGACGCGGTGCATCCCGGTTACGGATTCTTCTCCGAGAACGCCGACTTCGCGCGCGCCATAACCGAGCGCGGAGTGACCTTCATCGGGCCGGATCCCGAAGCTATCGAGGTGATGGGCGACAAGATCTCTGCACGGGAGGCCGCCGAGAAGGTCGGCGTGCATGGCGTCCCCGGGACTGCCGAGACGATCACCGACCCCTCCCAGGTCATCGAATTCGGGAACTCCCAGGGCTGGCCGGTGGCCGTCAAGGCGGCGTACGGCGGAGGCGGGCGCGGCATGAAGGTCGTGAACAGCGCCGCTGAGGCCGCTGAGCAACTCGGGGCCGCCCAGAGAGAGGCGCTCGCCTACTTCGGGCGCGACGAGTGCTACATGGAGCGCTACCTCACCAGACCGCGCCATGTGGAAGTCCAGATCCTGGCCGACAGGCACGGCAACTGCGTCTACCTCGGAACCCGCGACTGCTCGGTGCAACGCCGGCACCAGAAGCTCATCGAGGAGGCACCCGCCCCGGCCATAGACCCCGATGTCATCACCGCGATGGGTGAAGCGGCTGTCAAAGTCGCCCGCGGCTGCGACTACGTCAACGCGGGAACTGTCGAGTTCCTGTACGAGGACGGCAGCTTCCACTACCTGGAAATGAACACTCGCCTCCAGGTGGAGCACCCGGCGACGGAGATGGTCACCGGAATCGATCTCGTCGAAGCCCAGATCCGCGTCGCCGCCGGTGAAGAACTGCCGTTCAGCCAACACGACATCGAGATCAGCGGGCACGCCATTGAGATCCGCATCAACGCGGAAGACCCCGCCGGAGGGGCGTTCCTGCCATCACCGGGGACAATCACCGCATTGACTGCCGCCGACGGCTTCGGCACTCGGTTCGACACGGGTTACGAAGCTGGCGACGAGATCAGCCAGTACTACGACAACCTGATCGGCAAGCTCATCGTCTGGGGCAAGGACCGCCCGACCGCTATCGCTCGGGCTCTTCGAGCGCTTGGCGAAACCACCGTCGAGGGAGTCGCCACCACTGTTCCCGCAGCCGTCGCCGTGTTGGAGTCAGACGACTTCGCCGCGGTCGGCCACAGCACCAAGTGGTTGGAACAGACCGTCGATCTCAGCACGGTGGGCGTTGCCGAAGTCCCTGAGGTCGAAGGCTCGGGCGAATCGAAAGTCAAGCGCAACGTCGACGTCGAGGTGAACGGCAAGCGATTCTCAGTGTCAATGTGGGTACCCGAGAGCGCGGGCGCCCCTAGCTCCCCGAGCGTTCCACGTGTCCGCCGATCAGGCCGAGGGGCGGCGGGCGGCGGGTCCGGCAGCGGAGACGTAACCGTGCCGATGCAGGGGACGATCGTCAAGGTCCTCGTCGGCATCGGCGACAGCGTCGCAGCAGGCGATGTCGTCGTTGTTCTGGAAGCAATGAAGATGGAGAACAACGTCACCGCCGAGAAGGCGGGAACGATCACCGAAGTCCGTGTCGTCGAGGGTGACTCCGTCGGCGGAGGAGACATCGTAGCTGTAATCGAGTAACGCCTCCGCCGCGCTGCCGCTATTCGGCGGCTTCGTCCTATTCGGCGGCTTCGCGGAGCGCCTCGGCGAGGGTCGGATGCACCAGCGCGCTCTCGTGAATGTCGGCAACGGTGAGACCGTTGCTGACCGCCACGGCAATGACCGAGATCAGTTCGGCCGCGTGGCGACCGACGATCGAACCACCGAGAACGACCCCGGTGGCGGGGTCCGAGACGATCTTCACGAAGCCGCGGGGGTCGTCGTTGATCTGGGCCTTGGCCGAAGAGGCGAACGGGACCTTGGTGACTCGGACCTTGCGCCCCTCGGAGAACGCGTCCGCCTCGGCAAGACCGACATCGGCGATCTCCGGCTCGGTGAAGATCGCAGACGCCGCCTTGTCGTAATCGATGACCCGGCGCCGCGACACCGAGAGAGCACCGAGCGCGTGCTCGGCGATCTTCTGACCCTGAATGCTCGCCACCGAGGAGAGTGGAAGGCGTCCACTCAGGTCTCCCGCGGCATATATGTGTTCGATGTTGGAACGCAGGTTCGCGTCCACCGGCACGTAACCGTGGGCTGAATGCACCCCGGCCTTGTCGAGACCCAGCGTCTCGCTGTTGGGAATTGAACCGATCGCCAACAGTGCGTGCGTTCCGGTCACCACCCGACCGTCGTCGCAGTCGACGGTGACCTCGTCGCCCTCCCTGCGGATGTCGACGGCGCGCGCCCCTTTGAGCAGTCGAACGCCTCGACGCAGGAAATCCTCCTCCAAAGCAGCCGCAACCTCAGGGTCTTTGGCCGGCAACACCTGCTGACGACTGACGACCAAGGTGACCTCAGACCCCATCGACTCGAACATATGGACGAACTCCACGCCGGTGACGCCCGAACCGATCACGACCAGATGCTCCGGCAGCGTCGGCGGCGGATAGGCGTCACGGGTGGTGAGCACACGCGCACCGTCAACCGGCGCCCACTCGGGCAGGCGGGGGCGGCTTCCGGTGGCCAACACGATCACGTCGGCCTCGAAGTCGATCGTCTCGTCCGCAGTGGTAGCGCGCACCGTGTGGGGATCGATCAGGGTGCCGCTGCCGTGGGCGAACTGAACGTGCTGGCTGGCCAGAAGGCTTCGAATCTGGCCCTCGAGGCGCCCCTCGAGCGTGAGCAGCCGTTGCCGTAGCTGGTTGAGGTCGACATCGGTCGCAACCTCGGAGAGCCCCATGCGCATGGAGCGCTGCACGAACGATCGGGCGTTGCCCGCGGCGATCATCGCCTTGGACGGGATGCAGTCCCACAGGTGGGCGGCACCGCCTACCGTGTCGCGCTCAATCAGCACGACCTCGGCGCCCAATCGTGCTGCGGTGGTGGCGCAGCTGTTGCCTGCGGGACCTCCTCCGACAATTACCATGCGAGTGGTCATCAAGCGGAGATGCTACCTGTCGCAACACGAGTTGTGTGGGCTCAGATCGGGGTTCGCCCCACTCCGGGGTTCGCCCCGGGTGTGATGGAGCCCCGACGGCCACGACATGGGGCTCTGACGCCGTGGACGACTAGATTCGGCGGCTGTGGCCCCCGCCGCGCGAGAAGCTGACCCCGGTGTTGATTCCAGCGCCGCGACCGATCGCGACGACGCGCCCGCACCGCTGCGCTGGAACCGAACGGCTCTGAGCCTCGCCGTCGTCACCGTGGCCGCGGGGGCAGCACTGCGTCTGTTCGCCCCCTCGCCGCTGTGGCTCGATGAGGCGCTCTCGGTCAACGTCGCCGCCTTGGACTTCGAGCAGTTGGTGGAGGCACTGCGCCACGACGGCCACCCCGCCCTCTACTACCTGCTGCTCGGCTGGTGGATCGACGCCTTCGGTGACAGCGATCTGGCGGTGCGATCGTTGTCCGGGTTGTTCTCGGTGCTCTCAGTCTGGGCGCTGTACAGAATCGCCGGCCGGCACGGTGCCACAACCGCGCAGGTGACTCTGCTGGTTGCCGCAACGTCGCCGTTCCTGATCCGCTACGCGACCGAAGCTCGGATGTACGCACTGCTGGTTCTGTTGTGCTGTGTCGGTTGGCTGTGTGTGGAACGGGCGATCGAGCTTCCGTCGCCTGGTCGGCTGGCGCTGGTGGCACTCAGCGCCGCGGCGCTGGTCCACACCCACTACTGGAGTTTCTACCTGATCGGCGCGGCGCTGATCGTCGCAGCCCGCAACATCGTCTTGGGAGACGACGGCACGCGGGCGGCCGCGGTCCGCATCGGCGGCGCTATCGTCGCCGGCGGCGCCACCATAGTGGTCTGGGCGAGCGTGCTCACAGAACAGCTTCTAACCACCGGAACGCCGTGGGCCGACCGTGCGCGACCCGCAGAAATCGTCATTGAGGCCATCCAGGCGATCGGCGGCAGCAACCGGTTCGAGGGAGAACTGTTGGGGGTGACCTTGGCAGTGGCAGCAATTCTGGGTGTGCTGGCCTGGCGGGTGGACGGGCGAGATCTGCTGCTTCGCTTCGGTGCCGGGAGACTGGACCGCGCCGCGCTGTGCGTCGTGGGGACGCTGGGGCTCGGCGGAAGCGTCGCCGCGGTTACCGCCGGTGCCTTCGAGGCGCGCTACGCCGCGGTCGTGGTGGGATTCCTGTTGGTCCTGGCCGCCAAGGGAATAGCCATGCTTCCAGGGACCGCGAGGATCGTGGTGCTGGTGGTGGTCGTCGCTGTCGGACTCGCAGTCAGCGTCGATGAGGCTCGCCGCGACCGGACCCAGGGGGCAGAAGTCGCAGCGCTGATCGACGCACAGCGCGCGCCCGGTGATGTGGTCGTCGTCTGCCCCGACCAACTGGGCCCGGCGACCCTTCGTCCCATGGACGGTCCTGTGACCTCGTTCGCGTATCCGCGCGGCGACGGTCGCTTCGTTGACTGGCAGGACTACGCCGAGACGATCGCCGACGCCGGGGTCGACAGCTTCGTGCGCGACGTGCTCAGCGAGGCCCGGGGCCATGACGTCTGGCTGGTGAGCGGGTTCGGCTACAAGAACTTCGGGGACCGTTGCGAAGCCATGCTCAACGAACTCGGACGAGAACGCCGGGCCCACCGGCTCCTGGCTCCCCGCGACGTCTTTGAACCGATGCTGCTCACGCGTTACGAGGCGCCGCAGTGACCGTCCTGTCCAACTGGCGGCAGGACTTCCGAGCGGCGCTGGGCGGTTGGATCGAGGCCAGGGTCTACGTGGCCGCGGCCTATGTCACCACTCTGGCGATCGTTGATCGCCTCGAGCCGCCACCGGCGTTCTCCCCCGTCGACGACGGGCTGATCCCCTGGGACGGCACCTGGTACCGCGACCTGGCGCGCGCGGGTTACGACTCGCCCGAACTCGCAGGGGGAATTCGCTTCTTTCCGCTGTGGCCCCTGTTGGGTCGAGCCCTAGGCGCCGTTGGAGACCGGCCCGACGTCGCCTTGGTGATCGCCGCCAACCTGCTCGCACTGGTTGCGGGAATGCTGATGCACCGCCTGGCCCTGCAAGAGACCGACGACCCGGAGACCTCCAGACAGGTGGTGCGAGTCTTCTCACTGTTCCCGTCGGCTTTCGTATTGGTGCTCGGCTACAGCGAGGCGCTCTTCTTGACGCTGGCTCTCGGCTTCGTCCTCTGCGCCCGCTCACGCAACTGGTGGGCCACAGCATTGTTGGGTTATCTGGCCGGTCTGACACGACCGGTCGGTGCACTGCTGGCCCTGCCCGCCGCGGTGCGAGCCGCGCGCGAAGACCGACGGTCGCCGACGGCCTGGCTGGCCGTCGCTTCGGCGCCGCTGGGCACGCTCAGCTTTCTTGGGTGGGCGGAGCGCACCCAGGGGGGTTGGCGCTTCCCGATCGACGCGCAGGAAGAACTCCGGGGTTCCGCGGTCGAGCCGATCACCCGGATCAGCCGCGCGCTTGTCGACGGTGCCCGTGGTGACGCGGGCGAGCTGTTGCACGGGAGCGCCGCAGTGATCCTGGTGTTCCTGCTGGTAGTCGCGGTGCGCAGGCTGTCAACCGATCTGTGGGTGTACGCGGTTCCCTCAACCGTGCTGCTCTTCGCTGCCGAAAACCTGAACTCGATGGAACGCTACGCCTTGGCCTTGTTTCCACTGGTGATCGCTGCGGGGATCGTGAGCCACGCGACGTTGTTGCAGCGTTGGCTGCCCACGGCTTCAGCTGTTGCGATGACCTCGTTGACGATTCTGGCGCTGAACGGCATCTATGTCCCCTGAACCCAACGACAACCCCGCGCCCCACGCCACAACCCCAACCACACCCAACGACAACACCACGCCCCACGCCACAACCCCAACCACACCCAACGACAACACCACGCCCCACGCCACAACCCCAGCCACACCCAACGACAACACCACGCCCCACGCTGCCGCGGCTCCGGCCACGCCCGGCAACAACACAGCGCCCCGCGCTGCCGCGGCTCCGGCCACGCCCGGCAACAACACAGCGCCCCGCGCTGCCGCGGCTCCGGCCACGCCCGGCGACAACACAGCGCCCCGCGCTGCCGCGGCTCCGGCTACGCCCGGCGACAACACAGCGCCCGGGGACAAGCTCCGCGTCGGGATTGACATCACTGCCTTGGTTGGACCGCCCAGCGGTATCCACCAGTCAACGCGGGCCCTCGTTAATGCGCTCAGCGGAATCGACCGGATCGATGTTCGAGGCTGGCTCTTGACTTTTCGCGGTGGCCGGCCGGACACAGGAGTCCCGGTTCGGCGGTCGCGGGTGCCCGCCCGAGTCGCCCATCAACTATGGCAGCGCAACGTCTGCAACCTGGACCGACTGATCGTCGGATCGGTCGACATCGTCCATGGAACGAACTTCACCGCACCGCCGACTGAGCGCTCGGTCATCACAGTCCATGACCTTTCTCTGGTTCACAACCCGCAATGGTGTCGGCCCGAAGTAGTCGCCATGGTCAAACCCCTGCACGCCGCTGTCGACGCCGGAGCGACTGTACATGTGACCTCAAGCGCCGTCGCCGATGAGGTGCATAACCGTCTCGGTGTACCGGAAGACAGAGTCGCGCTGGTCCCCCACGGGGTCGGACCCATCGTCGCCGGCGACCCCGAGACCGGGCGCAGACTCGCCGGATTCGACAGGTACGTGCTCGTGCTCGGAACCGTGGAACACCGCAAGAACGTCGCCCTGATCGCCGATTCGCTGAGCTCGTTTCCCAACGACGCAGGCCTCGTGGTGGCCGGGCCGCCGGGAAACGCAGAGTCGACACTGCGCGCAGCAGCCGCTGATCGGAAGTTCGTCAGGCTCACTGCAGTCACCGAAGCCCAGAAGGCGGCACTGCTGCGGGGGGCCACAGTGCTGGCTTTCCCCTCCCGCTACGAGGGGTTCGGACTGCCCCCGCTCGAAGCGCTCTCGGTGGGCACCCCCGTTGTGACCACCGCGGTCGGCGCGCTGCCGGAGTTGATCGGCGACCAGGTGACGCTGACCCCCTGCAACAACGACGCAGCATTCACCGAACAGCTCCACGCGGCAATATCAACGCCACCAATGGTGCCACCAGAGATTCAAGCCCGCATCGAGGCGATGACCTGGCAGGCCGCGGCGCAGCAGATGGCCACCGTCTACCGCCGCATCAAGACATAGACTCCCACCGTGGCCGCTGAGCTGGCCCTAGACATCGGGGGTCTGCACATCGAGCGCTCGGGCGCGGTCAGACGCGCACGGCCTGTCTGGCGCGGTCAGACGCGCACGGCCTGTCGGGCGCGGCGAAGGCCGGCGACTCGACGCCACACGACCCAGACCACCAGCGCGGAGAGCAGGACCTCGATCGGCACCCCGAAACGCAGCGGCTCACTGAACCAGTTGACCACCCGCAGCGGCCACCCGCCGACGAAGCGCACCAGCGGCAGGAAGATGAACTCGCCACCGTTAAACAGGAACTCGATTATCAGGTAGCTGCAGACGTACCCCGAGGTGACACTGAGCCGCTTGATCCGGTCGGGCTCGAGGTCGCGCCAGCCGATGATCAGCGCGCCGATGACCCCGAGCACGCTGATGACCGCTATCCGTTCCGGTGTGGTGTCCTGAATCCAGTTGTTGACCGCTGCCTGGAACTCCAAGAAACGGTCGACCCGCGGACTCGAATAGGCATCACCGGACAACACCCGTATCTCGAAGTAGCCGTAGTCGATCAGATAGAGGCCGGCGGCCAACAGCACGAAACCCGACACCCGGCTCACGTAGGGCAGCACCCTTCGCATCCCGGCGACCACATCGGTCTTAGCGAGCGCCAGACTCATGGTCAAGAAGGTGATCAAGGCACCCATCCCCAGCGCGTAGGCGAGGAAGTTGCCGAAACCCTCCAACCACCCGTCGGTGGTGAACGAGTTGGTGACCGACGACAGGAACAACCCGATGGTGCATGACAGCGAAACGACCGCATAGCTCACACCGAAGAGGAACACCGACGAGAGGTCGCGGCTGCCGGTCCCCACGTTCAGTTTCGGAAGCCGCAGCACGAAGTCCTTGCCCAGCGCCATAAAGACTCCCAGCGGGAGCATCAACACGCCGATGGCGATCGTCACGTAACCCGTGTACTCGAACACGGTGCCCTGATTGATCACCGTCTCGAATGCCACCCCGCAGAGACCGAACACCGCGATGAATCCTGCGGTCATGACCAGACCGACGACGAGACCGCGCACAATGGTGGCCAACCGGCTGGCTCTGTTGTCACCGTCAACACCCAGGAAATACGACAGGTAGACTGGCAGCAGGGCGAACCCGCAGGGGTTGAACGCGGCAACCAGACCGAGCGCGAACGGAAAGGCGTAGACCCCCATCAGAGCAGGTTATCCGTTATCAGGTCGCGCAGTCCCTGCGCCGTGAGCACGCCGCTCCACTGCTCGGCAACCACTCCGTCGCGGTCGACCATCAGCGTGGAGGGCATGCCGAGCAGGCCCAGCTCGGGGAACAGCGACCCGTCGGCATCCCAACCCGACGGATAGGTCACGCCCGTCTCGGCCAACAGTTCGAGTGACGTGTCGGCGGAGTCGTCGCGGCTGATGCCGATGAAGTTCACCTCGCCGGAGAGCTCCTGGTAGACGCTCTCAAACTCGGGCAACTCGGCACGGCACGGGCTGCACCAGGCGGCGAAGAAGTTGACCACCAGCGGCTTGTCGAGATGTCCGGCGAAGGTGTCTGGCTCGCCACTCAACAGCGAGGTGAACCCGAGATCGCGGATCGAGCCCTCGACGGCCGGGGTCGGGCTGGTACTGCCCTCGGGACGCAGCGCTCCGTCGGTGAGAGCGACCCTGTTGGCCTCACCGAACTCGCTGCCGGAGTCCTGCGCGCAAGCAGCGACGAACGCCACGGTCAACAAGATCGCAGCGACGTGGCGGAACGCGGTGAATCTACAGAACGAGGACATGGGGACTCGGCCAGAACGCTACCTCCTAGAGCGTCTCGGCCACCCCGCGTTCACCACCCACTGCGAACCGCCCCGCCGCCCGACAACAACACCGCGCCGCTCCAACCGCGCGGCGAGCGCTCCCGGGGCTCCAGCCGCGCCCGGCAACAACCCCTAGCGGTTCCGTCCGTGCGGCGAGCGCCCCCGGGGCTCCAGCCGCGCCCGGCAACAACCCCTAGCGGTTCCGTCCGTGCGGCGAGCGCCCCCGGGGCTCCAGCCACGCCCGGCAACAACCCCTAGCGGTTCC
>Ga0209020_1001033_pt1 | contig 30468 bp, 26 predicted proteins | sample PinacodermBB_FD_187298 | JGI IMG/M metagenome (GOLD analysis project Ga0209020, IMG submission 187298) | Host-associated microbial community of the marine sponge Aplysina aerophoba from Gulf of Piran - sponge pinacoderm, lysed by bead... | ecosystem: Host-associated > Porifera > Sponge >... | reverse complement strand
TGGCGGAGTCGCTGATCTACGTCATGGCGGACATGAAGCGAAGGCGGGAGACGCCCGATCCCGGATCCGGGGTCCCGGAGAGTCATGCCCCGAAGGGCGAGAGCCCCTAGCGGCGGCGGTTCCCGGAGGCGACCTCTCGCCTCCGGGAACCTTTAAACTCTCGCCGCCGGGGCTCGTTCGGCAGCTACATGCCGGCCTTCACCTTGGCCGCCACGTCCGCGGACACCCACTTCGTCCACACTGCCTCGTTGTTCTTGATGAAGTGCTCCGCCGTTTCCTTGGCGTCGGCCTTCTGGTCATCCTTCCACGCCAGCAGCTTGTTCACCACCGAGTTGGGCCACGAAACGCTCGACACGAACTTGAACGCATCCGGCTCCCTCTCCGCGAACTTGCCCACCACCGCGGTCATCACCACGGATTTCGGGTACATGTTCGGCTTGGGGTCGGCGCAGTCCTTGTTGGTGATGCACTTGTAGGTCTTGGGGTCGTGCTTCATTCCGCCAACTTTCACCATCGGGTATTTGCCCAGCACGGAGGTGGGGGCCCAGTAGTAGGTGAATATCGGCTGCTTCCGCTCGTATGCCTTGGCGATGGCGCCGGCCAGACCCGGTCCGGATCCCGGATCGAACAGCGTGAAATTGGCCTCTTTCAGCCCATAGGCCTTGAACAGGTTGGCGTTGATGATCTGGCAGGCCCAACCCGAAGGACAACCGTAGAAACGGCCCTTGCCGGGCTCTTCCTTGTCCTGAAACAGGTCCGGGCGCTTCTTGATCGCCTGCAGCGTGGTCAGCTCCGGGTTTGCCTTGACCACGTACTCGGGCACCCACCAGGCTTCCTCGCCGCCATCGCTGAGGATTTCCCCCGCGATCTTCAGCCGTCCCTCCTTCACCGCCTTGTCCACGACCTCCTTGACCGAGTTGATCCAGATCTCCGGGGCGATGTCGGGTTCGCCCTTCTCCGTCATGGAGGTCACCGTCGGCACGGTGTCACCGGGCACCAGCTCCACCTGGCAGCCGTAGCCCTTGGCCAGGATGATGGCCTCTACCTGGGCCGCCACCGCCGCCGAGTCCCAGTTCATCTCGGAGATGCTCACCTTTCCGCACTTCGCCAGCGCCGGTGCGCTCAGGGCCAGCACCATAAACGCCGCCGCCAGCAAGCCCGCTATTCGCAATCTCATGTCATGCCTCCTGTCTTCTCTCCGTCCACGCGCCCCCTCCCGGCCTGTGCGTGCGCAGCCCAGGAGGCGATCCGTGATCCGGTTTCCATTCCGTCATTCGCCCACTTCGATTCTCATTCCGCGCAACGTGGAAGGCCCGTTCGATGATCCAATGCACGCAACCCCCGGGGACCTCGATCTGAACCTCCGCCGTCACCGGCCTCTGTTCGATTCCGGGGGGATTATCCCGCAAGTGGACGGGGGTGGCAACCCCTGGTGGATTGGGCCACGGTCAATCCGATCTGTCCGGCATGGGGACGGCGGCGTGGGAGGTCTCAGACGATTCGGATTCCGGGAACCAACGCGTCACGCCCATCTCGCCGCGCAGGAGCTTGCGGAACGCGATGCGCTTCACTACCGCACGACGGCCGCTGGCGAGCGCTCGCCGCCAAAGCATTGAGGTGACGCCGTGCATCGCCCCGCGTTGTCTGCGTGCGGCGTTGCGGCTGTCCTCGATCTGGGAGTCGTCGGCCCCTCCGTGATGGACCACGGGCGGGTCGACATAGAAGACGTTGAGGCCGCTATGCCAGACACGCGACAATGCCTGATCGATGGCAAGCACCATCCTTGGCGTCGTCTCGAGAAAGTGTTGCGCGGCCGCGCGTGTGATGACGTAGCCTTCGGACCCGCTGTCCGAGTACCGTACACGTCCGGCCGTGTGCCGCGAGGTGAGCGGCGCCACGGGAATGAAGCGGCGTTTGGGATGCCTTCTCTGCAGGACGACGACATCGAATGCGAATCGCTTCTGCTCCAGGGCCGCCAGAACCTCGGGAAGCTCCGGCGCCAGTCGCGCGTCATCCTCGAAGATGGCCATCATTTCGGGGCCGTTGGCCACGAGGTCCTTCATCGCCTCGCGCTGAGTCAGCCAGTTGGCGATGGAACCGTTGGCCTGCGGGTAGAGGCCGAGTTGGCGCCGCGCGTCCCGGTCCACTTGAGCCAGGTGTTCCGCGGAAAGATTCCGGCCGTCAACGGCCTGCTTGATCTCGTAGTCCAGTCCGAGTGCGCCGAATTCCCGCGCCATTCTAGCCCGTCGCTCGGAAGCGCGCTTGAGATTGATGAGGACGATACGCATACTCTGAACCATTCTCCGTATGGGCCCCGCGCATTCAACCGGACATCTCGTCGTCTGAGTGGTGGTGGAGTACTATGATGATGCGCCTACTCGCTGCTCAAGTCACGAGAGCGTCGACCAACGGTCGAAATCAATTGGTCGTAGGCGGCGACAGTTTGGTCGGTGGAGAAGAGGGCAGCCCGCTCTTGTAACACGCGTTTGTCCGGTGGATTGTCGAGGACTCGTTCCATAGCGTCAGCCAATGCAGCATCGTTTCCGACTGGTACGAGAGGCCCGTATTTCCCGTTCTGAAGTATCTCAGCCGGCCCGGAATGACAGTCTGTGCTAACGCAGGGGCAACCACATGACAGAGCCTCCAGGAGAACCATCGAAAATCCTTCGCGCCTCGATGAGACGACGAACAGGGATGCGCGAGACATGTAAGCGAACGGATTCTCTACCCACCCTGGAAGCGAAACCCGGTCCGTTAGATGCCGGCTCCTGACAAGTCGTTCAATCTTGCTTCTCGCTTTCCCTTCGCCAAGTATTATCAGGTGACACGCCCGCCGGGAGGCAAGGCGGGCAAATGCCCTGATGAGCGTTGGATAGTCTTTCGCACCGGTGAGCCGGCCCGTTGCCAGGACTATTGGGACGTCACGCCTCAGAAGCTCAGGGCAACTTGGGGCTGCCCTCATTCTGTCGCGGATGTTGGCGGCTTCCACGCCATTGTAAATTGTCTTGACCTTATTGCTTTTTGCCCCGGCCGCAGCCGCCAGGCTGCTGGACACCCCATGAGATACGCCAACAAGCTGTGTGGCGTTGACAAAGAGGCGTCGATACCTCGCCCTGTAACGGTAGCGGCGATATTTGATGTAACTGTGCGCGACGGCTATAACCGGCGCAAATTTCGCCAGCGAGGGACAGGCCAGAAGAACTACTGATCGAGGGCCGGTTATGTTTAGCAGGATGATGTCCGGCTCCACGGTCTTCGCATAACGTGCCAGGGCACCAATTTGGCGGATCAACCGCGGCCGCAGCAGGCAATGTGGATCCCAGCGGACGGTATGGGCGGTGTCGAGCCAATCGAATGGGCTGACCGGCTGTTTGACTCGAATCGGCCGTCCGGACGCGTCCGGAGGAGGCTCGTCGTGGTCCCCTTCGGGATGACCCTCCAGCACGTACACACGGGCATTTGCGGGCACAAGGTCACGTCCAACCGTTCGGAGCAAGACAAGGTCAACGTCATGGCCCCGGGCCATCAACCCTCTAGCCAGGTGGAACTCGGTTTTGCTCCCCCCTTCCATGACGAATGCGGTGCGCATGTTCTTCGAGTCAACTCACTCGGTTGACGTCACGGGAGGGTCGAGAAGGGTGCCCAGGAGCTTTTCGTATGCGGTCACGGATGCCACGTCAGAGAAATGGGCTGCCCTGTCCATCGACATTTGCTTGTCCCGCGGCTTGTGGAGGGCCCGATCCATCGCATCGGCCAGCGCGGCCTCGTCGCCGACGGGGACAAGCAGTCCGAACCTGCCGTTCTCAAGTATTTCCGCGGGACCCGCAGGACAGTCCGTGCTAACGCAGGAACAGCCGCATGCGAGAGCCTCAATCAACGCTAGCCCTAGCCCCTCATGCCGGGAGGACAGCACGAAACACGATGCGTGCGCCATAAAGGTGAGTGGGTTTTCCACCCATCCTGGAATTGATACTTGGTTGGAGAGCCCAAGTTTTCGGACCAGACCCTGGAGATGTCCTCTCAGTTTGCCTTCGCCAACGATGATGAGCCGGCACCTACGCCGGGATGCGAGACGACCAAACGCCCTGATGAGAGTGGGGTAATCCTTTTCCTTTACCAGCCGTCCCGCTGAAACAATGACCGGCGGCCCGCCGTCCAAGAGCCAAGGATGGGTCGGCTGTTGCGCCATCTTTGCGTGGAGGCGTGGTGTGACGACGGGATTGTATATGGTGGTGACCTTATCGCGCGGGACACCGATGGTGTCCGCCAAACTGTCAGACACTCCGTGAGATACGCCGACGAAATGTGTGGCCTCCGCAAACAGATGACGGTATCTGCGTTTGTATCGGAGCCGCCGGTATCGAACGAAGCTGTGAAGGATAGGAATGATCGGCGGGTGTGCTTCCAGGAGGTGACCGGCCAGCAGCGTAGCTACCTTGGCACGGGGAAGACTTGGCAATACGCAATCGGGTTTTTCTGACTCCATGTATGATGCCATGGCTCGGACTTGACGAACCATCCGCCGGTCCGGGAGGCAAAGAAGATCCCAATTGAGGGCTCTGGCCATTTGAACCCAATCGAAACGTCTTGCCGGGCCGCGGAGTGCCACCAAAGAGGCAAGCATGTCGGTGGCGGTCTCTTCTGTCAGTTTGTCCGGTCGATCTTCGACGGCATAAAGACGGGTACTTTCCGGTACTTCGGCGGGGTAGTGAATCCTGTTTCGGAACAGAACGATGTCGACCCTGTGTCCGCGATGAATCAGACCAGCGGCCAACTCAAGGACTGACCGTTCGGCGCCCCCACCCCGGAGGGTGCTGATGACGAAGGCAATATGCATTCACTTCGAAGCGTGGTGTTTCGGAGTTCCGCGTTGCACCCCAAGCCTCCAACTCATCGCAGCTGCTTGTGACCCCGTTCAACGGTTAAACCGCATCCCGACGCTGAGGTATTCCTGGATGGCGATCTCGATATTGACCAAGGCCTCTGCCTCTGTTTCCCCCTGGGACCAACAACCTGGCAGGCTGGGTGCCGACACGCGGTAGCCTTCGGCTGACTGGTGCAGGGCGATCTTGTACTTCATGTACTTCTCCCTGGTTCCCGTGGCGCGAAGCCGTCGACGCACCGACTGTTCCATTCCGTCAACCCGCCGCCCTCAAACCCTCAGCCCGCACCCCTCAAACGCCTCCCTGGTGCGTTCCTTCTCGCCCTCGGTGAGCTGGAGGAACGGCGGGCGGGTGGGGCCGCCGACCTGGCCCAGGAGTTCCTGCCAGTATTTCTGATGGGCGTGGGGCTTGCCGCCGGGGCGGGTGGACGACAGCGCCTCGCGGACCGGGTTCAGGCTGTCGCGGACCTGGCGGGCCTTGTCGGGCTGGCCGTCGAAAGCGAGCTGGGTGTATTCATGCATGCGCCGGTCGTTGGCGGTCTGGAGCAGGTAGGGGGGCGAGGAGCACAGGTAGAGCTGCCAGCCCAGCTCCACGATGTTGTCGAGCCATTCCTCTTCCGAGGCGGTGCTGACGATGATGCGGTCTCCGGCCAGCCGGGTCAGGTCGGCGTACATGGGCCGGGGCACGGAGTACTTGATGGCGACGATGTTGGGCAGCTCCGACACCCGGTTGCACAGTTCCGGACTCATCAAATAGCCGGAATCCGGATGGCTCCACATGGCGATGCCGATGTCCACCCGGTCGCAGACGGCCTTGTAGTAGTTGTAGATGGTGTGGTCCCGGTCGCTGATGAAGTGCAGCATGGGCGCGTGCACGACGATGTAGTCGGCGCCCACGGCCTCGGCGTGCTCGGCCAACTCCACCACGGTGTCGAAGTTCTGGTCGGAGCAGGACATGATGGTGCCGGCCTTGCCGCCGCACTCCTCCACCGCGATCTCCATGTTGCGCTTGCGCTCTTCCAGCGACATGGCGAAGAATTCGCCCTGCTTGCCGGCGATGAAGAGCCCCTGGATCGCCAGGTCGTCGATCCAGTGCCGGATGTTCCGGCGCAGCCCCTCCTCGTTGAACGAGAAGTCCTCGTTGAACGGGTTCATGGCCGCGGCCCAGATGCCCTTCATGTTCTCGCGGGCGTAGTCCTTGGCGTCGATCTTGGAATATTTCATCGGTCCGTTCCAAGCCGGCGGCTATTTGCCGGCCAGCAGCTTGGGCCAGTTGGCGTCGCCCTTGGCGATGTTGCCGGGGATGTCCCCGGACCACTGGTCCCGGACGCCGAGACTGTAGTTCAGGTAAAGGGCGCCGTCCACGAGGCTCCAGGCGTCGGGGTCGATGGAGGCGGTATAGCCCCGGCTCACCGCGAACGCGCAGTAGCCGCCGTAGCGGGGCGCGTATTTTTCGGGGTCGGCCTCGAACATCTCCTTGTTCTTGGCGCTGGCGAACCGCCAGGTGGCGTCCTTCCATTCCACCTGGTGGGCTTTCTTGCCTTTCACCGGCTTCCCCTCGGTATGGTAGGCGACGGGGTCGTATCCCCGGATGGCGCCGCCGAGATAGGTGGAGAAAACCGGGTCGATGGCCAGCGCCGTGCCGGCCCAGCCCGCCAGGAACGCCATGACGAGCACGGGAATGAACGCAAGGCGGATTCGTTTTGCAAGATGCATGGATCCCTCCGGAACCTATAAGGTGGTTGATTTCATTTCAGCCCATTCCGGGCGAGTTTGCAATACGCTGCCCTGAGCCGAGTTGCGCCCTTGAGTATGGCATGATAAACACTATATACAACTAAGTCATGAATCTCACACTCCCTGTCAGTGTCAAGGAGGGGACAATGCCCGCAACCCTTTCCTGTATCGAACTCGCGCCTGATGATCTTGCAGAACTGCCCGCCCGACTGCGCAAGAGAATTGGAGCGGCCACTGGCTCCGTCGATATCCCATCCGGGGATTGGCTGCTCGTGGGCGCGGCGGATGCGGCACTCGCGCATGCGATCGAACGAGCGTTGGAGGCGCTTCCGTCAACCGCCGCCCGACGCAACACTCGATTGACCGAGGCCGATATCGAAAAGCTGCTCGACGTCATGCTTGCGGACTCGCCCCGTGCCCCGGTCGAAGCCCAACTCGAATTGGATAATGCCGCACTGCGGGCAGAGTATCTCAAGGAAACACCGCTTTTCACCGCAGCCGAAGTGCGCGCGGCGTCCGGTCTCAAACCGCGGAACAGGAGCGAGCCCGCTTCCCGCTGGAAGCGAGAGGGCAAGCTCTTCGCCGTGCGGCGGGCCGGCGTGGACCTCTTTCCGTCCTTCCAGTTTGTCGACGGTGCCCCGTTGCTGGTCGTCAAGGACGTTCTGGCCGCTCTCCCAAGACACATGACCGGCTGGCAGATCGCCATGTGGTTCGCTTCCGGCAACGGCTGGCTTGATGGAGCCGAGCCCCAGGAACGACTGTCGGACCCGGACGCGGTTGTCGATGCAGCCCGGAAGCTCACCGACGCGGCAGTCGGTTAAAGCGCGTTCGTTGAATGTCGGTTCGAAAGCCGCCGGCAAGACTGGCCAAACCGAACGTCGTCACACTCGAAGCCGGTGCCTTGCTGGAACGGATACACGACCGGAACTACAGGGCGAGCGAGTTCAACCTTTGCAAGGGGGCGCCCACGCGCTTCGCGCCCATTCAGGATGTACAGGGCGATTGCGTGCCGTCGCTCTATGCGGGCGACACGTTGGAATCAGCCATCTACGAGACCATCTTCCACGACATTCCCGCCGAGGCCGAGCGCAAGACCGTTCCCAGGACGCTCGTTGAAGGCCGCGCTCACGGTCGGCTCGAAGTGTTGCGCGACTTGAAGCTTGCCTCGTTGCGCGGCCCCGACCTGAAAAAATGGCGCATCGGCCGGGATTCGTTGACCATGACGTTCCCGAGCCGCTATCCCGCTACCGCTCGTTGGGCGGAGGCCATCCACCACCAGTTCCCCGAGGTCGAAGGGCTGATCTGGACGTCGAACCAATGCGACCCGGACACTTCCTATCTTTTCTTCGGCGGCCGTGTCGCTTCCACGGATTTCAGGGTCATGCGCGTTCGTGACGGGATGCTTGACGCCACGTTCCTGTCGGACGTGCGCCAGGCGGGGCGCAGAAGCGGGATCACGATCACGGTCTAGAGCGGAAGGCAGTCCGCCTTCCAGCTTCCTCTCAGCCTTTCTGCCGTCACTTTTCGGCCATTTGTGACGATGTGGTATACACGCCTCACGGAGCCCTCATGCCTACGAGCCGCCGTACCATCTTTGCCTGGTGTCTTTACGACTTCGCCAATTCGGCCTTCACCACGCTGGTGGTGACGTTCATCTATGCGGCGTTCTTCACCAAGGTCATCGCCCCGGACGAGGTGACGGGGACGTGGCTGTGGTCCCGGAGCGTGAGCATCACCGCCATCACCGTGGCGCTGCTGTCGCCGCTGCTGGGAGCCCTGGCCGACCGGGGCGGTTATCGCAAGCGTTTTCTCGGGTTCTTCACGGTGGTCGCTGTTGCCGGCTCGTGTTTCCTCTACACGGCCATGCCGGGGGAGGTGGTCAAGGCGCTCTTCTGGTTCACCATCGCCAATATTGCCTTTGAGATGGGCGGGGTTTTCTACAATGCCTTCCTGCCGGACATCGCCCCGCCCGACCGCATCGGGCGCATCTCGGGCTACGGTTGGGCCCTGGGCTACGTCGGCGGACTCTCTGCCCTGGGGCTGGCGCTGGTGGGCTTCGTCGACGCCGAAGCCCCGTGGTTCGGCTTCGAGAAGGAGGGCTACCAGCACATCCGCGCCACCAACCTGCTGGTGGCCGGCTGGTTCGCGGTGTTCAGCCTGCCGCTTTTCCTGTGGGTCCGGGAACCCGCCGCCCGGCGCCCCGCCGCCGGGGCGTCACTTTCCGACGCCTTCCGCCGGTTGGCCGCCACGGTCCGCGAAATTCGCCGCTACCCCGACATCGTCCGCCTGCTGCTTGCCCGCCTCTTCTACGCCGACGGCCTCAACACGGTCTTCGCCTTCGGCGGCATCTACGCCGCCGGCACCTTCGGTTTTACGTTCGAGGAGTTGCTCTTCTTCGGCCTGGTCCTGAACGTGGCGGCGGGCTTCGGCGCCTTTGCCCTGGGGTTCGTGGACGACCGGCTGGGGGGAAAGCGTACCATCCAGATCAGCCTGCTGGGGTTCATCGCGGCCACCGTGACGGCGCTGCTCACCGGCCGGCGCATGCTCTTCTGGGGCGCCGGCCTGCTCATCGGCCTGTGCGGCGGCCCCAACCAGGCGGCCAGCCGCTCGCTCATGGGCCGCTTCGTGCCGCGGGACAAGAGGAACGAGTTCTACGGCCTGTTCGCCTTCTCGGGCAAGGCCACAGCCTTCATGGGGCCGTTCCTGCTGGGGGAGTTGACGCGCCTGTTCGGTTCCCAGCGCGCCGGCATGGCGGTGGTGCTGGTTTTCTTCGTCATCGGCCTCGCGCTGATCCAGCGGGTGGACGAGGAGCGGGGGAAGCAGCGGGAGGAGGGGACGGGATTCCGCTCCTGACGATCGCCAGAGCGGCCTTGACGCGGTTGTTCACCTTCAGCTTGGCGAAGATGCCGGTCACGTGGGCCCTGACCGTGCGTTCGCTGATGAACATTCTGGCAGCGATCTCTTCGTTGGCGAATCCCTCGGCCAGCAGTGTCAGGACTTCCAACTCCCGCCGGGTGAGGCTCTGTATCCCATCCGCTTCCTCCCCCGGCGGCTCGGGATTGGCCTGGGCGGCAATGGCGGCGAAATCACCGGCACGGGGCAGCTTCTGGTCGATCCATATCCCGCCGCCATGAATCGCGCGCACCGCCTGGAACAGCGTCTCCGGAGCGACATCCTTCAGGACGTAGCCACGCGCCCCGGCCTTGGCCGTGTCGGCGATGATGTCTGCGTCTTCGTACCCCGTGAGGATCATGGTTCTGGTCTCCGGGTGTCCCTCTTTCACTTGCAGCAGGGTCTGCACCGCTTCCGTGCCCGGCATCGCGACCTCCAGCACCAACAGGTCGCCCTTCCCCTTCGTTAGGGCCGCTTCCACATCCTCCACCCGGGATGCCTCCGCCGTCACCAGCAGGTCCCGTTCGCCGGCCAGCAGGCGTTTCAAACCTTCTCGAAATAATGTATGGTTATCCGCTAGTACGATCTTGATCGGATCCATGAACGTGTTTCTCCCGCATGTTCGACGCCCGAAAGCCGAATCTTAGTGGATTTAGCCGAAAAGTACAACCTAGGTACTAGGTTTCTGCGGGTTTGAGACTTGGCTTTCGGGAAAACGGTACTTAACGCCAATTGCGTGTATCGGGTGAAAAACGTAGAAAACGTAAAGCAGATTCGCTGTCTTGTAGGAACTAAATCTCGTTACCAAGGAGGGGGTCATGAATAAGGTGTTGAAAAAGGCGCTCGGTTTCGCAGGTGCCTTGGGTTTAACGGCAGCTATGGTGCTTGCGGCAGCGCCGGTCCAGGCGTCCGACGTGGATGCGCGGATCCAAGTCCTGGAACGGGAACTCGCCCAGCTCAAACAGAATCAAGAGAGTGCGTTGGCCGCCGAGATGAAGGGGCCTGCGTTCAAGTATTCCGCGGGTAAGGGCCTCACGATCGCCGCCGCCGATAACAACTGGAGCATCACGTTCGGGCAGCGGTTGCAGATCTACTCCAGCATGTATCTGACCAACGACGATCCGGGAGGCGGCTTCCAGAATGGCGTGATCCGGGTGCGTCGTTTCAGGCCGAACATCAATGTCACGTCGCAGCAGGGCTTTTATGAGGTCAAGTGGACCTTCAGCGGCAACAGCTCGGTGGCGTTCGACGGCGACGCGTACCTCCACTTCGAGAAGTTGAACCCGTTTCTTCCGACAGTGGGTTACGGTTACAACCCTTCGTTCAACGGTAACAAAAACCAGGGCTATGGCCGGACAGAGGATTCCGCGTTCATCAACGCTTTGGCGATGGGCGGTTCGCAAGACGGCAGCGTGGTATTGAATTGGGGCAAGCTGCCCGCCATGGGCATCAGCAAGATTAAGCACCTCGCCATTGCCATGGGTCTAGACGAGCAGGATGAGTACGGACGCGGGCCCGGCCATGGAACCGACGGTCGCAGCATGGCCTTCGGCCTCGGTATTCAGCCCCTCGCGAAGGCCAAGACAATGGGTGGTTTCAACGTCTCAAGCTTGACCTACAACTTCGCCTATGAGTCGATGAACGACCTTAGCGAAGGTCCCGGAAGCGTTTACGGTCCCACCACTCAGGAGCGCATAAGCATTGTGAATGGCGGCAAGGTGTTGGGCGACCACACCTACATGTTCCACAACCTTTCGTGGTCACCTCTTAAGTGGTTCGGCTTGGCCGCGCACGTGGCCTCGTACGAGGCCGATGCGGAGAGTGGCGCCGCTGACGACATCGAGGCTTCCGAGGTCCGTCTCGCCGCGGTGATCTGGCTGTGGGGTCCCAAGAGCGGCATGATGGGTGGAAGCAAGAAGGAAGGCGGAATCTATGTCTCCCCGATGTACTCCGTCACGGAAATCGACTCGAATGGTCAGGAAGGCACCAACAGCGGCGTAGCGGTGGTCTACAATGTCCCCGGTGGCTGGATGCAGATCCACGGTGTGTGGGATAGCCTCGGTTGCGAGCACGCCGGCTGCACGGTCGCGACTGCGGACGACGGCGACAACAGCGCCAACGTCTTCACCTTGATCGCTGAGTACCGGTTCTAGAGTTAACCTGAACCTTCAACAAGCAGGGTCGTTCCCTTCCGGGAGCGGCCCTGTTTTTTTGCCTCAAGAACTCTTGCGCCAAACCGGACCATCGCGGATGCCTAAATGACACCCCTTGACGGGCAACGTTGAGTGGAATAAATACTCGCAACGGCCGCGTCAACGGGTGCCTGACCAAGGGCATTGATCGGATGTGGAGCGGCCGGACGTACAACGGTCTGGTTGGTACGATAACGGAAGTCATTGGGGGAACAAATGGCGGGATTCGGGCGAGTCACATGGCGACTGCTTGGTGTGGTTATAGTTTCCGGCATTCTCGTGGCGGGGTTTTCGGGTTGTTCCAGGCCTGGGGGCATCGGAGTCGGCGGCAACTACAATGACGGTGTGTTGGAGTTGGGCAAGACCCAACGTGGCGGCAACGCGAGGAAAGCCATCGTCCACCTCGAGTACGTCGTTCGGCGGAACCCGAGGTACAAGGACAGCCTCACGCAACTCGGGCGCGCCTATTACTACGCCGGCCGGTACGGGTCGGCTTTCGAGGTGTTGAAACGGGCGGTGGCGTTGAACAGCGAGGACGAGATCGGCTGGCTCGTCCTGGGATTAACGCAGATGCAGCGTGGCAAAGACGACGCCGGCCTCGACAGCTTCAAGGGAGGTCTGACGCTGCTGGCCAAGGCGACGAGAGAGGGTTACCGGGAAATCCCGGACGAGTTCTGGGACACCAGGGGTGTGGTACGCCGCGCGCTACGGCGAAGCATTTCACTGGCTCGCAAGGGCGTCGCCGAGAAACTTCAAATCATTCAGTCGGGCGAACTGCTGTTGCACCGCGTCGACCGCGAACTCTATGACGCGGAACAGATTCAGAGCCATAGCGAGTATCTGGACGGTAAACGGGACCTGGAAAAAGATCAGTAGCTAGAGAAAATGGGGCCTGAGGGTGCCCTCTCGGAGCTTTGCCTCGGTAGCCTGTAACCGTTCCGGGGTGCCCATATCCTGCCAGTCCCCGTCGAAGGGAAAACCGCAGAGGCGCTCGGCGCCCGCGAGCATTCGCGGGTAGGTCGTGCGGGTGATGCTGAACGGTTCGTGGCCTTCCATGTACCGAAAGATCCGGGGCTCCACAATGTGCACACCGGTGAACATGTATTGTTCGAGATTACCCGAGCCCTTGCCGGGTGCTTCGTGGTGCAGGAGCTTCCTCATTCGTCCCGTCGCATCGGTCCAGATGGCACCGTACGCTTCCGCCAGCGGGTCCTTCCGCAACACCAGCGTCGCTGCGGCCTCGCGGTCGTGGTGAAACCTCAGGACCTCATCCAGTCGTAGATCGATCAGCACGTCGCTGTTAATGATCACAAAGGCGTCCTGTTCGAGGAACCTCTTCGCGCCAAGCAGTCCGCCGCCGGTGTCCAGCAGCACCGGTTCCCGTGAATAGGCGACGTCGACGCCGAACCGGGAGCCATCGCCCAGGTACTCCTCGACCCGTTCGGCGTGGTGGTGGACGTTGACGACGATTTCGCGGATCCCGTAGTGGCGCAACAGCATCAGCGGGTAGTCGATCATTGGGCGGCCGTTAACTGGCACGAGGCATTTCGGAAGGGTGTCGGTGAGGGGCCGCAGCCGAGTCCCGAGCCCGGCGGCGAAGAGCATCGCCTTCACGCGATCTCCTCGAAGTGCCCCGCCAGAACCGGGATGAGCTGTTCGAGCCCCGGCGCGCGCCGGAGATTTCTCCCGATGCGTTTCAACGTCGGTGGGATGTAGCGCTTGTAGCCGGGTTTCCCCTTCACCAACTCCAGGTACCGGAATCGGCCGACCACCTTGAAGTCCCGCTGCAGGGCGGACAGCAGGTAAGTTTCCCGGAATTCGTCCCTTGCGGGCCGGGGTTCTCCCCATTTCCGCAGGCCTTCGAGATAGTAGGTGACGAGTTGGTCCTCCACTGCCTGCTTGACGACCTGATCGGTCTCGCGATCATTGAGCAGCGAAGCCAGATCGTACTGGGCTGGCGCCAGCAGTGCGTCCTGAAAGTCGATGACCGCCACCGCGTCGTCGTGCACCATCAGGTTCCAGCTATGGTAGTCCCGGTGATTGAGCACCCGCGGCCGGCTGTCGAGATGCCCGGCGATGCGCTCGAAGGCTTCGTCCAGGATCCGCCTTTCCACCGCCCCCAGGCTTCCCTTGTCTCCCTCCTCCAGGCCGTACTCGATGAAGTGAGCGAACTCCCAAAGGTACAGCCGCCGGTCGAAGGCCTGCCGAAAACCCATGCAGTGGTCGTTCCTGGCCCGCGTGCCGCCGACCTGTAGCACGAGCAACTCGTCGATGGCCTTTTGGTACCACCGGATCACTTCTGCCTCCGCGGCTCCCCGCACCCGGTCCCAGAGGCAAACGTCGCCCAGGTCCTCCAGGAGCATGAGCCCCTCATCCACCCAATGACCGTGGACGGCCGGCACGCGGACTCCCGCCGCCGCCAGGAACCGGTGGACGTTCAGAAACGGCAACTCCTCCGGCGGTTTCTCGAACACCGCCAACTCCTCCGAGGAGATCGGCAGTCCCGAGTCGTTCCAGCTCATTACGATGGCCGAACCCGGCCCTCCCTCCCCCTCGATGACGGCCCGGAAATAGCGACGGGACGACGCGTCCCCCGCGAGCGCATCCAGGCCCGTAACCCGGCCGCCCGGGCCGAACACCTCCACGACCTTCTCCGCCACCGTTCTTCTGAACCCCTCCATGAGTGTGATGTAACCAATCGCCCTTCCGAATTCCACAAGTACCGGAGGCCATACCTTGCCATGAGATGGTCCCCCAGGTCCGGGGGAGGTCATTCCCGCGGAAAGCGGGAATCCGGGGGTGGCCGGGACGGCCCGGGCTCCACTTTCTCCCCTCGTCGAAATGTGTTAGCCCCCCCTTCATGTCGTTCCGAGTGGGCATGGCACAGATCAATCCGAAATTGGGGGACGTGGCGGCGAACCTGGCCCTCTACGAGGCCGGCGTGCGGCAGGCGGCCGCGCAGGACGTGGACGTCGTGGTGTTCCCCGAGCTGAGCCTCACGGGCTACTTCCTGCGCGACATGGTGCCGGACGTGGCGGTTCGGCTGTCGAGCCCGGAGATGGAGCGGCTCCAGGCATTGAGCCGCGACGTCTCGCTGGTGGCGGGACTGGTGCTCGAGAGCCAGGATCACCGGTTTTACAACGCCGCGGTGTATCTGGAGGACGGCGAGGTCCGCCACATCCACCGGAAAGTGTACCTTCCCACCTACGGCATGTTCGACGAGCAGCGCTACTTCGCCCGGGGCGACCGGCTGAGGGCGTTCGACACCCGGCACGGCCGGCTCGCGCTGCTCATCTGCGAGGACCTCTGGCATCCGTCCACCGTCCACCTCGCGGCGCTGGACGGAGCCCTGTCCATCCTCTGTCCATCTTCCAGCCCCCTGCGGGGCGTCACCGACGGTGCGGAACAGGACGACAACGCGCGTTACTGGGAGCTCCTCACCCGGAGCTACGCCGAGACCTACGGTGTGTTCGTGGTCCACGCCAACCGGGTCGGCTTCGAGGACGGGGTGGGTTTCTGGGGCGGCTCCGGCATCCTCGATCCTTTCGGCCGCACGGTGTGCAAGGCGGACTACTACGAGGAAGCGTTCGTGGCCGGCGAGGTGTCCGACGAGGTGGTGCGGCGTAAGCGTACCCGGGCGCCGCTAATGCGCGACGAGGACGTGGACCTCACCATCCGCGAGCTGGAGCGCATCCGCAACGGGTAGGTCCGATGATCCCCACCAACGTCTCACTCATGCGCCGCATCCTGGTGGCGTTCATCCGGAACGAGGTGCGCAAGGTCGGCCTCGAACGGGTGGTTGTTGGCCTCTCCGGCGGGGTGGACTCGAGCCTCAGCGCCATGCTGGCGGCGGAGGCACTGGGCCCGGACCAGGTGCTGGGCATCATGATGCCCTACAAAAGCTCCAGCCCCGAGAGCCTGGAGCACGGCCGGCTGGTGGTGGAGAAAAGCGGCATCCGCTCCGCCACCGTGGAGATCACGGCGCAGATCGACGCCTACTTCGCCACGTTCCCGGACGCCGACCCCAAGCGGCGGGGCAACAAGATGGCCCGGGAGCGCATGACCATCCTCTACGACCACTCCGCCCGGTGGGACGCGCTGGTGGCGGGCACCAGCAACAAGACCGAATTGCTGCTGGGTTACGGCACCCTGCACGGTGACATGGCCTCCGCCCTGAATCCCCTGGGCGACCTCTACAAGACCCAGGTGTGGGCCTTGAGCGAGGCCGTCGGCGTCCCCGACGTGATCGTAAACAAGAAACCCTCGGCGGACCTCTGGGCCGGCCAGACGGACGAGGCCGAGCTGGGCTTCAGCTACCGCGCGGTGGACGAGCTGCTCTACCTGATGGTGGACCAGCGCTACGGCCGCACCGAGCTCATTGACCAGGGCTTCGAGCCCGATTTCGTCGACGACATCGCCCGCCGCATCATGACCTCCCAATTCAAGCGCCGCCTCCCTGTTATCGCCAAGGTCTCCCACCGCACCATCGACCGCGACTTCCGCTACTCCCGGGACTGGGGCAAGTAAGCCGCGCCCTGGGCGTCCACCAGCCAACGAACAGCCACTAAAGGAATAATAATTAAAGAATTGACCGGAACCGCCGAAATACTCTAGTATTGGACACAGGCGCACGTGCCATGCGTGGAGGAGATATGACGGGAGAGATCATCACGATGATTGGGGTCGGGCTAGCCCTGGCGGCGTTCAACTGGCGCGTGATGGTGCGGCTTGAGAATCGGCTGGATGGTAGAATGGACCGGCTTGACGGCCGAATAAACGGGTTGGAGAAGGAAGTTCACGAGTTGGGACGAGAGTTCTCCGAACTGCGAGGTGAGATACGAGGCGGCCGGACATGACAGTTTAGCGCCATCCCATTCCACACCTCACCGCCGCTTCGCAACCTCCAGCACCACTTTGTAGACATCGCGTTTCACCAGAGAATACGTCTGCGTCATCAGCTTGGCCACCTCGTTGGCCTTGCGCCCGGCCTGAAGGAGCTTGGCGATCTCCGCCCGCAGCATCGTTTCGTTCACCGGCGATGCCTCGTCCCGGCCCGCCACCACAATCACGAACTCCCCCCGCGGCGTGGTCCCGTCCAGCGCCGCCGCCACTTGAGACAAGCTCCCTCGCAGCAGTTCCTCGTAGGCCTTGGTCAGTTCCCGGCCCACCAGCACGGCGCGGTCGCCCAGGATCTCGTGCATGTCCGTCAAGGCTTCCCCGATACGGTGCGGCGCCTCGTAGAACACCAGCGTGCGATCATCGTCCTGGAGCTGCCGTAGCGTCTCCCTCCGCTTGCCCTGTTTCGCGGGCAGGAAGCCCTGGAACGCGAACCGGTCGGTGGCCAGTCCGCAGACGCTCAAGGCGGCGGTGGCCGCGGACACTCCCGGAACCGGCGTCACCGGCACGCCGCCCTCGGCCGCTGCCCGGATCAGGTGGTAACCCGGGTCCGAAATCGTCGGCGTGCCCGCGTCCGACACCAGTGCGATGTCCTCGCCAGCCTCCAGCCGCTTCACCAGTGATGCCGCCTTGGTCCGTTCGTTGCCGTCGTGATAGCTCGTGAGGGGCGTGTCGATCTCGTAGCGGGTGAGCAGCTTTCGGGTGTGGCGGGTATCTTCCGCGGCAATGAGATCCACCTCCCGCAGCACGCGCAGGGCGCGTAGCGTGATGTCCTCCAGGTTGCCGATGGGTGTGGCCACCACGTAGAGCATCGGCTAACCGTCCAGCATCGCCCGCAGCCCGTCCTCGTCTAGGATCCGGATGCCCAGCTCCCGTGCCTTGTCGGCCTTGGAGCCCGGGTCGGCGCCCACCACCACGTAGTCGGTTTTGCTGCTGACGCTCCCGACCACCCGTCCTCCCAGGGCGGCGATGGACTTCTGCGCCTCGCCCCGCGACAGGGTTTCCAGGCTGCCGGTGAGCACGAAGCTCAAGCCGGTGAGGCCGCCCTCGGTCCGGGCCTCCACCTTGAGGTGGAATCCCGCGGCCAGCAGCTTGTCGATGACCCGGCGGTTGGCCTCGTCGGCGAAAAAACCGGCAATGCTCTTGGCCACCTCGGGGCCGATGTCCCGGACCTCGGTAAGGGCCTCCTCGTTGGCGTCCATGATGCCGTCGAGGCTGCCGAAATGGTCCGCCAGCACCTTGGCCGTGGCTTCGCCCACGTGCCGTATCCCCAGGGCGGTCACGAAGCGGGAGAGGGTGGTGTCCTTGCTGCGGCCCAGCTCCCGGACCAGGTTCTCCGCCGACTTGGCGCCCATGCGGTCCAGCGAGGCCAGCGCCTCCTCGTCCAGGTCGTAGAGGTCGGCGCTGTCCTCCACCAGCTTCTTCGCCACCAACTGGTCGATGAGCTTCTCGCCCAGCCCCTCGATGTCCAGGGCGTTCCGGGAGCCGAAGAACTTGAGGCTCTCCTTGAGCTTGGCCGGACACGCCAATCCGACGCAGCGATAGGCGGCCTCTCCCTCCTCGCGGTAGACCTGGGAGTCGCACATGGGACAGCGGGACGGCATCTCGAAGACCCGCTCGCTACCGTCCCGTTGCTCGGCGAGCACCCGCACCACGTACGGGATCACGTCGCCCGCGCGCTCGATGACGATGGCGTCGCCGATGCGGATGTCCTTGCGCTCGATCTCGTCCATGTTGTGCAGCGACGCGTTCCGCACCGTGACTCCCGCCAACTGCACCGGCTGGAGGCTTGCCACCGGCGTGAGGGTGCCGGTGCGGCCCACCTGGGGCTGGATATCGAGGATGCGGGTGGTGGATTGGCGCGGCTTGAACTTGTAGGCCATGGCCCAGCGCGGGGAGCGGGCGATCTGCCCCAGGCGGCGCTGCAGCTCCAGGCTGTTGACCTTCAGGACCACGCCGTCGATCTCGTAGGGTAGCGCGTCCCGCCCGCTCTCCATCTCCTCCTGGTAGGCGACGACCTCCTCCACGTTGCCGCAGACGCGGGTCAGCGGCACCGGTTTGAGCCCCCAGCTTTGCAGCGCCGCCAGGAAATCCGCGTGGCTCGCGAACGACGCGGGCTCCATCGTGCCCATGCCGTGACAAAACAGGTCCAGAGGCCGGCCGGCGGTGATCTTCGAGTCCAGTTGCTTGAGGGCGCCGGCGGCGGCATTGCGGGGATTGGCGAACAGGTACTCGCCGGCTTCTTCCCGTTGCCGGTTGAGGCGCCGAAAACCCTCCGTCGGATAGAACACTTCGCCGCGCACCTCCAGCAATGGCGGCACCGCAACCCCGTCCCGGCGCAGGGCCAGGGGAACCGAGCGGATGGTGCGGATGTTTTGCGTGATGTCTTCGCCGTTGGTGCCGTCGCCCCGGGTCGAGCCCACCTTGAGCTCGCCGCCCTCGTACACCAGCTCCACCCCGATGCCGTCGATCTTGGGCTCCGCCACGTACTCGATGGCATCCTCGGTCTTCAGGAACCGTTGAATCCGCTGCTCGAAGTCCGCCAGCTCGCCTGGGTTGGTGATGTTGTCCAGCGACAGCATGGGCAGCGTGTGCCGCACGGTGGTGAACTTCTCCACCGGCGGACCGCCCACCTTGGTGGTCGGGGAGTTGGGCAACGCCAGTTCCGGATGTTCCTGCTCCAGCCGGCTAAGACGCCGGAACAACTCGTCGTATTCGGAATCGTTGATGACCGGCTGGTCGAGGACATGATAGCGATAGCCGTGATCCTCCAGTCGCGCGGTCAACTCCCGGATCTCCTCCTTCAACGCTTGCAGTGCAACGGTCACGTCTCGGCTCCTTCAATCCCCAAATCCAAGCCCTTCCCCGGTGGGAGAGGGTGGCCGAAAGCCGGGTGGGGAGTCTTTCCGAATAATTCGCACACGCCGCCCGGGGTTTCAAACCCGTCCGGTGCCGGGCCGCAGGCGGGAGCGGGTTTTCATCCCGGCGAGCTCGCGCGTCGTTTCCGCTGCCGTCAGCACGGCCCGTTCGGTGACGATGCCGGTGACGCAATCGAGGGGCGTCAGGTCGAAGTAGCGGTTGATGACGCGCAGTCCCGCTGGCGCCTGGGGGAGGATCTCCTCCGGCGGCCGCTCCTGTTGATGGAAGAAGGGCGGCGCCGACCGCAGGAACTTTTCGCTCCCGGCCAGCACGTAGACCGGGATGTCCCAACTCCGGGCTGCGGTGGCCAATCCCAGCGTGCCGGCCTTGTTGACGATGCCGTCGGGGGTGACCGCGTCCGCCCCGACCACCAGCAACGGTCGCGGGGTGAGCCGCAGGAGCGAGAAGACGAGACTGTCGGTGGACAGGGTGGTCGGGATGCCCTGTTCCGCCAGGTCCCGCGCCAGCGCGCTCCCTTCCGCCACCGGGCGCGACTCGGTGCAGTGGACCGTCAGACCCCGGCCCGCCCGCCAACAATGCAGCAGGGCGGCACGTACGGTGGAGCCGGCGGAATGGGTGAACACCGCCTGATCCTGGTCGAGGATTTCGCGGAACCGGCCGGCGATGGCGCGGTTGTGTTGGTCCATGCCGTCGACGAAAGCCGCCGCGGTCCGGCGGATCCGGCTGCGCGCGTCGCCGGCGGGGGCGCCCTCGTCCAGGCATTCCAGCAAGGATTCGAAGAGATTGTACAGCGGCGCCATGGCCGGGTGCGCGCCGATGAGTGCCCCCGCGACATCCTGAAGCCTGAGTTCGGCGTCCCGCCGTGCCTGGTCGGGGGTTCCCGGATCGCGCGGCCCGGAGGAAGCGCCGGCGAGCCACGTTTCGACCAGCGCCGCCGCCCGCCGCGTGATCGCCTGGGAGCCGGAAAGATTGTCGCTTCGAAGCGCCCCTACCGCCGCGTCGACCTCCTCCGCCGAGCTCGTCGTTGACCGGTCCCGGCGCCTGTGATAGCTAGACTTTGGCATTTTCTTGCTTTGAGAATACACTTTGAGAATATCATGCGGCGTCTTGGCTGGGGAATCATTCTAGTACTCCTGGGACTTTCTCTCCCCGGTTGTGGCCCGGTGGAGCCGGTCTCCGAGTCATCGCCCGCCAACTCGGCCACACAGGAGGCGGTGGCGGTTCCGCCGGAAGCCCAGGCCATGTACCGCTACCTGAGCGCCCGGATAGAGTTGCTTGACGGCGATTCCGGGGCGGCCCACGAGCACTACAAGGAAGCCGCGCGGCACGATCCGTCCAGTGCTCTTCTGCGCGCGCGTCTGGCCAAGTCCTATCTCGGCCTTGGCGAGGTCGACAACGCCGTGGTCGAGGCGGAGGCCGCCGTGCGGCTCGATGGGGAGGACCTGCAGAGCCGCCGCCTGCTGGCCGGGCTGTACGGCGCCACGGGAAAGGTCTCGGAGGGCATCCGCGAGTACCGGAAGGTGCTGGAGATCGCCCCCGACGACGCCCAGACGCTCCTCTATCTCGGCGCGATCCGACTCGGTCAGGGGCAGTTCGGGCCGGCGCGCGAGCATCTGGAGCGGTATACCCGGCGCAATCCCGGATCGCCGCTGGGACACTACTACCTTGGGCGGATCCTCGCCGAGTCCCGCGAACTCGTGGACGCGGAGAAGAGCTACGCCACGGCGCTCAAGCTGTACCCCCGGTCCGCGCCGGTGCTTGTGGAATTGGGGCTGGTCCACGAGTTTCGCGGCCGGCGCAGCGCCGCGCTGGAGACCTACGAGAAGCTTCTCAAGGTCGACCCACGGAACGACTGGGCCGGCCGCCGGCTGGAGGCCTTTCGTTCGGGCCGGCGCGACCTCGCCGAGGCGCGTGCCGAGTTTGATCGCCTGCGCTCGCGGGAAGCGGCGCCCGGCGTGGCCCGGATGAAGATGGCGCTGGTCCACTATGAACTGGGCAACCTGGAGGATGCGGTAACCGAATTCAGCCTCGCCCTAGCCGAACGGCCCGACGACGGCCGTGTGCGGTTCTTTACCGGTCTGACGTACGCCCGGTTGGAAGACCGGGAAGCGGCGGCGCGTCACTTCGAGCGGATCCCGGAGGACAGCGAGTATTTCGTCGACTCCCGGGTACAACTCGCCTCGGTTTACGAAAAGCAGGAACGCTTCCCGGAAGCCGTGACCGCGATCCGGGCCGCCCTTGAAAAGGACGACCGCCGGCGCAAGGAATTGTTCCGCTTGCTGGCCGAGGTCTACCGTCAGGCCAAGGATTTTCCCAATGCCATCAAGGCCATGCACACGGTGGTCGAGCTGGATCCGCGGAGCGACCGTGTCCACTTCGCGTTGGGGGCGCTCTACGACGAAAGCAAGGACAAGGACAAGACCATCGAATACATGCAGAAGGCCATCGAGCTGAATCCCGACTACGCGGCCGCGCTGAATTATCTGGGTTACACCTACGCCGATTTGGGCGTGGAGCTCGACCGGGCCGAGCAACTCATCATCCGGGCCCTGGAGATTCGGCCCAACGACGGTTTCTACATCGACAGCCTCGGCTGGGTGTACTATCGCAAGGGCCAATTCCGCAAAGCCATCGAACAGTTGGAGAAGGCGGTCCATCTGGTCGTTGACGACCCGGTCATCATCGAGCACCTCGGCGACGCGTACCTCAAGGTCGGCGAACCGCGCAAGGCGCTGCGAAGCTACCGCGAAGCGCTTGAGTCGGCGGACGAGGACGAGCAATTGGAGCGGATTCGATCGAAGATCGGAGAGCTCGAGCCGGGGACCTGAGGGAGTTGCGGACCAAGACGATCAGCTCGGTGGTGAGGGTCTTGTGCGCCGCGATGGCGCTGGCGGGGTGTTCGGTTCAGCAGACCACCCCCCCTCCCGAACCCGAACCGGTCCCCAATCCCCGCCTCCCCGCACTTCTCGCTGAACGAAATGGAGCATTCCAGTCGCTCCGGAGTCTGGCCAGGATCAGCTATCGCTCGAACGAGGGAAGAGGCACCTTCCAGGCCGCGGTCCTGGTCCGCAGACCTCACCGGTTGCGGCTCGAGGCGTTCTCCATCGTGGGGGCCGCGCTGGTCCTGACCGTGGACGACGGCGAGGTCACCGGCTTCCTGCCCTCCGAAGCGCAGTTCTATCGCGCCAGGACCTCACGCAAGAACCTGTTTCGGGCCACGCAGATCCTGCTGGAGCTGGACGAGATGGTGGCGCTGATGATGGGCCTGCCGCCGGTGGATTCGGACGCGGTCTGGGACATCGGCGCGCGCGCGTTGCGGCGCACCCGCCCGGACGGGAGCACCGACATCCTCACCTTCGACGCCAACTCCACGGCGCCCGTCCGCTGGCAACGCCTTGGCCCATCCGGGAAGCCCTGGTACACCGCCACCTTCGATGATTTCTCCAAGACCCCGTTCGGAAGCTTCCCGCTGAACATCACGCTGGAAACACCGCCGCTCAAGCGGTCCTACCAGATCCGTTACGACAACCCGGAAATCAACGTCACCCTCCCCGAGACGCACTTCGTCCAGGACCTGCCCGAAGGCACCGTCCGGGTCCCTCTCCCGTCCCCGACAGGCTGAAGGGTCAGAGGTCCAGCGCCGCGGCCACGAGCTCCCGGGTGTAGTCGTGGCCGGGCGTCTCGAAGATGGCCGATGCCGGACCCTGCTCCACCACCACGCCTTCGTGGACCACCAGGACGTGGTGGCTCATGGCGCGGACCACCTTGAGGTCGTGGCTGATGAACAGGTAGGCGCACCGGTGCTGATCCTGGAGCCGTCTGAGGAGGGTCACGATCTGGGCCTGGACCGACACGTCGAGGGCGGAAGTGGGTTCGTCCAGCACCACGAACCGCGGCTTCAGCACCATGGCCCGGGCGATGGCGATGCGCTGGCGCTGCCCGCCGGAGAACTCGTGGGGATAGCGGTGGCGCGCGCCGGGTTCCAGCTCCACCTCTCTCAGGGCTTCCACGATGAGCGCGTCGCGTTCCTCGGCCGTACGGCCGAGCCCGTGGACCACGAGCCCTTCCTCGATGATCTGAGACACGGACAGGCGCGGGTTCAGGGAGCCGTAGGGGTCCTGGAACACCACCTGCATGTTCCTCCTCAGCGGCCGGAGCGCGCGGGAGCGCAAACCCTGGATCTCCCGGCCGTCGTAGCGGACCGAGCCGTTGCTGCCCACGAGCCGCACCAGCGCCAGCCCCAGCGTGGTCTTGCCCGATCCGCTCTCGCCCACGACACCCACCGTGCGGCCTTCCCGCAGCTCCACCGAGATACCGTCCACGGCCCGCACGTGATCCACCGTGCGGCGCATGATCCCGGCCTTCACCGGGTACCAGACCTTGAGGTCGTCGCACGCCACCAACGGCTCGTCATCCGAGTCCGCGGGCGCGGGAGCTCCCCTCGGGGTCGCCGCCAGCAGGTGCCGGGTATAGGGATGCCGCGGCCGCTCCAGCACGTCGGCGGTGGCGCCCGCCTCGACGATCTTCCCGCGTTGCATGATGCACAGGCGGTCGGCCAGCTTGCGCACGATGCCCATGTCGTGGGTGATGAACAGGATCGCCATGCCCAGCCGTTGTTGCAGGCTCATGAGCAGCTCCAGCAGTTGGGCCTGTATGGTCACGTCCAGGGCCGTGGTGGGCTCGTCCGCGATGAGCAGGTCCGGCTCGTTGGCGAGGGCCATGGCGATCATCACCCGCTGCCGCTGTCCCCCCGACAGCTCGTGCGGATAGGCGCCGAGGCGCCGTTCCGGGTCCTGGATGCCCACGAGCCGCAGCAGCTCCAGGGTCCGCGCCGCGGCCGCCGGTCCGTCGAGGCCCTTGTGCAGCTTCAGGGTCTCGCCGATCTGGCGCTCGATGGTGTGCAGCGGGTTCAACGACGTCATCGGCTCCTGGAAGATCATGGCGATACGGTCGCCGCGGATGTCCCGCAGCGTCCGGGGGTCGGCGCCGAGCAATTCCCTGCCCTCGAAGCGGATGCTGCCGCGGGGATGACTCGCCGCGGGGTAGGGCAGGAGCTGCAGGATCGACAGCGCCGTGGCCGATTTGCCCGAGCCGCTCTCCCCCACCAGGGCCACGGTCTCGCCCCGCTGGATGGTGAACGAGACCCCGTCCACCGCCTCCACGGCGCCGGAGCCCGAGCCGAAACGCACCGCCAGGTCCTCGATGGCCACCAGCGCCGTGCCAGCGCCGCGCGGCCCGACCGGCTCCGCCGCTCCGGGTGAAACCGGCGCCGCTTCGGCGGTTTCGCCGTAGGTCTCGAGTTCGGGCGCAAAGGTCTTGCGCGGGTCGAAGGCGTCCCGCACCGACTCGCCGATGAACACCAGCAGGCTCAACATGACGGCGATGACGAAGAAGGCCGAGAACCCCAGCCACGGCGCCTGCAGGTTGTCCTTGCCCTGCTTCAACAGCTCGCCGAGGGAGGCCGAGCCCGGCGGCAGGCCGAAGCCGAGGAAGTCCAGCGCCGTCAGCGTCACCACCGCGCCGCTGGTGATGAAGGGCAGGAAGGTCAGCGCCGCCACCATGGCGTTGGGCAGCACGTGGCGGGCGATGATGCGCGGGTTGCCCACCCCCAGCGCCCGGGCCGCCCGCACGTAATCGAGATTGCGCGCGCGCAGGAACTCCGCGCGTACCACTCCCACCAGCGCCATCCAACTGAACAGCAGCATGAAGGTCAGCAACCACCAGAAGCTCGGCGTCACCACGCTGGCCAGGATGATCAACAGGTAGAGCGTCGGCAGTCCGGACCACATCTCGATGAAGCGCTGGAAGAGGAGGTCGAGCCAGCCGCCGAAGTACCCCTGGACCGCGCCCGCGGCGACCCCGACGACGGAGCTCACCAGGGTGAGGATGAGGCCGAACAGCACCGAGATGCGAAAGCCGTAGATCAGCCGCGCGACCACGTCCCGGGCCTGATCGTCGGTGCCGAGCCAGTTCTGCAGGCTCGGCGGCGACGGCGCCGGGGTCGGCAGGTCGTAGGCGATGCTGTCGTAGCTGTAGCGGATCACCGGCCACAGGATCCAGCCGCGCTCCTCGATGAGTGCCTTGACCTCGGGGTCGCTGTAGTCCGTGCCGGTCTCCAGGAAGCCGCCGAACTCCGTCTCCGGATAGTCCACCAGCACCGGCGTGTAGAATCCGCCGTCGTAGCGCACCAGCAGCGGGCGGTCGTTGGCGATGAACTCGGCGAACAGGCTGATGAACAGCAGCGTGCCGAAGATCCAGAGCGACCAGTAGCCGCGCCGGTTGGCGCGGAAGTTTTCAAGTCGTCTTCGGTTGAGCGGCGTCATGCGGGTAACGGCTTGCTGTCGATTGGGGTGCTTCGAATTGGCGTCCTTCGACTTCGCTTCGCTACGCTCAGGACGAACGGCTGGGTGCGTCCCAACGGTCGGGCAGGAACTCTTCCGGTCCGTGCTAACGGTCGGGCAGGAACTCTTCCGGTCCGTGCTAACGGCCGGGCAGGAACTCTTCCGGTCCGTGCTAACGGCCGGGCGGGAACTCTTCCGGTCCGTGCTAACGGCCGGGCGGGAACTCTTCCGGTCCGTGCTAACCGCCGGGCAGGAACTCTTCCGGTCCGTCCCACCGGATGGGCGGGAACTCTTCCGGTCCGTGCTAACGGATGGCCGGGGTCTCTTCCGGTCCATCCCACCAGCGGGGCAGGTACCCTTCCGGTTCGTCCTGACGGTCGGGCAAGTACCCTTCCCGTTCGTCCTGAGCGTAGCGAAGCGAAGTCGAAGGGCGCCAATTCAAAGGACGCCAACCCAATTGAACAGACTTCTCCCACGGGTGTCAGGTCTCCCGGCTCTCGAAGTCGATGCGCGGGTCCACCACCACGTAGGTGAGATCCTCCGCCAGTTTCATCACCAGCCCCAGCAGGGTGAAGAAGTAGAGCGTGCCGAACATGACCGGATAGTCCCGGTTGATGGCCGCCTCGAAACCCAGCAGGCCGACGCCGTCCAGCGAGAAGATCACCTCGGTGAGGAGGGCGCCGGTGAACAGCACGCCGACGAAGGCGCCGGGGAAGCCGGCGATGACGATGAGCATGGCGTTGCGGAACACGTGGCGGTAGAGCACCCGCCGCTCGCTCAGGCCCTTGGCCCGGGCGGTCATCACGTACTGCTGGTTGATCTGGTCCAGGAACGAGTTCTTGGTGAGCATGGTCAGTCCGGCGAAACCGCCGATGACCATGGATACCACCGGCAGCGTGATGTGCCAGAGGTAGTCGACGATGCGCTGCCAGAAGCCGAGCTCGCTCCAGTTGTCCGACACCAGGCCCCGGAGCGGGAACCAGTCGAGGTAGCGGCCGCCGGCGAACAGCACGATCAGCAGGATGGCGAAGAGGAACCCCGGCACCGCGTTGCCCACGATGACCGCCCCCGAACTCCAGACGTCGAAGCGCGAGCCGTCCCGCACCGCCTTGGCCACGCCCAGGGGAATGGAGACCAGGTACACCAGCAGCGTGGTCCAGAGTCCCAGCGAGATGGACACCGGCAGCTTGTCCAGCACCAGTTGCACCACCGAGCGGTCGCGGAAGAAGCTGTCGCCGAAATCGAACCGCAGGAAGTTGCCCATCATGAGGAAGAAGCGCTCGTGGGCCGGCTTGTCGAAGCCGAACTGGCGCTCGATCTCCTTGATGAACTCGGGGTCGATGCCTCGGGCACCGCGGTACCTGCCGGCGTTGCCGGCGTCCTGGGTCGGTTTCGCCGAAGGCCCCACCTCCCGCTGGTCGCCGCCGCCGCTGAACCTTTCGGTGGCCGACACGTCGGTCTGCTGGAGCTTCGCAAGAAGCTGCTCCACCGGCCCCCCGGGCGCCGAGTGGATGATCACGAAGTTCAGCACCATGATGCCGAACAGCGTCGGAACGATCAGCAGCAGGCGGCGTATGATGTAGGCGAACATGAGATTGTAACGCGCTTCCCTCCGGCCGCCCCGAGCCCTTCGTCAAGCTCGGGACGGCTTGGCGGAGCGAAGTCGAAGGGCGTCGCGCTTCCGCTCATCAACCGCCCTTGCGCTTCGCCTCCAGGGCTTCGGCCTTCACGGCGTCGATCCACCAGGCGTCGAACTGGACCCCTTGGGTGGGGGTGACCTCGGGCCGGCCGAACCGGTCCCAGTACACCAGACGGTCGTAGGGGATATGCCATTGGGGAATCACCCAGTGGCCCCACTGGAGCACACGGTCCAGGGCGCGTACCCGGCTCACCAGAGTCTTGCGGTCGGGCGCATTGATCACTCCCTCCACCAGCGCGTCCACAACCGGGTCCTTGATCCCCATCAGGTTCCGGCTTCCCGGCCGGTCGGCGAAGTCCGAGCCCCAGAAATTGCGTTGCTCGTTGCCGGGGGAAAGGGACTGCCCCCAATTGCCGATGACCACGTCGAAGTCGAAGTCGTCCAGCCGGCGGCGGTATTGCGCGGTATCCACCGTGCGCACGGAGGCGGTGATTCCCAGCCGGGCGAGGTTTTTCTTGAAGGGCAGGACGATACGCTCGAACAGGGGGCTCACCAGCAGGATCTCGAACTCCATGGTCCGGCCGGTGTCCTTGTGGGTGAGCTTGCGGGTGGTTTTGTCGACGCTCCAGCCGGCCTCCCGCAACAGCTTCGACCCCTGGCGGAGGTTGGCGCGGACGCGGCCCGAGCCGTCCGTGGCCGGCGGCTCGTAGGCCCTGGTGAAGACCTCCGCCGGCAACCGCCCGCGGTACGAGTCGAGGATCGCGCGCTCGGCGGGGCCCGGAAGTCCGGTGGCGGCCAGCTCCGAGTTGTCGAAATAGCTACGCGTGCGGGTGTACTGTCCGTAGAAAAGGGTCCGGTTGGACCATTCGAAGTCGAACGCGTAGGCCAGCGCCTCCCGGACCTTCCGGTCCTGGAACAACGGCCGGCGGGTGTTCAAGGCGAACGCCTGCATCCCGGTGGAGCGGTCGTGCGGGGTCTCCTCCTTCTTGACCAGACCCTGCTTCAACGCGGGAAAGTCGTAGGCCGTGGCCCAGTTCTTGGAGCTGCCCTCGTTCCGGAAATCGTACTCCCCGGCCTTGAAGGCCTCCACCGACACGGTGCCGTCGCGGTAGTAGTCGTGGCGGATGCGGTCGAAGTTGTCCCGTCCCACGTTCACCGGAAGGTCCTTGCCCCAGTAGTCCTCCACCCGCTGGTATTCCACGTGCCGTCCGGGTTCGAAGGCGCCGATCCTGTACGGGCCGCTGCCCAGGGGCGGGTCCAGGGTCGTCTTGGTGAAGTCGCGCGTTGCCCAATAGTGTTGCGGCAGCACCACCAGTTGCCCCAGGATCAGCGGCAACTCCTGGTTCGTGCCGCTCTTGAAGGTGAACCGCACGGTCCGCTCATCGAGCTTCTCGACCTTCTTCACGTCGCCGTAGTAGCCGCGGAAAAAGGGTACGGCCTTGGTAATCAGCGTTTCGAAGGTCCAGACCACATCGTCCGCGGTCACCGGCTTGCCGTCGTGCCACCGGGCCTCTTGCCGCAGCCTGAACTGCACCCACGAGCGGTCCCCGGGCACGGTGATGCTCTCCGCCAGCAGACCGTATTCGCTGAAGGGCTCGTCGGCGGACCCGGTCATCAGGGTCTCGTAGATGCGCCCGATGCCCGTCGCCGGACTGCCCTTGACGATGAAGGGATTGAAGCTGTCGTAGGTGCCGATGGCCTGGAGCCTCACCGTACCGCCCTTGGGCGCTTTCGGATTCACGTAGTCGAAGTGCTTGAAGTCCGGCGCGTACTTGAGGTCGCCGTGCATGGCGATGCCGTGCCTGGTAACACCCTCGTCGCTCGCGGCCGCAAGACCTGGGGCGGTGACAAGCACCAGCGCCGACAACATCGATCCCGCTATCCAATTCGATCGCATGGAACCTCCCTGCCATCCCGAAAATTAAACGACGCCGGCCACTAACCCAGACTTACAATATGATGACCGGGAGAGGTCATTGCAAGATCACAGGAGTTCGACGTTGGCCCGGGGTATGGCGGCAATGTCGCCGTTGTCCAGCCGGGCGTGGAGGACCCGGGTGCGGGCGCCGGTTTCGATGGGCTGCGGATCGGCGGGGAGGGCGATGACTTCGGCGGTGGCGCCGAAGTGCGGGGCGCGGATGATGCGGACGAACGCGCCGATGCGCAGGCCGGCCGCCGGATTGCGTTCCACGGCCACGGAGGAGGCTCCGGTCTCCCCCGTGGCCACGATGATCTCCGGGCGCACCGCGCCGGCGCGCACCTGGGTGGCGCCGTTGATGGAGGCGGCGCGGCCTTCGAGGCTCCGGAGCAGGGAGTGGGTGCGCTCGGCCACGGGCAACCAGCCGAAGCCCTCGGTGACGATGACGGTCATGGAAACGTCCTCGTGGCCGGTAACGGCCATGCCGAGATCGTACCCGAGGTAGCCGGTGAGGGCGTAGTCGTCGATGGAGCCCACCACCAGACCGGCGGCACCGGCTTCCGCGGCGAGTTGCAGGGCCTCGAGGGTCGGGCGGGTTCCGCCCACCAGCACCTGGCCGGAGGCGTCGCCGGGTATCTTCGCGGGTCCCAGGATGGTCTTGGGGCCGCCGTCGAGCATGCGGATGGTGCCGTAGCGTTCACCGCCGACGCCGAAGATGCCCTGGATGAAGGCTCCGCGGCTCTCGATGGTGACGGACTTGTCGGGTTCCACCCCTGTTACCGTACCCTGCACGTAGGCGCGCAGCTCGATGGCGTGGGGCGCCAGCCGGACCCCCAGGTGCCCGGTGCGCCGCGAGACGAACTCGACGGCGCCGTCCACCGGTGAGTGGTAACGGGACCGGAACAGCCCGAAGAGGCCCACGTGCTCGCACACGAGGTCGCCCGCGGCAATGGCGGCGCCCTCGTCCACCTTGAGTCCCTTGACCGCCTCGAAGGGCTCGATGCCGAGGATCTCGGGGATCCGCAGGATGTTCAGGTCGCCCAGCAGCTCGGCCCGGCCCACGACGGCGTCCGGCGTCACGACATCGCCCT
>Ga0209020_1001016_pt1 | contig 30880 bp, 27 predicted proteins | sample PinacodermBB_FD_187298 | JGI IMG/M metagenome (GOLD analysis project Ga0209020, IMG submission 187298) | Host-associated microbial community of the marine sponge Aplysina aerophoba from Gulf of Piran - sponge pinacoderm, lysed by bead... | ecosystem: Host-associated > Porifera > Sponge >... | reverse complement strand
CGCAGGCCCATCGCCTCCGCTTCCCGCATGATGACGGACAGCACCGGCATGGACCGGTCCGCCGCCACAGGCGTCGCGCGAAGCGAGGCGAACCAGTTCCGTACCTCCTGCCGGTCGATGTCGGCAATGGGGCGTCCGGCGAAATGCGGCAGAAGCTGGTTGCGAAGATAGCATCGGTTCACATGGAGAGTGCCGGCCTTCCACAGCCGCGCCTGGCGCTCGAACACGGTCGTTGCGACGGCCTCGAACAGCGTTTCGTCGGGGCGGTGCGGCGCCTGCTCGCCGCGCCTGATCGCGGCAAGCGTCGTGACAGCCGAAGCCCGCGCCTCGTCGACGCTCATGCGCCCGGCGTCGCCGACGATCTTCCACAGGCGTTCTCCGCGATGCTGGCACTGGACGAAGAACCGCTTTCTGCCGGTTGTCAGCACCCGGACGCCGAACCCCCTGAGTCTGGCGTCCCGGATGTCGTAGGGTGTCTTGCGGGGCCTGAGCGCCTCGACGCGGGCCGCGGTAAGGGCAATCCTGGGCATGTCGTTCTCCCGGTTCCGGTTGCAGCCGGGGAACCGGGAGTTGCAGGCCGGGTCTCCAGTTGCAAAGTTTCGGGAGAAAAAACGACGCTATATCAGATAGTTAGCACCGAAAGGTGCGTCGCCGGTGTTCAACTACCCTTACACCCGCTCGCGCGAGGCGCTGGAGGCGATGCGCCGGCGCGATGCCTGGGACCCCTGCCACGGCCTGAAGCTTCGCTATGCCAACCCCGTGGACGGCAGCTACGCCATGCCCACCATCGCCGCGCATCTGCAATTGCTTCCTGCCGGGTTCGAGACCGCAAGCTACCGCGCGACGGACGCTTCGGTCTTCGCGGTGGTCGAGGGCAGCGGCGAAACCCGCATAGGCGAGGAAACGGTCTTCTCCTGGGGGCCGCGCGACATCTTCGTCGTGCCGAGCTGGCAGGCGGTGCGGCACGCTGCCGGGACCGATGCGGTGCTGTTCAGCTTCTCCGACCGCGTCGTCCAGGAAAAGCTCGGCCTGTGGCGCGAAGACCGCGGCAATGCCTGAGCGGGCGGCGCCCGATTCCCCGGCAATGGACAGACGATGACAGATATAGACACGGGCCTGACTGCCTGGCAGATGACCAGCAACCACAACCGGATGATGGAGTTGCAGGCCGACCGGTCGCCGGCGCGCGAGGGGCCGGTCGAGATCGCCTACTTCGGCAGTTCGGCCTTCCGGATCACCTCGCCCAAGGGGGTGAGCGTCATGGTCGATCCCTGGCGCAACCACCCCTCGCGCCGCTGGGACTGGTATTTCCACGATTTCCCGGTAACGGCAGTCGACATCGGCGCGTCCACCCATGCGCACTTCGACCACGACGCGCTGCACCGGCTGGATGCGCATGTGCTGCTCGACAGGCCCATCGGCCGCTACGAGTTCGCCGATGTCGCCATTCGCGGCATTGCCGACAAGCACGCCACGGACTCGAGCGCGGCGCTATACGACTTCAAGAAGATCCACGCGGCATTCGGCGGCACGAGCATCGAGCCGCCGGACAATCCACGCTCCTGGGATAATTGCCTCCTTACGGTGGAGACCGGCGGGCTGCGCATCCTCCATTGGGGCGACAACCGACACAACCCGCCGCCTGAGGTCTGGGAGGCGCTCGGGCGCATAGACATCGCGCTACTGCCCGTGGACGGCTCGCAGCATGTCATGGGCTTCGCCATGGTCGAGCACATCATCGACACGCTCGGGCCCCATGTCGTCATCCCGCACCACTACTATATCTGGGACGTGGTGCAGCGTCAGAGCACGCTGCAATCTGCCGAGCCCTGGGTGGACGGGCGCGAGACAGCGGAGAAGCTCGACGGCCCCTGCCGGGCCTATTCCGCCCCGGACATCCGGCATCTCGACCGGGCGGTCCATTTCTTCGGCGACCATGTGGCCTTCGACAGGGAGACCTGGCACCGCGACGGCGCAGGAACTTCCGCCTAGCGCAACGCCCGACGGACCCGGTAGGCGGCCCCGAAGAGAGCGGAAACGCCGTTCGCGCCGCCGAATTGCTGCCGGCGCGCCGGCAGCAATTCGGCGGCGTTGAGGTCCTCGATGGCGGCGAGGGTTCGCTGCGCGGCGATTGTCATCAATCGCCGTGTCCGGTCGTCACCGACGTCCAGTCCCCCGCATATGACAACCATCGGCAGCAAGAGCGAGAGCACGCTCTGCCGATAAAGCCACCAGCAGTCCTCGAACGCAAAGTCGCGCACGCCCATGCCACAGACGATGTCCCAATACTCGCCGAGGGCCTCTCGCTCGATTTCGCGGCGAACTTCGACAGGGACGCTTCCGCCGAGAAAATAGGCGACATCGTAGAGTCCGTAGCCGACGCAACAGGCCTGCCAGTCGACCAGGGCGACATCGTCCCCGCCGCTGGAATCGAAAAACATGTTGTCGAGGCGGACATCGCCGTGAATGACAGTCATGGGCGCGGCAATCCCGCTGGGAGGTTCGGCCAGCAGCGGGCGATAGGCTCTGGCAAGCCGCCGCATTTCACTGGTCAAGAGGCCTCCAAGGTGGTCGAGAGCCGGCGCGAGGTTCGCCAGGTAAGCGAGCTGCAAGGGTTTGACCGATTTGGGGCTGGAGCCGTCGTAGAGCCCCGACGCCGGCGGGCGATCGGTCATGTTCCAGTAGAAGCCGTGCAGCCGCGCCAGCGCCCTTACGACGGTTCTTGCCTGCGCCGCGGTGGCGCCGACGATCTGGTCCGACGAGGTCATGCCGCGCAAGTCTTCGAGCACCAGGACGAACCGCCGGCTCTCCTCCTCATAGTCGCCGTACAGCAGTGCGGGCGAACGGATCGGCGCCTGTCCGCCTATATGCCGGTAGTAGTCGTATTCCCGCTTGTAGAGCGACAGGCGTCGATCCAGGCGCAGGCTCTTCCGGTTCTGTGAAGGCAGCTTGACGACGACGCTCTCGGGCGCCGTCGTCGTTTTCTTCTCCCAGGTCACATGGCAGCGCACGATTTCCCCCATCAGGCCGATCCCGTCGCCAATGTCCTCTACGGCGACATTCCGGATGGCCGGGAGGTCCGGCGCGCCGCCGGCGGCCAGCGCCCGCTGCAGCCAGCCGGCGTCGATCGCCTTGCCGCTTTCCGGAATTTCCGGTTTGTCCGCCATGTCAACTTGCGCCGCCGCGGAAAGCATTATCGTAGCAAGATATCACCCGCATATGCGGAGCAGGATGCAGTTGCGCCAAGCGCGAAGGCCCCGGCTAGACGGGCGGCACGCCCAGCATGTCGAGCAGTCGGCGCACCTCGTTGCGCGCTGCGACATGGCTCATGGAGAGCACCCGGTCGATGCCCGGCTGGCGCAGGTCCATCAGCCCGAGCCCGTCCGGGAACATCTCGCGGAAGATCGTGCGCTCGCCGAAGCCGGGCGCGATCTCGAAGGCGAAGCGCTTGGCAAGGTCCCGCAAGAGTCCCCGGACTTCCCGCGTATTGTGAGAATCGACCTGGCGCACCCGGTTCAGCATCACGATCCAGTCGAGCGCCTTGCGCCCCGACCCCGCACGGACCATGCGCTGCTTCCAGACCATCTCCGCATAGACGCCGGGACGCGCCGAGGACCGCGTGCCGGAGTCCAGCCGCCCGATCAGGTCGAGATCGACATGGCTGTCGTTCACCGGCGTGATCAGCACATCCGCACGGGCATGGGCGCGCTGGGCCGCCGGGTCCGGCCGGCCCGGCGTATCGACCACCACCGCATCGTGGCGGCCGGAAAGCGCGTCCAGCGCCCCGTCCAGCGCCTCCGGCCCGTCGGCGATTTCGACCTCCGGCTCCGGCAGCGCGGTTCCGGTGCGCCCGGCGAAGGCGCGGCGGTTCTCGACCTGGCGCGCAAGCGTCGCCTGGCGAGGATCGAGATCGATGCAGCCAACGGATTTGCCGGCGCGCAACAGCCCGACGGCGAGATTGAACGCCACCGTGGATTTGCCGGTGCCGCCCTTCTCATTGCCGAGGACATAGATACGAGTTTCGGTCATTTCGGGCCGTTTCATGCTACATGCAGCCCTGTTGCCGCAAGAGCCGGAGGCAAGGAAATGCGGATTGGCATCATCGGAGCCGGCGGACGGATGGGCGGACTGCTGGTGGAACTCGTGCAGGCGGCGGACGATCTGGAGCTTGCTGCAGCCTGCGAGGTGCCGGGCCATCCGGCCATCGGGCGCGACCTCGGCGGCGGCGTCTCCATAGGCGGTGACGCGGCGGCGGTCTTCGAGGCTGCCGACGCAGCGATCGAATTCACCCTGCCCGGCCCGACGGTCGAGCATGCCGCGATGGCAGCCGCGGCCGGCACGCGCCATGTCATCGGCACCACCGGCCTCGACGCCGGCCAGGAGGCGGCGCTCGCGAAGGCGGCGGAAAACCTGCCCATCGTCTATGCGCCCAATATGAGCGTCACCGTGAACGCGCTGTTCGCCACGGTCGAGCGCGTTGCCGCGATGCTGGGTGACGAGTACGACATCGAGATCATGGAGATTCACCACAAGCACAAGGTCGATGCGCCGTCCGGCACGGCGGTCGGCCTCGGCCGGGCTGCGGCAGCGGGGCGCGGCGTCGAACTGGACGAGGTCGCGCAATGGAGCCGCGAGGGCCATACCGGCGCGCGGCGGGACGGCGATATCGGCTTTGCGACGCTGCGCGGCGGCAATGTGGTGGGCGAGCACACGGTGATGTTCGTCAGCGAGGGCGAGCGGCTCGAATTCACGCACCGCTGCATGGACCGCTCACTCTTTGCGCGCGGCGCGCTTCGGGCGGTGCGCTGGTCGGCGGGCAAGCCGCCGGGCCTCTACTCCATGCGCGATATCCTGGGCCTCTGATCCGGGAGGCTCCCGACAACCGGCACCGACATGGCGGGCAGGACGAGCAGACGCAGACGGGACATCAACACCTGGCCGGGCTTCGTGGATGCGCTGGCGAGCCTGCTGATGGTCGTCGTCTTCCTCGTCATGGTCTTCGTGCTGGCGCAGTTCTTCCTGAACGAGGCGCTCTCCGGACGCGATGCGGCGCTGACGAGGCTCAACCGCGAGCTCGCCGAGCTTGCCGAGATGCTGGCACTCGAACAGACGAACAATGCCGACCTGCGTGAAGACCTGGAGGCGCTGACGGCCGAGCTGCGCATCACCTCCGATGCGCGGGACGACTATGCCGGCCGACTGGAGGTGCTGACAGCGGAGGCGGAGCAGGCTGCCGGCACGGTCGAACTGCTGCGAGAGGACTTCGCCCGCCTGACGGACAGTGCCGCCGCCGACCGGGACAGGGTGCAGGTCCAGGCGAGCGAGATCGAACGCCTCGAGCGCAACCTGGTCGCGCTCCAGCGCAGCCGGGACGCGCTGGAAGCCGCGCTCTCCGAATCGCGCCAGCAGAAAAGCGACGCCGACAAGGCGCTCGCCGAAGCGCAACGCCTGCTCGCCGCAAATCTCGAGCGCCTCGCCGAGCGTGACCGGGAGGCGGAGTCCCTCAGGGCCCGGATCGAGACGGTGCAGGTGGAATCGGCGGACCGAGCCGAGGAGATCGCGCGCCTCGACGCCGCGTTGCTGGCGAGCCGGGAGGATGTCGCTGCACAGGCGGAGAAGCTGACCGAACTCAACCGGATGATTCGCGGCCTCCTGGCAGCGCGCGCAGCGCTGGAGGAAGATTTGGCCGCCCTCAGGACCGAGGGCGATGCTCAGGCCGCCGAGGCCGAGCGACTCAAGGCAGCGCTGGGCGAAGCCCGCCGCGCACTCGCCCAGGCGAATGACGAGGCAGCGCGGCTCAAGACGGCGCTGGCGGAAAAGACCGAAGCGGCGGAAGCCGATGTCACCGCGCTCAAGAAAGCGCTGGCAGCGGCCGAAATCGAGATCGGGCGCCTCTCGGCGCGGCTGTCGGAAACCGAGGCGGAGCGGACGGCCGGGCAAGAGGAAATCGCCCGGCTGGCAGCCGCGCGCGCCGGGGAAGCCGAGGCGGCGCAGTCGGACATCGCAGCGCTGGAGCGGGCGCTGGCGGCGGCGGAGACGGAAATCGGGCGCCTCGCCGAGCGGCTGAAGCAGGTCGAGGCGGGTCGGGCCTCGGAGGCGGAGACAGCGCGCTCGGAGATTGCGGCCGCAAAGTTGGAAATCGAGCGTCTTTCGGCGCGTCTGGCGGAAGTGGAAGCCGACCGGGCCGCGAAGCGGCAGGAAATCGGACAAATCGAGACGGCGCGCGCCGGCGAAGCGGAGGCGGCGCGAGGGCGGATCGCGGCGCTGGAGCGGGCGCTAGCGGGAGCGCAGGAGGAGATCGGTCGTCTGGCGGCGCGGCTCGCGGAAATCGAGGGCCGGCGGCTGGCGGGCCAGGACGAGATCGCCCGCCTGGAGGCCGCGCGCGCCGGGGAAGCGGAGGCGGCGCGGACCCGAATTGCGACCCTGGAACAGGCGCTGGCCGGGGCACTGGAGGAAATCGACCGCCTTGCCGCAGAGCTCGCCGACACCGAGGTCCGGCGGCTCGCGGGACGGGACGAAATCGGCCGGCTGGAAGCCGCTCGGACCGCAGAGGCAGAGACCGCGCGCTCGAACATAGCAACGCTGGAGCGGACACTGGAGGAGGAACGGAAGAACGCGGCCTCCCTCTCGGGCCGGCTCGGCGACACGGAAAGCCGGCGGGCAGCCGCGGTGGACGAAATCGCCAAGCTCAAGCAGGCGCTCGGGGCGGAAACCGCGAGGACGGCATCGCTGGAGCGGTCGCTGGCCGAAGCGAGGACGGAAGCTGCGTCCCTCTCCACACAGCTCGGCGACACGGAGACGCGGAGAGTTGCAGGGGCGGAGGAGATCGCCCGGCTGCGGCAGGCGCTGGAGGCGGAAACCGCAACGGCGGCATCGCTGGAGCGGTCGCTTTCCGAAACGAGGACGGAAGCTGCGTCCCTCTCCGCGCAATTGGCCGACACGGAGAGCCGGCGAGCGACCGGCGTGGATGAAATTGCTCGCCTCAAACGGGTGCTGGAAGAGGAGTCCGAGACGGCGGCATCGCGCATCGCGGCGTTGGAACAGGCGCTTGCGGCGGCCGAGGCAAGAGCGGAGAGCCTCACCGGGCGCCTCGCCGAAGCCGAAGCCAGGCGGACCGCCGGCGAGCAGGAGATCGCAGGCCTCACGCGGACGCGCGCCGAGGAGGCAGAAACCGCCCGCAGGAATATCGCCGATCTGGAAGCTGCGCTGGCGGCAGCGAAGGAGGACAGTGACGCCCTTGCGAGCCGGATCGTCGATATGGAAATTGCCCGCCTTGCCCGGCAACAGAAGATCGACGCGTTGACCGAAGCCCTGGCGGCGGCGGAGACGAAGGCCGTCACCCTCGCCGAAAGCCTGAAGAAGGCCGAGGCCGGCCAGGCTGCCGGGCGGGAAGAAATCAGGCGGCTGGAGGCGGCGACCGCCCAGTTCGAGGACGCGGCGAACGAGCAGCTTGCGGCGCTGCAGAAGGCGTTGGCGGAGGCGAGGGCGCAGGCCGCCGCCCGCGCCCGGTTGCTCGAAAGCGCCGAAGCCGAGCGCGACGCGCAAGCGGCGGAGGCTGTCAGGCTTCGCGAAGCGCTGGCGGCGGCAGAAGCGGGCGCAGCGTCCCTTGCAGAGCGGCTGGGCGCGGCCGAGACCGAACGCGATGCGCGGCGCGACGAATCCGCCCGGCTGGAGGCTGCGCTCGCCGAGGCGGTCGGGGAACGCGACGCGGAGCAGCGGCTGGCGGAAAGCCGCCGGGAAGCGGCGCTGGCGGAGACCGCCCGGCTCAGGGAGCAGCTCGAACAGGCGCGCCGACGCCTTGCCGAAGCCCGCGAGGAGCTGCAATTGCGGCGCGGCGTTGCGGAGCGCGGCGAGACCGGCGCAGCGGATTCCGTGGACAGAGCCCTCTATGAGGCGGCGGAAAACCGCGTGATGCAGCTCGCGGTCGAGAACACCCGCCTCCGGGACCAATTGGCCGATCTCGACGCCATCGAAAGCGGCAGCGAGGACCGCATTGCTTCGCTGCGCCAGCGGATCGACGAGCAGATTGCCGAGATCGAGCGGCTGGAAGCGCTTCGCCGGGCGCTTGCCGCGGCGAGGGAGAAGCTCGAAGCAGAGAAGGCCGAACAGGTCGACCGATTGTCGTATCTGAGATCGCAGGCCGAGAAGGCGGAGGCCGAATCGAGGCTGGCGCAAGCCCAGGTCGCCCGGCTGGCCGCCAATATCCGCGCGCTCAAGGAGCAGGTGAAGCGGCTCAACGCGGCGCTGGAAGCTTCGGAGGCGAAGGCGGAGGGAGCCGAGACGCTGGTTCTGGATGCCCGGCTCAACAGCGCGCTTGTGCGCAAGATCGACGAGATGCGCCGCTTCCGCTCGGAGTTCGTCGGCAAGCTGCGCGAGGCGCTGGCGGGCCAGCAATTGGTGCAGACCGAAGACGACCGCTTCTACCTGCCGGCCGAGGTGCTGTTCCTGAGCGGTTCCGCCGACCTAGACGGGCGCGGAAAAGAGCGCGTGCGACGCATCGGCACGGCATTGACCGATGTGGCGGCCCGCATCCCCCAGGACCTTGACTGGGTGCTGCGCGTGGACGGCCACACCGACCGGCAGCGGCTTCGCGACAGATCCCGCTACAAGACCAATTGGGAGCTGTCGGTCGCGCGGGCGATTGCGGTGGTCAAGCTGCTGGTCGAAGCCGGCGTGCCCGCCGACCGGCTTGCCGCCACCGGGTTTGGCGAGTTCCATCCGCTGGACCCGGCCGATACCAGAGAGGCTTTCCGACGCAACCGCCGCATCGAGTTTTCCCTGACCCGGAAGTAGCTGAAGTTCAGGCCGCCGACTGCCGCAGTTTCGGGCGCACGCCGAGCATATGGCAGACCGCGCGTGTGAGTTCGGGCCGGTTCAGGGTATAGAAGTGAAAGCTCTCGACACCCTCGGCCTCCAGGCGCCGGCATTGCTCGACAGCGACTGTGGCGGCGACCATGCGCCGGGTCTCGGGGTCGTCGTCGAGACCCTCGAACTGGGCGGCGAGCCAAGCCGGCACGCGTGCGCCGCAAAGCCGGGCGAACCGGGTTGCCTGGGTGAAATTCCCTATGGGCATGATGCCGGCCACGATCTCGCAATCGATCCCGGCCTTGCGGCACCGGTCCCGGAAGCGGAGATAGCAGTCGGTCTGGAAAAAAAACTGGGTGATCGCGCGTGCGGCGCCGGCGTCCAGCTTGCGCCTCAGGTAGTCGATTTCGAACGCAGCGCCGGGTGCGTCGGGATGGCCTTCCGGATAGGCGGAGACGCTGATTTCGAAGTCGTGCAGACGCCGGAGCCCGGCAACCAGGTCGAGGGCATAGGCATAGCCGCCTGGATGCGGTCGATAGCGCCCGCCTATGCCGGAAGGCGGATCGCCGCGCAGTGCGACGATATGGCGAATGCCCGCCTGCCAGTAGGCCCTCGCGGTGTCGTCGATCTCCTCTCGCGACGCGCCGGCGCAGGTCAGATGCGCCGCAACGGGAAGGCCCGTCTCCCGGGCAATCCGGGCCGCGACCGCAGCCGTGCGCCCGTGCGCGCTTGTCCCCCCGCCACCGCCGGCGCCGCAAGTGACCGACACGAAGCGGGGGCCGAGCGGCGACAGGGCGTCCAGGGTGCGCCGGAGGCCGCCTTCGCCTGCCGGTGTCTTCGGCGGAAAGAATTCGAAGGAGACCGCCAGCGTCACAAGGCAGGCTCCGGGCCGCGCCAGACGGTCGGCGGAAGATGAGTGGCGGCGGGCTGTCGCATCATGCAAACCTCTTATAGGGTCGCCTGACCGCCCTGTCACCTTAGCGCGCCCGCCGCGCGGTTTCCGGGCCCAAACTTGTATGCTAACCACTTGCAACGATACGCTCCGAGGGTCCGAAAACGCAGATGCGAGAGGGTTTCGAGCAAACGCCCGGCGCAGACCGAGGCCTTGTTGCGGACGAGCCCCCGGCCCCGCTCTGGCGGCTGCGCAGCTTGGCGGTTGCGATCTTTCTGGCCTGCCTGCTTTCCGTCGCCGCGCCGCTGCCGTCCAGTGCCGATGAGGAACCGCAGGAAGTGGTGTTCAGCGATCCGCTGGAGCCGCTGAACCGGCTGGTCTTCGCGATCAACGAAACGCTCGATATGATAATTCTGCGACCTGCTGCACTCGTCTATGGCGCAGTTGTGCCTGGCGCGGTCCGGCGGGGTGTCCGCAATGTTGTGCGCCACTTGTCGCTGCCCTTTACTTTCGTCAACGATGTCGCCCAGGGCGAATGGAAACGGTCCGGCGATACGGCGCAGCGGTTCGTTATCAACACGATGGTCGGTTTCGCCGGCCTGTACGACGTTGCCGAAAAACAGGGTCTTCCCCACCGCAGCACGGATTTCGGGAGCACGCTTGCCGCATGGGGCGTCGGCGACGGCCCGTATCTGGTGTTGCCGATTGCCGGACCCTCGAATGTTCGCGATGCCGCCGGCCTGCTCGTCCAGGGCGTGGCGGATCCTGTCGATATCGCATTCCGCAGGGCCGAGCTCGACCATATGCCGCTGATCCGCGCCGGTGCCGCAACCCTCGATTTCCGCTACCGCAACCTGGAAACGCTCGACGATTTCAAGGCGAACTCGCTCGACTACTATGCCTTCATCCGCACGCTTTACCGTCAGCGCCGGGCCTTCGAGATCGACAGCGGCACCGAGATGTACTTACTGGGCGGCAAGGACAAATCGGGTGACGAATATGCCTACCCGCCGCCGCGGCCCGACTTCAGCCGCGACCGGCCAGGCCAATGAAACCGGGGAAAATCGTCATGCGTCCTCTGCGCCTTGCCCTCTTCCTGCCATTCCTCCTGTTCACGGTTGCCGGATCGGCTGCGGCAGACAGCGGCGCAGGCGGGTTTATTCAGGAACTCGCTACGAAGGTTCTCCCGCAACTGACGGACCCCACGACGCCGCTCGAAGAAAGAAAGGCCCGCTTCCGCCAAGTGCTGAACAGGGACTTCGATCTGGACAAGATCGGCAAGCTAGTGCTGGGACGGCACTGGCGGCGGGCGCCCCCGTCGAAACGGGCGGAATTCAGGAGGCTGCTGGAAGACTATCTTTCCGGCCTCTACGCCGGCCGGTTCGAGGCTCTGGCGGGCCTGGACATCACGGTGGACGGGGTCAGGGACTTCGAAGGCTGGTCGATGGTCTACACGACGGCGACGCGCACCGAGGGAGCGCCCGTCCTGCTCGACTGGAGGGTGGACAGCACGGACGGGAAACATGCAATCACCGACCTCGTGATCGAAGGGGTAAGCATGGTCATCGCCCAGCGTGAGGAGTTTTCGGCGATCGTGCTCGAAGCCGGCGGTCTGGACGGGCTGTTGTTGAAGCTGCGCACGAGAATCGCCGGCTGATACCAGCGGCTTCGGCAGGTTGGGCGCCCCGCGGTTTCCCCGCCTGTGGTTTTAACCGCTCACGTCACATGACCGCGCGCGGACGACCCCGGGCGCGTAGAACGGCAATCGATACGCCCGGCGCGGCGAGCGCCACGGCAAGCAGCGTCAACTCGGTATGCCCGACGCCGATCATCCCGCCGCCCGGAGCGGCAAGCGCGGCCCCGCCGAGCGCAAGCGACAGGCGCGCGATCCATCCGAGCGGCCCGCGGCCGACATCGCCGACGCCGACAAGGTAGCCCTGAAGGCCAGCGCTCACGAGCAGGATGCCGCAGACCGCGGTAATCAGCACGATCACCGTTTCGCCCGGCGCGCCCTGAAGCAGCAAGGCGGGGTTGAAGACGAAGAAGAACGGGATGAAATAGATCACCGCCCCTATGCGCATCGCTTCGAAGCCGGTCTCCAGCGGCTCGCATTTGGCGACCGACGCCGCCGCGAACGCGGCGAGCGCCACCGGCGGCGTGATGAAGGACAGCATCCCCCAATAGAGCACGAACATGTGCACCGCCATCGGGTCCATGCCGATCTTGATGAGCGCCGGCGCCAGAATGATGGCCAGAAAGATGTAAGCCGCCGTCACCGTCATCCCCATGCCGAGGATGAAGCTCGTCACCGCCCCCATCAGGAGCAGAACGAACGGCGTGTCTCCCGCGAGATTGACCAGATCGTTCGTGATCGATCCCGTCATGCCCGTCGCTTGCAGCGCGCCGACGACGAGCCCCACCGCGGCAAGCAGCCCGGCCAGTTCGGCCAGCAGGCCGCCTGTCGAGTAGATGTATGTCTTGAAGGTCGCCCAGCTCAGCCGGTGGTTCTTGTTGAACTGGTTGACGGCGAGAAGAAGCAGGGTCGCGTAGAACGGCGCCTGGGCCTCCCGCCAGAGGAAGACGAGCAGGTAAATGAGGACGCCGAACGCGGCCACATAGTACCAGCCGTCCCTGAACACGGCTCCGAGGGTCGGGAGCTCCGAGCGGTCGAGGCCGACCAGCCTGTTCTGCGCCGCATAGGCGTCGATCTGCATGAACAGGCCGAAATAGTAGAGCAGCGACGGCACAAGAGCGGCGATGGCGACGGTCAGGTAGGACACATCGAGAAAATCCGCCATGACGAAGGCGGTGGCGCCCATGATCGGCGGCATCATCGTACCGCCGGTGGACGCGCAGGCTTCGATGGCGCCCGCGGTTTTCGCCCGCACGCCGATGCGCTTCATCGCGGGAATGGTCAGCGCCCCGGTCGTGAGCACATTGGTGATCGGCCCGCCCGACATGGAGCCGAACAGGCCCGAAGAGAAAATGGCCACCTTGGCGGGACCGCCGCGGACATGGCCCAGAAGCGCGAAGGCGAGATTGATGAAGAACTGGCCGCCGCCCGTATAGACGAGGGCGTTTCCGAACAGCAGGAAGCCGAAAACCAGTGTCGTGAAGGCGCGCATCGGGATTCCGAGTACGCTCTCCTCCGAATAGACATGATATGAGGCCGTTTCCACCACCGTTCGCTCGACGGCGGCATCCGGAACGATGATGTTCAGATAGACCGGAAGGAAGGATGCCGTCAGGCAGACCGCGAAAACCGGCCAGCCGCCGGCGCGCCGCCCTCCTTCGAGGATCAGCAGCCAGAGGGCTACGGCGAACCAGGGCGCATGCCAGGGCGCCAGAAAGGTCTCGGCCCAGATTTCCTCGTTGATGGCCTCGCCGTGCCAGGTGAAATAGGCCGTCAGCACGAGCGTGACGAAGAATGCGGCGATATCGTAGAGCGGAACGGTCCGGCGCGGCGCCGTCTTGTAGGCCGGCATGAAGATGAACAGCATCGCCAGCATCGATCCGAGGATCAGATACATGTACTGCTGGTCGACAAGCACGTGGCCGGTGACGTTCTTGAAGAAATTCAGGCGGAAAATCTGGTTGACCGCCAGCGACACGGATATGGCGGTCAGCAGGAAGGCGACCGAGACCCACCAGCGCCCCGGACTGCGATAGCGTGACAGTTCGAAGTCTTCGACCTCGCCACCGGCTTCTGCAGCCGGCCCCCCGGCGCCCGGCTCGTCGGACATGGCTCTCGCTACCCCCCGTGTGGGTCGAAAACCGCCCGGGGCGGCCGGCGGCGGGACCGGGCTCCCTTGCCCGGGCCCGGCAGGCCGTCCGCCCCGGAACGGCTCGGATTACCAGGCGGTGAAGACGGGGTCGAACCCGGCGTCGCTCAACGCCATGGCCCTGGACGCCTGCCACTCCTTCACGAAATCGGCAGGCCCGCTCGCCACATGGGCGTCCCAGGCCTTCTTCAGGACATCCTGGCGGCGCAGCTTGTCCTCCTGGTTCGCCTGGCCCTCGGCATTCCAGGTGCCGGCCTCCTTGTAATAGGCGATCGAGCCCGGATGCATCGGCAGGTAGAAGTTGTAGAGCTGGCGGTCCAGAGCCCAGCCGTCGGCGGCGGGCGCGCCGTCCTTGTAGTCGTCGAAATGCGTCACCATGGCCTTGGTCAGGCTGTAAGCGACCTCATCGGAAACCGCCGTTGTGCTGATCAGGATCGGATAGATGCTGGCGATCGACTCCTGCCGCCCGTCGGGAACGCCGGGACCGTGCGTGCAAATGCCCTGCACATACCAGGGAACGACTTTCTGCACGCGCGCCCAGCCGTCGGCGTCCGAGTGCGGCAGCGGCGGATGAATGACGCCGCGCGGGCTCGCTTCCATCTTTTTCATGAAGGTCGAGCTCGACGAGGTGATCGACGCGTCGATGTCGCCGTCGATAATGCCGTTGATCGACGCCGCCCAGCCGCCGACCTCCACAAGCTGCACATCGCCGGTGGTCAGGTCAGCAAACCCGAGCAATGCCTCAACGGCTTTCTGGAGCGCCGGAGACCCCCGCACCCAGCCGATGCGCTTGCCCTTGAGGTCGGCCATCGTCTTCACGCCCATGTCATTCGCGACGGCGAAGGTCGTGCAGCCCTTGCCTCGATTGAGCATGAGAAGACGAACGGGGGACGGTCCCCATTTCTCGCCGCCGAACGCAAAGACCGCCTCTTGCGCGTAAACGCTGTCGGAGCCCGTCGCCGTGAACTGCGCCTTGCCCGCCTTGACCGGCGCCAGGCGCGCTACGTCGTTCTTGCCGGGCAGAACGCGGAGATTGACGCCATACCGCTTCTTCAGCATGCCGCCGACCGCAATCATCTGGCTGTAGCCGGTCGTGCCCGTATTGTACGCCGTGGTCACAAGCGTATCGGGGAGTTTGACGTCCCCTGCATGACCGACCGAACCGACCGCGATGGCGGTCGCGGCAAGCGCAGCAAGAAACACTGTCGTTCTTCTCATCGTTGAACTCTCTCCCTAGTGTGCGTTCCGGCGCGCACTGCCGCCGGAACGAATGTCGACCCTTGCACTATGACACCATTCTCGGCCCAAGCGCACTCTCCGGCGCAAGGGGGTTCGTTTTTCTCCGGAGGCGCGTCGAGGATTGCGGCGGCCCAGCCGCGTCGCAAGCTGCGGGCTAACGCCTGAGGCGGCCCAGCAGGTCGTCGAGCTGGTCCAGGCTGCGGTAATGGAGGGTGAGGCTGCCGCCATCGCCCTTTTGCGCTACCGACACCCGGAGCCCGAGGGAGTCGCCGAGTTCCTGTTCGAGCGCCAGCACATCGGCGTCCTTGGCTCCCGTCCGTCGCCGGCGTGTGTCCTGCTGCCCGCTGACGAGATGCTCGACGCGGCGCACGCTCATCCCCTCGGCCACCACCCGGTTCGCCAGGCGGACCGGGTCGGGAGCCGCGAGCAGGGCGCGGGCATGCCCGGCGGAAAGCGTTCTGTCGTCGACAAGGTTGCGCACATGCTCCGGCAGCGTAAGCAGCCGCAGCGTGTTGGCGATATGCGGCCGGCTCCGCCCGACGACCGTCGACAACCGTTCCTGGGTGCAGCCGAACTCTTCCAGGAGGCGCTTGTATCCTTCGGCCTCCTCGATCGGCGTAAGGGCGTTGCGCTGGATGTTCTCGGCGAGCGCGGCCTCCATTGCCGCCCTGTCGTCCAGGTCGCTGACCACGGCCGGCACTTCCGCGAGCCCGGCGCGTTGTGCGGCCAGCCAGCGGCGCTCGCCGGCGACGATCTCGTAGCGGGCGGGGTCTTCCGCCACGGGCCGCACCAGGAGCGGCTGCAGAACGCCGTGGGCGCGGATCGACCGGGCCAGCGCGTTCAGCGCCGGCTCGCCGAAGCGCCGGCGCGGCTGGAACCGGCCCGGCGCAAGCCGGTCGACGGGGATTGCGCGCCCACCTGCCGGCGAGGCCCGGTCCGCGGCCGGCGCGTCGGGGATCAGCGTCGAAAGGCCGCTGCCGAGGCGGGCGGGTCTGTCGGTGCTCATGTGGCGCCTTCCTCCCGGCGCAGGAACTCGCCCGCAAAACGGATATAGGCTTGCGAGCCGCTGGCCTTCATATCGTAGACAATCACGGGCTTGCCGTGCGAGGGCGCCTCCGACACGCGCACATTGCGGGGGATGACGGTGTCGTAGACGAGGCGTCCGAACTCGGGGTGTCCGCGGACATCCGCCTCGACCTCCGCGGCGAGCCGGTTGCGGCGGTCCGACATGGTCAGCAGGATCCCCGCATAGACGAGGTTCGGATTGAGCGCGCCGCGCACGGCCTCGACAGTCTGTTTCAGAAGCACAAGACCCTCGAGCGCGAGGAACTCGGCCTGCAACGGCACGAGGACCCGCCCGGCGGCGGTGAGCGCGTTGACCGTCAGGAGGCCCAGCGACGGGGGGCAATCGATCAGCACGTAATCGTAGAGCCCGCCGGCATCTCTCAGGGCCTTGCGCAACCGCGTCTCCCGCGACGAAGCGCCAGCCAGTTCCAATTCTGCGCCGAACAGCCGCTCCGTGGCCGGCACGAGGTCGAAGCCGGCAATGGCTGTGCCGAGCGCAGCGTCGCCCACTCCGGCTCCGGCGAGCATGAGGTCCCATGCACCCATGCGGCGGCGGTTGGGACCGACGCCGAGGCCGGTGCTGGCATTGCCCTGCGGATCGAGGTCGACCAGCAGCGAGCGGCGGCCGGTCGCGGCGAGCGCAGCCGCCAGATTGACGGCCGTGGTCGTCTTGGCGACGCCGCCCTTTTGGTTGACGACGGCGTGGATGCGCACGTCTTTAGCCGGCATGGGCCAGTCCGCCGAGCTCCAGAACAATGCCCTCCGGACCGCTGCGGCTGCGGCGCCGGCGCACAGTCATCCGCCAGCGCCGCCGGGCCACTGCGAGTTCTTCCTCGACCCGCGCACCCTTCAGGAAGAGGCAGATGCCTCCCGGCGCCAGCAGGGGCAAGGCAAGGCCGAGCAGCCGGTCGAGCGGCGCGCAGGCCCTTGCAGTGACGACATTCGCCCTGAGTTCCAGGTTTTCCGCGCGGGCGTTATGCACTTCCGCCGGGGCCCCGGTCGCCCGAACCGCTTCGTGCAGGAAAGCCGCCTTGCGGGCATCGCTCTCGATGAGGTGCACGGGGCCGCCCCGCAAGATGGCGAGCACCAGGCCCGGGAATCCCGCGCCGGAGCCCAGATCCGCCAACCGCGCGCCCGCGGGGATCAGGGGCGCGAGCTGCGCGCTGTCGAGCACATGGCGCCGCCAGGGGTCGGAGAGGGTCGCGGCGCCCACCAGGTTGATTCGCGTCTGCCATCGGCGCAACAGATCCAGATGGCGGGCGAGACGGTCCGTCGTTTCACGTGAAACATCGGCCATGCGCGCGAACGCCTCAGGCGTGAGCGCGCTGGACATGCCGCAGCAGCAGGGTGACGGCGGCGGGCGTGATCCCCGGCATCCGCCCGGCTGCGCCCAGCGTCTCGGGCCTGGCGGCGGCAAGCCTTTCGCGCGCTTCGTTGGACAGGCCGCGGACGGCCGCATAGTCCAGCGCCTCGGGGAGACGGAGCGATTCGTCCTTCCGGTAGGCTCGGATGTCAGCCGCCTGCCGGCCCAGATAGGCGGCATAGACCGCCTCGATAGAGATCTGGCCGGCAATATCCGGGGGAATATCGGCCAGTTCCGGCCAGGCGCCGGCAATCTGCGCCCAGTCCACGCCGCGGTATCCGAGCAGGTCGAACGCGCTCCGCCGCCGCCCGTCGGCATTCACCCGGAAACCGAGCGCCGCGAGCACCGCGGGTGACCCGCCGACCTGACGGACGCGCGCTTCCGCTTCCGCCAGTGCGCGCCGCCGCGCCTCGAACCGCTGCGCGCGCTCGGTGCCCACGCAGCCGAGCGCAATGCCGCGCGCGGTCAGGCGCAGGTCGGCATTGTCCGCGCGCAGGCTCAGGCGGTATTCGGCGCGGGAGGTAAACATGCGGTAGGGCTCGTCCGCGCCGCGCGTTACCAGGTCGTCTATCAGCACGCCGATATAGGCTTCGGCCCGGTCGAACACGATCTCGGCGCCCGCAGCGTTGAGCCCGGCAGCCAGGCCCTGCGCGGCAGCCTCCTCGTAGCCGGTCGTGCCGTTGATCTGCCCGGCCAGGTAAAGGCCCGGCACGGCGCGGAGTTCGAGCGTCGGGCGGAGCGCGCGCGGGTCCACGAAATCATATTCGATCGCGTAGCCGGGCCGCAGCATGACCGCATCCTCGAGGCCGGGGATCGTCTTCAGCATGGCGCGCTGGACCGCCTCCGGCAGCGCCGTAGAGATGCCGTTCGGATAGACTGTCGGGTCGTCCAGCCCCTCGGGCTCCAGGAAGATCCGGTGACCTGCCCTGTCGGGGAAACGCACCACCTTGTCCTCGATGGAGGGGCAATAGCGCGGCCCGGCGCCCCCGATCCGCCCGGCATAGACGGCCGTCTCGCCGAGATTGGCCCTCACCAGCGCGTGAGTCTCCGGCACCGTTGCCGTCACATGACAGACCGTCTGCGGCACGTCTATGCCGTCGGTCATGGCCGAGAATGGCACCGGCGGGTCGTCCCCCGCCTGCTCTTCCAACCGGTCAAAGGCAATGCTGCGGCCGTCAAGGCGCGGCGGCGTCCCGGTCTTCAGCCGACCCATCGGCAGGTCGAGACCTTCCAGCGTCCGCGCCAGACCGACCGCCGGCGCGTCGCCCACCCGCCCCGCCGGCACGGTCTGCCTGCCGATATGGATCATGCCGCGCAGGAAGGTTCCGGTGGTAAGCACGACCGCCCCGGCGGCGATGATGTCCCCGCCTGCAAGCGCGACGCCCGCGATTCGTCCCCGCCGGTCCAGAACGAGGTCCTCCACAGCACCGGCGCGCAATTCGAGGTCGGGTTGGTCGTCCAGCAGCGCTCGGACCGCCCGGCGGTACAGCTTGCGGTCGGCCTGGGCGCGCGGCCCCTGCACGGCCGGCCCCTTGCTGCGGTTCAGCATCCGGAACTGTATGCCCGCCCGGTCTATGGCGCGGCCCATGATGCCGTCCAGAGCGTCGATCTCGCGCACCAGATGGCCCTTGCCGAGCCCGCCGATGGCCGGATTGCAGGACATTTCGCCGATGGTTTCGAGCTTATGGGTCACGAGCAGCGTCCGCGCGCCGCGCCGCGCCGAGGCGGCCGCCGCTTCGCAGCCTGCATGGCCCCCGCCAACGACAATGACGTCGAACCCGCTCATGCACTGTCCAATAGGCCCAAGCGCGCCGTGAGACAAGTGCGCGCCCCTCGGCACGGCCATGTTTCACGTGAAACGGCGGCGGCCCCGAAGTGCCCCCGCGCGCGCCTTCACGCCGCAGCGAGCGCCAGGAGCACGGCAATCTCCGTGCTCTGCTGAACCGCGCCGAGCGTGTCCCCCGTATGGCCCCCGAAGCGCCTTGCCGCCCACCATGCCGCGGCGAAGGCCGCGAGGGCTGCCGCCGGGACGGACTGCCAGCCGAGCGCTATGCCAATGCCCGCCGCGACAAGCAGCGCGACCGCCGCATCCGTCGGGCCGGCCTCCGCCGCCAGCCCATCGCTGCGGGCAGGCGGCGTCCAGGCCATCGCGCCCGCCATCGCGCCCCGGGCAAGCACATGCGCCGCGATCGCGGCCACCGGCCCCGCCGCGGCCAACGCCAGCGCCCGCATCGGCACGGTCAGCGCCAGCGCGAGCGCCCCGAACGCGCCAGCGCGGGGGTCCCGCATGACCTCCAGGGCGCGCTGCGGGTCCCGGACGCCCATGCCGTCCGCGGTGTCGGCAAGGCCGTCCTCGTGCAGCCCGCCGGTGAGCGCGATTCCGGCGCCGACCGCCAGGAAGCCCGCCAGCACGGGCGACAGGCCCACCTCCCGCGCGGCCAGAAACGCAACCGCCACGCAGGCACCGACCGCGAGCCCGATCAGCGGGAAACACCAGGCCGCCTCGCCGAGCGGCCGCGGCTCCGGCCGGCCGACGGGCAGCACGGTCAGGAACTGGAAGGCCAGCCGCATGTCGTCCAGGGCGCGCATGGACTTCCTCGGGCGAATCCGCGATAGACCGCCAGCATGGCCGAATCCGTTCCCCCTGTCTCGCCCGACGAGGCCGTCCCGATCGCCTCGTCCGACGAGGCCGTCCCGATCGCCTCGCTCGCCGAGATCGCGGAGACGCTTGCCCATCTACCCGGCCCCGACGAAGAAGCGCGCGCGGCGGCGCGGGCCCGCGAGGCCGGACTCACCAAGCCGCCGGGCGCACTCGGGCGGCTGGAGGAGCTGGCCGAGTGGCTGGCCGCATGGCAGGGGCGCCATCCGCCGCGTCTCGACCGGCCGCGCGTTGCCGTGTTCGCCGGCAATCACGGCGTCGCCCGGCGCGGCGTCTCGGCATGGCCCGCCTCGGTGACGGCGGAAATGGTGCAGAACTTCATCGCCGGCGGTGCGGCGGTCAACGCCATCTGCGGCGCGCTCGATGCCGAACTTCGGGTCTATGAGCTTTCTCTGGAGGCGCCGACGGCGGATTTCACCCGATCGCCGGCCATGACGGACGAGGAATGCGCGCGCGCCGTCGCCTACGGCATGATGGCGGTAGAGCCCGGCATCGACGCGCTTGCCATCGGGGAAATGGGCATCGCGAACACCACCTCGGCCGCCGCCATCGCCCATGCGCTCCACGGAGGCAGGGCGGAGGACTGGACCGGGCCCGGCACGGGCGTTTCGGGGACGCGGCTGGAAGCCAAGGTCGAAACGGTGCGGCTCGGCGCAGCATTGCATGGCGGCCAGCCGCCGCTGGAAGTGCTGCGCCGCCTCGGCGGCTTCGAGACCGCCGCCATGTTCGGCGCGCTCGTCGCGGCGCGCATGGGCCGCGTGCCGGTGGTGCTGGACGGCTACAGCGCAGCGGCGGCCGCGGCCGTGCTGCATGCGTTCGACCCGACCGGCCTCGACCACTGCCAGGCGGGCCACCTTTCCGCGGAGCCCGCCCACGGACGGCTGCTGGCGCTCTGGGGCAAGGCGCCGCTGCTGGACCTGGGCATGCGCCTCGGCGAAGGATCGGGGGCGGCGCTGGCGCTCGCGCTGCTCAAGGCCGCTGCCGCCTGCCATGCGGAGATGGCCACCTTCGAGAACGCCGGCGTCTCCGGGCCGGAGACCCGACCGGCAGGTCGGTAGCCCGGAAAAGGTTCTACAGCGCCGGCGCGCCGAACAATGTGGCGTGCAGATATGCGAAGAGGCCGGCGGCGGCGAGCCCCGACACCAGCGCCGCCGCATCCATTGCGAGGCGCGGCGCCTTGTCGGCAGGGGGCCGCTTGCCGCGCGCCACCGCGCTCGCCGCTGCCACCAGCGAGAATCCCGCAAAGCCTCCGAAGAGCATGAGCGAGCGCAGGTCGCCATTCGCCGCCAGATGGGCGAGCGCCCAGAGAAGGAGCCCGAGCAGCATGGGGTGCCGGACAACGGATCGGATATGTGTCGGCATATTCGCCGCTGCAAACAGCACGAACGCCGCCGGCACCATCCACATCGCCGCGTCGCGCCCCCAGTCCGGAGGCGAATAGACAGGCTCGAACGGAGCCGCCGAATAGCCCCACACGATCAGCGCGAGGCCTGCGAACGCGAGGGCCGAGAACGCCCCGCGATACCGCTTCTCGCCTGTCCGGGCGACCAGGCCAGCGCGAAGGGGCGCAATCCCCGGAATCAGGTGCAGGCCGACAAAAAGCGCTAAGCCGGCAACGAGAAGAGCCATGGCAGGTCCTTTCTGGCTTCAACGTCGAGGAAATCCGCCCGACAGAACGACCGGCCACCAGGTCCCCACGCTTCACCCCCAGTCGTCCAGCTCTTCCGCCCAGTCCTCGTGTAGCCGAACATCGGTGCGGGCAAGCCACAAAGAAGCGTTCAGCCGCCCCGGCCGGCGACATGCTCCTGGAGGCGGGGCATGATTTCCACAAAATTGCAGGGACGGAAGCGGTAGTCGAGCTGCCAGTGGAGAATATCGTCCCAGGCGTCCCTGCAGGCGCCGGTCGAGCCGGGCAGGGCGAACAGGTAGGTGCCGCCCGCGGTGCCGGCCGTGGCGCGCGACTGGATCGTGGAGGCGCCGATCTTCTGCAGGCTCTGCCAGCGGAACAGCTCGCCGAAGCCGTCGATCCGCTTCTCATAGACGCCTTCGAAGGCTTCCGGCGTCACATCCCGCCCGGTGAGGCCCGTGCCGCCGGTCGCGATCACGCAGTCGATTTCCGCATCCTCGATCCAGCCTCGCAGTGCCGCGCGGATGGCGTCCACCTCGTCGCGAACGATGGCGCGGTCGGCCAGGACGTGCCCGTCGCGCTCCAGCCGCTCGACCAGCGTGTCGCCGGAGCGATCGTCCGCCGCGCTGCGCGTATCGGAGACGGTGAGCACGGCGATGCGCACAGGAATGAAAGGGCGGTTTTCGTCGATGCTGCCGGGCATTTTGGGGGGCGCTCCCGGTGCGAGGGTAGGATCACACGTTGGGAGGGCTGCCGTCTGCGCCCGCCCGCCGGGTGTCGAGGGACTTATAGAGCGGCGTCTGCCCCGCCGCCAGCGCAGCCAGGCTCGGCCGCTTCTGGCCCAGGCGCGCGCGGTAAGCCCAGATATTCGTGAGCACATGCTCGACGAACACCCGGGTCTCCTTTGCGGGCAGGCTCTCGATGAAAAGGAGCCTGTCGTCCATATCCCGCACCGTCGCGCTCCAACGCCGCAGCCGGCCGGCCCCGGCATTGTAGGCGATGGCGAGATTGAGAAGGTCGCCGGCGACGACATCCTTCTCCAGCAGCAAACGAAGATAGTCGCGGCCGAGGGTCAGATTGAGCTCCGGCTCGTGCAGGCGCTTGAGCGTCTTGCCGGCGAACCGCTCGTTCTGTGACACCGAATTGGCGGTCGAGGGCATGAGCTGCATCAGCCCGCGTGCCCCGGCATGGCTCGCAGCCCGGGTGTCGAAGGCGCTCTCGCGGCGCATGAAGCCAAGCAGCAGTGCCCTGTCCAGCCCGTAGCCGCCTTCCGGTTCCCAGGGCGCCAGCGGATAGAGCGCAAGATCGCGGGGCGGGTCGCCGCGGCCCAGCAGGCGGCGCCCGGCGAGCAGCGCCGCACGTGGCAGGTGCGCGGATATGGCGGCAGCGAGCAGGGCGCGGGTTGTGTCCGCATCGGCATCGGCCAGCGCGCGGCGCATCTCGGCCTCGGCGGACACTGTCTGTCCCACCTGCGCCAGCGCCAGGGCGCGAATGGCCGCCGGTTCGGTGTGGATTCGCAGCCGGTCCGCATCGTCGAGCGGCGGCGGCTCGAAATTCAGCCCGTGCGGCCAGCCCAGCATTTCGCGGGCGAGCATGCCGTAAAAGGTCCGCTTGTAGACCGCCGCCGCCTGCAGCCATTGCTCGGCCTCGTCCGGCCGCTCCATCTGCCGATACATTCTCGCTGCCCAGAACGCGCCGGCAGAGGCATTCCACGGAGAGGCTGCCGGAGACTGCGCGTGGGCTGCAAAATGCCGCGCCGCGCCGGCATGCCAGCCGAGCCTGAGCGCTGCCAGGCCCGCCACCCAGTGGAGCAGAGACACCCGGTTCTGTGCGGGTTCGGCGCGCCTCGAGGCGAGGCTGTAGGCGGCCGCATCCTTGCCGAGAAGGTAGAAGGCAAAGGCAATATCGCCGCGCAGCTTGTCGGCATAGTCCCGGCCCAGCGCCCGGTGGACGGCGGCATCGCGGAACAGGCTGCCCGCGAGGTCGGGCCGTTCCTCCTTCAAGTGCTGCTCGATGATCCGGGCATAGATCGTGCCGACCGCGGTTTGCGGCTTCTGCAGGGGCTTTGCGACGAACAACGGCGTGGGCCGGCGCACCGGCGGGTGTTTTTCCGGAGGCGGCGGCAACATGCCGGGCGGGCGCCGCTTGAGCGCCAGGCGCGACACCCGATGCGCGCCCGGATGGTCGCTGTAAGCCTCCAGCCAGGCCCGCAGTTCCTCATAGGGCGTGATGTAGTCGTGGGAGACGACATAGCGCTGGTAAAGCACATGGCCCATCAGCCGGGTGTCGTCGAGTTCGCGCGCGAGCGCGTCGGCTTCATCCCAGCGGTTCTCCGCCTCCAGCACGAAGAGGCGCTCGTAACGATCGACATCGGCCGCGGAAAGGATCCGGAGGTCGGCAGCCCCTGCGGCACCGCTCCAGACCGTCAGCATCGCCAGCGCCAGGGCCCTCACGAACGGGCGGTCTCCAGCCGGGCCTTGACGGCCAACAGGTCGCGCCAGGCCTCGCGCTTGCGCGCGGGCGAGCGCAGCAGAAAGGCCGGGTGAAAGGTCGGCATGACATCGACCGGCCCGTCCGCGGCGGCCAAACGCTGCCAGCGCCCGCGCAGGCGCATGATGCCCTCCGTCGTCCCGAGCAGCGTCTTGGCGGCCGCGCCGCCTGCCAGCATCAGCACCTCGGGCGCCACCAGCGCGATCTGCCGGTCGACGAACGGCCGGCAGGCTTCCACCTCCTCCGCCGAAGGCGTGCGGTTGCCCGGCGGGCGCCAATAAACGGTGTTGGCGATATAGACCTCCTCACGCCGGAAACCGATTGCGGCCAGCATCCGCTCCAGCAACCGCCCGCTCGGCCCGACGAAAGGGCGGCCCTGCCGGTCTTCGTCGGCGCCCGGCGCTTCGCCGACAATCATCAGGCGGGCGCCGGCGGGCCCTTCGCCGAACACCGTGTTGGTCGCCGTTTTCTTCAATGCGCAACCGTCGAAGGCAAGCAGGAGCCCGCGAAGCGCATCCAGATCGGCTGTCCGTGCAACATCCCCTGACGAGGCCTCCACCGCTGCCACGGGATGTGCGGCAACCGGCGCCGCCCTGCGTGCAGGGGGCGGGGCAGCCGGCGCCTTGCGTTCCGGCGGCGGGGCGAACCGGTCCGCCGGTTCGAAGCCGACAACCTCGTCCACACCGGCCGCCAATTGCCACTCCAACGCCGCGAGCAATGGTTCCCGTTCGGTCATGGCGCAGCCACAAAGTGTAGCCTATGTTAGCGCAAAGTGCGCGCCGAATTGATGAGGGCGGGGGCATGGAACGGGAGAGCATGGAGTTCGACGTCGTTATCGTCGGCGGGGGCCCGGCCGGGCTGGCGGCGGCGATACGGCTGAAACAGCTGGCGGCCGAAGCCGATTCCGAGGTTTCCGTATGCGTGATCGAGAAGGGATCCGAGATCGGCGCCCATATCCTGTCCGGCGCCGTTCTCGACCCGCGCGCGCTCAACGAATTGCTGCCCGACTGGCAGGAGCGGGGCGCCCCGCTGGACACCCCCGTGACCGAAGACCGGTTCTTTCTCCTGGGCGAGAAGAGCGCCTTCCGGGTGCCCGGGCCGTTCCTGCCCCCGTCGCTGCGCAACCACGGCAACCATATCGTCAGCCTCGGCAATGTCTGCCGCTGGCTGGGCGAGCAGGCCGAGGCGCTGGAGGTGGAGATCTATCCGGGCTTCGCCGCCGCCGAGGTGCTGTACCGGGAAGACGGCGCGGTTGCCGGTGTGGCAACGGGCGATATGGGCATCGGGCGCGACGGCGAACCCAAGGCTACACATGAGCCCGGCATCGAGCTGCGCGCCAGATACACGCTGTTCGCCGAAGGCTGCCGGGGCTCGCTCGGCAAGCAGCTCATGGACCGCTTCGACCTCCGGCGCGACTGCCAGCCCCAGACCTACGGCATCGGCCTCAAGGAACTCTGGGACGTCGATCCCGCGATCCACGAGCCGGGCCTCGTGGTCCACACTGCCGGCTGGCCGATGGACCGGCGCACCTATGGCGGTTCCTTCCTCTACCACCTGGCCGGCGGGCAGGTGGCGGTCGGGTTCGTCATCGCGCTCGACTATAGGAATCCATGGCTCAGCCCATTCGACGAGTTCCAGCGCTACAAGACCCATCCGAAGATCCGTCCCTTCTTCGAAGGAGGGCAGCGCGTCGCCTACGGGGCCCGGGCCGTCAATGAGGGGGGAATGCAGGCACTGCCGAAACTGGTGTTTCCCGGCGGCGCGCTGATCGGCTGCGAGGCCGGATTCCTGAACGTGCCGCGCATCAAGGGCAGCCACGGCGCCATGAAGACCGGCATGCTGGCAGCCGAGGCGGCATTCCGGCGGCTGTCGGAAGGCTCGGAAGGAGGCGACGAGCTGACGGCCTATCCGGAAGCCTTCCGCTCGTCCTGGCTGCACGACGAACTCCACCGGGCGCGCAATGTCCGCCCCGCGTTCCGCTGGGGCCTGGCGGCCGGAATGCTCCATGCCGGCATCGACCAGGTGCTGTTGCGCGGCCGGGCTCCCTGGACGCTCCGCCACCATGGCGCGGACCATGCGGCCACAGCCGGCCGGGACGACTGCAAGGCGATCGACTATCCGAGGCCGGACGGAATCGTGTCCTTCGACAAGCCGTCCTCGGTCTATCTTTCCGGCACCAACCACGAGGAAGACCAGCCGGTCCATCTGGTGCTCAAGGACGCCGACGCGCCGATCCGGGTCAATCTCGCGGAGTTCGACGCGCCGGAACAACGCTATTGCCCGGCGGGGGTTTATGAAATTGTCGAGGACAGCGGCGAGCCGCGCCTGCAGATCAATGCCCAGAACTGCGTCCACTGCAAGACCTGCGACATCAAGGATCCGACCCAGAACATCGTCTGGGCGGTGCCCGAAGGCGGTGGCGGGCCCAATTATCCGAACATGTGAGACCCGTTGGATGCGCGCTTTCCTTCTGGCATTCGCGCTCCTGCTTTCGGCCGCCTGCCGTCCGCACGCTGCGCCTGCCCTGACCGACTGGCTCGCGGCGGGCTATGCCGAGCGACAGTTCGATGTCGCCGCCGCCGTCGATTTCTACCGGCGCGCGCTAGAAGCCGACCCGGACAATCTCAGTGTGCAGGGCCGCCTGTTGCGGATGCGTACCGCGGCGGGCGATGCCGAGGCGAGTCTGGCTCTTGCCCGGCGGATGGACGAAATGCTCCCGGTCGACGGCCTCACCGGAGAGAAGGCGCTGGACAGCGCCCTGGTCGCACTGCGTCTCGCGGTGAACGACATGCGCCGGGCAAACTGGGCGGCGGCGGCGGAACGGCTCGAAGGAAAGACGGCCGATTCCCTGCCCAAGGCGGTCAAGCTGCTCATCCTTGCCTGGCTGCGCCACGCGACGGGCGACGCCGGCGGCGTGGAAGACATGCTTTCGAAGGCCGAAAAACTTCGCGGCTCCGGCCGCTGGGCCAGGCTGCACCGCGCCCTTCTCCTGCATGCCGACGGACGGACGGAAGAGGCCCGCAGCGCCTTCGAGCGTCTGCGCCAGACAGGCGCCGGAAGGCGCGGCGCACTCGCCGAGGCGGCGTTCCTGACGGCCGCAGCCGACGCGGAGGCTGCCAAGGAGCAAGTGCGGCGCTACCGCTTCCTGGGCGGCTTGCTGCCTTCTACGGCTCCGGCGGGCCTCGAGCCGCTCGCCTCCACGCCGACCGAAGGCGTTGCCGAAGTGCTTTACGGCATCGCGGAGGCGTTCCACCGCCGCAATGTCGCTATAGCCCTGATCTATGCCCGGCTCGCGGTCATGCTGGAACCGGACCATCATGCCGCACTGGTGCTGGCCGGCGAGTTTCTCGCCGACCGGGACAGGTTCGACGAAGCCATCGCGGCCTACCGGTCGGTGCCGGCGGACTCGATCTGGCGGTTGACCGCGCAGGTCGGCCGGGCCGCGGTCCATGCCTCCCAGGACCGAGTCGACGAAGCCGCCGCGCTTCTGGAAGCGGAGGCCGCAGCCCACCCCGACGACCCCTTCGCGCTCGGCGAACTCGGCCGCCTGCTGCGCGGCCAGCAGAAGTTCGAGGAAGCCTTCAGCGCCTATGACCGCGGGATCGCCCGGATCGAGGAGCAGGCCGGCGCCGAGCATTGGAGGCTCTATTACGGGCGCGGAATCGCGCTGGAGCGCACGCAACGCTGGGAGCTCGCGGAGCGGGACTTCCTGAAGGCGCTCGAATTCGTGCCCGAACAGGCTTACGTGCTGAACTATCTCGGCTATTCCTGGATCGACCGCGGCGAGCGCTACGAACGCGCCGAGGAGATGGTGGCCAAGGCGGTCGGTCTCCGGCCGCGGGACGGGTACATCGCCGACAGCCTGGGCTGGGTGTATTTCCGCACCGGCCGTTATGGCGAGGCGGTCAAGGAACTGGAGCGTGCGGCCGCCCTGACACCGCTGGAACCCGTCGTGAACGAGCATCTGGGCGATGCCTACTGGAAGGTCGGCCGCCGGCTGGAAGCACGGTTTCAGTGGCAGCGCGCGCTGGACTTCGATCCCGACCCGGAGCGCGTCGCCGGGCTGCACAAGCGGCTCGACTGCGGGCTCGACTGCGATTGAGCCGGCGGAGCGGCCGGGTTCCGTGCTGCGCGAACCGGCGCCGGCGAAGGTCAACCTCTACCTGCACATCACCGGGCGGCGCGCGGACGGGCTGCACCTGCTGGAAAGCCTTGTCGCCTTCGCCGGGGCGGGCGACGTGCTCTGCGCCGAGCCGGCGGACAGGCTCAGCCTGGACGTAGTCGGGCCGTTCGCCGGGGCGCTGGCGGGCGAGGCGGACAATCTGGTGCTGCGGGCTGCGCGCGCGCTGGCGCCGGGGCAGGGGGCGCGGCTGGTGCTGGAGAAGAACCTGCCGGTCGCGGCCGGGCTCGGCGGCGGCTCCGCCGATGCGGCGGCGGCGCTCAGGCTGCTCTCGCGGCTCTGGGGCATCGAGACGGACCTGGAGCCCCTGGCGGCCGGCCTCGGCGCGGATGTGCCGGTCTGCCTCGCCGGCACGACCTGCGGCATGGCCGGCATCGGCGAGCGCCTGACGCCGTTGCCAGACCGGTCCGTGCCGTATCTGCTGCTCGCCAATTCGGGCGTGGCGCTGCCGACGCCGGCGGTGTTCGGCGCGCGCCGCGGCCCGTTCCGCGAGAGCCGCCCCTGGCCGCAGACGGTCGCGGAACTCGCCGGTTGCGCGAACGATCTGACCGAAGCCGCCATATCGCTCGCGCCGGAAGTCGGCGAGACCCTCGATGCGCTGGCGGCACTGGATGGCGCACTGTTCGCACGCATGTCCGGCAGCGGCGCGACCTGCTTCGCCGCCTTCGCGGACGCCGATCTGCGGGACCGGGGCCGAAAGGCACTTCGTGCGCGCTATCCCGGCTGGTGGATCGCCTGAGCGGGCTATCGGTTCAGGAAACTGAGCGGCAGGCCGGGGGTTTCCCAAGGCAGGGGAACCAGCCGGCCGGACATGGAGAGGGTGACGAAGGCGGTGCGGAGTCCCGGCCCGCCGAAGGCGATATTGGTCGTTACCCGGTCCGGCTTCGCCACATGCGCCGCCGCGCCGCAAAATCACCGGTTTCGTTGACGCCAATTCCCTTGAGTACTATGCTCACGACGCCGAACCGGCGGGAGGCCGTCTGTGCCGAGCGAACGCGGGCCAGTTTGTATATCGGTCATCAATATGAAAGGCGGTGTTGGTAAGACAACCGTCGTCGCGCTGCTGGGACGGTACGCTGCCTACGAGGATCTTCGCGTGCTTGCCGTCGATCTGGACCCGCAAGCGAATCTGAGCCAAGCCTACATGGGTCAGGCCTATAAGCGATTTCTCGATAGCGAGGAGCCGTCCATCGTAGAGGTGTTCGACGGTTACCGACCTCCCACCCGGAACATTGAGTCTCCCAGCCGACTCAATCCCCTTGAAGCCGTTCGGGACGTGTATGTCGACGGAACGCTCTCCTACATCCCATCCCGGTTCGACTTCTCCGACAATCTCCTGCGGGCGGCCAAACCCGATCCGCAGGTGCTTGCACGCTTTATTGCAGACAATTTCCAAGACAGGGACCTCGTGCTAATCGATTGCCCGCCGACCGAGTCTGTATTCACCCGCGCGGCGTATCACGCTTCCCGGTACGTGCTGGTTCCGGTGCGCCCCGAATATTTTGCGACCGTCGGGTTTCCCCTGCTTGCGAAGTCGCTTGATTCGTTCCGGACCGAAAACCCGTCGCACCGCATTGAGGTGATCGGCGTTGTCATCAACAACGGTTTCTACCATGGGGGTGACGACGGAGGCCCCGAAAAACGCCGCGCCATGCTGGAGATATACGAGGAGGCGAACAAGAACGGCTGGCATATCTTCAAAGAGGAAATTCTTCATTCGCGCGGCTTCCCGAAACGCATGCGCGGCGATTGGAACCATGGAGGAAATGCTTGGCGTTTCTTTCTGTTTGCTGATGAATTCTTAGACCGACTCGGCTTGGGAGGAGACAACTAATGCCGCGGCATGACCTGACAGAAGCCTTGCAGGCGCTGGTCCGCCGCCACGGTATGAGTTCGGTATTGCACGGCCTCGCCGACCTGCAAGCTACGCCGGATTCAGCCGTTCCGTCTTCGCCGGCGAAGCGCGCAGGCGGCGCAAGGAGCAAACCGTCTGCAATCGACTATGTCAGCAGGATGCCCTTTCCTCCGGACAAGGCTCGAGTAATGGAACGCGCCGCCCAACGCTTTGAAGACAAGAGCTTTCTTCCCGGTGTTGCGGACATTCGTGAATTCGGCCGCGTCTATAGCGTTGACCTCGGCAAGTCCGTTTCCCGAACAAGCGCGATTCCCCGGATATTCACGTTTCTTGCAGCAATGGATGCTGACCGAGTGAACAGGATGCTTGACGAAGGCGCATTTTCCGGCCCGGCCCGGCTAGGACCCATCGCTGACGCAATCCGAAATCGTTCCGCCGGCCGCCTTCGCAGTCGTTATTCCGATCCGGGGCAACCCATGTCCGATAAAGTTGTAGCCGAGCGCGCGAAAAGCCGATAGAGCGCGCCCCGGTCCGGGCGAATTCGCCAGTGGCCGCCTTTTGAAATACAGGCACCCCGGCCGGATAGAACGGCGGGTTACCTACCGGTTCAGGAAATTGAGCGGCAGGCCGGGGCGGGCCCACGGCACGGACACCAGCCGGCCCGACATGGACAGGGTGACGAAGGCCGTGCGGAGGCCCGGCCCGCCGAAGGCGATATTGGTCGTCACCGGGTCCGGCATCGCCACATGCTCCGCCGCGCCGCTGTCCGGTGCGATGACCGTGATGCCGCCATTGTGGATCGTGGCGACGCAGATGCGGCCGTCGGCCTCGACCGCGAGCGAGTCGAAAAATTGCAGGCCCGGCGCGCCGTGGAGGCAGCGCCCGCGATGGCCGCGCACCCGCTTGCCGCCGGAGCCGGCGAT
>Ga0209020_1001014_pt1 | contig 30919 bp, 23 predicted proteins | sample PinacodermBB_FD_187298 | JGI IMG/M metagenome (GOLD analysis project Ga0209020, IMG submission 187298) | Host-associated microbial community of the marine sponge Aplysina aerophoba from Gulf of Piran - sponge pinacoderm, lysed by bead... | ecosystem: Host-associated > Porifera > Sponge >... | reverse complement strand
GCGGACGGATCGACAAGCCCCACCGGCCCGACACCGCGGGCGGATCGACAAGCCCCACCGGCCCAACGCCGCGGGTGCTCAGCCGATCTCGTCTGGCATTTCGGCCTTGCGGCGGGCGACGAAATCGCTCAGTTCGGCGTCGATGGCAGCGTCGATGGGGGGCGCCTCGTAGTCGGCCAGCATCTGCTTCCAGCGGGCGTTGGCCCGCTGGGCAGCGGTCAGCGAGTCTTCTTCGAGCCACTGCTCGTAGCTGTTGTGGTCGGCCAGCTCGGAGCGCCAGAAGGCGGTCTCGAAGTTGGCCAGCGTGTGCGGGTTGCCCAGGAAGTGATCACCGTGAGCGTTGCTGCGGAACGCCTCGAGGGCTAAGCCGTTGTCGGAGGTGTCCACCCCGCGGGCGAGCACCTCCATGGCTCCGAGCTGATCGGCGTCCATGATCAGCTTCTCGTAGGACAGCGCCAGCCCGCCCTCCAGCCAGCCGGCCGCGTGCAGCACGAAGTTCACCCCGGCCTGCAGGGTGGGCAGCAACGTGTGGGCCGACTCGTAGGCGGCCTGGGCGTCGGGAGCCTTCGACGAAGTGAACTGACCGCCCGAGCGGAACGGCACCCCCACCCGGCGGGCCAGCGCGGCCATCACGTAGATGGCCTGGCCGGCCTCGGGGGTGCCGAAGGTCGGCGCACCACTGGCCATGGACATGGTGGAGGCGAAAGTGCCGAACACCACCGGCGCGCCGGGGCGCACGAGCTGCAGGTAGGCCATTCCCGACAGCGCCTCGGCCAGGGCCTGGGCGGAGAGGCCGGCCACAGTCACCGGCGACATGGCACCGGCCAGGATGAACGGGCTGATGACGCAGGCCTGGTTGGCCTCGGCATAAGTGGTGGCGGCCCCCAGCATCGTGGCGTCCCAGCGCATCGGCGAGGAGGCGTTGATCAGCGAGGTCATCACCGTGCGGTCGGCCAGGTCGCCGCCGAAGGCGATGCGGGCCATCTCGACGGAGTCGGCGGCCCGCTCGGCGGCGGTCACCGACCCCATGAACGGCTTGTCGCTGTAGCGCACGTGGGCGTACACCATGTCCAGGTGCCGCTTGTTGACCGGCACGTCCACCGGCTCGCACACCGTGCCGCCGCTGTGGTGCAGGTGCGGCAGGGCGTAGGTCAACTTGACGGTGTTCTCGAAGTCCTCGAGGGTGGCGTAGCGGCGGCCACTGTCCAGGTCGGTCACGAAGGGCGAGCCGTAGTTGGGAACGAAGACGGTGGCGTTGGCGCCGATCTTCACGCTGCGGGCCGGGTTGCGGGCGTGCTGTACGTAGACGGCCGGGGCATTGCGCTGCACGATCTGCCGGCACATCCCCTTCGGGAAGCGCACCAGGTCGCCGGAAACGTCGGCTCCCGCCTCGCGCCACAGCTTCAGCGCGGAAGGGAACTCCTGGAAGGCGACACCCACCTCGGCCAGCAGGGTCTCCGCCGCTTCCTCGATGCGCACCAGACCCTCGGTATCGAGGATCTCAACCGGTGGTCCACTGCGTTCCAGATAGGGCGCGACCACCGCCTCGGAGGCCGCATGCGCCGCCTGGCGGGCGGCCCGCCCGCCGCCCCTGCGTCTTCGTGGTTCGCTCATGGTCTCGCCTGTCTCGCTGGTGTGAGGTGCCGAATCATCGATCCGGAATCCGGCCCCGGATCGAGTCGGGGGCAGGCTCCCGGATCGGGGTCCGGGACATGCCTTCGCCGGAATGTCGGCGGGGCGGCGGCGCTCACCGTACGCGCCGCCGGCGCCGTTGCGATCCGCCGGCCATCTCAGCCCGCTCGCCGTCATCGCCCGGTGGAAGATCCACGACCTGTGCCAGATGCGGGCTTGGCGCCGTCTCGTGGGGGAATGCCATCGCCGCCACGAACAACTCCTGGAAACGGGCCTCGGTGGCAGTCTCGATCTTGATGATGTGTTCGCTGACCTGCTCGATCTCGCTGCGCTGGGCACGCGACAGCAGCAGCCGGGCCGCCCCGGCACCGGAGGCATTCCCCACCGAGCGCACCCCGGCCACCGGTGCGTCGGGTACGAGGCCCAGCACGAGCGCCCTCACCGGGTCGATGTGCGCCCCGAAGGCGCCCGCCAGACGGATGTCGTGCACCTCGGTCAGACCCGCGTGCTCTGCCAGCAGGTCGATGCCCGCGCGCAGCGCCGCCTTCGCCAACTGGATGGCCCGGATGTCGTTCTGTGTGATCCGCAACTGCACGGGCTCACTCTGCAGTTCGTAGGCGAAGGTACGGCCGTCGGCGGTGATCCGCGGACTGCGCTCCGCCAGACGTCCCTGCACGACGCCGTGACGGTCGACGATTCCCGCCAGGAACATCTCGGCGATCACGTCGATGATGCCCGAACCGCAGACTCCGGAGACCTGCAGCGAGCCGAGCGCCTCGGCGAAACCCGGATCGTCCGACCACACCTCACAGCCGATCACCTTGAAGCGGGGTTCGAGACTGGTCGGGTCGATGCGGACCCGCTCGATCGCCCCCGCGGTGGCACGCTGGCCGCAGCTGATCTGGGCGCCCTCGAAGGCCGGCCCGGTGGGGCTCGAGGCGGCGAAGACACGCCGACCGTCGCCCAGCACGATCTCGGCGTTCGTGCCCACGTCCACGAGCAGTTGGGGCTTCGTGGCTCGATGCGGGCCCTCGGCCAAGGTTGCGGCGGCCGAGTCGGCACCCACGTGCCCGGCGATGCACGGCGCCACGTAGAGCGATGCGTAGGGCAGGTCGAGGTTGATGTCGGTGGCGGCGGCATGCACGCTGCGGCGCTCGGCCAGCGTGAACGGGGCTGTGCCGAGCGGCGTCGGGTCGAGCCCCAGAACCAGGTGGTGCATGATGGGGTTCCCCACGACGACGACGTCGTGGACGTGGCCGGGTGAGGCCGACGCCTGCTCGCACAACTCACCGGCGAGTTCGTCGAGCGCACCCCGGACCGCCTCGGTGAGAGCGGCCGCCCCTCCGGGGTTCATCATGACGTAGGACACCCGGCTCATGAGGTCCTCGCCGAAGCGGATCTGCGGGTTCATGCGACCTGCGGTGGCCACGACCTCCCCTGTGGTCAGGTCCAGGAGGTAGCCGGCCAGGGTGGTGGAGCCCACGTCGATGGCGATGCCCCACGCCTCGTCGGAGTACCCGGGCCGGACCGCAAGCAGGCGGCAGCGGTCGGCGACGACGGCCGTGATCGCCCCGGCGCCGGCGCGGATCGCCGCCTGCAGGTCCGCCAGCACAGCCGGCGGCACGACCACGCCGTCCAGCCCCCAGTCGCCCCCCAGCGCCGCGCCCACCCTCTCGGCGTCACTCATCTCGTCGCCGAGTGCCGGCGGCCCCAACTCCAGGTAGTGCAGCGTCACGACCGGGTCGAGAACCACCTCGCCCAGGTCGATGGCCTTGCGCACGACCGGTCGCCGCACCGCGCTGGCCGCCGGGACGTCGATCACCACGTCGGCCGACACAAGAGCCTGACAACCCAGCCGGTGATGCTCGGCCAGCGGCCTGCGCCCGCGGTATCCGGCTTCGACGCTGCCGGGCGCCGACAGCGCCTCGTCGGTGGCGGTGATCCCCCACTTGGCGTGCTGGCCGAGGGCCGGCACCACCTGGCAGCGGCCGCACAGGCCGCGCCCCCCGCACACCGAGTCCAGATCCACACCGCCGGCACGCGCGGCGTCCAGCACGCTGGTGCCCGCCGGCACACCCACATCGATGCCCGACGGCGTGAACACGACGCGGCACTCAGCGGCACCGTCGACGCCGGCCGGGGTGATGCCGCTCACGCCGGGATCGGTGGTGGGGGGCGCCATCGCGGTTACCGCCCGGAGCGTTCCGGTGCGGACCGCCGACTGGTCAACCCCCGACTCGACCGGATGCGCCGGAGCGTGGATTCCGGCCTCCGCCGGAACGACGGCCCGGAACACAGCCTCATGTGCCGGACGGTGGGCTCCGGGCACTGCCGGAACGACGGGCAGAAGGACAGCCTCATGTGCCGGACCGTGGGTTCCGGGCACTGCCGGAACGACGGGCAGAAGGACAGCCTCATGTGCCGGACCGTGGGCTCCGGGCACTGCCGGAACGACGGGCAGAAGGACAGCCTCATGTGCGGGACCGTGGGTTCCCGCCGCGGAGCGGGTCGCTCAGGCGGCGCTGCGCCGCCGCCCGCCCCGGCGCCGGGCGATTCCCGCCCCGAGCGCGCCGAGTTCCCGGTGCGCGCCGATCCAGGCCATGCAATCGCGGTCGTTGCCGGCGAGGACGTCGGCCGCCATGACGGCGTTCTTCACCTCGGGGTGCAGCGGGTTCATGATGGCCGAGGTCATCCCCGCACCGATAGCCATCGAGAGGAACGTGCCGGTGATCACGTGGCGGTTGGGCAGCCCGAAGCTGACGTTGCTGGCGCCACAGGTGGTGTTGACCTTCAATTCCTCGCGAAGGCGGCGCACGAGGTGCAGCACCTGACGTCCCGCCGTCCCGACTGCGCCGATCGGCATCACGAGCGGATCCACCACCACATCGGAATAGTGGATGCCGTGATCGGCGGCCCGCTCGACGATCCGGCGAGCAACCTCGAAGCGCACGTCGGGATCCTCGCTGATCCCCGTCTCGTCGTTGGAGATGGCCACGACAGCGGCGCCGTGACGTTTCACGAGCGGCAGGACCCGATCCATCACCTCCTCCTCGCCGGTGACCGAGTTGATGAGTGGCTTGCCGTCGTACACCGTGATCGCCGCCTCCAGAGCCTCCACGATCGAGGAGTCGATCGAGAGCGGGACGTCGGTCACCTCCTGCACCAGCTTGACCGCCCGGGTGAGCAGCGCCGGCTCGTCGGCCAGGGGAATACCGGCGTTGACATCCAGGATGTGGGCGCCGGCGGCCACCTGAGCGACGGCGTCAGCCTCCACCCGGCTGAAGTCGCCGGCCTTCATCTCCTCGGTCAGCAGCTTGCGCCCGGTGGGATTGATCCGCTCGCCGATCATCACGAAGGGCCGCGCGAACCCGATCCTCACCTCCCGGGTGCGGGAACTGATCACTGTCTCGGTCACGTCGCTTCCTCCTGATGCTGCAATTCTGAGGTCGATTTGGTGGTTTCGGGGGGCTCGGCTCGTTCGGGGTCCCACCCGCCGGTCGCCACGAAGGTCTCGAGGCGCTCGCGGGGAAACACCGCCTCCAACTCGGCCGCCACACGCAGGGCGGCGCCCTGCGGATCGTCGCCGTCGGCCCGCCGCGAGGTCCGCCGCCACTCGCCGATGTACTGCGACGCCGAGGACATCCCCGCCACCATCGCCGCGTTGTCGATGGCTCGCTGGAAGCGCCGGGGCAGGATTCGCTGAACCTTCTGATCACCCGCTCCGACGTTCACCTGCGCGGGGATGTCACGCCAGCTGATGATGATGAGATCCCCGCCACCGTCGCGCCGGCGCCGGCGCCGGCCGCCGGCCGCATCGCCCTGCGCCACGACGATCAGGCCGCCCGCACAGCAAGACGCCGCCGGGCCTGCAGCGGCGCGGCCAGCCCCGCCACGCCCACCTCGATCCGCTCGTAGCGCAAACCCAGACTCGCCGCGGCGCACCGGGCCGCTGTCTCGAGGGCGGCATCGGGATCCTGCACGAGGTGCACCACCCGCGTGTAGTTGCCGAAGTAGAGGTCACGCAGTTCGGGGTGCTCGGCTATGCCGAGTCCCTCCAGGATCAGGCGGTCGAAGTGCCGCACCAGGTAATCCGTCAAGTAGAACGTGCCCAACTCCTCCTCACCCAGGGCGGCGAAGCGCTCCGGCCCGGCGTACAACTCGTAGCAGTGGGCGCCGGGGAGCCGCTCCACCCCCTCCTCGGCACACACCCGGTCCAGACCTCCGCCGGTCCCGCAGTCCATGTAACCCACGAGGATCGAGTCGTAGGTGCCACGGGCCGCGCGCACCCGCCGGCGCACCGCCTCGGGAATCTGTTCGGGGCGGTTGTGCAGCCGGGCCGGCAGGCATTCGAAGTCCAGGCCGCCCAGTTCGGCGGTGATCGCGGCGAGTTCGCGGGCCAGCGCCCCGCAGGCGATGACCAGGACTCGACCCTGTGGCGGCGCCGTAACCGGGCCGCCCGCGTCACGAGGCACTCCGGCGGGGTCGCTGACCAGCACCCGACCCCCCGGCACCGTAACCGGGCCGCCCGCGTCACGAGGCACGCCGGCGGGGTCGCTGACCAATGCCCGACCCCGCGGCGCCGGTGCCGCGCGACGGGTCATTGCCGCCCCGTCACCCGGCGGCGCGGCGCGCCGTGACGAGCTTCGTGGCGGTCTCCGCCGCGACGGCCGCGTCGCGGCAGTAGGCGTCGGCGCCGATGGCCGCGCCGAATTCCTCGTTGAGCGGCGCGCCGCCCACGAGGATGATGACCTCGTCCCGGCGACCCTTCTCGACGAGCGTGTCGATGACCACCTTCATGTAGGGCATGGTGGTGGTGAGCAGGGCCGACATGCCCAGGATGTCGGGCTTGTGCTCGTCGAGCGCCGCCAGGAACTCCTCGACGTCGGTGTTGATGCCCAGGTTGAACACCTCGAAGCCGGCGCCCTCGAGCATCATGGCCACGAGGTTCTTGCCGATGTCGTGGATGTCGCCCTTGACCGTGCCGATGACGACGCTGCCGACGGGCTCGGCGCCCGTCTCGGCAAGCAGAGGCCGCAGGATGGCCATTCCCGCCTTCATGGCGTTCGCCGCCAGCAGCACCTCGGGCACGAAGAGGATGCCATCACGGAAGTCGATGCCGACGATGCGCATGCCCTCCACGAGGGCGTCGTTGAGGACCCTGTCCGCCGGCCAGCCCCGCCCGAGCAGGATGTTGGTTCCCTCGGCGATCTCGTCCGCCAGGCCGTCGTAGAGGTCGTCGTGCATCTGCACGCGGAGTTCCTCGTCGTTCAGGCTCGACAGGTCGAGGTCGTCGGCGTCGTCGAAGTCGGCGTTTGCGGGCACATCACTCATCGGCGTGTCCTTTCGAGGCCAACCGCGGTGCCCGCTACGCCGGTCCCGGCAACCGGTCCCGCCGCTGTCGATCAACCGCAGGTTTCACTGTTCCTCCGGCCCACTTGCGGTGCCAAACGTTGCTGGCACATGACGTCCTGATTCCGCATTGTGGACCGGAACCGTAATACGGAACAATCTAACACATGGTCCGGCCCGGTTCCACGGCACCACCGGGCCGACTCACGGCACTCTCCGACGACCGCTCGACCCGCTCCGCTGGAAGCGGGAAAGGGTGGTCGCTCAGGCGAAACGCGAGGGCAGACCGATGGGGAAGGCCTCCCGGATGCGGGCGTCGACTGCGGGCCCGACGTGGTCGGGATAGTGCCCCGACAGCACCTCACGGGCCCGGCGATGGGCGACCTGCAGGGCGCTCAGCCCGCCGGCGTCGGCCCAGTTCTCCGGCGACTCGCGATCGCCGATGATCGGGTAGACGTACTCGGTCTGCATGAGTGACAAGGTCTGCGCAGAGCCCAGGAAGTGCCCCGGGCCGGCGATCACCTCGGCGATCACGTCGGCCGACAGCGTTCCCTCGTCCACCTCGATGCCCCGGACGGTGCGATTGACGGCGCCCATCATGTCGTTGTCGATGACGAGTTGCTCGGGCGAGCACGCCAGCAGGCTGGCCAGCATGCCGGCGGACTCGAAGATCAGGTTGGCACCGGCGTTGCCGGCCAGACCGACCGTCAGGCCCTTCTCGTAGCCGGACTGGGCGTCGGGAACTTTCGAGTCGGTCATGCCGGCCGGCACGCCCGACGGGAGGCCTATCCAGTTGAGCAGCTGCGCGGCGGCCGCATTCACCACCGCCTCCTCGCCCGAACCGCCGCTCATGGCGCCCGTACGCAGGTCCGAGACGAAGGGCCACATGCCCATGACGCACGGGTGGCCCGGCCGGAGCAGGTTGACGTTGCACAACCCGGCGAGGCACTCGGCCAGGGCCTGCACGAGCGCGCCGGCCAGAGCGGCCGGAGCGGTGGCGCCCGCCTGGCCCGCCGAGAGCAGCAGCACGGGCATACCCGTGTTGACCTGGGCCACCATGCACTTGTTCGCCTCCTCGGCGAAGCGCATGGGAGGGACGACGAAGGTGTTGTAGCCGACCGCGAACGGCCGCTTGGCAAACTCGCCGGGGCCGCCGAGCGCGATGTCGAAAATCTCCACGGACTCATGCACGTGCTTGGGGTCGAACCACGCCGACCCGACGGGCTTGGAGGTGCCTACCAGGACCGCATAGGCCGTGGAGAGGTCGAGATCTCGGGAATCGGTCAGATCACGCGCCACGCAGGTGCGCCCGAAGAAGTGGACGTGCTCGAAGGAGTCCACCAGCCGGGCGCAGTCGTAGACGTCGGCGATGGTCGAGGGACGGAACCGGTTGGTCTCGTAGTCGTGGATCAGCACGGCCGCGCCGGCCGTCCCGTAGTGCACCCTGTCGCCGCCCACGTGGATCGACCTGTCGTCGTCGAAGCCGTGCCAGATCCACTCCTTGTTCGAGCGCCGGATGCCCTCGGAGATGAGAGCCCGGGGGTAGTGCAGGCGGCCGTCGGCGTCCAGCCAACCCCCGGCGTCCGTCACGACCTCGGTGAACTCCGGGATCGGCGTACCCATGCCGGTGTCCTCCAGCAGCCTCAACGCCGTGTCGTAGATCTGCTGCATGTCGCCCTCGCTCAGTGGCGCGTAGCGACCGCCCGCCTGGCCCGGTCGCACCGGGCGGGCGTCTGGGGCCGGCGCCGCCTGGCGCTCGGCGATTCGGCCGGCTCGCCCGCCGGTCCGGCGACGCCGGGAACCATCACGCGACTCGGTAGTCATCGAGCCTCCTCTCGAGGCCCTCGGACCTCCCCGTCGCTGCCGTTCTCCTGCACCGCCGACCCCTGCCGTCAGGCCCGCGGGGCCTTGTTCTCGGGGTCGTAGGCCGCGCCGCCAAGCACCGTGGCAGCGCGGCGCTCACCCAACATTTCCAATTCGAAGCCCGATCCCGGCGCCTCGAACTCCGGGGCCACGTAGACGAAGGCCAGGCTGGTGCCCACCGAGTGCCCGTAGGCCCCGCTCGTGGCGATGCCCATGATCTCGTCGCTACCGGGAACGTACGCCGGCTCGTTGCCCCAAACGTCGTTGTCGCCCTCGTCCACTGCGCAGTAGACCAGCGCCCACCGCAGCGGCTCGGGCCCGTCGCGGCGCGCCAGCGTGGCCCGGCGGCCGACGAAGTCCTTGGAGAAGTCCACGAAGCGCTCGATGCGGGCCTCGATGGGGGTGATCTCGGTGGTGAGTTCCGCACCCCAGGCCTTGTACGCCTTCTCGATGCGCATGGCGTTCATGGCGTAGCTGCCGTAGTGGACCATGCCGTGGGGCTCGCCCGCCTCACGGAGCGCCTCGTACAGCTCGGCCATCCGGTCGATGGGGCAGTGCAACTCCCAGCCCAACTCCCCCACGTAGGACACCCGGAGCGCCTTGCAGGGGACCCCGGCAACATCGATCTCCTGGGCGGTCAGCCAGCGGAACGACTCGTTTCCCAGATCGGCGCCGGTCAGCGGCGCCAGGACGTCCCGGGTTCGCGGGCCCGACACCCCCACCAGGGCGGTGGCGTCGGTCACGTCGGCGACGGTGACGTCCTCGCCCGCCCCGACGTGCTGGGTCAGCCAGTCCCGGTCGTGGCTCTGTCCCATGATGGCCGAGGACAGGTAGAAACGCTCGGGTCCGAGGCGGCAGATGGTCATCTCGCACTCGATGCCGCCGAGTTCGGTGAGCATGTGCACGAGCCGGATGCCGCCTACCCTGGGCAAGCGGTTGGCCGACAGCCGGTCCAGCAGGGCGCCGGCGTCGGCGCCGGTCACCTCGAACTTGGCGAAGGCCGTGAGGTCGGCGATGCCCACCCGCTCCCGCACGCCACGCACCTCGGTGCCGACGGGCTCGAAGGCGTTCGAGCGGCGGTAGGAGTGCACCTCCGGGGAACCGTCGGGCGAGAAGTACTGCGGCCGCTCCCAGCCGTACACCTCCTGCCACTGCGCGCCCAGTGCGTCGAGGGACTCGTGGATGGGGGTCGTCTTCTGCGGCCGGCCCGCCTCGCGGTACTCGCCGGGCGGGCGCGGCTGGTACATCTCGTGGTACTCGTCCAGGGACCTCGCGATGGTGTAGTGGCTGCGCGCCCCGGCGTAGTCGCCGTAGCGGCGCGGGTCCATGCCCCGCACGTTGATCTCGGTCTGGCCGTGCACCATCCACTGCGCCAGGTACTTGCCGGCCCCCGGTCCCTGGGTCACACCGATGGAGGCGCCGTTGCAGTGCCAGTAGTTGCGCAGCCCCGGCGCCGGCCCCATCAGGAAGCCCGCGTCGGGGGTGTGGGTGATGGGCCCCGACACGACCTTGCGGATGCCGGCGTCGCCGAAGGCGGGGATGCGCACCGCCGCCCATTCCAGGCACTCCTCGAGGCGGTCCAGGTCGGGCGGGGTGAGGTAGAAGTGCAGGTCCCAGTCCACGCCGTCGATGCCGTAGGGCTGCGAGTCCGACATCTCGTAGGGCCCCACGAGTATCCCGTCCAGCTCGCTGCGCACGTACATCGAGGCCCGCGGGTCGCGGATCGTGGGCGGCTCGTACCCCAGGTCCACGAGTGCACCGATGCGCTCGGTCACGAGGTACTGGTGGATGACCGATACGATCGGCACGTCGAGGCCCACCATGGCGCCGAGCTGCGGGGCGTAGTGACCGGCGGCGTTGACGACGTGCTCGCAGATGATGCGGTCGTTGTCGCAGATCACCTCCCAGCGTCCGCCGGGCAGCTGGTTCATGTCGGTGACACGGGTGTGGCGGCGGACTTCGGCGCCGAGTTGGCGGGCGCCGCGCGCCATGGAGTTGGTGCAGCTCGACGGGTCGGCCCAGCCGTCGTCGGGGGTGTAGACCCCCGAGACCACGTCGTCCAGGTCCAGCAGCGGGTGCAACCCGGCGATCTCCGACGGCCCGATGATGTGGCACTCCACGCCGGCCTGGTGCAGCAGGCCCTGCGTGTAGCGATGCCAGTCCGCCTCCTCGGGCCGTCCCTTGCGGCAGAGCCGCACGGTGCCGGGCTGGTGCCAGCCCGTCGCGAGGCCCGTCTCGGCCTCGATGCTGCGGTAGAGCGAGACCCCCACCTCGTGCACCTTGGCCAGGTTCAGGTCGCTGGTGAAGTTGGGGATCATCCCCGCGGCGTGCCACGTGGAGCCCGAGTTCAACTCGCCCTTCTCGACGAGGATCGCATCGGTCCAACCCTCGTGCGCCAGGAAGTACAGCAGCGCCGCGCCCATGGCGCCGCCGCCGACGATCACGACGCGGGTCTCGGTGGTCATTTCACCTCCGGCGCGGTCGGTAGAAGCTGCGCAGTGACGCGGCGGCCGGGACCCGCCGCCCGCCCACGTCGATGGCGAAGGAGCCCGCTTCGAGCCAGTCCGCCGTCACCGCCTCGGTGTGGTGCACGTAGCCCATGGCGAGGCACCGGTCCTCCAGGTAGCTCCAGGATGCCGAGGTGGTGGTTCCCACGACCCCGCCATCCCGCAGGATCGGTTCGTCGTGGTAGATGAGCAGTTCGGGATCCTCGAGCCGGAACTGCACGAGGCGTTTCGTCCGGGGCTGTGAACGCTGAGCCTCCAGGGCGGCCCGGCCGCAGAAGTCCACCTGCTTGTCCCAACCCACTGCGAACCCCAGGCCGGCCTCCAAGGGGGTGTCCGCCGGGGACATGTCGTGGCCCCAGTGGCGGTAGCCCGACTCGAGGCGCAGCGTGTTCATGGCGTGGTAGCCGGCGAGGGCGAGGCCGTGCGGCTCGCCGGCGGCCATGAGGGCGTCGAAGACCACCACGGCGTCGGCGTTCGCCACGTACAGCTCCCAGCCCAGCTCACCCACGTAGCTCATCCGGATGGCCAGGACCTCGCGACCGGCCACGTCGATGGTCCGTGCGGCGGCGAACGGGAAGTCCTCGTCGGTCAGCGAGGCGCCGGTGAGCGGTCCCAGCACGTGGCGCGCCAGCGGGCCCATGAGCCCCAGCATCGCCTGCTGGTCGGTGATGTCGCCGATCGTCACGTCGAAGTCGCGGCATCCCCGGCGCAGCCGCGCCCAGTCGCGCGTCTGCGACGCCGCGGCGGTGACCACCAGGAATGACTCGGGGCCGAGTCGGGTCACGGTCAGATCGGCCTCGATCCCGCCCCGCTCGTTGCACCACTGCGTGTAGACGGCGCGCCCCGGCTCGGTATCCACCTCGGCGGCGCTGAGCCGGTTGAGTGCCACGGCGGCGTCGGGCCCGTTGACGCTGAACTTCACGAACGAGGTCTGATCGAACAGGCCCACCCGTTCCCGCACGGCACCGCACTCGGCGCCCGCGTTCGCCCACCAGTTCTGCTTGCCGTAGCTGTACTCGTAGACCCGCTCCTGGCCGTCGAAGGCATACCAGTTGGGGCGCTCCCAGCCGGCCGTCTCGCCGAATACCGCCCCGGCGGCGTCGATGCGGTCGTGCAGGGGCGAGAGCCGCCGGTTGCGGGCACTCTCGTACTGGCGGTGCGGCCAGTGCATGGCGTAGAGCAGGCCGAGGCTCTCGCCGATTCGGTCGCGCAGGTAGGCGGGATCGGACTGGAAAGGCATCGCGCGGCTGATGTCCACCGAGGTGAGGTCGATGGGGGGATGGCGGTCCGCGACCCAGTCGGCCAGCACCCAGCCCACACCGCCGGAGGTCTGCACCCCGATGGAGTTGAATCCGGCCGCCACGAAGCAGCCGTCCACCTCGGGTGCCTCACCCATGTAGAAGACGCCGTCGGGCGTGAAGGCCTCGGGTCCGTTGAAGAAGAGCTGGATCCCGCACTCGCCCAGGGCCGGCACCCGGTGAATGGAGCGCTCGAAGATCGGCCCGACGTGGTCCCAGTCCTCGGGCAGCTGCACGAAGCTGCTGCCCGGCGGCACCCCCTCCAGGTGCCAGATCTTGCCGCGAGGTTCGAAGAAGCCGGCCATGATCTTGCCGGTCTCCTCTTTGAAGTACGTGTAGTTGCCGGGGTCTCGCAGCACCGGCGTCGTGGCGTCGACGCCGTCGAGGGGCTCGGTGACGATGTAGAAGTGCTCGCAGGCCTGCAGCGGCACGTTCACGCCGATGGTGGCGGCCAACTGGCGGGTCCACATCCCGGTCGCCAGCACGACGGTCTCGGTCTCGATGTCGCCCCGATCGGTCCGCACGCCGGTGATCCGGCCATCTTCGGTATCCAGACCGGTCACAGCCACGCCCTCGCGAATGGTGGCGCCGCGATTGCGCGCCCCCTTCGCCAGCGCCATGGTGGTGTCCACCGGGGAGAGTTGGCCGTCGCGCACCACCAGCAGCGCGCCCACCAGATCGTCGGTCCGCACCAGCGGCCAGCGCTCGGACAACTCGTCGAGGTCCAACACTCGGGTCTCGACACCCACCATGGTTCCCATCGAGGCACCGCGCAGCACCTCCTCCCAGCGCTCGGCGTTGTCGGCGACGGTGATCGACCCCTCCGTGCGGTAGCCGGGCGACTGGCCGGTCTCCTCCTCGAGCTGCTCGAACAGGCGGGCCGAGTAGGTGGCGAGTTCGGTGAGGCTGTAGGTGGAGCGGAGTTGGGTGACCAGCCCCGCGGCGTGCCAGGTCGTGCCGCAGGTGAGACTGCCCTGCTCGAGGACCAGAACGTCGCTGATGCCGCGCCGCGCCAAGTGGTAGGCCGTGCTGCAGCCGATCACGCCACCGCCGACGATGACCACCTGCGCCCGGTCGGGAAGACCCTCCGCTGCGCTCACCGGGTCATTGTGACAGGTCCCGAGCAGCGCCGGATGTCACGAGCCCATCGGGAACCCTCCGCGTGGGGCGCGCGGCCTTCCGGCGGTGAATCGCTCGGCAGCGACAGCGACCGCCGGCGACGCCAACCACGGGTATGGGCGGCTTCGAGGAGATCGAGCCGGCGACGCCAACCACGGGTATGGGGGGCTTCGAGGAGATCGAGCCGGCGACGCCAACCACGGGTATGGGGGGCTTCGAGGAGATCGAGCCGGCGACGCCCTGCCGGTCGCCCGGCGCGCGGTCGAGGCCCCGGTCGTCGGTCGCAGCGCAACCGGTCGCGTAGGCTTCGGGCGGTCGGCACGGCACGGGTGCGAGGCGATGGAGACAGCAACGACGACGGAGAGCCCCGAACTCGGGGCCGAAGCCCCGCCCGCGCTGGGCGCGCCCGGCGACCGCCGCGCCTCCCGGGCGAGGCTGATCGGTCCGCCGGCGGTCGTGGCGGCCGGGGTGATCGGAGTCTGGTACCTGTTCACCTACTTCGTGCTGGACCGGGACCAGCAGTTCTTCCTGCCCCCGCTGCATCGGGTCATCGATGTCGGGTTCCTGACCTGGGACAACCTCGAGCAGGTGCTGCTGGGGCTGTGGCGCACCACCCAGGTCACGCTGGTGGGCCTCGCGCTGGCCATCGTCGGGGGCATGACCGTCGCCGTGATCATGAGCCAGGCCCGCTGGATCGAGCGCAGCGTCTTCCCGTACGCGGTGGCGGTGCAGGCCGTTCCCATCGTGGCGATCAGCCCGCTCATCGGCCTGTGGTGGGGGTGGGACTTCCAGAGCCAGGTTGTCGTCACGATCATCATCTCGATCTTCCCGATCATCACCAACACGCTCTTCGGTCTTCGCTCGGTCGAACCGAGCATGCACGACCTGTTCACGCTGCATCATGCGAGTCGCTTGACCCGTTTCCGCAAGCTCCAGTTGCCCGCCGCCCTGCCCGCCATCTTCACCGGGTTCCGCATCTCGGCCGGTCTGGCCGTGGTCGGCGCCATCGTGGGCGAGTTCTTCTTCAAGGGCGGCAGTTACGGCTCCGAGGGACTCGGCCAGTTGCTGTTCCTGTTCCAGAACCAGCTCTCAGGATCGAAGCTGGTGGCCGGGATCGTGTTCAGCTCACTGCTCGGGGTGGTGCTCTTCTGGTTCTTCGGCTGGGTCGGACGGCGCCTCACCGATCACTGGTACTCGGCCTGAACCACCGGCCCGCCTGAGCCATGGGTCCGCTCGGGCCACGGGGGCTGAGCGGCTCCGCGGCGCCGACGGGTGGTTCCGCCGCCGGAGTCGGCCCGGAATCGAAGCCGCCCCGGAGCACCGGCAGCCGGGCGAATCGCGGTCACGCCGGTCTGTCGTGTCAGCGACGCACTCCGCGGCCACCAACGAGACCGGATTTGACTACCCTGATGCCCGGTCTGACCGCACCGGAGCGAAGATCTCGCAAGCGTTCACAATGGAGGAGACAATCCGATGACCAAACGTGTCCTGATCGCACTCGCCACAGCGCTGGCTGTCGTGGCGGCAGCATGCGCGGCTGACGACTCGGCCACCGAGGCTGCCGACGCAGCCGCGGCCGAGGCTCGTGCCGCTCAAGCGGCCGCCGAGGCGGCTCTGTCCGACGCCGGGGCTGCCGCTTCGGCCGCTCAGAGCGCCCAGGCGGACGCCGGCACCGGCATCGCCGACGCTGCGGTAGCCACAGCCGACGCCGCAGCCGCCGCAGCCGACGCAGCCGCAGCCGCAGCCGCAGCCGACGCGGCACTGGCCGCAGCCGAGGCGGCACAGGCCGGAGCCGACCTGGCCCAGGCGACCGCCGAAGGCAACGTCGAAGCCATGGCCGCGGCCGAAGACGCGTTGGCACGTGCCCAGGCGGCCGCCGACGAGGCGCTGTCGGAAGCCGCGGCAGCGCAGCAAGAGGCAGCAGCCGCGCAGGCCGAGGCCGACGACGCCCGAGCCGCCGCCGAGGCGGCACAGGCCGCCCAGGCATCCGCCGAGGCGGCGCGCGCCGAGGCCGAGGCCGAAGCCGCAGCATCCGCCGAGTCCGCCGAGTCCGCGATGGCAGGGGTCCAGCTCACCGACGTGTGCCCGAACCCGCTGATCATCCAGACGGACTGGTTCCCCGAGCCCGAGCACGCCCACACGTACCAGATGATCGGCACCGACGGTGTCGTGGACGCCGAGAACGGCACCTACTCCGGCGAGCTGCACGACACGGGACTCACCGTCGAGATCCGCGCCGGCGGCCCCTACATCGGCTTCTCGCCGCCGACGGCGCAGTTCTACGCCGACGACGACATCTTCATGGCCTACGTCGACACCGCAGCCGCCATCCGGAGCTACGGCCAGACCCCGGTCACCGCCGTGTTCACCAGCTTCGAGGTGGGTCCGCAGATCCTCATGTGGGATCCCGACGACTACGACTTCGAGACGTTCGAGGACATCGGGAACTCCGGGGCCACGGTGCTGTACTTCCAGGGTGCCACCTACATGGACTACCTGGTCGCCAACGGCGTCATCGACGCCGCGAACGTCGACGGCTCCTACGACGGCTCGCCGACCCGGTTCGTCGCCGAGGACGGACTCGTGCAGCAGGGCTTCGCCACCAACGAGCCCTTCCGCTACGAGAACGAGATCGCCAACTGGCTCAAGCCGGTGGACTTCCTGCTGATCCACGACGCCGGTGTCGAGCTCTACCAGTCGGCGGTCTCGGTGCGGTCCGGCGACGTCGAGCGCTACCGCGAGTGCCTGGAGCTGATCGTGCCGATCATGCAGCAGGATCTGGTCGACTACTTCAACGACCCGCAGCCGGTCAACGACAAGCTCGACGACATCGTCAAGGAGTTGGACAGCTTCTGGACGTCGTCCAAGGAGACGCACGCCGCGGCCACCGTGGCCATGCGAGACCTCGGGCTGGTGACCGACGGCGGCAACGGCTTCGTCGGCGACATGAACGGGGACCGCATCCAGGGTCTGATCGACATCCTGACGCCGATCTTCACCGATCAGGGCGTCGAGAGCTTCGACCCGAACGTCACGCCCGACGACGTCTACACCAACGAGTTCCTGGATCCCTCCATCAGCCTCGGCTTCTAGCCGTCGCGGGCGGGAGTCCGACCGGCACGTGATCCAGCGACGCGGCCCGGCACCGGAGACACCCCCGGTGCCGGGCCGCTCCCCACCCGACACCGCAACCACGTCCAACGCGACCCCGACCGGGTGGCAGCGGCTCTGGCGGCGGCTGAGGACGATCAGCCTTCCTCTGCTGTTCAGCGTGGCGATGGTGGGCCTGTGGTACCTGCTGTCGTACGTGATGCTGGCCGATGACCGTCAGTTCCTGCTCCCACCGCTGCATGAAGTGTGGAACGCCGCGATCGGCGACGGCGACGTGCGCGGCGAGTTGCTCGACGGCCTGCGGGTCACCGCCAAGGAGTCGTTCACGGGCCTGGCCATCGCCGCGGGCTGCGGGATGCTGTTCGCCGTGGCGATGAACCTGCGGCGCTGGGTGGAGCACTCCTTCTTCCCCTGGGCGGTCGTCCTGCAGACGATCCCCATCCTGGCGCTCGTGCCGCTCATCGGCGGGCTGTTCGGGTTCGATTTCCAGGCCCGGGTGATCGTCACGGTGCTGATCGCCCTGTTCCCGATCATCACCAACACGCTGTTCGGTCTGCAGTCCGCCGAGGGCAACCTGCACGAGTTGCTGACCCTGCACAAGGCCTCCCGCTCGACCCGATTCCGGAAGCTGGAGTTCCCGGCCTCACTGCCCGCAACCTTCGCCGGGCTGCGCATCGCCGCGGGACTCTCGGTGATCGGAGCCATCGTCGGGGAGTTCTTCTTCGGCCGCGGCGAGAAGGGCATCGGGGTGCTGATCGACAAGTACCGCGGCCAAGCCGCCACCAAGGAGTTGATCGCGGCTCTGATCGTTTCCTCGCTGCTGGGGATCCTGGTGTTCTGGGCGTTCAGCTGGCTGGGACGCATCAGCACGCAGCGCTGGCACGCATCCGCCGACGAAGCAGGAGTCTGAGAGCATCCCGGTTCCCTCGGCGGTCGTCAGGGCGACCATGCCGCGCCGCAGCCGGACCGGAACCCCGAAGACGCGGCGACGATCCTCGCCGTCCGCGCCGGGGCCACTGCTCCCGGCGGCGAGCCGCGCCTGGTGTCTCCCCGGTCGATGAGTCGAGGTGGAATCGGACCGATGATGACGATGACGGCTGCGACACGGGCGGCGGCAGGGATGATCCTGCTCGTACTCGTCGCCGGTGCGTGCACGGTGAACATCGACGTGGATCCTGGCGTCGACCTCGACTCGAGTGGCGGGACGGACAGCTCGGTCGGCGGACTCCTGGATTCGGTTCTCGGACCGGACGCCCTCGGATCCGATAGCAGCGAAGCCGGGACCTCCACGGCGGCGCGTGACACGGTTCCGGCGATCCGGGTGCCGAACCGTGGCGACGAATCACCGGTCATCCTGATCAACCCGCCGCCGACGGCGACAACCGACCCCGGGTTGGGCGACGCGGCGGCCGGGGGAGGTTCCGCGGCCGCCGCCGGGGGCGGCGAACCCGCCACTACCGGCGACGGCACGGCGACCACGACCACCGCCGAGGGGGCGCCGGAGGGCACGACCACCGGCGACGGCGGCGGGTCGCCGAGCGGCGAGGAGTCGCCCGCCGACGAGGCGTCAGCACCCACCACCGCAGCCGCCGACAGGGCTCCGTCCGGCGAGGACCTGCCTGGCGAGCCCTACGAGTACGGACCCGATGAGGGCACCTCGCTGGCGGTGGTGGGCGTCGACTTCGACGACGTGTTGAACGTGCGCGACGTGCCGTTCGGGGAGATCATCGCCACGCTCGACTACGAGCACCCCATCGCCTACCTCCTAGGGGTCCGGGAGATGCCCGCCGGCGAGCCCATCGCCTGGTTCGACTCGTGGGACGGGGCGATCGTGGCCACCGGTCGCACCCGGAAGCTGCCGACCACCGTGTGGCACGAGGTGCAGGTGGCCGGAGTCACGGGCTGGGCGAGCGGGGCCTACCTGGCGCCGATCGGCCTCAGCGAGGACGTCACGGCGCACATCATCGATCGCTTCGGTGAGCAACCCGAGGTCGACACGCTGGCTGATCTGGCGCTGCTCGTGGGCGAGTCGTTCGCCTCGGTGGAGCCACCGTCCCGTGTCGTCATCACCCTGGCGCCGGGCGTCTTCGAGGCCATCGGCGAGGTGACCGTCGACGTTCTGGGCCTCGGCGACGACTCGCTGCTGGGCTACCGGCTGCACATCGCCGCCGACGCCGGCGGGGACTGGATGTTCGGCGACCCGGGCCCGTTCACCTTCCGCAGCGTCCGTCGCACGATCCTCTGCCACAGCCACCGAGGCGTCACAGCCGACGGCCTCTGCGTCTGATCCCGAACGAACGTGACACGTCGGACGGCGTGGCGGGCGAAGGATGTTCATCACCGGCCATTGGCACCAGTCAATGCCCGACGCCCAACACCGCCGCCAACGCCTCCGAGAAGCAGGCCGAGCCCTGCCTCTGTGAGTCGGTCGAGTAGCCGGGAGCAGTCACTGCCGGCCGCGCTCCAACACGTTCACACTTCTAACTGTTAGTGCTGCCAGTTCGGCGCCGACGATACCAAACTATTTTAGTCTTGGATCTCTACCAGTGCTAGACTAAAACTCCTGGCGACATTCTCGATCGCAGATGAGGTGTCCGATGCGCTCGCCCGGATCGAGGCCGGCGAGTCGCCACAGAATCTCGAATCCGAGACTCTGGAGTTCAAGTCGGACCACGGTGACCCCAAGAAGACTCTCGGTGACCTCGTCAACGCTGCAACTTGTCTGGCGAATGGCCTGGGCGGGACTGTGGTTGTGGGCGTGGAGAACGCAGTGGCGGGTCCCGATGCGTTCACGGGAACGACCGCTGATCTCTTGGAGGTCCGGCGCTACATCTTCGACACTGCAGATCCGGGGCTTACTGTCTCGGTCGCCGAGCACACCCACAGGGATCAGAGACTGCTCGTGATCGGGGTTCCGATCAGCGCGACTGTCCATGCTGTGGCATGGAAGGTCACACGCCGGATCGGGCGGAGTTGTCTCCCGCTCGCGCCCGTCCGGGTCGCGGCGCTTCATGCTGAACGCGAGGGCCGCGATCCTTCCGATGCGCTCAGCGGACGATCAGTCGAAGACCTCGATCCGGTGGCAGTAGGGCTCGTCCGCCGCTATCTGCGCCGGCTCACCGGCGATCGCGTGAGGTGGGCCGAACTGTCCGGTCCGGAGCTTTGTCAGACGATGGGCGTCGCGACCAGCGATGGCGAACTGCGAGTCGCCGGCGAGCAACTCTTTTGCGCGTCGGACGGGGAGATCGTCTCTTACCAGCACCGAAGCAGCGCTGGGAGCCCTCCGGACGCGAGCCATCGGTTCAACCCGCCTCTGATCGTGGCCTTCAACGGCACCCTCGAACACATCGCTGCCAGGAATCGTTGGGAACCGCTGCTGCGACCCGATGGTCAACAGCTCGAACTCCGGCGCTACCCCGAGGACGCGGTCCGGGAGGCCCTCGCCAACGCGTTCGTGCATCGGCGACTCGACCTCACTGATCCCATCCACGTCGAGCACCTCGACGACTCTCTGTCCATCACCTCCATGGGCCCCCTCGTAACCGGGGTGACGGTCGAGAACATCTTGACGACCCCATCACGACCACGAAATCGACTCTTGGCCCGGGCTTTTTGCAGTCTGGGGCTGATCGAGGAACTCGGCACCGGGATCTCCAGGATGTACCGGTCGATGCTGCATCTCGGCAAGGAGCCACCCTTGTTCGTCGGCACGGCGAATTCAGTCCGCGTGTCACTCACGGGTGGACCAGCAGAGATGGCATTCGCGCGCCTTGTCTCCTCGCTGGACGATTTGAGCCGCAGCGATGTCGAGGTGCTGCTGGTACTACGGCATCTCTGCACTAACAGCAGCGCGTCTCCCTCTGAGCTGGCGCCGGTGCTCCAGCGTTCGCCGGCCGAGGCGGCACACACGCTCGAGCGGATGGCGGCTGCCTCGTCTCCGCTCATCGAACGTGCCAGCGGATCAGCCGGTGGCGCGCGGGCTCGCTACCGACTGTCCAAGGGGGCGATCGCTGGGCTCACCACAGCGGTGACGTATCGTCGTCACAGCAGCAGTGAGATCGAGCGAGCGGTCCTGGCACACCTCGTGGAGCACGGGCGGATCACGAACCGGGTTGTCCGCTCTCTCTTCGGCGTCAGCACCCCGAGGGCATCCGTGATCCTTCGCGAACTTGTCAACACGGGCCTTCTCGAACGGACCAGCGAGGTGTCACGAGGACCGGCTGTGGTATACGGCCCAGGGCCGCTGTTACCGTCTTGAATCCAGTCGAATAGTGTCTGTCCGTTGGTCCAGGCACTTCTCATCCCAGAGTATGGGCTCAGTTGTTCACAGGGTTTGGTGCAGATTTTCACAGTTCTAGCTTTGTGCAGATTTTCGATGAAGGCTAAAACTCGTATTAGCTCTCGAACAACTCGGGCGCACTGCCGGGCTGCAGTCACGACGATGGCCACGGAAGCTCCGGTTCCGGAACAGTCTCCGGTCAGCGCGCCAGTTCGCGGGACCTGCTCGGCGAGGTGCGGGAGGGTGAGGCGCCGGGCTCGGCACGGTGTTCATCTCCGAGCGCTACAACCGCAACGAGGCGGCGACGCTGTGCGGCGCGGCGGCCGCAGCTTCGGATCATCTTCGTACGCGACCAACGGCAACGCTGGGGAAGCTGCGCTCCGGGCGGCACGCTTCGCTTCAACTGGCGGGCCATGATGCTCAAGCCCGCCCTCATCGAGTACACCGTCGTCCACGAACTCACCCACCTCACGCACAACAACTCGCGCGACTTCTGGGCGCTCGTCGCCGGAGCAATGCCCGACGCCCAACACCGCCGCCAACGCCTCCGCGAGGCCGGGCACGACCTTCCGCTCCAAGGCCGAAACCTCCGGTCGGCGACAGACCCATGCCCGACCGACCTGCTAATTTCCTCGGCACGTGCGGCGCCCGGACGATCGCCACAACGCCGTATTGGGCGAACACTTGATAGATTCACACTTCTAACTGTAAACTGTGTGAATACTGCAGTTGAGCCATCGTCCTCTGACCGCCTCGGACGCAGACGGCGACCTATTCGCCGACCGGGTTGACGCACTCGCATCGGTTGAGCGTGCCCTCGACCTCGGGCTCAACGTTTATGTCGCCGGTCCAAGCGGCAGTGGGAGGACCTCGTTCCTTCGTCGGATTGAGGCGGGGCGGGAGTCGACCGCCTTCGTCAATCTGGCTCGCGTGACCAGTCTCGACGGTCTGATCGGAAGGCTCGCAGCGACGCTCGACCCGGCGACTAATAGTAGTTCAATGTCTGACCAGTTCTTTCCAGCACTTGAGGACAAGAGACGCGCCGTGCTCAAACAGCAGGGTGCTGACCAACTCGGAGTTCTTCGCAAGGCGGTTGCTACCGCCGACGCCTCGGGGTGCACGATGCTTCTCGACAACGTCGGCGCAGGACTCCTTGTGGAATTCTTCGGACGACAACGGGACGAACTCTGGGAAGTTCCGCTCCGGTGGGTGGTCGTCGGTGACGCGTCGGCGCTTGAAGCACCGGCTGACACGTTCTTCGACACGTTCTTGACGCTCGAGCCGTTCGGGCCGGACGTGATGCGGGATCTGCTGGTACGGCGAGCGCGACACACCAGTCCCGAGCAGCAGAAGCTGATGCAGCAGGTCGCGAACACTCTCCCGACAGTGCTGGGCTCCGCGACACCCCGTCGGGTGATCTCCACAGCGCGTGCGGTCATACTTGACCCCGACCCCGAGTCACACCTGAAGCACCTTCGCGAGCAGGAGTACTCGCGTCTCAAACTCTCGGCCACCGCTCGACTGGTTCTCGACGCCCTCTACGCGTGCGGCCCAGCGCATGCCGGTAACGAACAACTCCTCAAGCAGGTGGGCACGACAAGGAGCCGTGTCGTGCAGGTTCTCAAGGAGCTCGAGGAAGTCGGGCTCGTCCGCTCGTTCCGAGCGGGTAAACGGAAGCTCTACGCCCCCGCCCCCGGCGACAGTCGTCCACGCGGTGCGGCTGCCGGCACGGAAACGCGGACCACCGAAGCGACGGCCGAGGCACGACGTTGAGCGCCGATCTTCTCGCGCACCTCGCTGGCAGATACGCCTTCGACGGTACTCCGATGCCCCACGATCTCGGGGCGTATCACGTGCCGTTCGACCTGATGCTCGGGCGCGATCATGTTGAGGCCCGGCTTCAGTCCGCGGCCGTGGGCGGCGAGCGTGTCGCTCTGATCGCTGACAGCGGAACTGGGAAATCGAGCGTGGTCCGGTACGTGCTTGGGCCTGACGCACCTGATGTTGCCCCCGTTCTCGTGCCCGTGAACGCGCTCGGTGAGGGTGCCGGCACACCCGATCGGGTTGCAGACGAGATTCTCGCCCTTTTCGGACGTTACGCCCGACAAGTGACGACAGAAGCAGTCACCGGCTCGAGCAGGCGCGTGACCGAGGCGCGCCGGCAGTCAGACGGCATCGGACTCGATCTCCACTGGCTCCGAGTAGGAAGAGCCAAGGAAGTGGAGCGCCAGACAGCGACGGACTCGCTGATCACCCTCAGGGAGAAATCGGAAGCCATTGATCTGACACTGCGCGGGATTCCCCAAGACGGCCTACAACCCGTGGTGGTCTTTGATGATTCGGATCGGTGGCTCGCTGGGGGCGGGCGGGAGATGGTTCCCCAATTCTTCCGCGAGGTGGTGCGCTGGTTAACCGACTTCCCCACCTCAGTCGTAGTCGCCACACATACGCGCTACCTAGAGCCGGATGGGGGGCGTGCTGCAAACTTGCTGGAGTTCTTGGATACACGCATTGAAGTTCCTCGCGTGCCCAGCGCGGACATGCTCGGACGGGTCCTCGAACGTCGCATCACCCGCAATACGGAGGAGACGCCGCACAGCGATGCAGTCCTGTCAGACGTCGTGTCGGATCAGGCAATTGAGGCGTTGTTCGACCACTACTCCCAGAATGTGCCGCTGCGACGGGCACTCCAAACGGCTCACATCGCTCTCGCCGACGCCGTAAGTGCTGGAGCACAGACGATTGACGCCAGTCACATCACCGCCGCGCAACAGGCATGACTGAGACCATGCCCGGGAGGAGACCGCGAGAATGACGACAGCTGAATTCCCCGAACTTGGCTTCTACGGGCTGGCGGGCCAGCCTGCCAGTTCCCGTGACGTGCTCACCGAGGTGCGAGATGGCGAGGCGCTGGGCCTCGGCACGGCGTTCATCTCCGAGCGCTACAACCGCAAGGAGGCAGCGGTGCTGTGCGGTGCGGCCGCGGCGGTCTCGGAGTCGATCACCATCGCCACCGGCGCCACGCACAACAACACCCGCCATCCCCTGCTGACCGCCGGCTTCGCCTACACGATGCAGAGCCTCAGCGGTGGACGGTTCGTGCTGGGCATCGGCAGGGGGATCCCCATCCTCCAGCAGTTGATGGGCATCCCCGAGATCACCACCGCCGAGATGGAGGACTTCGCCGGGATCATGCGGCGGCTCTTCCGGGGCGAGATGGTGCAGAACCACGACGGTCCGGCGGGCCGCTTCCCGCTCCTCCTCCTCGACCCGACTCTTGACGAGCACCTGCCGATGAACATCGCATGCTTCGGCGAGAACAGCCTGCGCCTCGGCGGCCGGTGCTTCGACGAGGTGATCCTGCACACGTACTTCGCGGATGAGACCGTGGTCCGATGCGTCGAGACGGTGAAGTCAGCCGCCGCCGAAGCCGGCCGGGATCCCGACGATGTGCGGGTCTGGTCGTGTCTGGCCACGATCTCCGACCTGATCCCCTATGAGAAGCGCCTGCGGGGAACCATCGGACGGCTGGCGAGCTACCTCCAGGCTTACGGGGAACTCCTCGTGCGGACGAACCGCTGGGATCCCGCCGTGCTGGAGAGGTTCGAAGCCGACGAGGTGGTTGCCAAGAACCGCTGGACCGCGCTGGACGCCACCGGCTCGACCGAGGTGCTCGAACACATCGCCACGATCATTCCCGACGAGTGGTTCGCCGCCAGCGCCACCGGGTCGCCGCAGCAGTGCGCCGAGGCCGTCCGCCACCAACTCCACCTGGGATGCGACGGCGTCATCATGCACGGCGCCACCCCGGCCGAACTCGCACCGGTCGTCGATGCCTACCGGGCGATCCGGCGATGAGCGCCGCCAACCACCTCCGGACGTTGTCGAGCCGGTCGGGCGAGAGCAGGAGCCGGTTGTGACCACCGCCGACTCCATCCCCACCCTCGAGGAGGTGTCGGCCGAGTGGCTGAGCGAGGTGCTGCGCGGGGCCGGCCACACCGACGCCGAGGTACTCGGCTTCAGCCACGCCCCCGTCGGCACCGGCCAGTTCGGCAACAGTGTGCGCTTCGCGCTCACCTACGCCCGGCCACGGCCCGAGTACCCGGCCACGATCGTCGGGAAGTTCCCGTCCACCGACGAGATGACCCGGAACATGGCCGTCGTCGTGCGCGCCTACTCCCGGGAGGTCGGCTTCTACAACCGTCTGCAGTCGCGGCTGCGGATCCCCACGCCGCTCTGCTATCACGCGGCCGTCGGGGGCCACGGCCCGGAATTCGTGCTCCTGCTGGAGGACATGCACCCGGCTGTCCAGGGTGACCAGATCGCCGGCTGCGACCCGTCGCTGGCCCGCCGGATCGTGCTGGCGCTGGTGGGGCTCCATGGCCCGACCTGGCGCGACGGGGCACTCGCCGACGCCGATTGGCTGAACTTCGACGACCCGGCGGAGGTGCACAACGCAGTCCAGGCGTTCTTCCGGGGCGTGCTTCCCGAATTCCTCGACAGGCACCACGACGAACTCTCCGCGGAGCAGAAGGACCTGTTCCGGCGCCTCGCCGACAGCTCGGGCTTCCCCATCAGCCCACCGGTCGGCGAGGTGTTCTGCGCCATCCACCAGGACTACCGGCTCGACAACCTGCTCCTGGACACGACACGAACCCCGGCAGCGGTCAGCACCGTGGACTGGCAGTCACTGGCGGTCGGCCACCCCGTCACCGACGTCTCGTACTTCCTGGGTGGCAACCTGCGGAGCGAGCACCGCCGCGCCACCGAGGACCGCATCGTGCGCGACTACTTCGAGGCGCTCTGCGATTTCGGGGCGGCGGGCCTCGGTTGGTCCGAATGCTGGGAGGCGTACCGCCGGGCATCCCTCTTCGGCTTGGCGACCGTCGTCTTCGCGTCCATGGGGGTCGAGCGCACCGAGCGCGGCGACAGGCTGCTGGCCACGATGGCGCGCCGGCACACCACCCATGCTCTCGACATGAGAGCGGTGGAGTTCCTGGACTGAGCCGCCACGAGACCGAGTCGGAACCTGGGAACCCACCGGGGAGTCCACGGCGAACGCCTCCACCGGTCAGCACTGGGTTCCGGCCTGCGCCGGAACGACGAACCCGCTCAGGCGCGCGCTATTCGACAGCCCTTTCGAGAGCTTGGCGCTGTGTGTCGCCGGCGATCGTGACCCATTCACTCCAGGAGCCGTCGTAGACCGACACGCCATCGCCGAGTCCGGCCACTTCGTAGGCGAGGGCTGTGCCACAGGCGCCCACCCCGCCCCGGCAGTACAGGATCGTGCGGAGTGCCGGGTCGGCGGCGGCCAGGATCGTCTCGCGGCAGTGTTCCGGTGAGCGCATGAGACCGTCGTCGTCGAGGAACTCGATGCCGGGCAGGTAGGCGCTGCCGGGGATCATCGCCCCGTCCTCGACCCGCGCCGGCTCCATGCGACAGTCCACGAGGCCGACGGACGGGTCGTCGAGTGCGGCTGCCACGTCGAGGGGCGTGGCGTAGGCGGCCGAGCGTGGCCGGGCCGTGAAGTCGCCGCGGGGCCAGCGAGGCACCTCGGTGCTCAGCGGGCGCCCCTCGGCGACCCAGCGGCCGATGCCGCCGTCGAGCACCGCCACCGCGCCGTGGCCGTAGACCCGCAGCGCCCACCACAGGCGGGCCGCCACGGTGACGTGACCGTCGTCGTAGGTCACCACCGTGGTGCGGTCACCGATGCCGGCTGCGGCCATGGCCTCGGCGAACGCCTCAGGCTGGGCCAGCATCCCGGCGATGGGGTGGTCGGGATCGGCCCAGTGCGTGTCCCAGCGCAGGTGCACGGCACCGGGGATGTGGCCGGCGGCGTACTCGGCCTCGGGGTCCCGCATGTCGAACGGCTTCAGGTACCAGCGGCAGTCCACGACCCGCACGTCCTCGCGGGGATCCGGCGGCACCTCCCGGCCCGGCGCGCCGGGGGGCGCTCCCGGCGGCGCCTCATCGTCGGGATTCGAAGCAGTCGGACCTCCGCCGGCCCGCAGGCGCCTCGCCAACCAAGCGGTGCTCACCAGGGGACCGGCCCCAGCCGGCGAACCGCCCCTCACGAGAACCCCTGAGACCCCGGCAAGACCCCAGCCCGCGAACCGCCCCTCACAAGAACCCCTGAGACCCCGGCAAGACCCCAGCCCGCGAACCGCCCCTCACAAGAACCCCTGAGACCCCGGGCCGCGAACCGCCCCTCACGAGAACCCCTGAGACCCCGGCAAGACGCCGGGCCGCGAACCGCCCCTCACGAGAACCCGTGAGACTCCGGCAAGACGCCGGGCCGGGCCGCTCCCCGCGGCGGTCACGACGCTTCGGCTCTCACGGCCGGCACCACTTCTGAGGCCAGCGCCTCCACCGCCCAGGTGGGGTCGGGTCCCAGCGTGTACCAAAGCAGCGGCATGGCCATCCCGGCGGCACCGAAGGGCATCAGGCGCTCGATCACCTCTTCAGTGTCGCCCGTCACGGCGAACGTGTCGATGAGCTGCCCGCTCACGGCCGCGGTACCGGCGACCATCCCATCCCGCCGCACGGCTTCTCGCACCGCCGCCACCGCCGCGGGGTCGGCGCCCGAGCGGTCGACCACCACGCCCTCCACCCGCGCCAGGTAGTAGGCCAGCACCTCGCACACCTCCCGGCGAGCGGCGGCCCGGTCACGATCCAGGCTGATGAGCACGTTGCCGGAGATGAGCACGTCGCCGGGATCGCGCCCCTCGACCCGCGCACCTTCGGCGATCCGCTCGGCGGCCCACGCCACGTACGCGGGGCTCATCAGAGCGCCCAACTGCACCCCGTCGGCCCAACGCCCGGCCGCGGTCAGCATCCGGGCGTTGACGGCGCCGACGTCCACGGGGACCGGTGCCGGGGATGCCAGGTCGAGCCGCAGATCGGCATCGGCATCGAACGTCTCCGGCTCGAACCCCACCGGCCCACCCGCCAGCAGCGACCGCATCGCCCGCACGGCCTCGACGGTGTTGCTGTACGGCAACCAGCCCTGCGGTTCACACCCGAAGGCCCGCATCGTCCATTCGCAGGCGCCGACACCGAACCGCACCCGCCCCGGCCCGATGTCGGCGAGCGTGGCGGCCTCCAGGGCAAGCAGCAGCGGATGCCGGGTAACAGGGTTGGCGACGCCGACACGCACCGTCACACGCCGGGTCCGGGCCAGGATCGCCGCCGCAACCGACGTCGCGGAGCGATGCAGCCGGCTCTCCGGAATCGACACCTCGTCATACCCCAACTCATCGGCCTGAACCCCTTGCGCCAGCGTCACAGCAGCCGGCTCCTCGTTCGACAGGGACAGCCCCACACCCGCAAACCGTGCAGACGCCGCGGTCATCGCACTGAGTCCGTTCGGCCGTGCCCGCGGTTGGGCCGCTCCTCCCTCAGTGCGCCGGCTGTCCCGTCGGGGTGTCGTCCCGGATCAGCACGACATCGGCTCGATCGAGCCCGTGGAACTCACGCAACCCTTCGTGTATCAGATCCTCGATGCCCTGCAAGGAATCGGAGACAGCGACGTACCCTTCCCCGTCCTCGGCCCACCAACTACCGCAATCCGGATCGTAATGAACTCGCACGGTGTGCATCGCTCAGCCTTCTCCCGGGTGTCGACGGCCCCACAGCAGTTCCACGATCTCGTCCTCGCTGAGACCGACTTCTCGTTCGAGGATATGCCTCAGAGCCCGGGGCGGCACGGTCACGCCCCGGTGGTACGCATACAGCAACGGAGGTCGCCCCGACGCGACCAGCCGGGAATGTGATCCCTTCGTCCGCTCGACCCGGTAGCCAAGTGACTGCAACAAGCGGAGCACCTCACCGCTCTTCTTCGACGGATACTTGACCACACAGCCATACTATTGATCTAATATCAACTTTCCATAGTTGTCATTATTGTTCATCTACAGGACTTGCAGCCAGCCCCGGGTGCAGCAGGTGGAGACGCCGGACGGAGGGTGCTCGCACCCGCTGGAATGACGACTACGGTGCAGTCCGCTTCGCCGGCCCGAGGGGTGAGTCGATGCAGCGACAGGGGATACCGGAGATTGAGACGGCTCTGAGCGCGCCCGACTTCCAGGACCACATGCACGACGTGTTCGCCGAACTCCGCGAGCGCGCACCGGTCTACTGGAGCCCCTCGCTCAACTACTGGCTGGTCACACGATTCGACCTCGTCGAGGAGGTGCTGCGCAATCCCGACGACTACTCCAGCCACGGCGCCGAGGGGGCCTACATCCGGCGCCTGCCCCCCGAGGTGATCGAGAGCCTCGCGGTCCTCCCCTACCACTTCGGTCAGCCGGGGCTGATCCATTCCGACGGTGCCAAGCACACGGCGCTGCGCCGAGCGGTCAACCCCCCGTTCACACCGGCGGCGCTCGCCCCGCTCGCCGCGGACATCCGCCGAGAGGCGGCGGCACTGCTCGGTCCGGCCGAGGGAACTGGGGCGCCATTCGATGTGGTCTCGACCCTCGCCGAACCGCTGCCCGTCAGGGTCATCGCCGGACTCCTGGGCGTCCCGGCCGATGCCCTCGACCGGTTCCCGGGCTGGTCGGTTCAGTTGGCGCGGTTCTTCACCGGGCCGCTCCCGGTTCCCGAGATCGCCCGCGACCTGGACGGCGCCCTCGTGGAGTGGCGGGCCTTCGTCGGCGACCTGATCGACCGGCGCAGCGCCGAGCCCGCCGGCGATTTCGTGAGCGTGGTCGCCGCCGCCGTCGACACCGGACGCATGGGTCGCCAGGACGGCATCGCCATCGTCGTGCACGCCTTGCAGGCCGGCCACGAAACGTCCACGAACCTCATGGCAACCGGCATCCACCTGCTGCTGGCGCATCCTGAGCAGCTCGAACTGGCCCGATCCTCAGCGCAGTGGCTGGAGTACGCCATCGAGGAGGTGCTGCGCTTCGAGGCACCCGCCCTCAACGGCCGGCGGACCGCGACGAGGGCACTGAAGCTGGGCGGCCGGCCGATCGAGGCCGGCGACACCGTGGTCGTCAACTTCGCCGCGGCGCACCGGGATCCGGCCCGGTACCCCGACCCCGGGCGGTTCGACATCACGCGGCGCCTCACCAAGGCCGACCACATGGGCTTCGGCCGCGGCCCGCACTTCTGCCTCGGAGCGTCCCTCGCCCGCCTGGAGGTCGCCATCGCCCTCGACGAGTTCCTGAGGAGGTTCCCCGGCGCCGCTCCGGTGAGCGACACCCCGCGCTGGAAGGCGCCCCGCGACCAGCGAGGCCTGGCCGAGTTGTGGGTCGAACCCGGTGGCGCGATGGCCGGGTCGAGCACCCTCGCCGCGGTGGCCGCGCGGGACGCCGCCGAACGGAGCACCGATGACTGCTGAGCGGGTCCCGGCCGGTCGCTACCGGCTCCGGATCGACGATGCCTGCATCAGTTCGGGTCAGTGCGTGCTCATCGATCCGGAGTTGTTCGGCTTCGGCGACGACGGCACCACCCGGGTGCTCACCGGCGAGGTTGCCGGCGACGATCTGCCGGGTGCCTCCGCCGCGGTCGCCAACTGCCCCATCGGCGCCATCCACCTGGACCCGGCACCGTGAGGAACACCGGCACCGGAGTCTCCCCCGGCCAGTAACGGCCGGGCACCGTCACCTGTAGCCGCCGCCTCTTCGGATGCTGTCGATGGAGACGGCCGGCCCATCCCCCCGCACGACCATCTGCCAGTAGATCGGCACGTTCGTGAGAACGAAGCTGTTGGTGATCACACCGATGATGATCAGGCCCAGGAACGTGCCGAGCAG
>Ga0209020_1001004_pt1 | contig 31167 bp, 28 predicted proteins | sample PinacodermBB_FD_187298 | JGI IMG/M metagenome (GOLD analysis project Ga0209020, IMG submission 187298) | Host-associated microbial community of the marine sponge Aplysina aerophoba from Gulf of Piran - sponge pinacoderm, lysed by bead... | ecosystem: Host-associated > Porifera > Sponge >... | reverse complement strand
CGCCGACCTGCAGGAGGCCGACGAAGAGGCTGGCGGCGACCAGGGCAATGGTGACATCGACAAGGGAGGCTGTGGAAACCGCCATAGCAGCAGTGGAGTCGGCTAAAGCAGCAGTGGATTTGGCCAAAGCGGACGTGAATTCGGCCATCGAGATGGTAGCCATTGCGGTTGCCGCTTCGGGATCGGTCGCGGCGAATGCCTGGAGTTCTGCCGGGGTCATGTCGGGCATTGACCTATTCCCTCTTGCGCACGGGTTCAAGGACGCGCCGGATTCCGGGTTCAACAGGTTCGTCCGGATCGGGCTTTCCTTCCCTTCAGAAGCCGGGTCGATCGAGGTCGGGCGCGACGCCGACAAGCTCCTTGCCGACCTTGACGGCATCGAAGCCGCCAGGGCCGGGACAGGGGAGACGGAAGCGCCGGAGCGGTCAGACGCGCACCGGCATCTGCACGATGGCCAGCTCGGGGCGGTCAGGCGAGACGAACACTGCCGGATGACCGGGTTTCGTGTAGCGCATGACCGTGGGGACGCGTCCGAAGGCGCGGCCGGCGTCCTCCAGATAGCGGGCTTCGAACCCGATCGGATCGCTCCTGATCCGGCACCGGATCGGCAGGAGCGTTTCATCGAGACTGTCGCTTGAGGAGTCCGGGCAAGCGGTCAGCGTCACCTTGCCGTTGAGGGTGACTTGCATTCCGCGCCGCGCGGACCGGGCGCCCGGCGTGGCCGCCTTCACCGCTTCGGTCAGCGCGAACAGGTCGAGCGGCGCGGATTTCATGCGGCCGGCCGGCAAGACGCGCCGGTAATCCGGGAACGTGCCGTTCACGAACTTCGTCGCGACTTCGCCCGCCCTGCAGCGGAACCGCGCGCCTCCGGTCCATATCTCCACGGTCGCGGACCCGCCGCCTTTCAGCAGGCGCTCCAGTGTCCTCATGGGTTTGAGCGGCAGGATCGCGCCGCGCTTGTCGAACCTGTCATCCGGCAGCGCGTCTTCGGCCAGCGGGATGTTCGTGTCGCGGATCGCCATTTGCGACCCGTCGGTGGCTACCGCCCGCAGCCGCCCATCGCGCGACTCGATGAACAGTCCGCGGAAGTAAGGGCGGTGGGGGTCGGTCGAGGCGGCGAACGCCGTTTCGGCGACGATCGCCGCGAGTTCCGCCGCCGGCGCCTCCAGGCGCGCCTCGAGCTGCTCGCCCAGGGCCATATGGCAATAGCCGGACCTGCCGGTCGGAGCGCGCCCCAGCGCGGTTGCCTTGCCGCTGTCCAGCAGGCGGCAGGCCGCCATTTCGGCGTCGCCGCGCTTGCTGCGGGCTTCGAACGTCACGACGTCGCGCGCATTCGCCCGGGCCAGGGCATCGCGCAGTTCACCGGTATCGATCGATACCGATCCGGGGGCGGAAACGCCTGCCGGCACGCGCTGCGTCAGGACGGCGTTGCCGTCGAAGGCCGATATCTCGAGGCCGAGTGGACTCGCGGCGAGATCGACGGGGTAGCGAGAATCGGTCCGCTCCCGCGTCCGGGCGGAGTTGCCGAAGGCGTGCGCGGAACGGACCACCTGTCCGAACAGCCGCTTGTTGATCGCGAATTTCATCGCCGTTGTCCTTTCGGTTGTCTGTCGGTTGCAGGTGGATGGGCCAGGGTCGGCGGCCTACTGAGTGCGGGTCGCGGCCCAGCGGATGAAGCCGGCGGTCCTTTGCAGGTCCGGATCGCGCTTCAGGGACATGGTGACGAGGAACTCGCCGATCTCGCGGCGGAGGCGCCGGGCATAGGCGACGATCGCGTCGAAGTTGGTGTCGTCGGCGATGTTGTAGAGCGCGCCGCAGAGGGAGACGAGGACGTCGGACTCCGTCGGGACTTCGGCATTGTCCGGATCGGCGATCACGGCGGCCGGGTGCGGGATCTCGCGCCAGATCTTCAGGAAGGCGGAGAACACGACGGCGGGACCTTCGCCCACGGCGCCGCGGAAAAGGGCGCGCTCGATGTTCGGGTCGAGGTCGGCGCGCTGGTTCACGATGTTGGAGACCTTGTGCCAGGTGCGGGGGCAGGCGAAGGCCTTCTCCTTCGACTGGGGGTCGAAGTCGTTGAGGAGTTCGGGGCGGCAGGAGATGAAGAAGATGACCTCGGGCGCGATGCCGGCGCCGGCGGCCCATGCGCACCAGTCCCGGTGGTCGGACTTGAGTTCCAGGTGGACGAAGCGCGATGCCAGCGGGGCGACCATGCGGTGGACGACGCCGCGGTCGTTCTCGCGGTTGCCGCAGGCGATGAGGGACGCGCCCGGGGGCAGTTCGTACTCGCCGATGCGGCGGTTGAGGACGAGCTGGTAGAGGGCGGCCTGGACCATGGGCACGGCCGAGGGAAGTTCCTCCAGGTTGATGAGGAAGCGGCCGTTGTCGTTCGACGGGGGGAGGAACTCGGGCGAGGCCCAGCGCGTGCGGTCGTTCTTGTCGCGCCAGGGGATGCCGCGCAGGTCGACGGGATCGAGGAGCAGGGCGCGGACGTCGATGTAGCGGCGGCCGGTGGCGGCGGCGACGGCGTCGGCGATGTCGGACTTGCCGATTCCGGGCTGGCCCCAGACCATGCAGGGCTCGCGGGCCTCGACCAGGAGGGAGAGGGTGTCGGTGAGCTCGCTGGGTTTGAGCGAGTAGTCGGCGGAGACGTTGATGGGTTCGGGCATGAAGGGCCTCGCGGTCGGTGTCGGAGAGGGATGGGTGCGGGATGCCGCCCGGGAGCCGGCAGATTGCTGAAATCCGGCTTTCCCAGGCTCGGTGCGGCGAGTGGGCCGGTGGCTAACGTGAGTAGGGAGAGCCGAGATGACGGCGAACCGAGCGCGGTCCGCATGCGGCCAGGTCGTCGTTGAAGTCGTTCCCGCGCGGGATAAGGAGGCGAGAGACGATGCCGGACTTCTCGCAGCGCTCTGCAAGTCGGTCGGCGGCCTGGATTCCGTCGGGATCGTTGTCGCGTGCAATGGCGACGCGCGTGGATGCCGGAGGTGAGAAGGAGCCGACGCCGGCGGCGGAGAGCGCAGCCGCGCCTCCGGCGCCCGGGTAGGCGGTGATGATGGAGAGGACGGTCTCGAGGCCTTCGCCCACGACGAGCGTGCATTTGTGGCTTCGAGGGGGGAAGCGCACGGCGGAACCGAAGAGCCGCCCGAGAGCCTTGCGCGGGTGCTCCACGGGCGCCTTGGCGGGGGCTTCGGGATCGAGCCAGGTGCGCAGCAGGCCGGTGAGCTGGCCGCGCGCGTCGGTGGCGGCGGCGACGAGGGCCGGAAAGGCGCCGGTGAAGTTCTCGTCGCGGTAGTGAAGCTTCGGGTGGTAGCGAAGGGAAGGGAAACGGCAGCAGCGGATGCCGCGCGCCTGGAGATATTCCTCGGCATGAGTGCCGGCGATCGGGCGGCAGGCGCGCCAGAGGCGTTCTATGGCGGCGGACGGGGTCTCGTTCGAGGATGCGGGATCGGACCGGCGGCTCGGAGCCGGCAGTGCCAGGAAGGAGCGAGCCTCGGCGAGGGTTTCGCGGAGGGTCTCCGAGCGGGTCCGGTGCTTGATGAGGTCGAGCAGGTCCCCATGATCCCCGGTGGCGCCATCCGTCCATTTCCCGCAACGCTGCCCATGGAGACGGACGAACAGCGATTCGCCGCGCGCGCCGTGGACGTCGCCGGCGATCCAGTAGCGGCCCTGGCGCTGGCCGGCCGGGAGATAATGCCGGCAGACGGCCTCGGCTTGTGCGGCGAGGGCGGCGGCGATCTCGGATGCTGGAGAGGATTGGGCATGCATGGCGGATCTCCCGGGTGAGAGCGAACGCGAAAAACGGGCCGCTGCCGATGCAGGGCCCGTTGATGTGGGGTGGTGCGGTTTGGGAGGCGCCGCGACGCCGGCCGACTATCTGATCGGGACTGGCCGGTTTCGGCGCCCGGCGTTCCTGATGAGGGCGTTGAGAGCCTTCATGGATTCCTTGTGCCTGTTAGCCTCGGCGTCCATGGATTTCTGGAAACGGTCGTCCCGTTTCTCGCCAGCCTCCACCATCTTCCGGATGCCGTGCCAGACGATGCCGACCTGTAAGAGGCCGATGAAAACGCCCGCAACGACAAGGGCCATTGTGGCCAAAGCCGTGGCCGCATCGGGGTGGGTCATCGTCCAGGATATGAGGCCGTGTGCGTCCATGACAGCCATTGAATTATTCCTCTTCGATCGGGGGTTCAAGGGCGTGCGGCCGGCGGGCCGAACCGCGCGCGGTCACCCGACAGACGCTTTCCTGTCTCCTTTCGGTCGGTTGTCGAGGAGCAAGACAACGGCGTGATTCCGAACGAGCTTCCCGTATTATCGGTGGAGGTTGTTCGGCAGTGTCGGAGGCTGCCATGTTGACCCCTGGCCCGGTGCAGTTGCGATGGAGACGATCAACGAGCCGTTGCAGGCCTGCGGCAGTGGGCGGACGCGGAGTGATGCGCCGGAGAGCTTATGCGGACAGTCCGACATTGACGCGTCGCCAGGGCCGATAACGGTCGCCGGTCGGCACGAGGTAATAGCAGGGAACACCCTGTTCGAGCGCGGCGGCGGCTTCGCGTTCGGCAGTCGGTTCATCAGTCACGTTGAACGTGCTGAATACATACCGTTCGTCGCGGGTGAGAAGATTGATTACGACCATTGGGGGTCTCCCAGAGGAGTGGACGCGAAAAACGGGCCGCTGCCGATGCAGGGCCCGTGTTCGGAGAATGATGCGGAGGTTGGAGGCGCCGCGACGCCGGCGGCTTATCTGGTCGGGACCGGTCGGTTTCGACGCCCCGAGTTCCGGATGAGGGCTTTGAGGGCGGTCATGGATTCCTTGTGGCGCTTGGTTTCGGCTGCCATGGCGTCCTCGTGGCGCTTGTCGCGTTTCTCGCTGGCCTCGGTCATCCTGTCGATGCCCCGGGACACGACGCGGATCTGCATGACGCCGATAACGCAGCCAGCGACGACGAGAGCGAAGGTGACGAAGACAAGTGCGAAAGTGACGGTGACCAGGTCGCCGGTGGCAATGGCGGCGGCTGCCTGAGGATCCGAAATGGCAAGTTCTGTGACGTCGGTGAAGAACATGTCGAGCATGTGTTTAGCTCTCCTGCAGCCGGGTTTCAACGAGGCGCGGTCGGCGGGCCGAACCGCGCGCGGTCACCCGACAGGCGCTTTCCTGTCTCCTTTTGGTCGACTGCCGAGGGGCATGTGCGAGGAGCTATTTGGGATGAGCTACAAGCGTTATCGGGACTACTGTTTGGCTGACTCCGGCGCCGTCATGTCGGTGTCCAGGACGACGCTGCGTTCTCTTGCATGGTTGGCAAGGCGGGACAGGTCCGCCTCTATCGTGTCCAGCAGTTCGACGTCCGTTGTCTTGTCCACCATTTCTTTCAGGTTTTGCCAGTGGGCTTCGAAGCGATCCCAGTCGGTTATGGCGGTCATCGAGCGTCTCCGGCGGTTGGCGATGTTGGCGGTGGCTCCTGGTGCGTGAGGCCGGAGCGTGTCAGACGATCTTTCCGTCCGTGCGAAGCCAGCCCCGGGCGCGTGATCGGGACTTGAGGCCGGTTGCGGCCTCGATCTTCCAGCGTCGCGCGCCTTTCGGCCCGCTCTGGTCCGCGTAGATGATGGGGGCGGGGAGGGATCGCGCGGCCTCTTCGGCTTCGGGACGGTTGTCGAAGGAACGGACGGGCACCGGTTTGGCCTGGCGACGCCTGGTGCGACGGCGGGTGGGTTTTGTGGGGGGCATGCCTCTGGTTCCCTGTGCAGGAGGTTGAGGCGCCGGGAGCGGGTGTCCTCTCCGGGCGGCTTTGTCGGACAGAAGCTTTCCTTTCGCTTTCGGACCGTCGCAGCCGGGGACCGTGGTGGAGTGCTTCAGAACCAGCCGCCGGCGTAACCCGAGCTGGTGCCGGGGTAGCGAAGGGCGGCCTTTACGCGGGCGTCGTCATATCCGTCCTCGTAGGATCGGGCGGTGGCCGGGTGACAGAGGCGCGCGACCAGGTTGCCGCGCCAGTTGCCGTTGCGGTACGCAGCGCGGCCCATGCGGCGGGCGCGTTGCAGGTGTTTCTTCGCGGGCGGCGCGCCGGGGGTGCAGGAGTTCATGCTGCTGTTCCTTTCAACGCGACCGGAACGCCGGAGAGGTGGAACGCAGCGCCGTCGCCCCAGTTGTCGAAATGCTCGAAGCAGCAGGGATGCGCGCCCGCGCCGAAGGGCGGTCCGCCTTCGAGATAGAGGAAGCGGCCGTCCTCGAGGCGCATGAAGTCGGCGGTGAAGGCCTTGCAGTCCGGGGAGTGGCGCCGGGGCGCCAGTGCCGGAAACTTGAGGGGTGTCGGCACGGCGCCGATCAGCTTTTCGGTTTCGAGAAGGCAGGCGGCGACGTCATCGCGCACCTCGGGACTGTCCTGGAGCGGCCGTTGCGGGTAGTAGCTGCTGACCCCGACGATCTCGCCGTCTTCGACGAAGACGCGGTATTCGACCGGATAGCCGTCCTCGATGCGCGCCTGCATCCATGGTCTCGACCATGCCGGGATGACAGTGTCGGGATATTCGAGGATCAGATCTGTGGCTCGGAAGTCGTCGATATAGAAGCAGTCGAGCAGATCCCGGTGCCATTCGTGCCTGCCGGTGCCGAGGCGGTATTTCACCTCCGAGCAAGTGCAGCAGTCCCAGCGGATCATGGTGCCGGGTTTCCTGGCGGCCTCGATCTTCGTCCAGAAGGCCCGGAGCGCCCGGGTAGCCTCGTTCTCTTCGGTGCTCTCGGGGTTGTCGATGGCAACGATCAGATGCTCGATCTCGATCTTGCCGATTTCGGTTGCGGGGACGGCGTCAACGCCGGCGGCCTTGCAGACATCGAGCCAGGCGCCGAGCGAGACGGTGTTGAAGTCTTCCCGGTCCTTCCATTCGTCGCGCGGGGGGTTGTCGGCGGCATCGGCCCGGATGGCTTCGGCGATATCGGGGCGGAGTTTCCTGTCAGCCATTCTCATTCCTTTCCGGCGCGGTGGTTTCGCGGGCAACCCGCTTTCCTCCCCCTTTCGGTTTGGGGGCGGGTGACGCCGGCGGGGAAGGGTCAGTCCTGCAGGGAAGGGACGATCCCGATGAGTTTCCGCTCCCATTTAGGACCGGACGCGGTCTCGATCTTTCGGGCCACGATGTGCGGATAGACAGGGATGAGCTTGCGGGCGCGGAGCTCACGCTCGAGGGGCGGGATGAGCCAGGTGTCGGCGAGCACGAGGACCTTGAGAATGCCGGTCCGGCGCGCGGCCATGACGGCGATATCGGCCCATGCGCGGGCGCAGGTTCGGACCTGCTGCTCGTTGGGCGGCTTTTCGAAGTGGATGGTCTTCGCCAGCTCCTTGCGGTCTGTCTCGTCGAGCGCGACGAGGCCGAATTCTGACGAATCGAAGGAGAGGGCGCCTCGCGACAGGGTGAGCACGGGTTCCGGCGCGGCCGGTTCGTCCGCAAGCGGTGCCGGGGATGCGGTGAGTTGTTCGGGAAGCTGCAGGGCAGGGGCGGAGAGCTGGGCCTGGATGTGTTCGCGCAGGCCTCCGGCGCCGAGTGCCATGAGGTCATCGTTGAAGTCGTTGCGCTGCGGAAAGATGAGGCGGGCCGGCCGTCCCTCTTCGCGGAGACGCGCTTCCAGCTTCATGGCGGCCGTGTAGCCGGACTTGTCGCGGTCCACGGCGATGAGGACCCGGCCGATGGATTCGGGAATGGCGATGCCTGGCATTACCGAGGAGGAGAGGGTCGCGATGCCGGCACAGCCCGGGAGGGCCGTCGTGACCGAGAGGACCGTCTCGATGCCTTCACCGACAACGATATCGTTGCGGTCCGCGCGTTCCGGGTGAAACTGGACGCCGTAGCCTTTGGGGGGGCCGAGCATCTTGCGCGGCTCGGGCAGGTTGGCCTTGCCGGTGCCGCTTGCGTCCAGCCAGGTGCGGTGAACGGCGTTGATGGAGCCGTCCGCTCCCTTGATGGCGGCGACCATGGCGGGCGCCCTGGTGACGAAGCTGTCTTCGCGGTAGATCACCTCGGGGTGGTAGCGCAGGGATTCGTGGACGATGTCCGATATGCCGCGGGAGTGGAGGTACATCGCCGCATCGGTATCTGTGAGCGGCCGGCAGCGCTCCCACAGGCGGCGCGCATTGACGGTGTTGGACGAAACCTCGTCGTTATCGTCATTCGCTACAGGTTGGAGCGTCGGCTCGCGGCCGGGCGCGGGTGACGGCGCTTTGGGTTCGGATTTGCGGGGTGGATCCGCGATCCCGAGGATTTGCCGCGCTTCGGCCATGGCGTGTCCGAGCTTGGGGTGCCCGCGAGTATGCCGGATCAGGTCCAGGAGATCGCCGCGATCGCCCGTGGCGGTGTCTTCCCAGCGTCCGACCTTCCTGCCGTTGAGGTGGACGAAGAGGGACTTGCCCGCATTGTTGTGGACATCGCCGACCTGCCAGTAGTTGCCGGTTTTCCTGCCGGCCGGCAGGTATTGCCGGCAGACGGCCTCGGCATGGGGTTTGAGCAGGTCCGAGAGTTGGGCGGCGGAGAGGCGGCTGTCGGTCAGTTTTCTCCTCCCGGGCGCATCAGGCGCTCATGGAATACTGTTCTTCGGTCTCTTCCGAGCGTCGCCGGTCGGCGGTCAGCGAGGACTTGGACGCGACTGGCGCCTGGAACCGGGTGTCGCGCAGCATCGGGACCGCGGTTTCGCTGAGGACACCCATGCTGTCGGCCCGGGCAAGGTGGGGCGCAAGAGCGGGGTCTTTCTTGGCTGCCTCGTACTCGTGCAGGGCATGATCGGCCTCGGAGCGCCAGCTCTCGAACTGAGGCGCTTCCTGGACGGGTCTGCCTGCGCGGTCGGCCCAGGCCTTCATGGTACAGAGGGCCTGGCTGGCGTCGGCGATGTCTTTTGTGGCGGCCTGGGCGCGGGTCATGCGTTTGTGGCTGTCGTCGAGCGCAGTGCGCATGTTGGTGAGCCTGTCGAGAAGATCGGGGGCATGCCTGCATTCGTCGAGGGCTTTGGTCACGGCAGTCTTCAGCTCGTCGAACTGCGGCGCATACGGGAGAAGGGCCGGATCGCGGTCGACGAAGGCAAGGGCGCGGTCATAGACCTGCGAGAGCGGCTGCAGCGAGGGCGTGTAGACGCCCTGTCCGGATGACGGGACCGGGTATTCGGCGCTCGGCCGGTGGATGCTGGTCAGCGGAGCGTTCGTGAGTTCGGCGATCTGCGGCGCCATCATGTCGGGCGCCAGGATCTGCATATGCTCCTTGTGCGCCGGGTCTTCGGCCAGCTTGCTCCAGTGCGCGACGGCAGCATCGCGATCGCGAAGCCAGCCGGTGTAGCCCGGCATGGTCTCGATGGTCTGTCCGGGTTCCGGACCCATCTTCTCCTTCAGGTCATCGAGGCGTGCGCCGACATCGTTGAGGCGGGTGTGCGCATCGTGCACAGCGTCGTGTCGGCGGGCCTGGATTTCGAGGGTGTTATGCAGGGCGGTGAGGCGAGCCTGGTGTTCCTGGGGACAGCCGGGGTCGGCGACGGCGGCGGCGACGAAATCGCGAAATTCGCAGAAGCCTTCCTGGTGGGGAAGGTGTTGGAATTGATCTCCGGCCGCCCGGTAGAGGGAGGCGTAGCCGATCTTGATTCGCTGCCAGGTGTCGGGGATTGCGCCGGCGTCTTGCTGCGGGGTGTGCCAGGTCGGGGCATATGCCGAGGGGACGGTGGCGGCAAGAGCCGCATTGGCAACGGTCTCCCGTTGCGCGGTGTCGCCCCTGAAGGCGTTGTCAAGCTCGAGGTAGCCGCGGCGCCAGCCGCAGAGTGTGGCGCCGGCCCAAAGGACAGAGTCGGGGAGTTCCGGCAGGGCGGTGTTCCAGCTCGTGAACCTGTTAGGATCGGGCCGGAGAAGCGCAAGCTGAATGGCGACGCCGGCGCGTTCGATAAACGGAACTGTCGGGTTGATGCTCTCTTCCGCGGAGATGATTTTCTGCGTCTGCTCGAGCCAGCGGTCTGCAGCGGGATTGGGGCCGGTCTCGCTGGCGGTGGCCGCGATCCGCTCGGCGAGTGCGGCTGGCGACTTGCCTTCGGCGGCCGGCCAGCGCAGGCAGGACATGGCGGCGTCCCAGAGACGCCGCTGGTCGTTCGCGCTCGGTTGTGCGGGCATTCCCGCGCTGCGGGGAATCCAGGGGAGGGAGAACCAGTCCGCGTTGCTGTTCGCCGGGTCGGAGATCGGTCTGGACGGATGAGCGTTGAGCACGTTCCGCAGGACTTCCGTCCAGCGTTCGTCCTTCGGCAGGGTCGCGGCGGCCATGGACAGGGCGCCCTGGATGGCATTGAGGCGTTCGGGCAGCTGCAGGGCCGGGATGTCGGAGGTGGAGGCGGGTCGGCCAGCACCCGCTGTGGCGAGGTCGGGGTTAACTGCGATCTCGACGGCCGGCAAGGTGACATTACCGAATTGGGCGGCCATTGCGGGGAGGCGGGTCTTCTGCTCTTCGGAGGCGACTTCCATTCCGGTGATGGCTGAGAGCGGGATCGGAGAGCGCCAGGCGAGAGGGGTGGCCGCGTCCGCTTCGGCGCCGGCGGCGGCCAGTTCCCTTCGCAGCGCCGGGAAGGGAAACTTCCCGGGGTCGAAGGTAAGCCGGACGGGTATGGGGTGATCGCCGGCAGCGAGGTCTTCAGAGACGGAGCCGTCGCGGGCAAGGAGGAACGACTTTCCTTCCAGGGGGCGGAGCCAGCCGTCCTGGGCAGCTTCGAGGAGGCGTCTGTGGTTTGTGACGAGCCCAAGCGATGCCGGCAGCTTTGCGTCAATCGTCTCGGCAGCGGTTGCCCGGGCAACTGCTTTGTTGTCGTGGGCGGCGGCCGAGGCGTTCCCGGCGGTCTCCAGAAACTCGCGACGGGTCACAATCCGGGGCGATGTCGGTAGTGCCTCGGCGGATTCGGCTGTGCTTGCCCGGTTACGGTTTGCGTTCGCCCAGGCGGCCGCGCTTGCGAGCACGTCGCCGTGACAGGGCTGGGGGGCGCAATGACAGGCGAGGTTCTTGCCGTGCAGTTCGGCAAGGTCGTCCTTCGATATCTCGCCGGTGCGGATGCTGTTCCAAAGGTGATCGCGGTATTTGGAGATCACGTCTTCGCGGGTTCCGTCCGGGCCTATGCGAAAGGGGTTCCCCCATCGCGTCCGGCGGTCGATCCGGATGGCGTCGGGCGGTGCATTCCTGAGATGCAGGACCCGGGCCATTCCCTCTTTCCGGCCGGCTTCGTGCGTGTTTGAGGCATCGGTGGCGGCGCGGTGGGCGTCGGGTTCGGTGCGGTCCTTGCCGGCAGAGACGCCCTGTCCGGCTGTCAGTGAACGTCGGAGTTCCTGGAGGCCTTTCCAGGCTTCCTCCATCGTCATGCGGCCCAGGTTGAAGATGGGAATGCCGTGTTCTATGGCGATGCGGAGGCCCTGGGCGGTGCCGCCCTGGAGCTTGCCGCCCTGGGTGTAGGCAACAACGGCGTCGACCGGTTTGTCGAGGTTGCGGCCGAGAACGATCAGGCCGTTTCGAGCATGCAGTTTGCGCATTCCGGGCTTGCATCTTTGCCAGTTCGGGTGGAAGCGTTCTGCAAGCTCCAGTGATTGCCGCAGGCGGTCCTGGGGGATCGGATGGCAATCGGGTCCGGAGAGGTCGTTGTAGCCGGGCCAGGGAAGCCAGATTGTGCGCTGGTCGACCGGGGTGCCGCTTGCGAAGGCGGTGTCGGAGCCGTCGGCGCCTCCGGAAGAGAGATGCCAGCCGTCTGCGGCCATGCGGCGGGCAAGTTCCTTCATGTCCGCGAGGACGGATGGGGGCATCGGCTCCTTGTCGTTGCCACGGGACCCGATTCCGGCCCAGCTGAGCATGGGGGTTTCGGTGGTGGCCGCAATGCTCGGTGCGGCGGCCTCCGGCCGCGAAGCGGCGTTTGCCGCGGGCAGAGCGGTTTCTGCTTCGCCAGGGTCGGAAGACCGGGAGGGTGCGGCGGCCTGCGCCAGCGCAGTTGGCGTTGCGGCGTTGGCAAGGGCGGGGAGGTTCGTGAGGACGCGGTCGACGTGAGGGGTCATGTCCGGGTCGGCGCGGAGCCGTTCGACTTCGGCCAACGTGCGATCCCGTGCGTTCAGCCAGCTTTCGTAGTCGGGATCGTCGGCGGTCCGGAGGCTCTCGCCGCGGGCGGTGCGGAGGCCTTCGAATTCCTCCAGGCTCTGGCGGATCTCGATATGGAGGTCGGCAACCTGTGCGCGGCGCGCGTCGATGGCTGTCAGAGCCGTGCGGAAGTCCGCCAGCTGGCTTGTGTATTCGGGATACTCGTTCTCGTCGCGGAGGAGGTCCTGCACCTCGTCGAGGAGGAACCCGAATTCGTCCGTATAGGCGATCAGTTCGTGCTGGGCCCCGGCCTGTTCGCATGCGCGTTGGTAAGCTTCGGAGAGTTCGGCGTGCATGAGGTGGCCGGACGCGGACGGGTCGAGGAAGAAGGCATGCAGTTCGGGGTTCATGGCTTGATGCTCTCCGAGGTGATTGCCGGGGACCGGGCCGTGGACCGGCGCGAGGCGAGTGTTTCGACGGTTTGCGCGAGGGCCCGGAGGCGGATCTCCTGCCGGTCGGGAAAGTGGGCCGCTCCGAGCGTTTGGCGGACCAGGCGGTGGAGGGCGTCGAAGCCGTCCTGGCCGGGAATAAGGTTGAAGTCGCCGCCGGCCGCTTCGTACATGCGGCGGTAGTCGGCCTTGATCTTTTCCCAGGTGCGCTCCGGCGTGTCGTGCATGTGCCTGAACCAGCATTCGACGGCGCGGCGGAAGATGCGGTCGAAATCGATGAGGTGAACCTTGTCCGGGGCGGGGCAGGCTCGCTCGCAGTTTTCCGCGAAGGTTTCGAGGATGGCGATGCCGACCCGCGGGGGGACGAGTTCGTCGTCCTCGATTATCTCCATGAGCCGTGAGGCATACGCGGGTGGCTTCCGCTCGCGTATCCATTGTATGCCGGCCCTCGCACCGGGTCCCGGTTCCGGCTCGTCGCCGTCGTGCTGTTGCCGGTCAGGTGAAGACGGGAATGCAGGCGTGTCGTCATCCAGCGGCCTGGGGCTCTCGGCCCAGGGTCCGAAGAAGACAGGTTCGGAATCGGGCTGAAGCTGGATGGCGAGGCGGAGACGCTCGTGGTCGTAGACTTCGAATGTGTAGGTGGAGTTGTATTTGATGAGCTCGCAATTGGTGTCCTGGTACGATTCTTCGTCTTCGGTTTCGTAGTCGATGCGGCGCTGGTTATGGCGCCAGCGCTGAAGATCCGAGAGGCATTCCTCGCGGGTGGCATAGGTGCGGATGTCTTCCGGCGGGTCGATATAGTCCGGGATGCCGGGATCGAATTCGGTCCAGACCGTGGTGAACGGTCGTTCCGGGTCGAGGCGAATATGGTGGGGAAGCGGCATCGGTTCGTTTCCGGAAAGGGGCCTTGCGCGCGGTCAGGCGCTCATGGAGAACGACTCCTCCCGGGAGTCGGCGCGGGCTTCGGCGCGGGCCCGGCGTTGAACGGCGACTTCCTCGGGAGAGGGAGGCTTCTGGAAGCGGTCCTCGCGAAGGAACGAGATAGCGGTCCGGGCGGACTCCTCGGAGGCGCCGGCGCGCTTGAAGTGGGGGGCGAGGCGGAAGTCCTGCAAGACGTCTTCACATCGGGATGCGACACCGTCGGCCTTGTCGCGCCAGGCGCTGAACCCTGGAGCCTCGTGAACGGGCTGGCGGCTCGATTTCGACCAGTTGATGTGCCGGACCAGTTCGTCGGACATGTCGGTGAGGTCCTGTGCGGCCTCGACCGCGGTGACTTTCCTTTGGGCGGCGACTTCGAGCTGGGCGGCCAGGGAGTCGATATGGGCGAGTCTCTCCGGGATGCCCGCGCATGTTTCGCGGGTCTGTCGAAGGGTGAACTGCAGACTGTCGAAGCCCTGCGAATAGGGAAGAAGGTTGGCGTCGCCGTCAACGGACTTCAGGGCGCGGTCGTAGTCTGCGGCGAGCCGGTTCATGGGAGGATTCTGGACCGGCTCGCGGGTTATCGAGAGGACGCTTGGATGAAAGACCGTGGGGATGGCGGGGTCAGCCAGGCGGTCGATCTGAAGCTGGAGGTCCGGGAGGAAGGGCAGGTGCTCGCTGAGAACCGGATCTGCGCGGATCTCCGTCCAACCTGCGATGGCCTCGTTTCGGTAGGCGAGCCATTCGAAGAAGTCGGGCGCATGGTGAGTGGCCCTGACGCCGACGCCGGAGTCTCTGGCTTGTTGCAGGAGTTTGTCGAGGCGCAGGCAGGCAGAGTGGGCGCTTCTGCAGGTGGTGGCGACTTTGGCGCGGTCGTCCTTGCAGGTGTCGAGGGTATGGAGCAGCGCCTTGAGCTTGTCCTCCTGGCGGTCGGGGTAGTGAGCAGTGTCGAGCGCCTTCCAGGTGAGGTCGTGAAGCTCGCTGAAGCCTTCCTGGTGGGCGAGCCCGGCAAGATTGTTGCCGGCCGCTTCGAACAGGGACGCGTAATCGGCCTTGATCGTTTCCCAGGTTTTTTCCGGTGTGTCGGCCATGGTCCGCAAATGCTGTTCGGCCGCGCGCTTGAGGAGGCGTTCGGTCTGGCTGCGGTCGATGTGGCCGCCCTCCGCGCGGGCCCGGTCGCCCATGTCTTCGAATGTCTTGATGATGGCGCGGCGGGTCGCAGGAGCAACTTCGTCGGGGTCGGAGAGGTAGCCCAGGAACTGACCGATGGATGAGGTCTTCTCCTGTGCATACATCCAGACAACGGTTTCACGTCTCGGGTCGCCCGCGTTTTGCGCGATGTAGTCATCGACCGGGATCTGCGACCGCGCTGCGGACGCGCGCGCCCAGGGGCCGGCTTCGCGGTGGCCGAGCCGGTCGATGTCGAGCTGGAGGCGGAGTTCGCCGTTCTCGTACACCTCGAAGGTGTAGCTGTCGTCGTCGCCCTGGTATCCGACGCCGAGATGGTAATAGGGGTCCTGACGGACGAGGCAGGAGTCCTGCCAGCGATGGAGGTCGGCCAGGCAGTCTTCGCGGGTCGGATAGCGGCGGATTTCGTCGGGGTCGTGGAAACGGGTGGCCTTGCGGACCGTGATGAACGGCCTGTCGGGGTCCGGGGTCACGCCTTCGGGAAGCGGCATTTCCGTATCTCCGGTTGGGGTGGGGCCGGTCGGTCAGGCGCTCATGGACCGGCCTTCTTCGATGTTCTCCTGCCGGACCCGCTGATGGGCGATCGGCAGCTCGGGCACGACGGGGCGCTGGAAGCGCTCGTCGCGGAGCAGGGCTACGGCGACTTCGGCCGACTCGGCCGTGGCGCCTGCGCGTTCGAGATGCGCGGCGAGTTCAGGAATGCCGCGCATCCGTGCGAAGCGGGTGACGAGTTCGTCGGCGCTGTCCCGCCACTCCTTGAAGTTGGGCGCCTCGTGAACGGGGCGCGCGGTTTTCGCTGCCCACTGCTGGAAGCCGAGGACCTGGGTGCAGGCTTCGGAGAGATCGCGGGCCGCGGCGCCGGCTTCCGCCTGGCGGTCGCTGGAGGCCTGGAGCTTGCCGTCCAGTTTCTGGAGGTTCTGCACCTGGTCGGGTTGCGAGACGAGCTCGTCGGCGACCTGCCGGACTGTCTGGCGGAGCTCGTCGAAATGGGGCGAGTAGGCGACGAGGTTCGGATCCCGGTCGACGAAGGCGAGCGCGTGCTCGTAGAGATTGTTGACGCGCTCCATGTGCGTGTCGCCGGTCTCGAGTGCGGGATGGAACAGCGACGGCAGGTCGGGATTGGAGAGGCGTTCGATTTCGCCCTTCATGCCGTCCTCGCCGAGCCGGGGCAGATGTTCCGTGAGCTCGGGGTTGCCGGTTGCGTTCTTCCACTGGGCGACGGTCGCGTCGCGGTCTCTCAGCCAGGCGGTGAAGCCCGGGGCGAGCTCGATCGGGCGCCCGGGCTCGGCCGCCACCCACTCCTTCAGGCCGTCCAGCCGGTCCGTGAGGCCTTCGATGCGGCCCTGGAGGAGCTGGACGGTGTCCCGGCGTTCGGCCTGGGTATCGAGGGTCTGCTTGAGGGAGTTGAGGTGGGGGCCATGCTGTTCCGGGTGGTTCCCGGTCGCGATGGCGGTGGTGACCAGTCCGCGAAAATCGTCGAAGCCTTCCTGGTAGGGGAGAAGGTGGGCCTTGTTCTCCGCAGCCCGGAAGATGGCGGCATGGTCTGCCTTGAGTTTGTCCCAGGTGAGGTCCGGGCTCGGGGGCAGGTCCGGCGTCGGCAGTTGCGCGAGTTCGGTGGCGGGATCGATGCGCATGATGCCGATCCTCGACTGTCCGGCCCGCGCGATCATGTCCTCCACGATGGCGCCCCTGTTGCCGAATGCGACGAGGCCCCGGACCGGGAGCCTGTCGAAGATCTTCTCGTTTCGCAGGACTGGCGCCTGTTTGTTGTGCTGAGCGAAGTTCGGCTGTTCGGCGATCTGGGGGACGTTGTTGCGCGCGGCCCATTCGGCGAACAGCTTGTCGTAGCCTTTCGGGTTTCCGCCATGGACCAGGACCGTGTCGGGATATTTGGCGAGCACGTTGTCCAGATTGGCGTCGACCACGGGGCGGAGCGCCTCCTCCTGCTCGGGGGCCAGGCTGCCGCCGGCGGCGACGACATATTGGCCGTTGCGGTAGATGGCTTCGTGCCGGTGCTGCTGGACCTGCTTCAGGAAGCTCTCGGCCTCGAGTGTCGCGAGGGTGTGCGTATGGTCCAGCCTGGCGTAGCCGTCCGGGTTCCAGGGCTGCAGGGCTTCGCGCTGGTAGACTTTTCCGGCCTGGTGGAAGAGCTCCGTGAAGACGTCGCGGCGCATGTCGTAGTTGCGGGTCAGCGCGTCCCTGGTCTCGGGCGCAAGGTCGGTATCGCGTGCAGTATCCCTGGCTTCGCCGTTGAGGCGGCCCAGTTGCTTCCTGAAGACATTGACGACGCCCCAGAGCAATTTCTCGCGTTCGTCGTTGAGCTGATAGCCGTCGGCGGTGACGCGCTCTGCCAGCAGGTTGATGGCGAAGGCCAGGGTTTCCCTGGGCGTCTCGATCCTGTCGTGGCGCTCGGGGTCTGCGGCGCCGGCGGCGGTTGCGGCGCGGACGGTACGGCGCTCGCCGCGGGCGGGATTGGTGTCGCCTGTGTCCAGCTCCGGACGGAATTCGTTGTGGTCGAGCGTGTAGCCGGGCATGAGGCGGCCGCGGGTGGCGTGGAGCTGGGCGGCGCTCTCGATCTCCGCGATGGGGACGCGGGCGGCCCTGGCCTTGGCGACGAGGTCGCCCGGCACACCGGTCCGGGCGCCGGGGAAGACGACGAGGCCGTTGATGGCGGCCCCTTCCTCCTTCAGGCCCTTCTCGCCCATGCCGTGGACGATGCGGGTGTTTCGGGCCATGAGTTCGGCTTTGAGATCCGGGGCATTGAAGTCGGGCTTCACGGCTTCGAGCGGCACGTTGTTCTGGGTCGCCCATTCGGCGGCATGGCGATCGGCGCCGTTCTTGTTTGCGCCAGTGACGACGACGAGGTCGGGGTGGTCGCGGAGCAGCCGGGAGAGGGTTCCCCAGACGAGAGCGTGCCCGGGGCGCTGTCCGGAGACGACGGCGATGCGGGTGCCCTCGGCGCGTTCGAGCCAGGTGCGGGCCTTGAGGTGGTCGGTGAGCGATACCTTGGGCGCGCGGGCCGGCTCGGTAAGCGAGAAGGTGGACTTGTTGGATTCGCGCGCATGCCAGGCGCTGCCGGTCAGCGTCTCGTAGGCGATGGCGGCGGTATTGGTGAGGCGGTCGAAGGCGAGCCCTCGGTCGTAAAGGTTCCGGGTCTCGTCAGTCTTCTGTGTGAGTTCGGTGTCGCGGATGTCGGATCCGTCCTGGGTGTGGATGAGCTCGCGGATTTCGCGGGACATGTTGTCCACGCGCTTGTGCAGGCGTTCCGACTGGGCGTTGAGGAGATGGACGAAGCCCCAGAGAATCTGGTCGCGATCTTCGGCGAGCGGCGAGCCGTCGGGTGCGAGCCGGGTCGCTATGATATTCATGACCTCTTCGACGGCGGTGTGCGCGTCGTCCTGGTCGTAGACAGCACGGTTGTCGGGCTCGCCGCGCCCGGGCCCGAGGCCGAAGATGCGGGCCTGGTTCATCCAGTCGCCGACGTCGGAGCTGTGGTCGGTCAGGGCGCGCTCGGCTGGGTCGATATCGTCCTGGTCGTAAGGATTGTGTTCGTCGACGTCCGGCCCTGCTCCTACCGGTCCGAATTGCTCGAATTCTTCCGGGTCTTCAATTTGGAAGGGATCGTTATCAATGTTGGGATTATCCATGGTTCGATCTCCCTGGGGCCGTTCGTATCAATTATAGGAATCGAGTAGAGGGTAGCTGTCAAGAATCGATGGAATTCGATTGACGGAATTATTAGATTTGGGGCTTAGTGATTGTACCGACTTAGATACGGGGAGAAGTGGAATGGTTGGTGAGCATATGAACGGGGAAGATGCCAACTTCGATCTTGGAAAAGTTCAAACCGTCGACGATGTTAAAGATGCGGTCGATTCGATGATCGATGCAACATTCGGTGTTATGGCGGAAACGGGCGGGGAAGTTACGAATGAGGACAGGGGGCCGGTGCTGCTGGATATCGTGAACATGTTCGACGAGCGGGTGCAGGCCCTGGAAGGAGTACAGGGGGAGGTTGCGGAGGGGATCGACAGAGCGGCGCTGCAGGCGAGCCTGCATAGATGGGCGGCCGCGCGCGATCGGGCGGTGGAGCGGTATGAGGGCGAGACGGGAGTGACCTGGGAGCGCGCAGGAGGGTGAACGGATGGCCGGGTCGTGTCGGGACCCGGTCGAGCTGCAAGAAAAAGCCCCGCGGGCCGTAGAGGCCGGCGGGGCTTTTTGCTGTTGAAGGGTGGGGTGTCGATCAATTGAAGAGCAGTGGCTGGCCTTCCATGGAGGCAGTCATGAGGGCAGTCCAGATATCGCGGGACATGCCGAGCCTGGCGTTCAGCTTGTCGCACAGCCTTTCGGCGTCTTCGAGGCTGCGGGTCGAAAGGCTGGTGGAGATATAGCCGGGGTGTCCGAGGAAGACGATCCGGATTTCCTGCGGTTCGTCGGGAAAGTCGTAGGCGGGGCAGAAGGCGTAGGTTGGGTTGGCCTCGATCTGTTGCAGACTCATGGCGCGGGTGCTTTTCGGTTCGGTGTGGGGGAGGAGGGGCGGCGTCCTTTCGTTGAGCTGGGGTTTCCGGATTGCTGGCCTGGAAGGGGCCGGCGGGCGAGGAGTGGTGGAAGCCGGGCAGCGTTCTTGTGCGATCGGTCGCGACGTGAGCGCGTTGGTTTCCTCAGCTTTGCGTCGGCCAGGCGCGATTGCAGCGGGGCGGCAGGAGGTTGTGCGGCGGGCGGCGTAAACCGGGCCGGGTCACCTGCGGTCCAGGGGGAGACGCCGGCCGTTGAGCTGTTCGGCTTTGTTGGCGGTGGGGCGGCGGGGTGAACTCGCGGAGGTCAGGACAGCGAGGTTACTCGTCTGCTCCGCCCGGTTCGGGCGATGCCCCGGAAGCCTGCAGATTACGGGCGATGATGTAGCGCTCGATGAAGTCGAGCTTGCCGAGGACCAGACCCTTGAGCTCGGCCTGAGCAGTCTCGAGGGCGCGGAGGCGTTCGTCGAAGCCGTCCATGCGCTTGCCGAGGCTGTTGTTGACGTCATCGATGCGCTTGCTGAGGCTGTCGTCGACTTTGCTGATGCGCTTGTCCAGGCTGTGGTGGCCTCGCAGCATCAGGCCTGCGAGCGCTACGCCGACAGCGACGATGGCGATCATCTCGGGGCTCATGGGGGATTCCTATCAGGTTAGGGGTTGGAGGTCCATCAGGGGAGTTCCCGCGCCGGGGCGGTTCGGGGTTGCCCGGTTTGCAGGAACGGGGGAAGGCCCTGCCCGGAATTTCGGCATGTTGCCATCTCCGGCTTTGCTTCACTTCGGGTAGGGCGCTGGCGATGCTTGCGGTCTTGGGTTGCGGTGTTGCTAGCCGGCGAGCGGCCAGCGGTTAAAGATGCGGTCCAGGACGTGCGGCGCCGTAGGAAAGACGCGGGCACGCCAGTTGATGAGTTCGATGGTGCAGCCGAGCTGGCGGAGCGTTTCGGTGTCGGTGTCGTCGGGGCCTTCGAGCTCGACGCGATCGTCGCCCGAGATCGAGCGGCGGGAGAGGCGCCATCCGTTGGACAGGGGGAGGGCGGTGCCCCGGTTCAGGACTGCGTCGTAGGCCTCTTCGCCCGTGAGCTCGGTAGTTCCTTCGAGATTGAAGGCTTTCCTGACCTTGCGCACCTGGTCGGCGTCCAGGACCCGGCCGATGAGCTGTTCGCCGTCGTCGGTCGTGAGGCGCCGGACGCGCATGTTGTCGTCGGGGAGCCGGTTCCAGATGGGCAGGAGCAGGCCCGAGGTGATCCAGAAGCGGGAGTCGGTGTGGCTCGGGAGGCCGGCAAGTTCCCGCTCCCAGTGGGCGCGCCACGGGGCTTCGTCGGAGAGCGTCCAGTTGGAGGCCTGGAGATCGGCGTAGGGGATGGTTTCGTGGCTTGCCGGCCTCACCAGGCGGACGCGCCGCTGGACGCCTCCGTCGTCGAAGAGGCGGGAGGGGGCGGGAAGTATGAAGGCCGCGCGCCCTGAGCGGGTATTGATGACGAGGCGGGGCTTGCCGTCGGCGTCTCCGTATCGGCTGGCGGTGTCGATGGCCTCGTCGGCGGGGAGGGGGACGAGGCGGTTGCGCCGGGCGATCTCGACGAGCTCGGTGACAGCGGAGGAGCGGGGATGTTCGAACAGGGTCTCGCGGGCGGTGATGGCGAGCGAGTCTGCGCGGACGGTCTCGACACCGACCTCGTACGTGCCGGCTTCCCTGGCGCGGTCGATATTCTCGTCGATGCGTGCTTCCAGTTCCGTGAAGAGTTGGTTCTGCTCGTCGATCGGGAGCGCGAGCAGGCGGTTGAGGAACTGCGGCATCGGCGGCAGGTCTTCCTTGAGGGAGCCCTCATGCACGATCTTGAGGCCGGTCGCTTCCTGGAAGCGCTTGACCGACCATTCCTTGATGATGCCGCGGTGGATTGCGGCGTAGAGAAGGCGGAGCGCGGCCTTGGCGTACGGGCTTTCCAGGTTGTCGCTCTCGTTGAAGAGCGTCTGGCTATCGGTGCCCATGGAGGCCTGGGAGTTGCGTTGGCCGCGGGTGATGGCGCCGAGAGAGTCGAGGCGCCGGGCGATGGTGGCGATGAACCTGCGCTCGCCTTTCACGTCCGTGGTGACGGGCCGGAAAAGCGGGGCGGAGGCCTGATGCGTCCGGTGGGTGCGGCCGAGGCCCTGGATGGCCTGGTCGGCGCGCCAGCCGGGTTCGAGAAGGTAGTGGATGCGCCGTTCCGTGTTTGGGCAGCCGAGATCGGCGTGATAGCTCCGCCCCGTGCCTCCTGCCATGGAGAAGACAAGGATGCGCTTGTCGCCTTGCATGAAGGCGGAGGTCTCGGCGAGGTTGGCGGATGCCGGGCGGCTGCGCAGCGCGAGGCGTTCTCCGTTGGCGTCGTCGATGCGCAGGACCCGGCGTGACCTGCCGGTGATTTCTGCGACGGCGTCGTGGCCGAAATGCTGCACGATCTGGTCGAGGGCGGAGGCGACGGGCGGCAGAGCGGCGAGTTTGCCGATGAGGGCGTCGCGCCGCGCGATCGCTTCCTGGCAGAGGACGGCATGACCGTTCTGGTCGAAGACGGGCCGGGAGTAGAGGTTGCCGTTGTCGTCGGTGAACTCCTGCTGGAGCTGGACCGGGAAGGAGTGGGCGAGGAACTCGATCACGGTTTCGCGCGGGGTGAGGTCGATGGAGAGATCGTCCCACTCGGAGGCCGGGATTTCGGCAATGCGGCGGTCCATGAGCGCTTCTCCGGTGGAGACGAGCTGGACGACGGCGGAATGGCCCGCTTCGAGGTCCTCCCGGATCGAGCGGATGAGCGTCGGGCACTTCATGCTGGTCAGCAGGTGTCCGAAGAAGCGCTGCTTGGCGCCCTCGAAGGCGGAGAGTGCGGCGGCCTTGGCGCGGCGGTTGAGGGTGTCGTCGTCCTTGACGATTCCGGTGGCCTTGAGCGCTGCGTCGATATTCGAGTGTATGACCTTGAAGGCTTCGGCGTAGCTGTCGTAGATGCGCCGCTGCGACGGGGTGAGGGGATGTTCGAGGATGTCGACCTCGACGCCCTGGTAGGAGAGGGCGCGGGCCTGGTAGAGGCCGAGGGCCTTGAGGTCGCGGGCGACGACTTCCATGGCGGCGACGCCTCCGGACTCCATTGCGGTGACGAAATCGGTCCGCTGGTGAAACGGGGAGTCGTCGGTCGACCAGAGGCCGAGCCTGGTCGCATATGCCAGACCGGGAATGGTGGTGGCTCCGGTCGCGGAGACGTAGAGGATGCGGGCGTCCGGAAGGGCGTTCTGGAGGCGGAGGCCGGCGCGGCCCTGGAGTGAGCCCCTGGTGTCGCCGTGGTCGGTCCTGGTGCCGGCGGCGTTGGCCATGGCGTGGGCCTCGTCGAAGACGATGACGCCGTCGAATTCGTGGCAGTGGTGTTCCTGCAGGGAGCCGGCGAGCCATTCGACGATCTGGTCGAGGCGGGAGGGCTTGCCCTCGCGCGCGGGTGAGCGGAGCGTGGCGTAGGTGGCGAAGAGGATGCCTTCGGGCAGGGCAATCCTTGTTCCCTGGCGGAACTTCGAGATCGGAACGATCTGGTGCGCGGCGCCTCCGAGGGAAGCCCAGTCGCGCCTGGCGTCTTCGACGAGCTTGTCGGACTGGGAGAGCCAGAGTGCCTTGCGGCGGCCCTTGATCCAGTTGTCGAGGATGATGGCAGCGGCCTCGCGGCCCTTGCCCACTCCGGTGCCGTCGCCGAGCATCCAGCCGCGGCGCAGGTGAACCGGGAGCGATAGCGGTTCGTTGGAGTTCGCCGGAACGACGGGGCTGTCGTCAACGTCCTCGTAGTCGCTGACGCGGTGGATGGTCTCCCAGCCTTCGCCGATTCTGTAGCGCGCGGGGAGATGGCGGGAATGGGCAGCGCCGGCGAGGACGACGGATTCCAGCTGGGCGTCGGAGAGCAGGGCGTCGGCAAGGATTCGGGTGGGCAGCTCGGGGCGGTAGTCCGGGCAGGGGTGGCGCACTGCTGCCATGGCGGCGGACTGGACCAGCGGTGTGGGGTGCTCGAAGGCGCCGGTTATGCGGAAGGCGGACGGACGCCAGGGATGATAGGCCCCGGCGCCGGCGGAAGGGGCCGGGTTGGAGTCGTTGGCGGCGGTGGGTTCGATCGGGAGCGGCGCGGTGGCGCCCCAGTCGTGCGGCGTTGAGGTTGGATGTGCGCGCCTGCCCGGGGTGGGTGCAATGGGCTGGCCGAAAAGGTCGGTGACGGCTCCCGGAGACTGGAGCGGTCGCGTGGTGGGCGGCTGCTGGCGGGGCGGAAGGTTGCTGCCGATCAATGCGAGCAGCTCGGCAGCGGACGATGCGCGGTCGGTGGGGTCGAGCCGGGAAGAGGGTTTGTCGGAACGCTCGATGACCGTGAGCCGTGTGTCGACGGTGGTGCCCCGGCGCGCATAGAGGCGGCCGTCGATGAGGGACGTGAAGAGGATGCGCGGCGGCGGGGTCTGGCTGGTGAAGGCGGCGTTCCAGGCGTCGGATCCGGGAATGCAGTTCGGGGAGGTGATTGCTGAGAGGCGTCCTCCCGGGGCGAGCATGGCGTATGCGGAGCGGATATGGCGCAGGTCGGCCCGGCGGCTGGTCCGGCCGACGTCGACAGTTGCCGAAAACGGCGGGTTCATGGCGATGGCTGTCGGATGGAGCCCTGGCATGTGGTCGGAGAGGGTCTCTGCGTCGTGGGCGGTGAGGGAGGCGGCCGGGAAGAGGTTGCCGAGCAGGGCGTGCCGGGTTTCGGCGATCTCGTTGAGATGCAGGACGGGCCTGGTATCTCCGGTCAGGAGCTGGCAGGCGGCTGCGAGGATGCCGGTGCCGGCGGAGGGCTCCAGGATGATGTCGCCGCGCTGGAGGTCGAGGGCGGCGACGGCGGCATAGGCGAGCGGCAGCGGGGTGGAGAATTGCTGCAGCTGGACCTGGTGCTCGGAGCGCTTCGTGTGGGAGGGCTCGAGGGCGGAAATGCGTTCGAGCATGGCCAGGACGCGGGCAGGACCGTCTTCGGCGGCGTGGTTGACCAGGGCGGGCCCGAAGTGCTGCAGGAAGAGGACGGTGGCGGCCTCGGCGGCTTCGTAGGCCTCTTTCCAGAGCCAGCTCCCTGAATAGTGTCCGAAGACCTGTTTCATGGTCTTGCGGAGAGCGGGGGCGTCGAGCGGTCTGCCGGCCGACAGGATGGGCAACAGGGTCTGCGCCGCGGCGAAGATGGCGGCGGCGCGGTTGCGGGTCTGTCCGGCGTCGGAGCGGGAGAGGGGAAGGATGGGGCTGCCGGATACGGCGGCGGGGAGTTCATGCATCAGCGGGGTCCCGATCGGTCAATGGCGGCGCCGGGCGTTCTTGCAGCCCGGAGTCGTCGGATTCGGGAAGAACCTGCTTTTCTGGTCTCAGGAGTGGGCGGAAAGGGCGAAAGGTGGCAGCGAGAAATTCGGTGGTCGTCCGGCCGTCGCGGGGCTTGGGATGGGATTAGTCGGCTTGGCCGAGGCTTCCTGGAGGAGCGCTTCGGGCAATCAGGGCATGGAGGGCCGTCATGGTCTCGTCATGACGGCGAAGACCTTGGTCCATGGATTCCTTGAGGGCCGTCATGGCTTCCTCATGGCGGCGAAGGTCAGCTTCGCGCGCTTCGCGGCGGTCCTTTGCGCGCTCCTTGGATGAGCGGCGCATCTCGAGAAGTCCGCGCCAGATCAGGAAGCAGGTGGCCGCGGCGCCGAGGCCTGTAACGAGTGCAATGGCGACCGTCGCCCAGGCTGTGATGAGAGCGGGGTTTTCCATCAGGAGCCTCTTGCAGGTGCGGTGTCGTCGATCGGCGCAAGATCGTGTTCGGTGGCATTTCGGCGGTGGAAGTTCATGTCGTCGCCTCCGCGATTGAAGCGAAGATTGTCCTGACCGGCGCATGAATAATATCACAGCCGGGGTGAGAGGTGGGTGCAGGCTTTGCTGCAGTGCGGGTCGGTGGGGTCATGCGGCGAGCGAGTGGAGATGCGGCCGGATGTTGGCTGCGACGAGAGCTTCGGCCACGTCGGGGCAGACGGAGTTTCCGCACATCCGGATCTGGGCTTCCTTGGTGAGAGGCTTGCCGTTCAGCTCAAAGGCGATGCGGTACGTGTCCGGGAACCCCTGGGCGTTGTAGAGCTCGCGGGCTGCGAGCATGCGCATGCCGATATCGGTGAGCTGGTAGTCGACGGCATCGACGGTGACGAGGTCGAAGCGGGCTTTTGTTGTTGCTGTGGGACAGGGGTGCCGGAGTTCCGATCCGGTGTTGGTGCCGTAGTATTTGGCGAGGAAGGCGGCGACGAGCGCCTTGTGCTGGCCCTGGGCGAGGATGGTGTTGACGGGCTTGAGAAGGTCTCCGGATCCGCCATTGGTGTTGCTGTGGTGGAAGTTGGTGAGGCAGGCGGAGACGAGAGTGGTCTTGCCGCCTCCACCGGGCATGACCGTGGGCATGGGCTTGTTCAGGGCCTGTCCGGTGCTGGCGCCGAACTCGCGCGTCAGGAGAGAGGTGACGAGTGCCTGGTTCGAGCCCCGGGATACGATGGTACTGACGGGCTCGTTGCAGGAGTGGCCGGTCATTCCCGTGTTGTGCTGGGCCATGTGGGCCGCAACGATGGCGAGCTCGCCGCGCTTGGCGGTGGTGATGGTCCGCAGGGGCTCGGTAATGGCGTGTGTGCGGTGGTCGCCGGCATGGGTGACGGGGATGATGAAAGGCTGGGCCGCGTCCAGAACGTAGCGTCTGACGCCTCGGGCGATGCGGGCGAGGGTCTTGTCGGCGAGCGGGCGGCGGACGCCGATTTTGCGGGCCTGCTTGCGTGACAGGAAGATGGAGTGGACGGGGATGGCCCAGTCCATGCAGTCGGCGGCGACGCGAAAGGGCTGGCGCCCGGGGCCGTGAGTCGGTTCGGGCCAGGCGATCGGAAGGCCGTCCCGGCGGGCGACGAGGAAGAAGCGGGTTCTGAAGGTGGGTGAACCGTAGTCGCATCCGCGCAGCTTGCGCCACTCGAAGCGGTATCCTGCGTCGGAGAGTGCCGCGAGCCATGCGCGGAAGGTCTCGCCTTCGCGCGACTTGTCGGGGCGGCCGTTCGCAAGGAGCGGTCCCCAGCCCATGAACTCCTGGACGTTCTCCAGCATGATGACGCTGGGTCGGGCCAGGCGTGCCCATCGGATGACAACCCAGGCGAGGTCGCGGCTGCGCTGCTGGTCGGGCCGGATGGGAGCGGCGCCCTTGGCAACGCTGAAATGCGTGCAGTCGGGACTGAACCAGGCAAGCGAGATGGGACCGCGCCGGGCGACGTCGGCCGGGTCGACGGACCAGACGTCCTGGAGGTGGTGGATCGTGGCAGGGTGGTTGAGGCGGTGCATGGCGACGGCCTCGGCATCGTGGTTGACGGCGATATCGACCGGGCGGCCGAGCGCCTTCTCGATTCCGAGCGATGCGCCTCCCCCGCCGGCGAAGTTGTCGACGGTGAGCATGGCGACGCTCCTGCGATTCAGATCAGGTTGAGGGCGGCCAGGCTGCAATGGTCATGCGGCGTGATGACGATGTGGTCGATCACCCTGATGTCGAGACAGGTGGCGGCGGTCTTGAGTTTCTTGGTGGTCTGGACGTCGGCGGGGGATGGATGGGGGTCGCCGGAGGGATGGTTGTGGGTGAGCACGAGGCCGGAGGCGTCGATCTGCAGGGCCCGGGCGATGATGTCGCGGAGGTCGGCGGCGACATTGTCGATGGTGCCTGTGCGGTGGAGCTCGCAGGCGATAAGCCGGGTCTTCTTGTCGAGGTAGAGGACGTGCAGCTCCTCGTGCGGCTTGTGGGCGATACGGGAGCGGCAGTAGGCGATGACGGTGTTGTAGTCGTTGAGCATGGGGTTGACGTTGGTCGGCAGACGGGCGGCGGCGTGCCGGATGGCGAGGGCCTCGGCGGTCTTGATGGCGACGATGGCATCGTTGTCCATGCCGGGGACCGCGCGGAGGCGGCCGGGACTGGAGGCAAGGATGCGGTCCGGGTGATGGAAGGCCGCGAGGAGGGCGCGGGCCAGGGTCTCGGCCTGGTCGGGTGTCCGGTGTCCGGAGACAAGGAGCGTGACCAGTTCGAGCTCGTCGAGGATTTCGGGTTTGTCCTGGATGAGTCGAGTGGCTGCCGAGGACGGCCGGCTGTCAGGGTGGGGGGAGGCCGCAGGGGTGAGGGGCATCGGGAAAAGCGTGCGGTCGGGTTCCTGGGAAGAGCACTGGTCGAGCGGGGGCATGGGCGTGAGCTCCGCGGTGCTGGTGGAAAGTGTGTGGGCCCGGAGGAGCGGACCGCTCTCGAACCGGCTTTCCTTGACTCGAATTGCAGCTAGAACCGGGGACGCATCGGAAAGCAGACGTTGTGATCCGCCAGGCGGTTGCGGAATCGACGGAAGCTTTCCTGCTTTGCGAGATGTTGCGGGTATCGGCCGAGCAGCCGGTCGTGGACGATGACCAGCGGCCGGGGGTCGTCGGCTGTGAATTTGAGATCGATGAGGGTGTGGGGAACGAGGCCGTTGGCGTCGTGGTCGTGCAGGGCGATGAAGACGTGGTAGGCGGGGTGGCCGGGGACGGGTTCGTGCTCGCGGTTGATGGTGGTGGTGAAGCGGAAGCCGGCCTGCTTCAGCGCGAAGATGGCGCTGGAGGCGGAGCAGATCAGGCTTTCGTAGGAGATGCAGGAATGTTCGGAGGAGGGCCGGGAGGACGTGTCCATGACGAAATCTCCGGGGATGGGGTGCGCAATGAAAAGGCCCCGCGCGGCGTATGCCGGCGGGGCCTTGTTGCGATAGGGAGGGTGGGTCGAGTCAGGTCCGGAATGCGATTGCAAGCACGGCGGCAAGCGTCACCAGACTGATGGCCAGATTGATGGCGGTTATCCATCGGATTCTGGAAACATCGCTGCGTATGGCAGTGATGTCGGCGCTGGTTGCCATGGCGGTTACTGGCTTGCCTTTCCCAGGAGCGAGTCGAGTGCGACGGCGATGCCGGCCAGTGCAGTTATTGCGCTGACAATTCCGGCAGCCTGTAGCCACAAGGCGCGGTACAGGTCGGCTTTGGTTGCCAGTTCGGTCAGGTCCTTCTTGGTAGCCAGGGTGTTATGACCGGCGCCCGACGCTTCCAGATCGCCGGAGGTTATCGCTTCAGCGGCTTCGCGCGAGAGGCCGGCGTCTTCGAGGCGGCGAACGGCGGCAATTGTATCGAATAAGCTTGTCACGGTGCGGTCTGCCTGGAAGGTGCCAGGGTAGGGTACGCGGGCAACTTATGACTCGAGCGAGACGAGATCGAGTTTTTCGTTCAGGCCGGCGTGTGTCAGGGCGCGATCGAGGGTCGCGAGGGGTTCACCGCGGCGTAACGCGGTTTCGAGATATGCGGCGTCATAGGCGGTCAATGAGTGTCTTCGGGCAAGCGCCATGACGGTTTCCTCGTTCTGCATGCTGTCCTTCTGGAGTTGGAGATCTCGAAGGCGAAGGAGGAATTGAGTGCTGTCTGAGGCGTGAATACGGTGGCGTCGTTCGTTGGAAACCAGGATGTTGCGAATCTCGTGCGAGAAGAGCTCCGGAACGACTCCCCCGGTATGAGGCAGTTTGCGGAGCACGTGGTCTGCAAGGGGAGCTTCTTCGTCGGGCAGGAACCAGGCGGCGGCAATCGAGGCGTCGATGACGATTGGCATCAGCGACGGCCTGTATCGCGAGCGGCCCGGTTCTCGGCGACTGTAGATGCACAGCGTTTGGCCCGTTCCTCCAGAATCATTTGGATTGTGTGGTTCAGGGACGGGCGGACAGGGACGATGCGGGCGGAGGGCACGCCATTGCATGAGATTACGATGTCTTCTCCTCGTCGGGCTTGCTCGACGAGGGTAGAAAGGCAGACGGCAGGATCGGCGACATCGATGATGGGGGGCATGGTCGGGTCTCCCTGGGTGGTGCCAGGATCGGGTTGACGGGTAAGTCAGGATGGGGTCGGGGTCAAGGTGGGCGTGGGGAGTGACCGGGCATCGGAGGGAATATCGATCTGCATCTGGCCGCGCTCGGTGAGGAGGTGGGGAACCTCGATCGGCGTCGGCGATGTGCTCGGGTCTGAGTTGGCGCCGTCGCAGGCGGCGACGATGAAGATCGGGCCGGCGTAGTCGAGGCTTTTCCATCCGTCGTCGAAATTGGCGTCTTCGATCGCCCTGTTGAGGGCCGTGTCGAGGTCCTCGTCGTCGGAGACCTCGATCTGGACGGTATTCGACATATAGGTGGCGAAGCAGCACTGGACAGAGATGGTGCGCGGCATCAGGCGGCCTCTTGCGGTTCGGTGTCGGCGATCGAGACGGATATCTCGTTGCGATCGATTGTGATGGTGACCGGGCGCTCGCGCGGTGCGATCCAGCGGATATGGCGGCATACCATTTCCTTGATCGCGTCGACGGTGGCTTCGTCCTCGGAGCAGAGCAGCCGGGTGGCGATCCGGTTCGCTTCAAGCATGAAGTCGTCGCGCTGGGTCTCCCATGCATTCGCTTCGGCATCGTCGGAATAGCAGAAGAAGGCGCTGTAGATGAGGTCTGCCAGCTCGAAGGGTTGGAGGTTGCTCGAGGCGGAGACGAGCGGCGCTATCTCTTCGACGTAGCAGTCCTGGTCGCAGGCGAATGCCATGTCGGCGTCGGTGACGATGGCCGTCGTGGAACCGTCCGGATGTCGGATCTCCAGATGCATCGTCATGGCGTCGGGACGGCTGCCGGCCGGGGTATCGTCTGTCGGGTAGTCTTCGAGAGCCCGGCTGAGTTCGCCTGCGATGACTTCGACGCGGATGCCGGTGATTCGCGGCAGGGCGTCGTACCACTCGTAGCCGGCGAGATCGCTGTCGGGGCGGTAGAGACGCTCGGCGATGCCGGCGCGCTGCGCTGCTCGCCAGAAGGCCTGCGAGAGCGGCGGCTCGTCTTCGAAGTCGACGACTAGGGCGTCGAGCGGGAGGATTTCGGCAGCGGGGTCCTCGTGGTTGTTGCACCAGTCGGCGTTGCGAGGACGCCACGGGTGGAGATGCGGGGGCGCCGGGCGGATGTGGATGCCGGCATCGCGGGCGGCCGTCCAGGTCTTGTAGGTGGGCCGGGGATCGGGATGTGCGGCCATTGCCCTGTAGATGGTGTGGGTGGAGGCCTCGTGCATGCGAGGGACGAATGGGGTTGCGACGAGCTGCTTGCGAGCCGGGAGGACGAGCTCGAGATCGGGACAGTCCCGGACATCGGCGCGGATGGACCAGGTCGGGCCGCCTACGGAGGAGATTTCGGGGAAGCCCGTCTCGATCGTGTGGCCGTGAAAGTTGATCGTCGGGTCGTGGAAATGCTTGCGTCCGTTGACCATGACCCCGAAGTCGATGCCGTGCCATGCCTCACGGTGGACGGCGTCCTGGAGGAAGTCGCGGCGCGGGAGGGTTTCTCCGTCTTCAGGCGAGTCCGGAAGACTGGAAAGGGTTACGGGGAGCGGGTGGTAGAGGGCGGCCGCTTCGGCGGCTCTGCGGATGTCCAGGACGTGCGAAACGATGAGGAACGAGATGGACGTTCCATGCGGCCAGGGAGCCTGCTCGCAAGGAGCGACGGTGGCCGGGAGCTTGCCCGTGAAATGGTCGGGGTCGAGTTCGACGCGCCAGCCGCCATAGGAGCGGCCGTTGAGGGACCGGGCCCGGGAGGTGACGGTACAGCCGATCCGCGCCAGCGAAAGGAAGCCCATGCCGGCGGCGTCTTCGCGTTCGACCAGCTCGCGGCTCCAGCCGTTCCGTCCGTAGGTGAGCAGGACGGAGGGGTCGGCTATGCCTGAGCCGTCGTCGTAAATCGTGACGAGTTGCGAATTCGGCGTCGAGGGATGACGGGGCTCGATATGGATGCGGACCATCGTGGCGCCGGCGCGGCGTGCATTCTGCAAGGTCTCCGAGAGGACGTCGTCGATCTTGGCCGAGAACATGCGGGGCACGCGTTCCAGGGTGGAATCGTCGATGCGGGCCCGGATGGTGCGGGGAAGGGCGGAAGGCGATGCGGACATGTGCGCTCCTCGGATGAGGGCTGAAAGGAGGAGCGCCCCGCCGGTGGGAGGAGCCGGCGGGGGGC
>Ga0209020_1000992_pt1 | contig 31480 bp, 32 predicted proteins | sample PinacodermBB_FD_187298 | JGI IMG/M metagenome (GOLD analysis project Ga0209020, IMG submission 187298) | Host-associated microbial community of the marine sponge Aplysina aerophoba from Gulf of Piran - sponge pinacoderm, lysed by bead... | ecosystem: Host-associated > Porifera > Sponge >... | reverse complement strand
CCGGGCTTGCCGCCATGGCGGCGCTGGTTGGCGGGACCATCCCCTTCCACCGCACCATGCCTGCGCACTTCATCCCGGTCGCGCTTGCCGACGTGCCCGCCATTCAGGGCAAGGACGGTCTGATCGTGCTCAACGACCGGCGGCTGAGTGCAGAGACCCCGGCGCACCTCCTCGACGACGCCGTGACGCCCACCGAACGACACTTCATCCGCAACAACGGTATCCCACCCCAAACTGCGGATGCCTCCACCTGGACGCTTACCGTCGACGGCCTGGTCGAGAGCCCGTTCAGGCTCGGCATCGACGACCTCAAGCAACGCTTCGAGGTCGTCACCCGCGCGCTGACTCTGGAGTGCGCCGGCAACGGCCGCGCCTTCTTCGATCCGCCGGCCGACGGCGCGCAGTGGACCTACGGCGCCGTCGCCTGCTCGGCATGGACCGGCGTCCGCCTTGCCGACGTGCTCAAGGCGGCAGGCGTCAAGGACACCGTCGTCTATACGGCGCACGAAGGCGCGGACACGCACCCTTCCGGCGCGGAGAGCGGGCTCCCGATCTCGCGCGGCGTGCCCATCGCCAAGGCCATGGATCCCGACTCCCTGATCGCCTTCGCCCAGAACGGCCAGCCGATCCACCCCATGAACGGCGCACCGCTGCGCCTGGTGTTCCCGGGATGGCCGGGGTCGTGCTCCCAAAAATGGCTCACGCGTGTCTGGCTGCGCGACCGGGTCCACGACGGGGCCAAGATGACGGGCACGTCTTACCGCGTTCCCCGCCGCCCGGTGGCGCCGGGCGAGCAGCTGGACGAGACGGACTTCGTCATCATCGGGGCGATGCCAGTCAAGTCGCTGATCACGCACCCGGCCACAGGTCATAAGGCTGCAGCCCGGGGGTTGGAGGTGCGCGGGCACGCCTGGGCGGGCGAGCGGACCGTCGACGCGGTCCGACTCTCCATCGACTTCGGCGCGACCTGGGCCCCCGCTGAGGTGGACGAGCCGGTGAACCCGCGCGCCTGGCAAAACTGGCGCGCCGCCATCGAGTTTCCGGGACCCGGCTACTATGAGATCTGGGCAAAGGCGACGGATTCAGGGGGCGTGAGCCAGCCCCACGCCATCGCGTGGAACCCCAAGGGCTATCTCAACAACGCCATGCACCGGGTGGCCGTCGCCGTCGCCTAGAGAACTCATCCGCACCCGTTAAATTATTCCGGTGGCGGGCGAATTTGTGTTGCTGATCGGGGTGCGCCACCCCACCTGCACATCGCCATGACCGCGACGCTTCGACAGCTTGCCGCGCTGCTGCTCGGCACGGCGATCCTCTTCACCGGCAACGGGCTGATCAACACGCTCCTGCCGGTGCGGGCCGAGATCGAGGCCTTCTCGACGCTCGAGATCGGCCTGCTCGGCACCGTCTACTTCGCGGGCTTCATCCTGGGCTGCCTCAGTGTGCCCTTCGTGGTGCGCCGCGTTGGCCACATCAGGACCTTCGCGACGCTCTCCAGCATCATCGCCGCCACGGCGCTGGCTCATGTCTTCCTGATCGACCCGATCGTCTGGGGGGTTCTGCGTTTCTTTGTCGGCTTCGCCTTCTCCGGGCTCTACGTGGTGATCGAGAGCTGGCTGAACGACCGCGCCACCAGCGCCAACCGCGGCGCGATCATGTCGGCCTACACTTTCATCAGCCTCTGCGTGCTGATGGCAGGGCAGTTCCTGCTGACGGCGTACGACCCCGCCGGCTTCGAGCTGTTCGCGCTCATCGCAATCCTGATTGCGATCGCGCTGGTGCCGGTGTCGCTGACCAAGGCGCCGGAGCCGCCACGGCCCGCGACCATCGGCCTCGACATCGCCGGTCTTTGGCGCCTCTCGCCTGTGGGTTTCGTCGGGTGCCTGAGCGTCGGCCTCGTCAACGGCTCGTTCTGGACGCTCGGGCCGGTCTTCGCGAGCCGCAGCGGTCTCGACATCGACAATCTGGTCTACTTCATCGCGGGCGCCACGCTCGCCGGCGCCGTCGCGCAATGGCCGCTCGGCCTGGTCTCCGACCGCATCGACCGGCGCTTCGTCATCGTCGGAGCAACGCTTTGCGCGGCGGCGAGCGGCGTCCTGCTCAGCACCTGGGTGGAGCCATCGACTACCCTGCTCATCGGGCTCTCCGCCGCGTTCGGCGGCTTCGCCATGCCGCTCTATGCGGTGTCGGTGGCGCATGCGAACGACCATGCCGAAGACACGCGCTTCGTGGCGACCGCCGGGGGGCTCCTGCTCGTCTACGGGCTCGGCGCGTCGCTCGGCCCGCTGATCGCATCGGCCCTGATGGGGTATTACGGCAGCGGCGGCCTGTTCATGTTCACGACCTCCGTCCACGCCGCGCTCGCACTCTTCACCATCGTCCGCCTCGTGGTGCGCCGGCGGCCGAAGCAGGACGATCGTGCCGGTTTCGTGGCCGTGCCCCGCACGTCCCCCACCCTCTACGAGCTGGACCCGCGCTCCGAGACGGAATCGGACGGCGACAAGTCGCTCTAATCCGGGCATTCTTGCGCGCGATTCTGGCGGCCGTCCCCGCGCGTACCGGCCGATCTCGCAGATCGTGAGGAGGCCTCTTGACCACGATCCTGGGTTCCGGGCCCGATCGCGGCCGCGTCACCGGCCGCCTCTGGGTGCTCTCGGCAGGGCTCTGCATGAGCCTGGGCGGGCCGATCATCCGGCTCGCCGACGAGAGCACGCCGTGGCAGTTCCTCTTCTACCGCTCCCTCGGCGCGGCGTTGGCGATCTTGATCTATCTGCTCGTCACCGGTCGCCCGGTGCTTCCGACGATCCGCCGCGCGGGCGGGACCGGCGTTGTCGCAGGCTTGGGTCTCGCGGTTGCCTTCACCGGCTACGTGTGGGGCGTCATGCACTCCACGGTGGCGAACGCGCTCTTCCTGATCAGCGCGGCGCCGCTCTTTGCCGCCTTCCTCGGTTGGATGGTGCTGCGCGAGCGCGTGGCGCGGTCGATGTGGTTCGCCATGACCGGCGTGATAGCCGGTGTCGCGGTCATGATCGGGGAGGGGCTGGCGGAGGCCGATATCCTTGGCGATCTGGCGGCGCTCGCGTCGGCGGTCGGCTTCGCCGGGTTCTCGGTCGCAATCCGGCGCGGCCGGCACACCGACATGAGCCCGTCGATCCTGATCGCCGCCGCCATCACCGTCGTGTTCAGCGGGGTCATGGCGGCGGCGAGCGGCACCGGGCTCGCACCGCCGCTGGTGGATGTTGGCCTCGCCACGATGTACGGCGTGCTGGTCATCGGCGCCGGCATCTTCATGCTGACCATCGGCGCGCGAAACGTCCCCGCCGCCGAGCTGCTCGTGCTCTCGCTGACCGAGGTGGTGTTCGCATCGATCTGGGTGGCGCTCGCGTTCGGCGAGGTGCCGAGCATCCTGACCCTCGTCGGCGGGCTGATCATCCTCGGCAGCATCGGCGGCCAGGCCTTCGTCGGGATGCGCAGGTAATTTTACCCGCTCACTCCACCTTGGAGGGTCCCTGGCGCACCAGCTTGGTGCCGAAGCCGCGGCCCCTGACGATGGCGTCCTCCCCGAACTTCTCGCGCACCGCATCCAGCGCCTTGTCGACCTTGTCCTCCGCAGGTGCGGCGCCGCTGAAGAGATCGCCCTGGACGGCCTGGGAGGCTGGCGCGAGGTCATGGGCGCCGATGCCGATCAGGCGAAACGCGCGGCCGTCCGCCTCGCGTACGAGCAGCGGCTCGGCCGCGCGGAACATCTCGTCCGCCGACTGGGTGGCGGCGCCAAGGCGGCGGGCGCGGGTGAGGATGCGGAAGTCGGCGGTCTTGAGCTTGAGCGTGACGCCGCCGCCGGCAAGGCCGGCCTTCTTCAGGCGCCGCGCCACCGTCTCGGTCAGGCGCCACAGGATCGGGCGCAGCGTTGCCGGGTCGGAGACGTCCTCGTCGAGCGTGATCTCCGAGGAGATGCTCTTGGTCTCGCGCTCGGGATTGACCGGGCGGTCGTCCTCGCCGCGCGCGCACATGTGGAGGCGCTTGCCGATCTTGCCGTAGCGCGCGGTGAGCGTCGCCTCGTCGAGGCGGGCGAGTTCGCCGATCAGCGTGATGCCGTCGCGGGCGAGGCGCCGCTGCATGGCTGCGCCCACGCCCCACAGCAGCCCCACCGGCTTGTCGGCGAGGAAGGCGCGGGCCTCGGCCCGGCCGATCACGGCGAAGCCGCGCGGCTTGTCGAGATCGGAGGCGATCTTGGCCAGGAACTTGTTGTAGCTGAGGCCGATGGAGACGGTGATGGAGAGCGCCTCCTCAACCCGGAGTGCGAGGGCCGCGAGCGTCTCGGCCGGGCTCGCGCGGTGCAAGGCTTCGGTGCCGGAGAGATCCATGAAGGCCTCGTCGATGGAGAGCGGCTCCACCAGCGGCGTGCACTCCTGCATCATCGCGCGGACCTCGCGGCCCACCGCCGTGTACTTCTTCATGTCGGGCTTGATGACCTCGGCCTCGGGGCAGGCACGAAGCGCCTTGAACATGGGCATGGCGGAGCGCACGCCGTAGGTGCGGGCGATGTAGCAGCAGGCGGCGACCACACCCCGGTGGCGTCCGCCCACGATCACCGGGCGGTCGCGAAGCTCCGGGCGGTCGCGCTTCTCGATCGCGGCGTAGAAGGCGTCGCAGTCGAGATGGGCGATGGTGAGATCGTGAAGCTCGGCGTGGCTCAGGAGGCGCGCGGAGCCGCAGGCCGGGCAGGTGCCGGCGGAGCCGAGCGGCCGGTGGCCGCAGTCGCGGCACAGTGTCTCCACGGGGTGATCATAGGACTCGATCCGCGCCGTGCGAAGGGATATGAGACCCGCGCCGACATGCGTCATCCGCCCTGGAATGTTGTTGCGGCATGGCATTTGCGCCGGACGGCATTTCCTCTTTCAGCCATCGCTTGCTACTGCGGATCGCGTGCGAGGGGGAGCCTTGGGAGGGTGTCTCCGCACTGGCGCCGGCAGCCGCCGACGCCAGTTCTCGAGCCCCCGGCGACAACAGACGCCTGCAATTTGTCCTGAGAATCGAGGACCTCACCGTTTGGGAAAGCCATGACAATCGCATTCCACCTGCTCGACGCGATGGACGAATTCCCGGCTCAGCTCAAGGACGATGTCATGGGCGAGCTTGAAGCAGCGAGCGGGCATATCGCCGATTTTGTTCAACTGGATCGCCTCGATGTCGTCGTGGCGCCCGAAGCCTGGGTGATTCGAGAGTGGGGTCTCAGCGGCCGTGCCAATGGTCCTGGCCGCATCACGATCACGCTGGATCCGGGTTCGCCCCGGCTGCACGATCCTGAGCGGCCGGACAGGCTTCTCGCCACGCTTGCCCACGAAATGCACCACGTGACGCGGCTTCGAAGCGGTGTCGAGACCTATACCCTGGGCGGCCGTTTCGTCAGCGAAGGCCTCGCCCAATGCTTCGAGGAGGAAGTCGGCGTGCCGACACCCTTCTACGCGCTGGCGCTCGACAGTGAGAGGTTGGAGCGAATGGCGGCGCGCGCCCGCCCGCTCTTGTCCGCGACCGAGTACGATCACGACAACTGGATGTTCGGCCGAAAGGGCGATCCCGAGTGGCCACGCCACGCGGGATACTCCCTGGGGTACGCGCTGGTGAGTGCATGGCTCGCCGGGAGGAATATGTCCGCCATCGACGCCGCCGGAGTCCCGGCCACCGAGATCACGGAAGACTGGCTGACCGGCCGGTTGTCTGTCTTCGCAGCGTCCAGCTAACCGATCCCGCAAGCGGCGGCAAAGCCGTCGCGTTGGATGGCGCCGCGCAGACCGCAGGTTCGGGCGATCACGTGCTCGAACTGGGCCGCGAAGACGTATGGGAAGAGTTCCCCGCATTCACGCGTTTCAGCACCGAATGTCTGCACCATGGAAGGTCCATGACGGTCCGATTCCACTTGTTGGATGCGTTGGACGCAATCCCGGAGCCGCTGAAGGGACACGTCATGCACGAACTTGAAGCGGCGAATGAGCGGATCGCCCAGCTCGTTCAACTGGACCGGCTTGACATCGTCGTGACCCCCGGTGACTTCGTTATCCCCGAACTCGGGCTCAATGGGCTTGCACATAGCCCGGGCCTCATCACGGTAACGTTGGACCCGGAATGTCCCCGGATGAGCGATCCTGAACGGCCCACCAGGATCCTTGGGATGCTTGCACACGAGATGCACCACGTGATGCGGATGCGCTGCGGAGCCTGGGCCTATTCCCTGGGCGAGCGACTTGTAGGCGAAGGCCTCGCCCAGTGCTTCGAGGAGGAGGTTGGCGCGCCGACACCCTTCTACGTGGTGGCCCTCGACGACAGGACCATGAAGAAGATGGCGGCGCGTGCGCGCCCGCTGCTCTCTGCGACAGACTACGATCACAACGCCTGGATGTTCGGCCGGCGGAACGATCCCGAGTGGCCCCGCAATACGGGGTACTCTCTGGGGTACGCATTGGTAAAGGCATGGCTCGCCGAGAGGAATATGTCCGCCATCGCCGCCGCCGGAGTCCCGGCCAGCGAGATCACGGAAGACTGGATGTCCGGTCGGTTGTCTGTCTTCGCAGCGTCCGGCTAGGGCGCTATTCGAAGCCGCAGGCCGCCGCCGTCGTCCCGATCGAAGCCCAGCGGCCCGCGCGCGCGCCGAAGCAACCGTCGCGCCAGTCTCCCTCGAAGATGGTGCCGTCGGCTTGCATGTAGGTGCCCTGGCCGTGCGGCCTGCCCTCGCGCCATCCACCCACGTAGTGCGCGCCGGTGGCCTGGGTGAGTGTCCCCTGCCCGTGCTGCTTGCCGTCGCGAAGCTCGCCCTCGTAGCGGAGGCCGTTGGCCCAGTCCAGGACCCCGCGTCCGTGCATCTTGCCGCCCTGCATGGCGCCGTCGTACACGCCCTCGCCGCTGCGAAAGACCAGTCGCCCGCTGCCTGAGGCCTTGCCGTTCATGCAAGGGCCCGACCAGGTGAGGGGCTCGTAGTCCGTGTTGCCGTAGTTCCACACTTCGCAGGGCTGATTCTCCGCGATGGACCAGCTCGGGCCTGAGGCCTGAGGAGAGGCTGACGCCTCGGCCGCCGGTGGGGTCGACGCCTCGACCTCCGCCGATGGGGTCGCCGCTTCGACCTGCACCGATGGGGTCGCCGTGCTTTCCGTCGCGCGCGGCAGCTGCCTCACCAATTTCAGGAGCGGTCCGTAGATGTACGACTCATCGCCGCTGCGCGGGTACGCCACCCGCAGCCAGTCTCGCCCCCGGACCTCGCCGGTCACGTGCAGCTCGTCGCCGGACATTACCGTCCCCACGATGTCGTAGTCGGGGCTGGGGCCGGTCCTGATATTGGCCGCTTCTCTTGCCGACATCAGGCGATTCACCGGCTTTACCCTGTGGCGTCCCCCCAGCGTGGTTTCCAGCGCGCCTTCATCTTCCTGCTCACCGGCAACGTCATCGACTTGGAGAGGATCTTCGGTCCCGCACTTGGAGCGCTCGAACGAGAAGTGCCCGACGCACGCCCGTGCCAGGTCGCGGAACGTGGGCAGACAGTCGGCGAACTCCTGGTTTTCAGCATCAGTCGCGAAGCGGGTGTTCTCCCAGCAGAGCGCGATCTTGCGGTCGATCGTGCCGAGGCACTGGGCGCGCTGGGCGGGGAGGTCGGTGTAGGTGTCGCCTTCGATATCGCCGTGCAGGGGCTTCACCACGCGCCCGTCGGGCGTCTCGCACTCGAAGGAGAAGCTCCGGATTTCCGCTTCCGCCGCCTCGGCCCCAGACCAGGCCATCAGCGCGGCAAGCCCGGCTGCTATCGCTGCGAAGATGCTTATGCGCATGCGGTGCTGTATGTCCTGCACCAGCCCCTGAGCCCAATCCGGTGGCTGCCCGGCATGGCTACGCGCCACCGTGACCTGAGTATAGTACAGGGAGCGGCGGCACAGAATCCCTGAAGGCATAGCCGCCTCCCCCGGAGAAGGAAAGCCACCGATGGACGCCGACGAGATCATCGCCCGCTACGGACTGGTGCCGCACCCGGAAGGCGGTCACTACCGGGAGATCTTTCGCGCGCACGCCGAAGAGGGCGGCCGCGGCGCGCTGACCTCCATCTACTACCTCTTGCGGGTTGGCGAGGTCTCGGCCTGGCACCGGGTCGATGCGGTGGAGATCTGGCATTACCACGCCGGCGAAGCGCTCAGGCTCGAGATTTCGCCCGACGGCGTGGGGACAACAAGTCACCGGCTCGGCGTCGGCGATGGCGCCTGGCCGCAGGTCGTGGTTCCCGTCGGCGCCTGGCAGAGCGCGCGGCCGGAAGGCGCCTGGACTCTGGTGGGTTGCACGGTGGCGCCTGCCTTCGAGTTCGCCGGCTTCGAGCTTGCCCCGCCCGGCTGGCAGCCGGGACGCGCGTAGCGCGTGCGCGAGGACGCCGGGCTAACCCCGCTCGGCGGCGAAGGCTGCGAGGCGCTCCACGACGAAACGGAGCGACTCTTCGGTCGTCCTGCGGCTAATGACGCCGAGGCGGACGGCCTCAGGCTCGTCGGGCCGGAGCGCCTCTGCCCAGGCCAGCACGCCTTCGGCCCGCAGATGCCGGACCGCGTCGGCCGCACTGAAGGCACCGGCCCGCATCGCCGGGTGAAGGGTGCAGACGACCGGCAGCGGCGTCCGGTTCACGATCTCCCACCCTGCCTCGCGTAGCAGGCGACGCAGCGTGTCGCCCAGCGCCGCCTCCCCCTCGATCCGCGTCGCAAGCGTCGCCGGTTGGAGAACGGACGTGAGCACCCTGAGCCCGCTGTTGGCGCGCGAGCCCTGGAGGGACATGGAGGAGAATTCGTGCCGCTCAACGGGCCCGCCGGAGGCGTTGAACGCGCGCTCCACGGCCGCGCGATGACGGCAGAGAAACATGCCGCATCCACCCGCACCGAGCGGCACCAGAGTCTTGTGGGGGTCGAATATCAGCGAGTCCGCGGCGTCGAGCCCGGCGAGACAGGTCTCGCGCAGACGCGGCGAAAAGGCGGCGATAGCGCCCCACGGCGCATCGACATGGAACCACGCGCCGTGGCGGCGGCAGACTTCGCCGATCTCGGCCAGCGGATCGACGATCCCGGACGGCGTCGCACCGACCGAGCCGATGACCATGAAGGGCAGGTACGCGCCCGAAGCGGCGTCCGCCGCCATCGTGTCTTCAAGAGCGGCCGTGTCCATGCGCAGGTCGCCGTCCACCGGCACGGTGCGGACCGACGCGGTGCCGACCAGGTTGCGCGCGTTCTTCTCGATCGAGACGTGGGTCTGGGGCGAGACATAAAGGACAGGCCGCACCTGCAGCGGCATCGAGCCGTGGCGCCAGTACTCGTACGGCTCCTCGCGCCCGGACGCCTCCCTGCAGAGCGCCGGGTCGTAGGCGGTGCAGCGCGGGTTACGGTGGGAAAGCCGGTCGGTGAGCGCGACGATCATGGCGGTCTGGTTCGCCTCGGTGCCGCAGGCGGTGAAGTGCCCCGCCCCGCTCTCGGGATCGATGCCGAAGGTCTCCATGATCAGGTCGACGCCGTACTGCTCGAAGGCGGCGGAGGCCGGATGCTGGCCTCGCACCGCGACATTCGCGCCGCGTCGGTTGGTCTCGTCCATGGCGGCGATCGAGGCTGCATCGGCATCGATGCAGAAGTAGCCCATGTTCAGCGGACTGTTCACATCGGTGTCGTAGAGGTCGGCGAGCCGGCGGAAGACCTGCATGAGCCGGTCCACCGGGATATCGCCGGCGCTCGAATCGAGGTTCTCGCGCACGAGGGTATAGAGCGCCTCGAAGGCCGGGGCCTCGCGGGTCGCAGGCGTTTGCATCATAGCAGAGGCTCCGTAGCAGCGGGCCGCTGGTGCACGCGGAACGGCCCTCCTTTTGTAGCAACCAAGAGTAGACGCGAAGATTCGCGTTTGACATTTTCAAGCATATCTTCAATATACTCGCGATGACTATCCAGTCACCTATGGTAAAGATGTTGAAATGAGCGATCAGACAGAAAATGCCGGCTCGGACCATGATCTGTTACGCATGACTGCAGATGTGGTGACGGCATATGTCGGCAATAATACCGTGGCACCGACCGATCTTGCGGAGGTCATTCGTACGGTCCACGCCTCGCTGCGGGAGGCGCATGCCGGCACGACCGCCGTTGCGGCGCCGCCGAAGCCCGCCGTCCCCATCAAGAAATCGATCACGCCCGACTATCTGATCTGTCTCGAGGACGGCCGCGAGCTGAAGATGCTCAAACGGCATCTCCGCACGACCTACAATATGACCCCCGACGAATACCGGGCGAAGTGGGGCCTCGAGGCCGACTATCCGATGGTCGCGCCCAACTATGCGCGGCGGCGGTCGGAGTTCGCGAAGCAGATCGGCCTCGGCCAGAAGCGGCGGAAGACCGAGACTTCCGACAGCGACGTGGCCTCGTCCGAGGGCGGCGCGTCGTCTGCGGGAGGCGGCGGCACCTATTAGCCCCCTCAGGGTCTTGCCCTAACCCCTGTTGCCTTCCTTGCGGCCCGTCGTGGTCACGAGGAAGAGCCCGGCGAACATCAGGACCACCGCGCCCCAGATATAGACCGACGGCGCTTCGCCGAAGAACCACATGCCGAAGCCCATGCCGGAGAGTGTCGCGATATAGTTGACGGTGGAGAAGATCACCGGTCCGGCGCGGCGAATCACCTCGAACACCAGATAGAACGAGACACAGTTGTTGGCCATCGCGCCGATCGTGGCCCCGTGGCCGATGCCGAATGAGCCGCCGAAGGCCCACCACTCGCCCGAGGCGGCCATCACGATGAGCACGTAGCCGGCCGATGCCAGCATGAGGCCGCCTGCAAGCGGCAGCGAGCCCGTCTCCGGCGGGCGCCAGCGCGCAACCAGTACGGCGTTGACCGCGTAGGAGAGCGAGGGCAGCAGGCCAAGCGCCACCCAGCCGGCCATGCCCGGCGCCGGCAGGCTCGCCTGCGGCAGCAGCACCACGAGGATGCCGGCGAGCCCCAGCAGAATGCCGCCGAAACGGAGCGTGTGGAAGCGATCTTGCCTAAGCGTGAGCGCCAGTGCGTAGATCATCACCGGGACCAGCGAAAGCCCGAGAGTGAGCAGACTCGCCGGCACCTTGGCAGCGAGGTAGGCGAGCAGCATGTAGGGGAAGGAGAGGTTCAGCGCGCCGGTCGTAAGGAATATCCGCAGATGGCGGAAGTCGATGGGCGGCAGGCGGCGCAGCGCGGCGGCCATCAGCATCAGCGCCACGCCCCCGCCCAGCGATTGCCAGAACACATAGGCCTGAAAGGGCACGCCGTCGTCCACAGCGAAGCGGTTGAGCGAGATCGCCAGCGCGAAGGAAACGCCGAGGGCGAAGAGCATTCCGATCGTGACCGGGCTCGGGCGGGCGACGGGCATGAGCGGAGCCTCCCACGGATCGCGGCGGTGCCGAAGGATCGGGGCGGTCTTGGTGCGTCCCGGCCCGGATGCTAGAAAAACGCGTCGTTCAGGAGGGAATCATGGGCCAAACCGCCGCGGCCGCCAAGGCCGCACCGTCCCGCACAAAGGCGATGTTCCAGTGGGACGATCCCTTCCTGCTCGACGACCAGCTCAGCGAGGACGAGCGGCTGGTGCGCGACACCACCCGCGCCTTCGCCCGGGAAAAGCTGATGCCGCGCATCCTCGAGGCGAACCGGCACGAGCGCTTCGACCGCGAGATCATGAACGAAATGGGCGCCCTCGGCCTGCTTGGCTCGACCATCCAGGGTTACGGCTGCGCCGGAGTGAGCTACGTCTGCTACGGCCTTGCCGCACGTGAGGTGGAGGCGGTCGATTCCGGCTATCGCTCGGCGATGAGCGTGCAATCCAGCCTGGTGATGTATCCCATCGACGCCTACGGCACCGAGGCGCAGAAGCAAGAGTGGCTGCCACGGCTCGCGAGTGGCGAGGCCGTCGGCTGCTTCGGGCTCACCGAGCCGGATTTCGGCTCGGACCCCGGCGGCATGACGACACGCGCACGCTCGGTCGACGGGGGTTTCCTGCTTTCGGGCGCAAAGAACTGGATCTCCAACTCGCCCATCGCCGATGTTTTCCTGGTCTGGGCCAAGAACGACGAGGGCACGATCCGGGGCTACCTGCTCGAGAAGGGCATGAAGGGGCTGGCCGCGCCCAAGATCGAGGGCAAGTTCTCGCTCCGCGCCTCGGTCACCGGCATGATCCAGATGGACGAGGTGTTCGTGCCGGCGGAGAACGAGCTTCCCGGCGCGAGCGGGCTCCCAGGGCCCTTCCGCTGCCTCAACCGGGCCCGCTACGGCATCGGCTGGGGCGCTCTCGGCGCAGCCGAGTTCTGCTGGCGCGCCTCCCGGGACTACACGGTGGACCGCCAGCAGTTCGGCCGGCCGCTCGCAGCCAACCAGCTGATCCAGAAGAAGCTCGCGGACATGCAGACCGAGATCGCCATCGGCCTGCAGGCTTGCCTCCGCGTCGGCCGGCTCTTCGACGAGGGCAGGGCCACGCCCGAGATGATCTCGCTGATCAAGCGCAACTCCTGCGGCAAGGCGCTGGAGATGGCGCGCACCGCCCGCGACATGCACGGCGGCAACGGCATCAGCGACGAGTTTCACGTGATCCGCCACGTCATGAACCTGGAGGCGGTCAACACCTACGAGGGCACTCACGACATCCATGCCCTGATCCTCGGCCGGTCGCAGACCGGCATCCAGGCCTTCGCCTGACGCCATGGCGCGGCGCGGCGGGAAGGGGCAAGCAAAGACTCTCCTGCTCGGCGCGATTGCCGACGACCTAACCGGCGCCACCGACCTCTGCAACACGCTGGTGGCGGGCGGGATGCGCACGGTCCAGGTGATCAGCGTTCCCCGCGCGGAGACCGCAGTGCCCGATGCCGATGCGGTGGTGGTGGCGCTCAAGTCGCGTACCGTGCCGGCCGCGAAGGCGGTGCGCGAGTCCCGCGCGGCGCTCGCCTGGCTGCGGAAGGGCGGCGCGCGTCAGATCTTCTTCAAGTACTGCTCGACCTTCGATTCCACGCCGTGTGGCAACATCGGGCCGGTGGCGGATGCGCTGCTGGACGATCTCGGCGCCGATCTCACCATCGCCTGCCCGGCCTTCCCGACCAACGGGCGTACCGTCTACAAGGGGCACCTCTTCGTCGGCGAAGGGCTGCTCGAGAACTCGGGCATGCGCAACCATCCGCTGACCCCGATGCGGGATTCCAATCTCGTGGCGGTGCTTGGCGCGCAGACGCCGCGTCCGGTGGGGCTGGTCGGGCATGAGACCGTGCGCAAGGGAGCCCGCGCGATCAACCGTGCGCTCGATGGATTGTGCGAGGCAGGCACGCGCCACGCCGTCGTCGATGCCATCGCCGACAAGGACTTGAGGGCGATCGGTGCGGCCTGCGCCGACTTGCCGCTCGTCACCGGCGGCTCCGGTGTCGCCATGGGGCTGCCGACGAACTTCCGGGAGAGCGGCTTGCTCGGAGAAGCCGGGGAGGCGGCCACGCTGCCGGCCGCTTCCGGCCACGCGGCGGTGATCGCCGGAAGCTGCTCGACCGCGACGCTCGGGCAGATCGAGCACATGGCGGCTTCCTGTCCGGCGTTCTTCGTCGATGCCGAGGCGCTCGCCGCGCGCCGGCGGGTGGCGGCGGAGGCGCTGGCCTGGGCGCGACCCCGGCTCGCCGACGGGCCGGTGCTGATCTACGCCAGCGCTGCGCCGGCGCGGGTCGGTCGGATTCAGAAGCGGCTCGGCGCGGACAAGGCCGGTGCGATGATCGAGCGTTGCCTTGCGCGTATCGCAACCGGCCTCGTCGATGCCGGCGTCGGCCGGCTGGTGGTGGCGGGTGGCGAGACCGCGGGCGCCGTAGTCAGCGCGTTGGGAGTTCAGGCGCTGCGCATCGGGGCCGAAATCGACCCCGGCGTGCCGTGGACCATGAGTGTCGGTGAGCCCCGGCTCCATCTCGCGCTGAAGTCCGGTAATTTTGGCGCGCCCGACTTCTTCACCCGCGCGTTCACGGTCCTGCCGTGAGCGAGACCGCGCTCCGCGAGCGGATCGTCCGCCACGGCGAATCCATCTTCACGCGCGGCTATGGCTGCGGCGCGTCGGGCAACATCAGCGTGCTGCTCGACGACGGCATCCTGGTGACACCGACCAACTCCTGCCTCGGCCGGCTGGACCCCGCGCGGATCGCGAAGCTCGGGCCGGACGGCACGCACCTCTCCGGCGATCCGCCGTCGAAGGAGGCATTCCTGCACCAGTCGATGTACCGGGCGAGGCCGGATGCGCGCGCCATCGTGCATCTGCACAGCACGTGTTCGGTCGCCGTCTCCTGCCTCGCCGACGTCGACCCCGCCGACGTGCTCCCGCCAATCACCGCCTACTACGTGATGCGCGTGGGCCGGCTGCCGCTCATCCCCTACTACCGGCCGGGCGACCGCGCGCTCGCCGACGCCGTGCACGACGCAGCCCGCACGCATCATGCGGTGCTGCTGGCCAATCACGGCCCCGTGGTGGCGGGGAAGGCGCTGGATGCCGCGGTCTATGCCGCCGAGGAGCTGGAGGAGACGGCGAAGCTGCACCTGCTGTTGCGTGGTGCGCCGGTGCGCCTGCTCACGGACGGGCAGGTCGCGGAATTGAGAGAGGTGTTCCCGACCTGAGCCGGGGTGCGTGGAGAGAAGCGCGGCTCGGGCCGGCGGCTTACGCCGCCTCGCTCTCCTCTTCCTCCTCTTCGTCGTCGCCCGGAACGGGGCCCGAATCCTTGCCCTTCTCGTCCTCGTCCCGGTCGACAAGCTCGATGATCGCCATGGGTGCGGCGTCTCCGTAGCGGTGACCGGCCTTCAGCACGCGGGTGTAGCCGCCCGGGCGCTCGGCATAGCGGGGGCCCAGCGTGTCGAAGAGCTTGCGCACGACCGCCTCGTCGACGAGGTAGCCCAGCGCCTGCCGGCGGGCGTGGAGGTCGCCGCGCTTGCCGAGCGTGATCATGCGCTCAACGACGCCGCGCAGCTCTTTCGCCTTCGGCACCGTGGTCTCGATCTGCTCGTGCTTGAGCAGCGACGTCGCCATGTTGCGGAACATCGCGCGGCGGTGGCTCGACGTCCGGTTCAGCTTGCGTTGGCCATGTCGATGGCGCATGGCGTATCCCCCTGCGGCGTGGCCTGTTTCGGTCCGGCCCGGCCCCTTAGTAGGGCTCGTCCAGCCTCTTGGCCAGCTCCTCGATGTTTTCGGGCGGCCAGTCCATGAGCTCCATGCCGAGATAGAGGCCCATGCCGGCGAGCACGTCCTTGATCTCGTTGAGCGACTTGCGTCCGAAGTTGGGCGTCCGCAGCATTTCGGCTTCGGAATACTGCACCAGGTCGCCGATATAGATGATGTTGTCGTTCTTGAGGCAGTTGGCGGAGCGGACGGAAAGCTCCAGCTCGTCCACCTTGCGCAGCAGGTTCGGATTGAACTCGGGCTCGACCGCTTCCTCGGCGCGGGGCAACTCGCGCGGCTCTTCGAAGTTGATGAAGAGCTGGAGCTGATCCTGGAGGATCCGCGCGGCGAGCGCGATCGCGTCCTCGGGCGAGACGGTGCCGTTGGTCTCGACCCGCATGGTCAGCTTGTCGTAGTCGGTCACCTGGCCGACACGGGTGTTGTCCACCTTGTAGGCGACCTTGCGAACCGGGCTATAGAGTGCATCGACCGGGATCAGCCCGATCGGCGCGTCCTCGGGCCGGTTCTGCGCGGCGGGGACGTAGCCCTTGCCGGCCTCGACCGTGAACTCAATTTCGATATTCGTGTTCTCATCGAGGGTGCAGATCACCACGTCGGGATCGACGATCTGGATGCCGTGACCGGCCTGGATCTGCGCTGCCGTGACCTCGCCCGGGCCGGAGGCGCTGAGCGTCATCCGCCGGGGTCCTTCGCCGTGCATGCGAAGTGCCAGCAGCTTCACGTTGAGCACGAGGTCGGTGATGTCCTCGCGCACGCCCTGGAGCGAGGAGAACTCGTGCAGCACGCCGTTGATCTGCATCGACGTGACCGCGGCACCCTGCAGCGACGACAGCAGGATGCGCCTGAGCCCGTTGCCGAGCGTCATGCCGTAACCGCGCTCCAGCGGCTCGGCCACGATGCGGGCAAAGCGGGAGCCGTCTCCCTCGGGCGTCACTTCGAGCTTGTGCGGCTTGATGAGTTCCTGCCAGTTCTTCTTCATGACACAAATTATCCCGTGTGATGGGTTGTACGCCCGTTGAATGAACGAGGTGGCGCGCCATGGCGCGCCGGAACGGTGCCGTCAGACGCGCCGCCGTTTTGGCGGCCGGCAGCCATTGTGCGGGATCGGCGTGACGTCGCGGATTGCGGTGATCACGAAGCCCGCGCTCTGCAATGCGCGCAATGCGGATTCACGCCCCGAGCCCGGCCCCTTGACCTCGACCTCGAGTGACTTGACGCCGTGCTCCGCAGCCTTGCGGCCGGCTTCCTCGGCCGCCATCTGGGCAGCGTAGGGGGTCGACTTGCGCGAGCCGCGAAAGCCCATGCTGCCGGCCGACGACCAAGCGATCGCGTTGCCCTGGACGTCGGTGATGGTGATCATCGTGCTGTTGAAGGTAGCGCTGACGTGGGCGATCCCGGAAGAGATGTTCTTCCGCTCGCGGCGCCGCGTGCGCGTCGGTTTCGCCATCCTCGCTACCCTCTACTTCTTCTTGCCTGCGATCGGGCGTGCCGGCCCTTTGCGCGTGCGTGCGTTGGTGTGGGTGCGCTGGCCGCGCACCGGAAGGCCGCGCCTGTGCCGGAGCCCCCGGTAGGTACCGAGGTCCATCAGCCGCTTGATGTTCATCGCGACCTCGCGGCGGAGGTCGCCCTCGACCACGTAGCTCTGGTCGATCACCTCGCGAATGCGGATGACTTCCGCATCGCTCAGCTGGCTCACCCGCTTGTCGGCCGGCAGGCCCACCGTCTCGCGAATTTGCCGGGCCTTGGTGCGCCCGATCCCGTGGATATAGGTCAACGAAATCTCGACCCGCTTATTGGTCGGGATGTTGACGCCGGCGATACGCGCCACGCTGGAGCCTCCTCACAGGGGGAAAGGTACGCGGCAATGCTGCGGCGCGCACTCTTAACGGCGCTTCGATTACACCGCGCGTGCGCTCGAGTCAAATGCCGCGTGCCGGCTCGCGCCAACAGGCGCGCGGAACCAGAGAATTGCCGGCTGCCGTGAGCGACAAAGCACGAGAGCGTTTCCGCGCAAGACGGAAACGCTCTAGCATGCGCGCGCCGGCGAGGGGAGGTTCTGACCATGGCGCACTATCGTATTGCGGTGATTCCAGGCGATGGCATCGGTAACGAGGTCATGCCCGAGGCCATGCGGGTGCTGGAGGCCGCGGGCCGGCGCTTCGATATCGGCTTCGACTGGCAGCACTTCGGCTGGAACTGCGAGACCTACGGCAAGACCGGCCGGATGATGCCGGAGGACGGGATCGAGTTGCTGCGCCCCTTCGACGCAATCCTGCTGGGCGCGGTGGGCTTCCCCGGCGTGCCGGACCACGTGTCGCTCTGGGGCCTGCTGATCCCGCTGCGCCGGGCCTTCCGCCAGTACGTCAATCTGCGCCCGATCAAGCTGCTCCGGGGCGTGACCTCGCCGCTCGCAGGCCGCACCTCGGCGGACATCGACTTCGTCATCGTGCGCGAGAACAACGAGGGCGAGTATTCCGAGATGGGCGGGCGCATCTACGCCGGCACCGAGCAGGAGGCGGTGGTGCAGGAGAGCGTCTTCACCCGCCAGGGCGTCGACCGGGTGATGCGCTACGCCTTCGAGTTGGCGCGGACCCGGGGCGGCCGCGTGGCCTCGGCCACCAAATCCAACGGCATCATCCACACCATGCCCTACTGGGACGAGCGCTTCACGGCTCATGCTTCCCAGTACCCGGATGTGGAGACCGACAGCTTTCATATCGACATTCTGAGCGCCCACTTCGTGCAGCATCCGGACTGGTTCGACGTGGTGGTGGGCAGCAACCTCTTCGGCGACATCCTCTCGGATCTCGGCGCCGCCGTGGCGGGCGGCATGGGCCTAGCACCGGCGGCCAACCTGAATCCGGATCGCGACCATCCATCCATGTTCGAGCCGGTGCACGGCTCCGCGCCGGACATCGCCGGCCGCGCCATCGCCAACCCGGTCGCCATGATCTGGACCGGCGCGATGATGGTGGACCATCTCGGCCACGGCGACGCGGCGCGGGCCATCGAGGGCGCCATCGAGACGGTTCTCGGCGAAGGCGCGCCGCTGACCCCGGATCTCGGCGGCGGCGCCAGCACGGAAGACGTGGGCAAGGCGGTGGCTGCGGCGCTTTGAATGCTCGCGCCCCGCGTGTCGCGGCCGGAACCGAGACCCTGTCCCACTTGCGCATCGGCACGGCGACGCCTAAGTTACATGTAACCAAAGGGATGACGATTCGTGGCAAGCCCGCCGAAGAGCGCGAAGGCAACGAACGAGAAGGTTCGCCGGCATCGTGCGCGCCTGCGTGAGCAGGGGCTTCGCCCCTTGCAAGTCTGGGTGCCCGACACCCGGACGCCGGGATTTGCGGAGGAGGCGCGCAGACAGTCGCTGGCCGTGGCCGCGAGCGCACATGCCGAGACCGACCAGAGGTTTGTCGACGCCATCAGCGAGATCGATATCGCGTGAGGCGGGGCGAGTTGTGGGTCGCTGCCGGGGGCGGCGACTATAGGGGCAAGCCAAGACCCGTCGTGATCGTTCAGGACGACCGTTTCGAGCATTCCAACTCGGTGACGGTCTGTGCATTGACCAGCGACCCGACCGATGCGCCGCTATTTCGCGTCGCGCTCTCCCCGAGCCCCGAGAACGGTCTGCACGAGGCCTGTCGGGTCATGGTCGACAAGATCACCACCGTCCGACGGGAGCGTCTGAATCGACGGATCGGCGCCCTCTCCGACAAGGACATGCGAAGGATCGATCAGGCGATTCTCGTCTTTCTGGGCATTGCCTGATGGAATGTTTACCCCACAGGCGGGTCGTACGCCCCGACGCGCTCGCTTGACAGCCTTGCGGCGGGTGCTAGGGTCGGGGACCTGCGAGAGGGGCAGGGAGCGGCACGATTGGCGGGCCGCGCGACCTCCAGTGAAGCCCCGACACACGGCGAGGCCGTGGCGAAAAAGCTCTACGTCAAGACCTTCGGCTGCCAGATGAACGTCTACGACTCCGCCCGCATGGCGGACGTCCTGGCGCCGCTCGGCTATCGCTCGACGACGGAGGTCGAGGACGCCGATCTGGTTGTCCTCAACACCTGTCACATCCGTGAGAAGGCGGCGGAGAAGGTCTATTCCGAGCTCGGGCGGTTGCGCGCGCTGAAGCAGGCACGCCAGCGGGGCGGCGGGGAGATGCTGCTCGCCGTTGCAGGCTGCGTCGCCCAGGCCGAGGGCGAGGAGGTTGCTGCCCGCGCGCCCTTTGTCGATATCGTCGTCGGCCCCCAAGCCTATCATCGCCTGCCGGACATGGTGGCGCGCGCGCGACGCGAGCGCCACGCTGCCGTCGATACCTCCATGCCGGCGGACTCCCGCTTCGACCACTTGCCTGAGGAGCTTGCCGGCCGGCAGCCGGGACGGGGCGTCTCCTCCTTCCTCACGGTTCAGGAAGGGTGCGATCGTTTCTGCACCTTCTGCGTCGTGCCCTATACCCGGGGTGCGGAGGAGTCACGCCCCGCCGCAGATGTCGACGCCGAGGCGCGCCGCCTCGTCGCCGCCGGCGCCCGCGAGATCGTGCTGCTGGGCCAGAACGTCAACGCCTACCACGGTGCCGACGACGCCAACGGCGGCGAGACAGACCTGGCGGGGTTGATCGGCCGCCTGGCCGGCATCGAGGGGCTGGAGCGGCTGCGCTACACCACCTCGCATCCGCGCGACATGACGCCTGCGCTGATCGAGGCGCATGGTACAGAGCAGAAGCTGATGCCCTTCCTGCACCTGCCCGTGCAGTCGGGCTCCGACCGGATTCTCGCTGCCATGAACCGGGGCCATGGCGCCGATCGTTATCTGGAGCTGGTGGAGGCGCTCCGCGCCGCGCAGCCTCAGATCGCGCTCTCCAGCGACTTCATCGTGGGCTTTCCCGGCGAGACCGAGACTGATTTCGAGGAGACGATGGCGCTCGTGCGCGAGGTCGAGTACGCGCAGGCCTTCTCCTTCAAGTACAGCCCGCGCCCGGGCACCCCGGCGGCCGAGCGCGACGACCGCGTGCCCGGCGAGGTCGCGGCCGAGCGCCTGAGTAGGCTCCAGCGCCTGCTCGACGAGCAGAAGAGGCGCTTCAACACGAGCATGGTGGGGCAGGCGCTCCCGGTGCTCTTCGAGAGGCACGGCCGCCACACTGGTCAGGTCGCCGGCCGCACGCCACATATGCAGTGGCTCCATGTGGAGGGCGATGAGGCGTTGATCGGCACCGTCGCAGAGGCAACCGTCACTGACGCCTCGCCTAACGGCCTCGCAGGCGAGTTGGCAGGCGGCACGGGCGCAGGCACCCATGGCCGCGCTGGCGCTGCCGGCCTGGGCGTTGCGGGAGGCGTTCCCGCGTGAGTCGCCCTGCAGCCGGGGCGCCGGGCGAGGCCGGCGCGCAGATCAGCTTCGACGACAACACCTTGCTGCCGCTCCTCTTCGGCGACCACGACCGCCATCTGGTGCGGATCGAGCACGCGTTGGGGGTGGTGCTGCGCTCACGCGGCAACGAGGTCGCGATCAGCGGCCCGCCCTCTTCGGTCGCGGCGACGGAGGAGGTGCTGCGGACGCTCTACGACAAGCTGAAGCAGGGCCTGCCGATGGGCGGCGGCGAGGTCGAAGGCGCGATCCGCATGGTGAAGGGGCCGGGGAGCGGGGGCGCCGTCGGCACGGTCGGCGGGCGGGCCGAGCCTGAGCCCGCGCTCACACTCCGCACCCGCAAGCGCCCGGTCAGCCCGCGCTCGCCGCGCCAGGCCGACTATGTGCGCGCCATGCAGAACAACGATCTGGTGTTCGGGCTCGGCCCCGCCGGCACCGGCAAGACCTATCTCGCCGTGGCGATGGCGGTCTCCCTCTATCTCGCGGGCCGGGTCGAGCGCATCGTGCTCTCGCGGCCGGCGGTGGAAGCCGGCGAGCGTCTCGGCTTCCTGCCCGGCGACCTGAAGGACAAGGTCGACCCTTACCTCCGCCCGCTCTACGACGCGCTCTACGACATGCTGCCGGCAGACCTGGTGGCGCGGCGCATGGAGTCGGCGGAGATCGAGATCGCCCCGCTCGCCTTCATGCGCGGGCGCACGCTCTCCCAGTCGTTCATTATCCTGGACGAGGCGCAGAACACGACGCCGCTGCAGATGAAAATGTTCCTCACCCGGCTCGGCGAGGGCTCGCGCATGGTCGTCACCGGCGACCTCACCCAGATCGACCTCCCGGCCGGCGCGCAATCGGGCCTACGCCATGCCGTCGCGACCCTGGAGGGGCTGAGCGAGGTCTCCTTCGTCCGCTTCGGCACCGCCGATGTCATGCGCCATTCCCTGGTGACACGCATCCTCGAGGCCTATGACACCGCAACCCCCGGCGATGACCGAGATCGAGATCGCGATCAGCCTCCGCGATTCGGCGTGGTCGACCGCTCTTCCTGAGGCCGCCGACGTGGCTCGCCGTGCCGCCGCTGCGGCCCTGGAGGCAGCGCCCGAACTCTCCGGTCAGGTCGAGCTCGGAGTCGTGCTGGCGGACGATGCCTTCGTGCGCGCCCTCAACAGGGATTACCGCGGGCAGGACCGCGCGACGGACGTGCTCTCCTTCCCCGTGCACGAGCCGCCGCAGCTCGACCCGCCGCCCGGGGAGATGCCGCTCATGCTGGGCGACGTTGTGCTCGCCCGCGAGACCGTGCAGCGCGACAGTGCATCGGTCGGCGTTGGCCTCGCCGACCGGGTGAGCCACCTGGTGGTTCACGGCGTGCTCCACCTGCTCGGCCACGACCATGACGAGCCGGATGCCGAGCGCGGCATGCGTGCGCTCGAATCCCGAACACTATTGGCACTTGGCTTATGCGATCCCTACGTTAACCTGTGACAGTCCGAGTTGCCCCGCGGTCACGGACCGCGGAGGCGGAACGATGAGCGAAGACGACAAACCTCCATCTAGCAGCGACAGTGCAGGCGGCGACCGAAGCGGGCGGGTCCGCGCGTCGGTTGCGAGCCTGATCGGCAATTGGCTGCGCAAGGGGCTCGGCCGCGGCAACGGCGTCTCCTGGCGCGAGTCACTCGGCGAAGTCCTCGCGGAAGAGGAGATTGCCGAGCAGATCAGCCCGCACGAGCGCGACCTGCTGCTCAACCTTCTCCGCTTCGGCAGCCTGACCGCCGAGGACGCGATGGTGCCCCGCAACGACATCACGGCGGTCGAGATCACGGCACCGCTGGAGGAAGTCGTCGCCACCATCAAGGAGAAGGGCCATTCGCGCATGCCGCTCTACCGCGGCAACCTCGACGACATCGCCGGCATGATTCACATCCGCGACGTCATGCGCCATTGGGGCGGGGACGGCCCCTTCGACCTGGAAGCGATCAGGCGCGAAATCCTGTTCGTGCCCGGGTCCGTGCCGATCCCCGCCTTGCTGAAGGAAATGCGCGAGACCCGGCTGCACATGGCGGTGATCGTCGACGAGTACGGCGGCACTCACGGCCTGGTCACGATCGAGGACGTGGTGGAGGAGATCGTCGGCGAGATCGAGGACGAGCACGACGAGATCGAGGCGCCGGCCCTGGTCCGCCTTGCCGACGGCGCCATGGAGGCGGACGCGCGCGTGCGCGTCGACGAGCTGGAGCGCCATCTGGCGGTCCCGCTGCTCGACGGCGACGAGGAGGACGCGGTCGATACCCTCGGCGGGCTCGTGTTCACGCTTGCCGAGCGCGTGCCGCGTGCGGGCGAGCGAATATGCCACCCGGCCGGCTTCGCCTTCGACGTGCTGGAGGCCGACCCGCGGCGGATCAAGAGGCTGCGCGTCAGCCGCACCGAATCACACCCGGCGCACGGTCGCCTGTGAGCGGCTTCGGCCGCTCCGCCGCCGCGCGGCTCACTGCGCTCGCGCACGCCCTCGGCGCCGCATCCGGCTGGCGCCGCTCGGGGATCGCGGCCGGCCTCGGCGCCCTCTCGGCGACGGCGCTGCCGCCGGGGCACGCACTCCCCCTGCTGGTAGTCGCGTTGACGGGCCTGGTCTGGCTGATCCACGCCAGCCGCTCGCCGTGGCGCGCCGCCGTCGCGGGCTGGTGGTTCGGCTTCGCTCACTTTCTCTTCAGCATTTACTGGATCGGCGCGGCCATGCTGACCGATCCCTCGCGTTTCGGCTGGATGGTGGCGCCGGCGGTGATCGGGCTTTCTGCGGGTTTTGCGCTCTTCCCGGCGCTGGCAGCCTTCGCCACGCGGCTGCCCGCGTTACCAATCGCGGGCCGCGTGCTCGCCCTCGCCGTGACCTGGACCGCGGCCGAGTGGCTGCGTGGCAACATCCTGACCGGCTTTCCCATGAACCTGATGGGCACGGTCTGGATGCCATCCGTGGGCATGATCCAGTCCGTGGCCGTCGTCGGGGTCTATGGGCTGAGCCTCGTGACTATCCTCGCTGCGGCGGCACCGGCGGCCCTGGTGCCGCCGCTTGCGGACGAGCGCCGCACCCGCCGGCCCTGGCTGGCGCCTGCCGTCGCGTTCGGGCTGCTGGCGGCGGTCTGGGTCAGCGGGCAGGCGCGCCTTGCGCTGGCGCCCGATCATGCGCCGACCGAAATCACGCTGCGCCTGGTTCAGGCCAATATCGATCAGACCCGGAAGTGGGAGGACGGCTCGCGCGAGGCGGGGCTCGCGCACCACGTCGTGCTCTCGCACGAGCCGGGGCTCGACGAGACGGACATCGTGATTTGGCCCGAGACGGCTGCGCCCTTTTTCCTGGACGAGAGCCCGACGCTCCAGGCCTTCGTATCGCGGGCCGCGCCCTTCGGCGGCTACGTGATTACCGGCGCGCCCCGGCGCACGCGCTCGGCGGGGCGAACGATCGCCGTCTGGAACAGCCTCCATGCGCTGGGCCCGGAGGGCGTGATCACGGCCTCCTACGACAAGCATCACCTGGTGCCATTCGGCGAATACATGCCGCTGCGCGGGATCATCAATCTGCGCCGGCTGGCCTATGGGGCGGTCGACAGCTCCGCCGGGCCGGGGCCGCGCACGCTCAGTCTGCCGGGCGTGCCGCCCTTCAGCCCGCTGATCTGCTACGAGGCGATCTTCCCCGGCGAGGTTGTGGCCGGCGACGCGGCGCCGGGCGATCGGCCGCAATGGCTGCTCAACGTCACCAACGATGCCTGGTTCGGGCACACGGCCGGGCCCTATCAGCACTTTCAGGCGGCACGCCTCCGAGCCGTCGAAGAGGGCATGCCGCTGGTGCGGGCGGCGAACACCGGTATTTCCGCCGTCGTCGATTCCTACGGCCGCGTGGTTGGCCGGCTCGGGCTGGGGGAGATCGGCGTCCTCGATGCGCCGTTGCCGCCGGCGCTCGCGGCGCCGACGCCGATGGCCCGGCTCGGAGACTGGATCCTCGCGATTCTCTTGCTTATCGCATCCGCGGCGGCCCTCGCCATCGGCGTCCGGCACTGGTTGCGCGGCAGGCGGTCTGGTCAGGGCGAATAGGACCAGGGCGGCTCCCCGCCGCTGACTGCGGTTGCCAGCATCAGTGCGAAGGCCGCTGCGGCGTAAGCGTCGCCCCGGTCCAGAATGCCGCCGTGACCGGGGATCAGCCGGCCCGAATCGTCCGCACCGACCCGCCGCTTCAGGGCGGATTCGGCAAGGTCGCCCATCTGTCCCACGACCGAGCCGAGCACGCCTGCGGCGGCCAAGAGGACGAGCGAGGGGCGCTCCGCCACCCAGCCCGCGAGCGGCATCAGCCAGCCCAGCAGGATGCTCGCGCCCACTGCGGCTGCCACACCGCCGGCGGCGCCGGCCCAGGTCTTGGCCGGGCTGATGCGGGGCGCGAGGCGGGGGCCGCCGAAGGTTCTGCCGGCCGCGTAGGCGCCGCTGTCGCTCGCCCAGACCACGGCGAAGAGCCAGAAAACCGTCGCCCGGCCCGCCGGATCGTCGCCGCGCAGCGCGAGGGTGGCGACGATGAGCAAGAGGATGATGCCCGCCCCCGCCAGTCCCGTCGCGCGCTCCCGCAAGCGCCCGCGCTCCGCCCCCGCGACGACGAGCGCGGTCGCCGCAGCGGCAGCAGCGGCTGCAAGGGCGCCAACTGTGGCGAAGAGCGCGCAGGCCGCAGCCAGGCCCGCGATGCCGGCCACGCTCGCGGCGTCTACAACCGGCCGGCCCAGCAGCCTGCGCAATTCGAACCAGGCGAGCGCCCCCGCCGCCCCCGCTGCGGCGATGAAGACGGGACCGCCCAGATAGGCCGTGCCCAGGGCAACGGGCACGAGAACCGCAGCCGACGCTGCGCGTAGACCGAGGCTGCTCCCGCCGCCTGCCGCCCGCTGGCCCGTCATGCCCGATTCTTCCGCCACATCAATGCCACATTCGACCCTTAAATCAGACTGCGGGTGACGGTGAAGCGCTTCGTCCCTCCCGCTGTCTCCCAAACGACTGGTCGGTCCTCCGGCTGGGGCGGTCCTTGCGACCGCCCCAGTTCTTTGTGGGTCTCGGCCGCCCGCGCGCCTGGCGCCGCCGGCCCCGTCGGGGCGCCATTCCGGCTATGCGGTCGATGGGATAGCATGGCGCCCCATCGCCAACCACGGGACATCGCCATGCCGATCACGCCGATCCATCATATCCCCCTCAAGCCGGAATACCGCAGCCCCTTCAGCGCCGCCTTTGCGGTAGAGAACGCGCGGTTGCTGATGTTCTCGGGCTGCGGGCCGATCCCGATCTATCATGCGCACCCGCACGATCCGGTGGCCGAGGCGGAGTGGCTGGCAGGCGGCATTCGCGAGCAGACCGAGAAGACCTTCGGCAACATCAGCACCATCCTGGAGGCGGCGGGGGCCGACTTTTCCCAGATCGTCAAGCTCAACATCTATCTCACGGACATGTCTGGGCAGAACGTCGTGAACGAAATCTCCGCCCGCATTTTCGACCCGGCGAACCCGCCGCCGCGCACCCTTGTCGGCGTGACCGAACTCGCCCACCCCGGCATGCTGATCGAGATCGAGGGCATGGTGGCGACGCCGCTCGGCGCCTGAGCGGCCTTCCGGCCGTTTGATCGGGTCTGCGGGCGGCGGCACAATGAGCTGGAACAAGAACGGGCAAGGGCGATAAACGCATACCGCCCCGGGCGCGGGCGGAGAAGGGGAGGCGGTCATGCAGAACGGAGTAATCAGGGTGCTCGTGGTGGGCGTCGGCAACATGGGGCTCAGCCACGCACTTGCATACGACAAGATCGAGGGCTTCGAGGTCGTCGGGCTGTGCAGCCGCAGCATTCGCGGGCGCAACGACCTGCCCGCCGAGCTCGCGTCGCTGCCCCGCTACGAGAAGGTCGACGAGGCGCTTGCCGAGGCCAGGCCCGATGCGGTCTCGATCAACACCTATCCGAACACGCACGAGGAGTTCTGCATCAAGGCCTTCGACGCGGGCTGCCACGTCTTCGTCGAGAAGCCGCTCGCCACCACCGTGGAGGGTGCCCAGGCGGTGGTGGACAAGGCGCGGGAGACCGGCAAGAAGCTGGTGATCGGCTATATCCTCCGCGTGCATCCCGCCTGGCAGGAGTTCATCGAGCGTGCGCGGACTCTCGGCAAGCCGCTGGTCATGCGCATGAACCTCAACCAGCAGAGCCGCGGGCCGGCCTGGAACTGGCACCGCAACCTGATGGATTCGCTGACGCCCATCGTCGATTGCGGGGTCCACTACGTGGACGTCATGTGCCAGATGACCGGCGCCCAACCGGTGCGCGTGCACGGTATCGGCGCGCAGCTTTCCGACCAGACCAAGGTGCAGAATTACGGCCACCTCCACGTCGAGTTCGACGACGGCTCGGTGGGCTGGTACGAGGCCGGCTGGGGCCCGATGATGAGCGAGGTCGCGTTCTTCGTGAAGGATGTGGTCGGGCCCAAGGGCTGCGTCAGCATCGTCATGCCGCAGGAGGGGCAGGACCACGCGGCCTCCGACGACATCGACTCGCACACCAAGACCAACGCGCTGCTCTGCCATTCGAGCGAGATCGACGAGGCCAACAACTTCGTGCACGAGGACCAGTGGGTCGACATGGCCGACGAGCCGACCCATCAGGAGCTCTGCGACCGCGAGCAGGCGTTCCTGCTCAAGGCGATCCGCGAGGACCTCGACCTCTCGGAGCACATGGACAGCGCGGTCAACAGCCTGCGCATCGTCATCGCCGCCGACGAGAGCATCAAGCGGCGGGAGGTCGTGCATCTCGCCTGACTGGCGTATCGTCGAGAACGGGCACGCAAAGGGAAGTCTGGAAGGGCCAAGGGGGGCACATCATGGCATCGGCCGATCTCGAGCTTTGTTACCTGACAGCGAGCGAGGCGCTGGAGCGCTTCAGGGCGCGCACGCTCTCGCCGGTCGAGCTGCTGGACGCGCAGATCGCGCGCGCGCAGGCGATCAACCCCAAGGTCAACGCCATCACCTACGACTTCTTCGACCGGGCGCGCGAGCAGGCGCAGAAGGCCGAGGCCAAGTACGGGAAGACCGACGGCCGGCTGCGCGCCCTCGAAGGGATACCGGTGGCGATCAAGGATTTTCACCCGGTCAAGGGTGAGATCACCACCTTCGGCTCCAAGATCTTCGAGGATTTCAGGCCGGACTACACTGCGGCGACGGTGGACCGGCTGCTGCGCGCCGGCGCCATCATGCACATGCGCACCACATCGCCGGAGTTCGCCTATTCCGGCGCGACCCACAGCCCGCTCTGGGGCATCACGCCCAATCCGTGGAACCTGGAATACACCTCGGGCGGCTCTTCCGGCGGCGCGGGCGCGGCGGTCGCCGGCGGCATGACCACTTTGGCCGACGGCACCGACGGCGGCGGCTCCATCCGCATTCCGGCCTCGGCCTGCGGCATCTTCGGCTACAAGCCGCCCTTCGGCCGCAATCCGCTGGACCGCGACCATCCGCTTGAGACCATCCTGCACTATGGCCCCATGGTCCGGAGCGTCGGAGACGCCGCCCTAATGCAGAACGTCATGTCGGGCCCCCATCCGGACGATCTCTGCAGCCTGCCAAACAAGGTGCGGCTGCCGGCGACCCACGACGATATCCGCGGCTGGAAGGTCGCCTTCTCCATGGACCTCGGCTACCTCCAGATCGACCCGGAGGTGCAGGAGAACACCCGGCGTGCGGCCGACACCTTGCGCGAGCTTGGCTGCACCGTGGAGGAGGTCGATGTCGGCTGGAACTTCGGCGTCCTCGATTGCTGGATGACGTGGTGGGAGGGCCTCTTCGCCGGGATCGCCGGCCATTTTCTGCCCCGTTGGCGCTATGAAATGGACCCCTTCGTCGTCAGGCTGCTGGAGAGCGGGCTCGGCCACAGCGCGGCGCGGCTCTACCAGTGCCAGGTGTTCCGCGGCTGGATGTGGCAGCAGCTGCAGCCGATCCTCAAGTCCTACAACATCCTGATCTGCCCGACGCTCGCGGTGCCGGCGGTCAAGGCCGACCATGACGACGCCGACCCCAACTTCGAGATCAACGGGGTTCCGCTGCCGGCCTACGTCGGCTGGGTCTGCACCAACCCCTTCAACCTGGTGAGCCAGTGCCCGGCGATGAGCGTGCCGACCGGCTTCTCGTCCTACGGCGTGCCCACCGGCATGCAGATCGTTGGCCGGCCCTACGACGATCTGAGCGTGTTCCGCGCCGCCGCCGCCTTCGAGGGTGCGACCCAGCCCTGGCAGGGCAAGCGGCCCGCAATCTAGGGCGCGCGGCACGGCCATCGATGGCGGGAAGGGTCGTGTATCGCGCGTGAGGGCCGGAGCCACATAGCCGAGGGCGGTGCGCGGCGGTCCTGCGGCGGGAGGTGAGTCTTGGCAACGGCGGATCTGGAGCTTTGCTATCTCTCGGCGAGCGAGGCGCTTGAGCGCTTCAAGGCGCGCACGCTCTCGCCGGTTGAGCTGCTGGACGCACAAATTGCGCGCACGCAGGCGGTCAACCCCAAGCTCAACGCCATCACCTACGACTACTTCGACCGGGCGCGAGAGCAGGCGAAGAAGGCCGAGGCGAAGTACGGCAAGACCGACGGCCGGCTGCGCGCGCTTGAAGGCGTGCCGGTCGCGATCAAGGACTTCCACGCGGTCAAGGGCGAGATCACGACCCTCGGCTCCAAGATCTTCGAGAACTCTCGCCCCGACTACACGGCACCCACGGTGGACCGGTTGCTGCGCGCGGGCGCCATCATGCATCTGCGCACCACGACTCCCGAGTTCGCCCATTCGGGCGCGACCCACAGTCCGCTCTGGGGCGTCACGCGCAATCCGTGGAACCTGGAGTACACCCCCGGCGGCTCTTCGGGCGGCGCAGGCGCTGTGGTCGCCGCCGGCATGGGGACGCTTGCCGACGGCACCGACGGCGGCGGCTCCATCCGCATCCCGGCCGCGGCCTGCGGTCTGTTCGGCTACAAGCCACCCTTCGGCCGCAATCCGCTGGACCGCGACCATCCCTTCGAGACCATCCTGCACTACGGCCCGATCGTCCGCAGCGTCGCCGATGCCGCGTTGATGCAGAACGTCATGTCCGGCCCGCACCCGGAGGATCACAGCTCCCTGCCCGGCAGGGTTCGGCTGCCGGCCACCTACGAGGGCATCCGCGGCTGGAAGGTCGCGCTCAGCATGGATCTCGGCTACCTCCAGATCGATCCGGAGGTGGAGGAGAAAACGCGGCGCGCGGCGGCGCTCTTCCGCGAGCTCGGCTGCGAGGTGGAGGAGGTCGAGCTCGGCTGGGACTACGGCGCTCTGGACATCTGCGTGACCTGGTGGGAGGGCATATTCGCGGGCCTCGTCGGCGAATACCTGCCTCGCTGGCAATACGAGATGGACCCCTTCGTCGTGAGACTGGTGGAGCGCGGCCTCAGGCTCAGCGCCGCCCGCCTCTACCAGTGTTACGCTATGCGTGGCCGGATGTGGCAGCAGCTGCAGCCTATCCTCAAGTCTCACGACATCCTGATCTGCCCGACGAATACGGTGCCGGCGGTCAAGGCCGACCACGACAATGCGGACCCGGACTATCGGATCAACGGGGTGCGAGTCTCGGCCTACGGCGGCTGGATCGCGACCTACGGCTTCAACCAGGTGAGCCAATGCCCGGTGATGAGTGTGCCGACCGGGTTCTCCGCTTGCGGCGTGCCGATTGGCATGCAAATCGTGGGGCGGCCTTACGACGACCATTCCGTGTTCCGCGCCGCCGCCGCCTTCGAGGGTGCGACCCAGCCCTGGCAGGACAAAAGACCCGCGATCTAGGGGTGAGGCACGATAGGCCACGCCAAAGGGAGTAGACGATGAAGCTTTACAGTTGGGGGGCCGCGCCCAACCCGCGCCGGGTTCTGATCTACATGGCGGAGAAGGGTATCGAGATCCCGGTGGTGGAGGCCGGCGAAGGCGTGCATCTCAAGGACGACTTCCTCGCCCGCTTCGATGGGCGCATCGTGCCGATGCTGGAGCTCGACGACGGCACGCAGATCGGCGAGGCGATGGCGATCTGCCGTTTCCTCGAAGAGGCCTATCCGGCCCCGCCGCTCTTCGGCGTGAACCGGCGGGACCGTGCGCTGGTCGACATGTGGGAGCGCCGCGCCGAGAACGAAGGCTTCAACGGTGTGGCGGAGGTGTTCCGTAATTCCACCCCCGCCTTCGCCGGCCGGGGCCTGCCGGGCTTCGAAGAGCCAATCGAGCAGATCCCCGACCTGGTGGAGCGCGGCAGGAAGCGGCTCGCCCGCTTCTACGGCCGCATCGAGCGCCAGCTTGCGGACAACCGGTTCATTGCGGGCTCCCGCTTCAGCGTCGCCGACATCACCGCGCTCTGTATCATCGACTTCGCGACCAAGGGTGCCAAGGTCGGCCTGCCGGAGGATCACACCAACGCCCGGCGCTGGCACGCCGAGGTCTCCGCCCGCCCGAGCATCGCGGGTTAGTTGCCGTCCGCACTCGGTGGTCGGAAAACGAAGCGGAGTATTGTCGTGGACGATGAGAAGGTATTGCCCTCCGGAGTTGACGTGCCGAACCCTTCCACCGTCGAGGCCATGAAGGAGCTGGAAGAGGGCAAGGGCAAGCGCTTCAACGACGCGGACGAGCTGTTCGAGGATATGGGCGCCTGACGTGCTGATTCCGGGCCGGCTCAGCGGCTTGCCGCGCTTCGGGGCACACCCTAGACTCGTTGCATGGGTGAGGGCGGAGAGAAGGACGGCGAGGCGCAGACCTTCGAGAGCGCGATGCGCGAGCTCGAAGGGATCGTGCACGAGCTTGAGGCCGGCGAGACCGGCCTCGAAGCCGCAATCGCGGCCTATGAGCGCGGCGTCAAGCTGAAGACCTTCTGCGAAGAGAAGCTCAGGCAGGCCGAGCTCCGGGTCGA
>Ga0209020_1000990_pt1 | contig 31521 bp, 31 predicted proteins | sample PinacodermBB_FD_187298 | JGI IMG/M metagenome (GOLD analysis project Ga0209020, IMG submission 187298) | Host-associated microbial community of the marine sponge Aplysina aerophoba from Gulf of Piran - sponge pinacoderm, lysed by bead... | ecosystem: Host-associated > Porifera > Sponge >... | reverse complement strand
GCTCCTGCAGCTTCTCGCGGTCGTAGTCGGAGGTGGTCTCCTCGATCTGCGCCCGGATCTGCTTGATGCGGCCCTCGATGTCGGCCTTGCCGCCGGCGCCTTCGACGACGGTGGTGTTTTCCTTGTCGACGATGATCTTCTTGCACGTCCCGAGATCGTTCAGGGTCACGTTCTCGAGCTTGATGCCGAGCTCCTCGGCGATCATCCGGCCGTTGGTGAGGATGGCAAGGTCTTCAAGCATGGCCTTGCGGCGGTCGCCGAAGCCCGGGGCCTTGACCGCGATGCACTTGAAGGTGCCGCGGATCTTGTTGACCACCAGGGTCGCCAGGGCCTCGCCCTCGACGTCCTCGGCAATGATCAGCAGCGGCTTGCCACTCTTGGCGATGTTCTCCAGCACCGGCAGCAGGTCCTTCATGCTGGAGATCTTCTTCTCATGGATCAAGATGTAGGGCTCGTCGAGAATCCCTTCCATGCGCTCGGGGTCGGTGACGAAGTAGGGGGAGAGGTAACCGCGGTCGAAACGCATGCCCTCGACCAGCTCCAGCGTGGTCTCAAGGCCCTTGGCCTCCTCGACCGTGATGACGCCTTCCTTGCCGACCTTGTCCATGGCGTCCGCCAGGATCTCGCCGATGGTCTTGTCGTTGTTGGCGGAAATGCTGCCGACCTGGGCGATCTCGGAGCGGTCCCGGGTCGACTTGGACAGCTTCTGGAGTTCGGACACGACCTTCTCCACCGCCTTGTCGATGCCGCGCTTCACCGCCATCGGATCATGGCCGGCGGCGACGATCTTGAGGCCTTCGGTGAAGATGGCCCGGGAAAGCACCGTGGCCGTGGTGGTGCCGTCACCGGCCACGTCCGAGGTCTTGCTGGCGACCTCCTTGACCATCTGCGCGCCCATGTTCTCGAACTTGTCCTCGAGCTCGATCTCCTTGGCGACGGTGACGCCGTCCTTGGTCACGTTGGGGGCGCCCCAGGACTTCTCCAGCACCACGTTGCGGCCCTTGGGCCCCAGGGTGCAGGTAACCGTGTCCGCGAGGATCTTGACCCCTTTCAGGACCTTGGCCCTCGCCTCTTCACTGAATCTTATGTCCTTTGCAGCCATTTTCGTTCGTCCTTCCTATTCGACGATCCCGAGGATATCGTCTTCCCTCATAATGAGATGCTCGTCGCCGCCCAGCTCGATCTCCGTGCCGGAGTACTTTCCGAACAGGACCTTGTCCCCCTCCTTGACGTCAAGCGCCACCACCTTGCCATCCTCGCGCCGGCCGGAACCCACCGCCACCACCATGCCCTCCTGCGGCTTCTCCTTCGCCGAGTCCGGGATGATGATGCCGCCAGCCGTCTTCTCTTCCTCGTCGAGCCTCTTGACGATGATCCTGTCGTGCAAAGGCTTCACTTTTGCCGCCATAAGAACCTCCCTTTAAGAGTGTGTTGATAGGATTTGAGCGCGAATTTAAGCACGATTTTCTTGCAGTCAAGGGGCGTCCGGGGTATTTCCTGAGGTATTTCTTACGGAGGGACGCAACGTGTTGAAAATCTGGGGAAGAAAGACTTCATCCAACGTGCAAAAGGTGCTGTGGTGCTGCGGGGAGCTGGAGATACCGTTCGAGCGCATCGACCTCGCCGGGGAGTTCGGCGGCAACAGGGAGGAGCCCTACCTGAGCCTGAACCCCAACGGCGTGGTCCCCACCATCGAGGACGGGGATTTCGTCCTGTGGGAATCCAACAGCATCGTCCGCTATCTGGTGAACAAGTACCAGGGTGGCAGGCTCCTCCCCGGGACTCCCGAGGGGCGCGGCAACGCCAACCGCTGGATGGACTGGCAGTTGACCACCCTGAACGCCTTCATGGTGCCCATATTCTTCGGCACCATCCGGACCCCGAAGGCCGAGCAGGACCCCGCCGCCATCGAAAAGGCGGTGGCCGCGGCGGTGCCCAAGTGGGAGATCATCGAACGCTACCTCGAAGGCCAGAGCTACCTCGCCGGCGATTCCTTCACCATCGGCGACATCCCCGTGGGCATCTGGGCCTACCGCTGGTTCAACATGCCCATCGACCGGCCCTCCATGCCCAACGTCGAGGCGTGGTACGCGCGTCTTTGCGAACGCCCACCCTATCAGGAGCATGTCATGATCCCGCTCACCTGAGCGGGATCATGGCCCTCCGTTGAGGAAGGCCCGGCGGTGGTCCAGCGCCGGCAGCCGGCGCCGCACATTCTCCAGGTGGTCGAGATCGATGGTGGCCAGCACGAGGCCCGGCTCGGTATCGGCCTGGGCGATGACCTTGCCCCAAGGATCGACGATCATGGAGTGTCCGTAGGCCGACATGCTGGCCGGATGGTCACCGGTCTGGTCCGGGGCGATGATGTACACTTGGTTCTCGATGGCGCGGGCGCGCAGCAGCGTTTCCCAGTGCGCCCGGCCCGTGGGCACCGTGAACACGGACGGCACGAAGATGATCCTGGCGCCGGCGGTTGTGAGACGGCGGTAGAGCTCGGGGAAGCGTAGGTCGTAGCAAACCGATAGCCCCATGGGACACAGAGGGGTGTCCGCCACCACCACGGCGTCGCCCGGGCGGCGAAACTCGGATTCGCGGATGGGCGCCTCGCCTTCGATGTCGACGTCGAACAGGTGGATTTTCCGGTACTTGGCGATGATCCCCATTCCCGGGCCGATGAGCACGCTGGAGTTGTAGGCCCGGCCCTCCGAATCGGAAACCTCCAAAATCGACCCCGCCAGCAGGTACAACCCGAGCTCGGCCGCCAATGCGCTCATGCGTTCCGTGGAAGGCCCGGGGACCGGTTCCGCATTGGCCGCGGTGTCCTTGCCACGCCCGCGCCAGTTGAACACCTCTGGCAACACCACGAGCCTCGCGCCTTCGGCATGCGCCCGGCGGATCCACCCCTCGGCTTCGTGAAGGTTCGCTTCCTTGTCCGAGGTGGCCAGCATTTGCACCGCTCCGGCGAGAAATTGCATGGGTCGGCTCCAATGACGCAGGATCACAAAGACATGGGAACACAGAGACTTCAACCATTCTTGGTTGATTTCTGCTACTCACCAGGCGAAAAGTCAACTTGCCTCGGGGACATTGCAATGGGTATAAAAAGGTGCATATATATGTGTCACAAGCAAAGTTCAATTATGTGAATTGATAAAGAAAGGGGGAAGCATGGAGGACCAATGGAGACGAAAACAGACCGTATCAGACGCCGGCTGGAAAAGGACGGATGGTTCCTAACACGCCACGGGTCTGCCCACGACGTCTACAAGCATCCACATATCACGGGCCTCATTACCCTCCCACGACACAAGACGTTATCTTCCGGTGTTGTATTGTCCATTGCGAAGAAGGCGGGTTGGGGAGAATGATTGAACTCAACTGAAAGCTTAAGTTATGTCGCGATACCCTGCACATATTGATGGAAAAAAAGGGGCCTATGGCGTTACGTTTCCCGACCTCCCTGGCATCGTCGCCATGGGAAAGACCGTCGACGAGGCAATGGTCAATGCTGAGGAGGCGCTTCGCGATTACGCAATCGAAGCAGAAAAGGACAATGAGGCGATCATCCCGCCGAGCAATATGGAGCGGGTGGAGACACAGGCTGGACAGGCTCTCGTATCCATCCCCTTGATCCGCCTCTCGGGCCGTAGCGTACGGAGACACATGACCCTCGACGAGGGGGTCGCCGCCTTCATCGATAGCGAGGCGCGAAGGCGCGGCATGACCCGTACCGCGTACGTGGAGTGGATGGCGCGCCGCGTCGCGGAAATGGGCGGCTGAAGTTCCCAGCCACCGGCAGGGAATGGTAGTATAGCGCTATGGCTCGAAAGACTTCACCGAAGGACAACGGTCAGGAGAACCTGTTCCGGGAGCTTCGGAGCTTTGCGGAACAGTGCGGCATCAAGGTCCGGTGCGAGAAGTTGCCGCGTGACTTCGGCTATCGCGTGCGCAGCGGGGGTTGTGTGGTGAGAGGAAAGAAGTGGGTGATCGTGGACCGGACGCTTCCCGCCCGCGACCGGCTGGATCTCTTGGCCGACGAGCTCAGGGAGTCGGTGAACGGGGAGTTGGAGATACCCGCGAGCCTTCAGCCGTTTCTCTAGGTAGCGTCCTTCGACTTCGCTTCGCTACGCTCAGGACGAACGGTTCTATTTCCTCAGGACCGTTCGTCCTGAGCCCTTCGACAGGCTCAGGACAGGCCCCCTTTGGCGCCCCTCCGCCGCCCGGCCCCGCCTACTGCATGAAGAAACCCAGCGAGCCGGTGGTGTAGTCCAGCAGCGGCCCCCAGTAGACCCCCAACACCACGGTCAGCACCACGAGAACGCCCAACAGCGGCACTGCGCTGGAGGTGGCGGCCACGGGTCCGTCCTCGGGGGCGGGGGCGTCCAGGAACATGGTCCGGACGATCCGCACGTAGTAGTACAGCGAGATGACCGTGTTGAGGAGCGCCACCACCGCGAGGACGTAGAACTCGGCATGGATGATGGCGGCGAAGATCAGGAACTTGCCGATGAAACCGGCCAAGGGCGGCAGGCCCGTAAGGGAGAACAGGAACACGCCCATGCAGATGGCCGGGAACGCGGCGCCCCGCCAGGCCAGGCCGCGGTAGGCGTCCATGTCCTCGCGGCCGGTGGCGTTGGCCACCACCATGACCACCAGGAAGGCCCCGAGGTTCATGATCAGGTAGACCACCACGTAGAAGAGCATGGCGCTGAGCCCGTCGTTGTTGAGCACCACCAGACCCATCATGATGTAGCCCGCGTGGGCGATGCCGGAATAGGCCAGCAGGCGCTTGACGTTGTTCTGGTTCAAGGCCGAGAGGTTGCCCCAGGTCATGGTGACGATGCTGACGGCCACCAGCAGGTCGGTCCACTGGAGCGCGGGAAACGCCTGGAACGTCCACGCCCCGTCCTGCCCCAGGGTGGACACGGCGGGGTAGAAGAAGCGGATCAGAATGGCCAACCCGGCGGCGTTGGAGGCCACCGAGAGGAATCCGGTGAAGGGCGTCGGCGCCCCCTGGTACACGTCCGGCGACCACATGTGGAACGGCGCGAACGCCATCTTGTAGCCGAAGCCGGCCAGGATGAAGACAAAGGCGATGAACAGCCCGGTCTGGTTGCCGTCGGCCCCGGACATGGCCGCGTTGATGGCGGCGTAGTCGAGGCTGCCGGCCATGCCGAACACCCAGCTCATGCCGTAGATCATGGTCCCGGAGGCGACCCCGCCGTAGATCAGGTACTTGAGCGCCGCCTCGGCCGAGCGCCGGTTGTGCGGCAGCATCCCGGTCAGGATGTACGACGTCAGGCTCACCAGCTCGAGGCCGAGATAGGCCATCAGCAGGTTGTTGCCCGAGGCCATGAAGAACATGCCGAAGCCGCAGGTCAGCAGGACGATGTAGTACTCGCCCAGGTGCACCTGCCGGACTTCGCCGGAGCCGATGGACATCCAGATGGCCCCCAGCAATGCCGCCAGGGTGACCACCTTGAAGAACAGGCTGAAGTTGTCCAGCGCCACCATGCGGTGGAACAGCAACGCCGGCGGCGTCCCGTAGAGATCCAGGGTGGCCACCAGGGCCACGACGCATCCGGCCAGGCCGACGTACGCCAGCAGCCGCTTGTTGGCCACCAACAGGTCCAGGACCGTCAGCAGGATGATCGTTCCCGCGAGGACGATTTCCGGATGGAACAGCTTGAGGCTTGCGAGGTTACCGAGGTCCATTTTGCCTTACGACAGGTGCGAGATCACCATCTGGTTGATGTTGTTGAGCGAGGCCTGGAGCAGGTCGAGCACCACCCGGGGATACACGCCCACGATCACCACGATCACGCCCAACGGGAACAGCGTAAAGATTTCGCGGCCGTTGATCTCGGGCAGCGAAGTGTACTTCTCGTTGGGCGGGCCGAGATAGACCCGCTGCATCATCCACAGCATGTAACCCGCGGTGATGACGATGCCCAGGGCCGCGATGATGGTCAGGACATGGTACTTCGGCCACGCCCCCAGCAGCACCAGCACCTCCGAGACGAAGCCGGACAGCCCCGGCAGTCCCATGGAGGCGAAGAAGGCCAGCGCCGTGAAGCCGGCGTACACCGGCATGATCCCGGCCAGGCCGCCGAAGCCGTTGATTTCGCGATGATGGGCGCGGTCGTAGATCACGCCCACGAGCAGGAACAGCATGGCGGTGATGGTGCCGTGGTTGAACATCTGCAGCACCGCGCCGTTGATGCCCTGGCTGTTGAACGCCGCCATCCCCAGCATCACGTAACCCATGTGGCTGACGCTGGAGTAGGCCACCAGTTTCTTCATGTCCGTCTGCGCCATGGCGCAGAGGCCGCCGTATACGATGTTCCACGTTCCCAGCACCGCGAGGAAGTAGAAGGCCAGGTCGGCGGTGGCAACCGGCAGCATGGGATAGTTGATGCGCAGGATGCCGTAGGTGCCCATCTTCAGGAGGATTCCCGCCAGGATCACGGAGATGGCGGTGGGCGCCTCGACGTGGGCGTCCGGCAGCCAGGTGTGGAACGGGAACGCCGGGATCTTGATGGCGAAGCCGATGAACAACGCCATCCAGACCACGTGCTGGAAGCCCCAGCCCCACACGTTGAACGGCCACATGGCCAGCGGCGTGGTGCTGTAGAGGCTGCTCCGGTCCATCAGCTTGGTCATGTCGAAGGTGTTGGGCTCGGAATAGAAGTAGAGCGCCAGGATGGCAACCAGCATCAGCACGCTGCCCAGCAGCGTGTAGAGAAAGAACTTGATGGCGGCGTATTCCTTGCGCGGGCCGCCCCAGATGCCGATGAGGAAGTACATGGGAAGCAGCATGACTTCCCAGAACACGTAGAAGAGCACGAAATCCAGCGCCACGAACACGCCGGTCATGCCGGTGTCCAGCAGCAGGAACAGCGCGAAGTAACCCTTGACCCCCTTGTCGATACCCCAGGAAGCGAAGATGCAGAGAAACGACAGCAACGCCGTCAGCAACACCATGGAGACGCTGAGGCCGTCGACGCCGATGAAGTACTCGATGTTGAACGCGGGGATCCAGGCGGCCCGCTCGACGAACTGCATGGAGGTGGTGGCGGTGTCGAAGTTGGCGTAAAGCCAGATCCCCAGAATCAGCGGCGGCACCGTGGCCGCGGCCGAAACCCAGCGAATGAGATCATGGCGTCCGCTGGGCAGGATCAACACGACCAGCATTCCCGCCAGCGGGAAGAAGACCATGTAGCTCAGCACATGTTCGGTCATTTTCGCATCTCTCCTCTTCGAATCAGCTCCAGTAGCGAATCTTGACGATCAGGGCGACGACCACGGCTCCCACCACCACGTAGAGGTAGCTGTTGATGTTCCCGGTCTGGACCCGGCGAAAGTTGTTGCCCACCGCGAAGGTCACGTTGGCGACGGCGTTGACCAGCATATCGACGACGTACCGGTCGAACAGGCCGTTGAACCAGGAGACGACGATGGTGACCTTGGCCGTGCCGTCCACGATGGTGTCGATGATGTAGCGATCGAACGCTGCCCCGATCCGCGCCAGCAGCAGGGTGCCGCCGACGAAAACGAACTGGTAGATCTCGTCCACGTAGTACTTGTTGTAGAGCAGGCGGTATGAGAATCCCTTGGCCTCGGGCGACTCGTCCCGGGACGGAGTCCGCACGTAGTACAGGTACCACGCCAGCGCCACGCCCACGGCCGCGGCAACGATGGACACGCTCATCACCCCGATCTCTTCCATCATCGCGTGATGCTCGCCGTGGGCGACGTGGATCACCGGATCGAGCCAGTTGTCGAGCATGCTGCCGCCCATGAACGCCGGCAGCCCGAGGTAGCCCACCACAATCGAGCCGGCCGCGAGGATCCACAAGGGATAGGTCATGATCCTGGGAGACTCGTGCAGGTGCTCCTGCACGTGGTGGTCGGCGCGGCATTCGCCGAAGAACACCATGAAGAACTGGCGGAACATGTAGAAGGCCGTGAGCCCTGCCACGAACACCGCCACGCCCCAGAGCAACTGGTTGTGCGTAGCCCAGGCCTGCCACAGGATCGCGTCCTTGGAGAAGAAGCCCGCCAGAAACGGCGTTCCGGCGATGGCCAGGACGGCGATGGCGAAGGTCCAGAAGGTCGCCGGCATCACCTTCCTCAAGCCGCCCATCTGGCGCATGTCCTGCTCCCCCTGCATGGCGTGGATGATGCTTCCGGAACCCAGGAAGAGACAGGCCTTGAAGAACGCGTGGGTCAGCAGGTGGAAGACGCCGGAGGAGTAGGCGGCCACGCCCATGGCCAGGAACATGTAGCCGAGCTGGCTGATGGTGGAGTACGCCAGCACCCGCTTGATGTCGGTCTGGGTCACCGCGATGGTGGCGGCGAAAAAGGCCGTGGCCGCGCCGACGACGGCGATGATCTCCAGGGTGAAGGGCGCGGCGGAGAAAAGCTCGTTCAGCCGCGCGATCATGTAGACCCCGGCCGTCACCATGGTGGCGGCGTGGATCAGCGCGCTCACCGGGGTCGGGCCCTGCATGGCGTCCGGCAGCCAGACGTAGAGCGGAATCTGCGCCGACTTGCCGGTGGCGCCGATGAACAAAAGGATCGTCACCAGCGTCGCCACGCCGACGCCCCAGAGCTCCAGGTCGGCCAGCAGCCCCACGTGCTCGCCGATCTCGCGGAACGCCAGGGTGCCCTGGCCTTGCCCGGCGAGGGTCCAGTAGAGCAGGAAGATGCCCAGGACGAAGCCGAAATCGCCGATACGGTTGACGATGAAGGCCTTGTTGCCGGCCCGCGTGTTGGTGTGGTCGGTGTACCAGAACCCGATGAGCGCCCAGGAACAGAGTCCCACGCCCTCCCAACCCACGAACATCACAAGCAGGTTGTCGCCGGTCACCAGCAGCAGCATGGAGAAGGTGAACAGGTTCAGGTAGGCGAAGTAGCGCCACATCGACCGGTCGTCGTGCATGTAGCCGATGGAGTAGAAGTGGATCAGTCCGCCGATGCCGCTCACCACCAGGATCATGATGGCGGACAGGGGATCCACCCAGAACGCGACGTCCACGTTGAAGGAGCCCATGGGGATCCAACTGTAGAAGTGGTCGATGAGGAACCGCTCCTTGGCCGGGAGCGCGAGCAGCCGGCTGAAGGCCCACAGCGAGAACAGGAAGGACAGGGTCACCGGGGTGCAGGCGATGACCGCCACCACCCGCTTGCCCAGGCGCTCCTGCAACCGCGCGCCCAGCAGGCCGTTCACCGCGGCGCCCAGCAGCGGGAACAACACGATCCAACGTAGAAAATCGGTTTGAACGGGGTGATCCATGGCGAAGCTACTCGTCGCTAGTCCTTGAGTGTCTCGGTGGCCTCGACGTCAATGGTGCTGAAGAGCTGGTAGATGGCGAGGACGATGGCCAGGCCGATGGCGGCTTCGGACGCCGCCAGCATGATGATGAAGACCGTGTAGATCTGCCCATCCACCTGTCCGGTGCTGAAGTGCGAGAAAGCGACGTAGTTCAGCCCGGCGGAATTGAGGATGAGCTCGACACCCAGCAGGATGCTGATGGCGTTGCGCCGGGTGAGGACGATGTAGATGCCCAGCGCGAACAGGATGCCCGCCACTACCAGGTAGTGCTCCAGTCCGACGTTCGTCAACGATGCAACGTATGCAGCCATCTCGAAAGACTCTCGCTATTCCTTGATTTCCTTGCGCGACAGCGTGATGGCGCCGATGAGGGCCACCAGCAGCACCACCGCGGCGATCTGGAACGGCAACAGGTAGTCGCTCAGGAAGAGGTTGCCGATGACCGCCGTGGTGGGCTCGTACGCCACTTCCTTGACCTTCACCCAGTTGGTCTCGCCGATGGCGTACACCAGGATGCCGAGAAACACCGCCACCGCCACCAGCGCGGGGATGCGGCCCACCGTGCGGTTGGTGATCTGAATGTCGCTGATCCGGTGGGTCAGCATGACCGCGAACAGGATCAGCACGAGAATGCCGCCGACGTAGATCAACACCTGTACCGCCGCCACGAAGTCCGCGCCCAGAAACACGTAGAGCCCGGCCACCCCGCCGAAGGTGCCCAGCAGCGAGAAGGCCGAATGGACGATGTTCCGGGAGAAGGCCACGATGCAGGCGGACCCGATCACGACGAGGGAAACCAGATAGAAGATTAGGACGTCTATGGAAATCTCCATGATCTAAATCACCCTTTAATGGAATGCTGGGAGGGTCACGCCGTAGCGGTGGGGCCAGGAGCCTGTCCGACGAAATCCCGTGAATCCTGACACGGCCGGCGGGCCGTCATTTCTCCGGTTCGGCCACCTCGTCCATGTACCTCTGTCCGATATCCACCTTCTGAACCATTCGGGGTTCCGTTTCCCCACCCTTCTTCGGCTTGTAGAGAGGCACTTTCTCGGTAATGAAATGCCGCACCAGACCGGCGGGATTGTTGCAGGCGCCCTCGAACTCTGTTGTGTGGCGGATGGATCCCGTGGGGCAGGCCTCCATGCACAGCCCACAATACATGCACTTGCATATGTCGATGTCAAACTGGGTGAAGTCGCGCTGCTTCGTCTCCGCGTTCATCTCGATGCCGATGGCGATGCAGTTGATCGGGCACACCCTCTCGCACGCCAGGCAGCCCGTGCAGATGTCCATGTCGACCTCGAGGATGCCGCGGTAGCGCAGCGGCAGGGTGTCCTGCACCTGCTGGGCGATGCGGTCGGGATACTGGACGGTCGACGGCTTGCGGACGAAGTGGGAGAACGTGATGGACATGCCCTCGAAGATACTGTTGACCGTATCCTTGATGTTCTGGAGGTAGTCGATGACTCCGTTCATGGTCGTTTCCCCGATCCGCCGTTGGCACCCCTATACATACGGCTTGAAGTAGAGGGTGGGGCGCGAGTGTATGATCTGAAAAACCACCCGCCAGATGAAATAGACGATGACCAGACCCGCGAACGCCAGGGTCGCGAAGGTCAGCACGGGGTTTCCCTGGGGCCAGATCACCAGCAGGGTGATGGTGCCGAACAGGCACAGGAACGCGATGGGCACCATGTACTTCCAGCACATGGCCATGAGCTGGTCCACACGCACCCGCGGCAACGTGCCGCGCACCCACATCGCCACCAGGGCCCACAGGTAAGCCTTGGCGAAGAAGACCGCGAACTCCACCACGCCCTTGGCCAGAGGGTGCTCCGCCATGGTGACCCCGAAGAGGGTCGCCGGAATCTGCCAGCCGCCGAGGAACAGGGTGGCGACGATGGCGCCGATGACGTACAGGTTGCCCCACTCCGCGAAGAAGAAGAACAGGAAGCGCATGCCGCTGTACTCGGTGACGTAGCCCGCCACCAGCTCCGACTCGGCTTCGGGAATGTCGAAGGGCGTGCGGTTGCCCTCGGCCAGCGCGGCAACGAAGAACATGAAGAAGGCCACCAGCGTGAAGGGGTTGTAGAAAATGAACCATTCCCAGGGCGCCCATCCCTGGGCCTGGATGATCCCCTGCATGCTGAGTGTGCCCGACAGGAAGATCACCGTCAGCACCGCGAGCCCCGCGGGGATCTCGTAGCTGACGATCTGCGCGGCCGAGCGCATGCCCCCCAAAAGCGACCACTTGTTGTTGGAGGACCAGCCCGCCATCAGGATCCCCACCACCACCAGGGAGGTGATGGCCAATAGATAGAGGATGCCGATGTTGAGGTCCGCGGGGATCAGCCAACTGCCGTAGGGAATCACCACGAAGGCGCCGAGGAACCCCGAGAAGACGATGTACGGAGCCAGCAGGAAGAGCTTCCGGTCGGCCGCAGCCGGGATGATGTCCTCTTTCTGGATGTTCTTGACGCCGTCGGCGAGCCACTGGAGTAAGCCCTGCGGCCCCACCCGGTTGGGTCCGACCCGGGACTGCATGCGCGCCCAGACCCGCCGCTCCAGCCAGCTCGTCACGCCGGCGAGGGGCGCCACGAAGGCCGACAGCACGACGAGGGCCACCAGCACCGCCGCCAGGGCATAGCCCAGGGCCGCCGGAATGGCCCCCGGCAGCAGCCCTTGGATAAAGTCGTGAACCGTGAATTCCATGGCAAAAAAACCTAGCGGTCGATCTCGGGAGCGTCCACGTCGAGGCTCGCGATCAGCGCGATCAGATCCGCGACCATGATTCCCGGACTGATCTTGTCGACGATGCTCATGGCGGTGAAGGAGCCGGTGCGGATCCTGACCCGGTAGGGGTACTCACTGCCGTCGCTGACCACGTAGTAGCCCATGTCGCCGCGCGGCGCCTCGATGCGCACGTAGGTTTCGCCCGCGGGCGGCTTGAACTTCCGCGCCACCTTGGCGACGACCGGGCCGTCGGGCATCTTGTCGAGACACTGCCGGAGAATCTTGCAACTCTCCATCAACTCCTGGATCCGGACCTGGTAGCGGTCGTAGGAGTCGCCCAAGGTCCCGCGTATGCCCCGCCCCACCGGCACCTCGAAGTCGAGCTCGGGATAGACCGAATAGGGGATGTCCCGGCGAATGTCCCACTGGATCCCGGACGCCCGCAGGTTGGGGCCGACCAGGTTGTACTGGAGCGCGTCCTCCTGGGAGATCACCGCGACGTTGGCCAGCCGTTCGATGAAGATCTTGTTGTACGACAAGAGCCGGTTGTATTCGTCGACGATGGGCTCGAAGTGGTCGAGGAACGCGGTGATGCGGGCACAGGTCTCCGGCTTGATGTCGTAGCCGACGCCGCCGATCCGAAGGTAGTTGTAGGTGAGGCGGGCGCCGCAGATCTCCTCCATGAGATCGTTGATGGTCTCCCGCTCCCGGAGCGCGTGCAGGAAGGGCGTGATGGCGCCGATGTCCTGTCCGAAGGTGCCCACCGCGATCAGGTGGCTGGCGACGCGGTTGAGCTCGCAGGCGATGACGCGGCAGTACTCGCCGCGGGGCGGCACCTCGACGTTGCCAAGCCGCTCCGCCGCCATGCAGAAACCCTGATTGGCGAACATGGCGGCGAGATAGTCGGCCCGGTCGGTGTACGGCACGTAACCGTGCCAGGTGCACTTCTCGCCGATCTTCTCGATGGAGCGGTGCAGGTAGCCGACATCCGGGATGGCCTCGTTGATGACCTCGCCGTCGGTCTTGACCACGAACCGGAGCACGCCGTGGGTGCTCGGATGCTGCGGCCCCACGTTCAGCGTCATGTCCTCGGTGTGCAAACCGGTCCTGGCGGTAGCCTCGCTCATGATATCGTTCCTTCGCCAATCAGCCTCGGGCTGGAATGCCCCTAGACTAGCGCATGTTCTCCGGAACCAACGGCTCGCGCTCGGTGCTGATGCCGTCGTACTCTTCCTGCTCCACGAAGTCCTTGCGCAGCGGATAGCCCACCCAGTCCTCCGGCAACAGGATCCGGCGGAGGTCCGAATGCCCTTCGAAGAGGACTCCGAAGAGATCGAACACTTCCCGCTCGAACCAGTTGGCGACCTTCCAGATGTCTTCCACCGTGGCGATGCGGGGCGCCCCGCGGTCCAGGTCGACCTTGACCACGATTTGCGTCCGGGACCCGTAGGAGTACAGATGGTAGACGACCTGTATGACATCCTCCTTGGGGAGGTCCAACGCCGTCAGGTCGGAGAGCACATCGAACTTCAGCGCGGCGTCATCGCGGAGCGCCAGGAGCAACTGCTTCAGGCTGGCCGCGTCGACCTTGAAGAAAGGGTCCATGCACTCTTCGTCAAGGTCCCCCACGCCGTCGGGACACAGTTCCCTGGCGCGCTCGTATATCTCTTTTGCCGTCATGTCGTCGATACCTGCCTGGTGGCCTGTCCGTTCGAGCCGTCCGGTTTCAGTCTAGTTCTTCACCCACTCCAGGTCGCCCTTGCACCAGTCGTAGATGAGGCCCAGGAACACGATAATGGTGAAGACGGCGATGGCGCCGAACGCAAAAAGTCCCGCGTCGTTCTGAAGCCAGTCACGGAACACGACGGCCACCGGGAAAATGAAGGCGATCTCCACCTCGAAGATGATGAAGATCAGGGCAATGAAGTAGAACCGGACGTTGAAGTTGACCCAGGCGCTTCCGGACGCGGGCTCGCCGCACTCGTAGGTCGAGAGCTTCCTGAGCTGAGGATTGTTGGGCCGCAGCAGACGGCCGATCAACAGGTTCACCCAGACGAAGGCCGCGCCCAACAACGTGAATACCAGTACGCTGGCAAAGTCGAAAAGCATTTTTCCTCGGGTAAGATAAAGAAATCAATAACCTTTTTCAGAGGGTCTTTATATACACAAAAGCCTGTCCCGGTCAACAAACCGGCCCGTGTGTCTCCCGGGCAGGGTTACACTGCCCAACCATTCCTGTTACTTTGCTGAAAGAGTCGCGCCCGGGACACCGGCGCGGCCCCCGGGCTTCCGTCCCCGGACCACCCGACGAAATGGAGAAATGAACCGCCATGGCCAAAGTAAGCATCACCGTCGCCTGCTGGGACTATGACCGGACACGCCCCTTGCAGGAGGGCCGCGTCCCCGTGGAAGGGGTCGACCTGACCTACCTGCCGTTCCGCGTGGAGGAAACCTTCTGGCGCATGCTGCGCTACCAGGACTTCGACGCCGCCGAGATGTCCATGGGGTCGTACCTGATGTCCAAGGACAAGGGCACCCCGCGGTTCGTGGCGATTCCCGTGTTCCCCTCCCGCGCCTTCCGGCACTCCGGAATCTACATCCATACCGGCTCCGGCATCAAGGAAGCGGGCGACCTCACCGGCAAGCGGGTGGGCGTCCCCGAGTACCAGATGACCGCGGCCATCTGGCAACGCGGCATCCTGCAGCACGAGTACGGCGTGGATCTCGAGAAGGTCAACTGGTTCACGGGTGGGGAAGAGACCCCCGGCCGGGAGGAAAAGCTCCGTCCGGACCTGCCCGACACCCTCTCCGTCACCCCCATCGGCCCGGAACAGACGCTCTCTTCCATGCTGGAGAACGGCGACCTCGACGCCATGATCTCGGCGCACATGCCGTCGCCGTTCGTGCGCCGCTCGCCCAAGGTGGCGCGACTGTTCCCGGACTTCCGCTCGGTGGAGGAGGACTACTTCCGCAAGACCGGCATCTTCCCCATCATGCACACCGTGGTGTTTCGGGAGGACGTCTACGAACGCTATCCCTGGGTGGCCCAGAACCTCTACAAGGCCTTCTGCGAATCCAAGCGGCTGTGCGCCGAGTCCGTGTACGAGTACTCCGCGCTCAAGTACATGCTGGCCTGGTCCATCGAGCAGATGGAAAAGGAGAAGGAGCTCATGGGCCCCGACCCCTGGCCCTACGGGCTGGAAGCCAATCGCAACGTCCTGGAGACGCTGGTGGGCTACGCCCACGAGCAGGGCCTGATCAAGCAGCGGCTCGAGGTGGAAAGCCTGTTCGCGCCCAGCACGCTGAACGAGTTCAAGGTCTAGCGAAGCCTCCCGCTGGAGGAAAGGCTCCCGCGAGAACGCCATGTCCGATCCCGACAAACCGGACGTCGAAGCCCCAGCCCCGGAAACGACGGATCCCGCCGGCGAACCCGGCACCGCCGTTCAGGAGGTGAAGTGGTGGATCGACACCGGCATCAAGCAGCGCTCCGATACCGACGAACGAGAGCCCATCGGCGTGATCGAGCGCTGGGCCTTCGAGCTGCTGAAGGACTACCGGCAGGAACGGGCGCTGCAGAACATCGTGGACATCAACGGCCAGGTCCTGCGCGTGCTCGGCAACAACGAGGACAGGTGGGTCTACGTCTCCCTCGGCGTCGGCGAGTTCCCCCAGAAACGCCTCAACTACATCAAGGACTCGCTGAGAATGCCGCGCTACGCGCGCGCCCTGGTCATCGACGCCGGCTACTCGGTCCGCGTCCTCATGACCGGCAACCCCCCGGGCGAAAAGGTGCTGGACATCAACTTCACCGAAGCGCCGTCCATGGACTACTGGAACAACGGCGAACTGGTGGAGGAGCAGATGTTCCGCTCCATCGAAGACGCCCTCAAACGGCTGCGGAACTCCATTCACAGGTACTTGCGGAAGAGCCCGGCGGAAACGCTGGCATAGCCAGCCTTCGCGGCAATTGAAGGAGACGAGCGGGGCCGCAACCTTCAGGCGCGTTCCACGTTACTGTCCCGGCAAGTGCAGCGGGCCAGCGCTGAAAATCTGTGGGCAAGCGTTCCAATACGTCCGTATCTGACGCATAACCTTGGTAAATCTCCTTGGAGCAGTCGCGAACAAGGAGATGTTATGCTAGCCGCCTACGAACGCCGTCTTGTCCTGTTCTACCTATCGAACACCGCCTCGCGCCTCCATTGCCGCTCGGAGGGGGCAAGGAAACTTGTGCAATGGCTCGGAGAGAATGAAGAGGAGTTGGAACTCCAGCACCCGCTCACCCGGAGGGGGAAGAGCGCGGAAGAACAGGCAGGACAACGGGGGCATGCACGCAAAATGCGCGGGAGAGGACGAGCATGAAGCGCGGGACCACGATTCCCCTAGCCCACCGCAAGGTAGGGAGCGGGAGTTTCACAGTCGAGGAGTCCGACCACGCGGCCCGCGTGGCTCGGATCATTACGCTGGCAGAGAGAACCTTCGGGGACCAGGACAAGGCGCGACGGTGGCTTCACAAGAACCTCGTTTCGTTGGACGACCGCCGCCCGATCGACCTGACCCGAACGGTGGCGGGCATCCGTCTCGTTGAAGATGTCCTCGCGAAAATCGCCTGGGGCGCAGAGGCCTGATCCGGTCAAGCAGCCACGCGACTGAGAATCTTGCGCTCGAGATCGACCGCCGATTCGAGCGAGGAAACCATTTCTCCGCCGACGTCCGATAGCCGTGCCAGGTCCAGCCGCGGAATCTCGGCCTGATCTTCGAAGACCAGTATGGAATCGAACTTGAGACTATTCCGGTGGAAGTATGACAACATGATGGTCGTTAGTCGGGCCTTGTCTCTGTTCGGAATACCGTAGAGGAACAACGGCCGATCATGACGTCCCTCTATTCTGTAGTCCACAGGGTAAGCCTCGGGATTCGGTAACCCCTCCGGCAGATAGTCAGCCTTTATCTTGTCCTCGTCGATCCGGCTCTTCAGAAAGTCGGCAAGGTCGTCGTAGAAGGTCGACCTGACACGCGATCGGGACAAAAACGTCAAATCGTGGATTCTCGTTAACGCTTGTCCAAAGCGGAAGATAGCCTCAGGCAGCCGTTCGATAGGAGCATCTACATGGAACGCACCGCCATCCCGCTCGATTCCAGCCTCCCCAACGATGCGCTCCAACAGTTCTCCCCGCGCGCCTTCCAGAAACGCGTCAATGTCGTGGTCGTAGCTGAGGTGCGTGAGGGTATGGCCGCTATCCGACAGGCGAATACCTCCGGTCCCGGCTTCCGAGACATGCATCGGGAACCGGTCTCCGTCGGGAAACTCAAATCGCGTACGCAACATCAATGCGCCGTCGGGCCGTTCCGTTAGCTGAACATCCTCGCACAACCGTTCGCACAAGAGCCGCTGCAGCGCATCCGCATCGATAGGCATCAGAGTAACCTCGGCTGATCGTGGACAGCGTTGATTCCAACGACATTGAAATCGTCAATCAGGCAGGCTAGTGCGCCCTCCAGTGTTCGGTAGCGATCCGTTGCCTCCGCTTCGCGTTCTGGCTTCATTCCGGCTGCGATTGCTCTTCCTGTCGCCCGGTGGATATGAGTTCGATAGTGTATGTCACCGTGTTCGTGCCCCGGGCCGTTGTAGCGGCCCAATGTGAGTCTGGAGCCGTCCAGGGCAACGTAAACGATCCCACAGGAAAAGTCCGACTGATCCAACAGACCCTCGCGTTGATAGATCTCGAATCGAGACTCTCCTCCACCCTCGCCGATGGCCTTGAACGATCGTTGCCTGTGAACCGGTGCTACCGTCGGCTTTTCCGACCATCGTGAGTTTGCATTGGATACCTGTTTGCGCACGGAGCGAAGTTGGTCCAACTCTTCGTCCGCGTATAGCCGTTGCACCACGTCTTCAACCAGCCTGGACGAATGTCGATGTCACAGTCGGCTCTTCGATGCAGTCATAGTGAGATCGCTCATGCTGAGCGACGCGCAAACCAAACTGACTGGTGGCGACTACGGGCCGTTTGTTTGTCCGGGTCACCGCCTCACCCCCCCGCGGCGCCGCGCCGGATGGTGCCGGGGGGCATGGGGAAGGGGACGGAGCTAGTGACCTCCAGGCCGTAGCCGGACAGGCCCACGAGGTTTCTGGGGTTGTTGGTGACGAGCTTGAGCTTGCGGATCCCCAGGTCCCGCAGGATCTGGGCGCCGATGCCGAAGTCGCGGAAGTTCCTGGCCTCCCGGGCTTCGGCGGTGCGCAGGCCCTTGCCCTCGGGCTGGAGGTAGAGCAGGACGCCCGCGCCTTCCTTGGCGATCAGCTCCATGGACTGCTTGATGACCGACCCGGTGTCGAAGAACTCGAAGCCGAAGACGTCGCCGGGGAGGAACTTGGTGCACACCCGCACCAGGGTCTCCTGGTCCTCGGAGATCTCACCCTTGATGAGCGCCAGGTGCTCGGTGGAATCCACGTGGGTGTTGTAGACCACCGCCCGGAACTCGCCGCCGTAACGCGTCGGCAAGCGCGTGTCGGCCACCCGGTGGATCAGCGAGTCGTACTTGAGGCGGTACTGGACGAGGTCGGCGATGGTGCAGATCTTGAGGTCGTACTTTTCGCCGAACTCCTCGAGATCCGCCAGCCGCGCCATGGTGCCGTCATCCTTCATGATCTCGCAGATCACGCTGGCGGGCTGGAGCCCCGCCAGCCGGCAAAGGTCCACGGAGCCTTCGGTCTGACCCGTGCGCACCAGCACGCCGCCCTCCCTCGCCCGTAACGGGAAGATGTGCCCGGGCGTGCACAGGTCGGCGGGCCCGGCGTTGTCGGCAATGGCCGCGAGGATGGTCTCCGCGCGGTCGGAGGCCGAGATGCCGGTGGTGACGTTCTTGACGCCGTCGATGGAAACCGTGAACGCGGTGCCGAAGGGCGCCGTGTTGTCCCGCACCATCATGGTGAGGCCGAGCTGGTCGACTTTCTCCTCGGTGAGCGGAAGGCAGATCAGGCCCCGTCCCCAGGTGGCCATGAAGTTGATGGCATCCGGGGTGACCAGTTCCGCGGCCATGGTCAGATCGCCCTCGTTCTCGCGGTTCTGGTCATCCATCAGGATGACCATCTTGCCTTGCCTGATGTCTTCCAGCGCTTCTTCGATGGTGGCTACGGACATGGGTTCCTAACTTAGCATTTCGATGGACCAGTTCAAAAGACAGCGTGCGGTCGCTCCCGGGCAGCCACCGGAAGGGCTTTCAGCCCCCTCAACCCTCGGCGGCGCTCATCTCGGCGACCACCGCCCGGGCCGCCTCCACCGGGTCGTCGGCACCGGTGATGGGCCTGCCCACGACGATGTGGTCAATGCCCGCGCGGACAGCTTCGCCGGGGGTCATGACCCGCTTCTGGTCGCCGGCCTGCTGGCCCGCGGGCCGAATGCCGGGCGTCACCAGCATGAAGGAATCGCCGCAGGCGTTGCGGATGTCCCGGACCTCCTGGGCCGAGCAGACGACGCCCGCAAGGCCCGCCTCCCGCGCCATCCCGGCCAGACGCACGACGTGGGCGGCAACGGCCCCTTGAACCCCCATCGACTCGAGGTCCGATGCGTCCAGGCTGGTAAGGACCGTGACGCCCAGCACCGACGGCCTCCGCAGCCCTTCCTTCCCGCACACCTCTTCCACCGCCTCGGCCGTCTGCCGCATCATCTCCCGGCCCCCGGAGACGTGAATGTTGAACAGCTTGACCCCCAGGCGGGTGGCTTCCACCGCCGCCGCCGCCACGGTGTTGGGGATGTCGTGGAACTTGAGGTCCAGGAAGACCTCGCCGCCGAGATCGTGGATCATGCGCACGATGTCCGGCCCGGAGTTGACGAACAGTTGCTTGCCGACCTTGAACATGCCCACTTCCGGGGCCAGGAGGGTCGCAAGGGTCCTGGCCCTGGCGGGGTCGGCCAGGTCCAGGGCCACAATCAGGCGCTGCCTTGCTGCCGATGCCGAGTCGTTCATGGCCGTCCTTCGTCGAGGGCCGCGCCGATGCGCTTGACGGCCTCGTCCACCGGCACCTCGAGGGTGTCCCGCTCCCCGCGCCATCTAAGCTCCACGATCCCCCTGGCCAGCCCCTTGGCGCCGATGGTGACCCGCAAGGGGATGCCCACCAGGTCGGCGTCCTTGAACTTGACGCCGGGCCGTTCGTCGCGGTCGTCCAGCAACACCTCGCAACCGGCCTCGCGAAGCCCGTCGTAAATGCCGTCGGTAACCCCCCGGACGGGCTCTTCCTTGTAGTTCAGGGGCAACAACTCGACCGGGAAGGGGGCGATGGACGCGGGCCAGATGATGCCGTCGGCGTCGTTGTTCTGCTCGATGGCGGCGGCCATGAGCCGGGTGACCCCGATGCCGTAGCAACCCATCTCCATGACGCGCTCGTGCCCCTCGGAATCGAGGATCGTCGCACCCATGGCTTCGCTGTATTTCCGCCCGAGGTAGAACACGTGCCCCACCTCGATGCCGCGGTACTCCTCGATGACGCCCGTCTCGCAGCGCGGGCACGGGTCGCCGGCCGTGACCAGGCGCAGGTCCTCGAAGCGGGCGGGAGTGAAGTCCCTCGGCTGGTCCACGTGGACGGTGTGGGCGTCGGCCTGGTTGGCGCCGATGACGGCGTCGCTCATGCCCCGGACGGCGTGGTCCGCCCACACCTCCAGGGGCAGGTCGACCGGGCCCAGGAAGCCCGGCGGCGCGCCCACCGCCTGCTGCACCTCGTCCTCGTCCGCCAGCTCCATCGCGATGGTGTCCAGCAGATTCCCCAGCTTGGTTTCGTTGACCTCGTGGTCGCCGCGCACCAGCACCGCCAACAGACCCCCCGACGGCCGCCGGTAGATCATGGTCTTGATGAACCGCTCCGGCGGCACCTTGAGGAACTCGGAGACCTCCGGCACGGTCTTGAGGCCCGGCGTGGGCACGGTCTCGATCGGGGCATCGGAACCGCCGCCGCGTTCCACCGCCGGCAGACGCGATTCCGCCTTCTGCACGTTGGCCGCGTAGTCGCACGCGCCGCACGCCGCCAGCGCGTCCTCGCCCGATTCCGCCAGCACCTGGAACTCGTGGGACAGGCTGCCGCCGATGGCGCCGGAATCGGCCTCCACCGCCCGGAACTCCAGGCCGCAACGGGTGAAGATGCGCCGGTAGGTGTCGTACATGTTGTGGTACTCGCGCTCGGCGTCGTCGCGGTCCAGGTGAAAGCTGTAGGCGTCCTTCATGATGAACTCGCGGCCGCGCATCAGGCCGAAGCGCGGCCGCACCTCATCCCGGAACTTGGTCTGGATCTGGTAGAGGTTCATGGGCAGTTCGCGGTAGGAGCGGACGTCGCGGCGGACGATATCGGTGATGACCTCCTCGTGGGTGGGGGCGAGGCAGAAATCGCGCTCGTGGCGGTCCTTGAAGCGCAGCAGCTCCTTGCCGTAGATCTCCCAGCGGCCGCTGTCCCGCCACAACTCCGCCGGCGAGGTGACCGGCATCAGCAGTTCCTGGGCGCCGGCCCGGTTCATCTCCTCGCGCACGATGGCCTCGATCTTCCGAAGCGTACGGAGCGCCAGCGGCAGAATGTCGTAGACCCCGCGGCTCACCTGCCGGATCATGCCGGCGCGCACCAGCAGCCGGTGGCTGATCACCTCCGCGTCCGACGGCTCTTCCTTGATGGTGGGTATGAACGACGTTCGCCAGCGCATGTGGTCACTTATAGGAAGCGCCTCGGACCCTGTCAAATTCCGGCTTCTTCGGGGGCGGCGACTCCGTCGGGCGCCGCCGCCCCGGAGCGAAACAATTTCCTGACGATCCCCTTGGTGTCGTCCAGCATGGCGTAGAGACAGGGGGTAAGGATCAGCGTGAGAACGGTGGCGAAGGAGAGCCCCCAGACCACCGAGATGGCCATGGGGGAGAGGAACTTGGCCTGGCCCGTGGCGAAGAAAGCCAGCGGAACGAGGCCGCCGACGGTGGTGACGGTGGTCAGCATGACCGGCCTCAGGCGCACCACGCCGGACTGGATGATGGAGTCGAACGCCGACGCGCCGTTTCTTCGGCTGCGGTTGATGAAGTCCACCAATATGAGGGAATCGTTGACCACGACTCCCGCAAGGGCGATGAACCCCAGCAGCGACATGAAGCTCAGGTTCTCACCCATGACCAGATGGCCGATCACGACGCCGCCCAGGGCGAAGGGGATCGCGGCCATGACGATGAACGGTTGTATGAACGATTTGAACAGAGAGCCCAGCACGAAGTAGATGACGAACAACGTGATCAGGGAGATTTGCGGCAGGGCAGCCAGGGACTCCTCCATCTCCTGGCGTTCGCCCTTGACCACGACCCGCTGCCCGGGGTAACGCCGGCCGGCGTCGGCGAACTGCCGCTTCAAGGCGTCGGTGGCCTCCACCACGGTGGTCTTCCCGGTCTCCACCTCGGCGAAGACGCTCAACGTCCGCTTGCGGTCGTCCCGGTTGATCTGGCTCGGGCTGATGCCGGTGCGGATGTCGGCGACGTCGCGCAGGAAAACCCGTTCGCCGGAGGGCAGCGCGAGCTTCATCCGCGACACCGTGTCGACGTGGCTGCGCCGGTCCCGGGGGAAGCGGATGACGATGGGCACATCCTCGTCTCCCCGCTGGATGCTCGAGGCTTCGACCCCCTGGAAGGCCTGCTGCACCTGGCGCGCGATGCTCCTCACGTCGAGGCCCAGCGTGCGGCCTTCCGGCTTGAGGCTGATGCGGAGTTCCTCCTTGCCCGCGACGAGGTCATCGCGGATGTCCCGTACCCCGGGCAGGGTCGCTAGGAAGCCCTTCACCTCTTCGGTCAGACGCCGCAGGCTTTCGAGGTCCTCACCGATGACCCGGGCTTCGATGTCCGGGCCTCCGGGCCCGGCCTGGAGACCGAGGAACTGGAGCTTGGTGATACCCGGTATCCGCTCCATCTTCCCCCGGAGATCGTCGATGACCTCGGCCGTGGTCCGGTTGCGGTCGTCGCGCAGCTCCAGCGTGAGCTGTCCGACGTTGCTTCCCCTGATCACCCGGTTCACGTCGAGGAAGGCGATGCCGACGGTGGTGGCCAGGGACTTGAGCTCACCGGGAGGCAGGCCGAGCACGATGTCTTCGGCCTGAACGGCCACCGCGCCGGTGTCTTCCAGCTTGGCGTTGGCCGAAGTCTCGAAGTTCACGAAGAACTGGCTCGACTCGAACTCGCGAAAGAGCACGAAGGGCACCCGGTACTGGGCCGCGGCGGCCAGCAGCACGCTCGCCGCCACGATCACGGTCACCGCCACGTAGCGCCAGCGGACCGCGACTGCCAGGACCGTTTCGTAGGCATGGCGCAGGCTGGTCAACCACAGGCGCTGGCCGGGCACGTGCAGACGGCGGAGACCGGTCAGGCGCTCACGGCGGCGCAGCCGGGTCAGCCACAGACGCTCGCCGCGGCGAAGCTTGCTGGCATAGGCGGGCGTGATGACGTCCGAAAGATGCGAGGGCAGGATGAACAGCACCTCCAGCAGCGAGAGCAGCAGCGCGAAGGTCACCACGAAGGGGAGCGGCTTCAGGAAGAAGCCGATGGTTCCCGGGAGCAGCAGGAACGGGACGAAGGCGGCGACGGTGGTCAGCACGGTGGTGACCACCGGCCAGGCAACCTCGTAGGTGCCCTGGAGGGCCGCCTCCTTGGGTGGCAGGCCCTGCTCGACGTAGCGGTACACGTTTTCGGTGACGATGACCGCGTCGTCCACCAGCAGGCCGAGGACCAGGATCAGGCCGAAGGCGGAGATCATGTTGAGGCTGAGGCCGAAAACCGACATCAGGACCAGACAACCCATCACCGCGAACGGAATGCCGAGGGAGGTCAGCAGCGCGATCCTGCCGCGGACGAAGAGGCACAGCGTGGTGAGCACGATGGCCAGCCCGATGGCGCCGCTCTCGCCCAGGGTGCTCAGACGGTTTCGGATGAACACCGAGAAGTCATTGAAGACTCCGACGGAAACGGTCTCCGGCAAGGTCTTGCGGATTTCCGTTACGGAGTCGCGGACGCGTTCCGCGACACTGATGGTATCGCCGCTCCGCTCCTTGACGACCACGAGGTTGATCGACGGCTTGCCGTCGTAACGCGCCAGGAACGTCGGGTCCTCGAAGGACTCGCGCACCCGGGCGACGTCGCCCACCGTCAGGGCGTGCCCGGTACCGGTGGCGCGAAGGATCATGCGCTCCACGTCGCCCACGCCGCCGGCCACCCCCAGGGTCCGCACCAGCACCTCGCCCCGGGCGGTCTTCAGCGCGCCGCCGGGCACGTTGCGGTTCTGATTGCTGACTGCGGCGCGAATCTCGTCCAGGCTCAGCCGGTACTGGTCGAGCCGCTCGGGGTCGATCTCGATGAGTATCCGGCTCTCGCGGGTGCCGAAGATCGACACGGTCGCGACGCCGTCGACGCGCCTGAGCCGGTCCCGCACATCCTTGGCGATCTCCCGCAGCTCCTGCTCGGGTATGTCGGCGCTCAATGCGACGGTGATCACCGGGATGGTGGACAGGACCTCGCTGACCCGGGGCTCATCGGCTTCCTCCGGCAAGCCGACGACACGGTCCAGGGCGGCGCGTACGTCCCCCAGCGCCCGGCTCATCTCGGTGTCCGACTGCATCTGGAGGCGGATTTCGGACTGCCCCTCGCGGGAGGTGGAGAGCATCTCGTTGACGCCGTCGACGTTGCGGACCTGCTCCTCGATCCTGGCGGTGATGAGCTCCTCCACTTCCTCGGGTGAGGCGCCCGCGTAGCTCGTATCGACACGGACCACCCGGCGGGAGAAGTCGGGGAACAGCTCTCGCTTCAACCGGACGTAGGAAACCAGGCCGGAGATGAGGATCAGGAGCACCAGCAGGTTGACGATGACGGGGTTCCCGATCGAGAACTCGATCAGCTTCTTCATGAGGACAGATCCCGGCGCGTGACGACACGAATACGGGCGCCGTCAAGCAGCAGGCGCTGCCCGGCGGTGATCAGGAGGTCGCCCGGTTCAAGCCCCGCCGCGATCATGTAGCGCGGCCCGAAACGCCCGGCGATACGGATTGCGCGACGCGTCGCCTGGCTCGACCCCGGGTCCGCCACGAAGGCGGTGGGCTTGCCGTCCTGGTATACGACGCTTTCCCGCGGGATCAGAATGGCCCCGGTATAGCCGCGGACCGGGATGACGGCCTGCGCGAACATCCCCGGCAGAAGCTTGCCGCCCTCGGAGTTGGATATGAAGATCTCGACCGGAAAGGAGCGGGTCTGTTGATCCGCCTGCGGCCCGATGTTGACGACCCGCCCGGTGAAGCCCTCCTCAAGCCCGCCAACGCGAACGTTGGCCACGACTCGAGAGTCGATCCGGTGAATGTCCGCGGCCGGAATGCGGATTTCGAGCTTCACGGTCTCGACGTCGGCCAGTTGAAAGAGCACCTGGCCCGGAGCGACACGTTCCCCCAGCGTCACGTTCTTGCGCGCGATGACGCCGGCGAAGGGCGCACGGATCTCGGTATCCCGCAGGGTTTCCTGCGTCTGTTCCAGTTGAACGTCGGCCAGGGCCAGGTCGGCCTCGGCGATGGCGTGGAGAGCTCCCGTCTCTCGCTCCCCGCTCTTGGCCGACTCGAGCTCCTCCTCGATGCGACGCCATGCCAGCTCCTGCCGCTCCGCCTGTTGGCTGGAAACCAGCTCTTTCTTCAAAAGCGTCGTGAGCCGCTCGTGTTCCGCGCGCGCCAGCCGCAACTGTTCGCGGTTGAGCTGCACCAGCTTGCGCTGGCGTTCGATGTCCACCGCGGCCTTGCTGACCCTTGCCTTGGCGCTGGCCACCTGCGCCGCCGCCTTCCGCACGGCGATCTCGAAGTCCCGGGGCTCCACGCGCGCCAGCAGCGCGCCGGCCTCGACCACGCTGCCGAGATCGATGTCCGGGGCAATCTCCACGATCCGCCCACTCAGTTCCGCGCTTACGGGACCTTCGCGCACGGCGGAGATGGTCCCCAGGGCCTCGATCCGGTGTACGAAATCGGTGGCGACCACCGTGGCGACCTCCACCGGCACCGGCGCGGCCGCCGGCTGCACCCGGGGCTGCTGCTCGACATCGCTGATGACGTACACGCCGACGGCGGTAACGGCGCTTACCAGGAGGATGAGCAATATCGATACAGCGATACGGATCTTCATCCCAGACTCCTCATCACCATCCGTGTCAGCGCTTCCGTCATCTCGTCCAGGTCGAAGGCGTCCTGATCGTACAGCCAATGCAGCGCCAGCCCGTCGACGCACGCGAGGATGTGCTCGGCGGCAAGCCTGGGCCGTTCGCAGTGAAAGAAGCCGCCGGCGACTCCCGCCTCGACGACCAGCATCAGGTCGTCGATGGAGGACCGGTACGCGTCCCGCAACTGAATGCGCAGGAGGCTCTGCTGTTCGGCCCGGCCGGCCTCGGCCCAGACATCGCAGAAGACGTAGAAGAAGGGCTCCCATTCGCGGAAGCTCGCGACCGCGGCGGCCAGGAAACGCCGGATGATCTCGGGCGGCTCCTCGATGTCCTTCAACTCCGCTGCATAGTAGTCCTTGAGCTTGGACAGCATGTAGCCGTGCAGCGCCTGCAAGAGCTGATGCTTGCTGTCGAAATACTCGTAGATGGTCCCCTTGCCGATCTTGGCGGCGGCCGCCACTTCCTCCATCTTCGAACGATGGAAGCCCTTGCGGGCAAAGACGAGCATGGCCGCTTCGAGGATCTCCGAGCGCTTGCGCTCCTTGTCGACGACGATAGGCATTTTTCTTTTGACCGGTCAGCCGGTCAACATCAAAATTATATCGGTGCGCGCGTGCATGTCAATAACCCGGTCACTTGTTCATGACTCTACCGATCGTCGCCGGCGGCTTCCGTGTCGGACCCCTTCCGGTCCCCTTCGGGGACGATCAGGAGACGGCGGAAGGCGCCTTGGCCGAGGCTTTTGGTGGTGAGCCAGGGATCGTCCTTCAGCGCCAGGTGAACGACACGCCGGTCCCGGGCGCTGAGGGCGTCGATCTCCTGGGTCTTGCGGCTGCGCTTGGCCTTCTCGCCCATGCGCAATGCCATGTCCTCCAGAGACCTCACACGCCTTCCGCGGTAGTCTTCCGCGTCCACCACCGGCTGAGGGCCGTCCGGGCCGATTCTATCGGCCACGATTCGACTTACGATATGCTGCAAGGCCTCCAAGGTCTGACCCCTACGGCCGATCAGGAGGGCGGTGTCCTCACCCTGGATGTCGAGGACGAACTCCGACGGAGCGCTGCCGGACTTGACCACCACCTCCCCGTCCACGCCCATGAGCCTGAGTATCTCCGCGAGGACCTCGACGCTGACCTTCCGGGCCTCGACGAGGCTCTCGTCGCCGTCTCCGGAGGCCTCGACGGCCTCGCCGTCGTCGGGCTCTTGTGCAACCGGCCCGGTTTTCACCGGCTCCGTTTTGGCCTGCTTGGCCGGCGCCCCGGCGACGCGCCTTTCCCCCGGAGCATCGTCCGGCGCGGCCGCTACTCCCTCCCGGATGGTGGCGCGTACCCGGGCGTTCTGGCGTCCAAAGCCGAGCAGGCCCATCTTTTCCTCTGCCAGGACGTCGAGCGACACCTTGTCCCGTTCGACCCCCAGCAGGTTCAGCGCCTTGGTGATGGCTTCGTCAAGGGTTTCTCCCTCCGTCTCCACTTGTGTCATCACAAACCTCTCCTCAACGGGGCTCGACAGCCCTGGTGTTTGTACCAAGCTGTCAGCGCTCTTTACGGTTGATCAAGTATTGCTGAAGGATGCTCAGAAGGTTGTTCACGAACCAGTAGATCGTCAGTCCCGACGGGAAGCTCACGAAGATGACGGTAAATATCAGCGGCATCATCATCATCATGCGCCGCTGGTTCGGATCCACGGTGGGGGTTGGGGACATCCACTGCTGGATGAACATGCTCGCTCCCATGAGCAGCACCAGCACCGGAATGCCCACGTCATAGCCGAATGCGGAGAAGGGGAGCGACTCCCAGTCCGGACGGGACAGGTCCTGGATCCACAGGAAACTTGCGTGACGCAGTTCGATGGGCGTCAGCAACGCGTTGTAGAAGCCGATGAAAAAGGGGAACTGAAGGAGCATCGGCAGGCAGCCTCCCAGCGGGTTCACCTTGTTCCGCTTGTAGAGGTCCATCATCTCCTTGTTCAGCCGGGTCTTGTCGTCTCCGAACTTCTCCTTGAGGCGCTGCATCTGCGGGCCCAGCTTCTGCATCCGCTTCATGGAGACGAAGCTCTTCTGCGTCAGCGGCCACAACAGCAGCTTGATGATGAGCGTGAGCAGGATGATGTCCAGACCGTAGTTGCCGGTGTAGGTCTGGAAGAAGTGCAGCGCCTGCAGCATCGGCACCGAGATGAAGCCGAAGAAGCCGAAGTCGATGGACTCCTCAAGGCCTTGATCGAAGGACTTGAGCAGTTTCAGCACCTTGGGTCCCATGAAGAGCCGGTAGCGGGCGGTGCCGTCCGGAGTCGGGTTCCCGAGGGTCCGCGTCTGCAACGTGTAGACGGTCTCCGGGAGATTGGGCGGCGCGGAGAACCAACCCCCCATGGCCTCCACTTGCTCGGACGACAGGGTGCTGACGACCCTGGCGCTGGCCTCGCCGCCGTCCGCCGGCACGAGCGCGCTCACGAAGTAGGTGTAACCGAATCCGATCCAGGAAAGCGGGCTGCCCACGTTCAGCGGCTTCCCGCCGCCGATCGCCGCCGTCCGGTCGACGTCGCCATCGCGCAGCGTGATGACGCCCTCGAATCTGGCATCGCTCTTGACGCCCTTGCTCCCGCCGTGGGTGGTAAACAGCAGTGCGGGTGCCTGGGCGGACCCCGCGACCGACACGGCGACCTCCATGGCATAGCTGGAGCCGCTGAAGGTGAACATCTTGACGATGCGGCCGCCCGCCGGGGTCGAACCGGAGAAGGTGAGACTGCTTTCCTGCCCGGCGTCGAGCTTCAACTCCGTCCCCTGCAGTCTCAGGCCCGGGCCCTGGACATCGTAAACGACGCCCTGGTCGGTGCCCGACTGCGTGCCGGCAAGCCGGAGACCCAGGGGATACTCCGTGCCCGGAACGTGGGAGACCATGTCGATCAGGCTGCTGTCGGCCTCGACCCCGACGCGGTACCGCTTCAGCCGGAAGCTCTTGAGCCGCGCCCCCTGATTGGTGAAGCGGGCGATGTAGTCGGGAGTCTCTACCGTCACGTCCCGCACCGGCACGGCCGGGACGTTTTTGGCAACCTCGGCGGATGCGACCGGGGTTGCCGGAGCCGGTTTCGGCGCCACCGGCGGGGCGGGAGCAGCCTCCTGGGGCCGTGTCACGGTCTCCCTGGCCGGGGGCTGCTGCACCGGCGGATAGAACCGCCTCATGTACTCCTGGTAGAGGATGATGATGAGGATCGAGATAACGACCGCTATGAAGGCTTGCTTTTCCATGGAACTTTCAAGGGACCGGGTCGTACCCTCCGGCGTGGAGCGGGTGACAGCGCAGTATTCTCAAGGCGCCGAGGCCAAGCCCCTTGACGACGCCGTGCCGGTCCACGGCCTCCAACGCGTAAGCGGAGCAGGTCGGAAGGTACCGGCAACGGGGCGGCAGCAGCGGCGAAAGAAACCGCTGGTAGGCCCTGATGCAGGTTCGCACGGCGGTACGGAAAAACGTTGCCATGGGTTCAACGGGACCGCGGACTCGGCCCGATCACTTTGCGGAGTTCCGCGGTCATGGCGGCGTGACTCAACTCTCCTGCTCCCCTGCGGGCAATGATGACCGTGTCCTGGTCGAGGCGGAAGTTATCCCGCCCGCGCCGGAAGAACTCGCGCAGTCCGCGCTTCACGCGGTTGCGCACCACCGCGTTCCCCACCTTGGAACTGACCGTGACTCCCAGCCGTTTCCCGAGATGGTCGTTGTCGCTTCGGATGATGATGAAGTGCGGCGTGTAGGACTTCCTGCCCCTGCGCGACAGCAGCAGGAACTCGGAACGTCTGGTCAGGCGGGCTTCCCTCGGGAAACTCTCGCGGACACCGGACAACGGCTTGTCCTAGGAACGAGGACCCTTCGGTGGGATGACGACGGTCAACCGTTTTCTTCCCTTGGCCCTCCGGCGCCTCAGCACGTTGCGTCCGCCCGGGGTCTCCATTCGTGCAAAAAAGCCGTGGGTTCTTTTGCGCTTCAGATTGCTTGGTTGATAAGTCCGTTTCATCTCCGCACCTTCATTCGTAAGTCCACTCTTTCAAGCATACACGGGTTGGGTTGTCAATTTGCCGAAGGCACTGCGCGAACCTAGAAGAAAGGGACCCTCCAGATTGTCCAGCGACGGCACCCGCGTCCCTTCCCCCTCCCCGACTGACACTTCCGGCTGCGACACAGCTTCTCGGGGTTGGCTTTGGCGCACGCCCACGAATTTTATATGCTTTAGTCAACAATAATCGCAGCCGCTGCCGCCAAAAAGGAGACAAGAGACATGTGGAATTACAAAGTGATTAGAAAACGTCACGCGGACAACTCGGTGACTTTCCATATCCACGAGGTCTACTACCGTGAAGACAGAAGCATCGAGAGCTGGACGGAACAACCGGTCACACCGATGGGTGAAGAGGTTTCGGAGTTGAGAGAAGACATAAGGCACTTCAGCCACGCGTTCCGCCATCCCGTCCTCGAAGAAAGAGAAACAAATGGACACTCGACCTTGTGTTCCGATGAAATGGCCGACGCCATCAATGACGATCACTATTTCGAGCTTATGGATCGAGCGTCAGTCGCATCGGACTATATCTACCAGTTCCTTGGCAGTCATCCACTCATGAGGGAATACGAGGACCTACGGACAACGTTTCAGAAAGCCTCGGAGGCATTGGCCCAACTCTACCAGCAGGCCGCCCGGTTGGAGTTTGACAAAGACAGCCGCTGACGTAGCGGTCAGCGCACCAACACCTTCAGATGGTTGAGACGTTCACCGACATCTGATAGCATCACCCCCGGTTTTCGAGACAAGAATGGTGAATTGACGCTGCCATGTGTCGTCAACCCCCGAGGCAATCATGCCTACGGAGAACTGCGACACCTGAATTTACCCGAAGAACCTAACCCATGTCCCTTGGTGGACTCTCTGATACCGAGATTCAGGTACTGGAAGACCGCTTGTTAGCTAGCGTTCGGGAGTACGGTGGTACGGCAGGCAACGTCAGTCTGATGCGCGAACTCGACTGGCCCGACAATCAGTATTGGAGTGTCCGGAACCGCCTCGTAGACTCAGGCGCCCTTATACTGGGTAGGGGCAGAATAACACGCCGTCCGTCAAACGGATTGACGAAGAAGCGCGGCGGCACGGAATCGGTTTCATCGTTGTCGGAGTCCCTGAAGCGTACGACACGTGGGAGGAACGCGTCGAAGCAACATATCGAGAACCATCGCCCCACGCTCTCAATGACTTCATCTCCCTTCAGTTTTCTCAGGGGGCAAAAAAC